>Ga0182746_1000089_pt1 | contig 176579 bp, 143 predicted proteins | sample eDN3rd30CBELigOP_FD_128881 | JGI IMG/M metagenome (GOLD analysis project Ga0182746, IMG submission 128881) | Enriched Organic Plus compost microbial communities from Emeryville, California, USA - eDNA 3rd pass 30_C BE-Lig OP (version 2) (version 2) ...
CTCAGCCAAACCTTCAGCGATTGCAGCAGTGAGGTAGTTAACAATGATAGCGATTGATTTGGTAGCGTCGTCGTTCGCAGGAATGGCGAAGTCTACTTTATTGGGATCGCAGTTGGTATCAACGATACCAAAAGTGGAGATGCCCAGGCGTTTTGCTTCAGCCAGTGCGATATGCTCATGGCCGATATCAACGATGAACAAAGCAGCAGGTACACGGCCCAGTTGAGCGATACCACCCAGCACTTTTTCCATTTTATCCTTATCACGGCTCAAAGTGAGGCGCTCTTTTTTAGTGATGCTGTCGAAAGAACCGTCGCCCAGCATTTTTTCAATGCTCTGCATTTTCTTTACGCTCTTGCGAACGGTGTTGAAGTTGGTGAGCATACCACCCAGCCAACGCTCGGTAACGAAAGGCATGTTCACTCTTCTGGCGCATTCATTTACGATGTCTTTCGCTTGTTTCTTTGTACCAACGAACAGGATCTTTTTACCGCTGCGGGCGATCTGTTTCATGGCAGCAGCAGTTTCCTGCAGGCACTCAACAGTTTTGTTGAGGTCAATGATATGAATACCTTTCTTTTCAGCAAAGATGTAAGGCAACATCTTGGGGTTCCACTTCTTTTTCAGGTGACCGAAATGAACACCTGCTTCCAGAAGCTGCTGTTGTAAGGATGTATTATTTTCCATTGTCTTGTATTATAATAATTGATGATAGTTGTGAATACGGGCCGCAACCAGTAGTAAACATTAACGTTTAGAGAACTGATAGCTTCTACGGGCTTTTTTGTGACCGAATTTCTTACGTTCAACAGACCTGGGATCACGTTTCAGCAGACCGGCTGCTTTCAGTGCAGGGCGGAACTCAGGGTTCAGTTCAACCAGTACGCGGGAGATACCCAGCATAGCCGCTTCTGCCTGGCCTTTCACACCACCGCCGGAAGCATTGATCTTTACATCAAATTTGCCAACCGCATCAATTGTTTTGAAAGGGCGCTCTACCTGGTTTTGCAGGTAAACAAGTGAAAAATATGTTTTGTAGTCTTTGTCGTTAACTGTGATCTTGCCGTCTCCCTTTGTCAGGAACACCCTTGTCACAGCTTCTTTACGACGACCAACACCATTTTTTTGCTTTTCCATTATATATTATTTGGAATGTTTGAATTTTTGTTTGGGGATCAGAATTTCAACTCTTTAGGTTGTTGTGCAGTGTGCGGATGCTCAGCGCCGGCATACACAAAAAGTTTTTTGTACATTTTGCGGCCGAGGCGGTTTTTAGGAAGCATGCCTTTTACTGCTCTTTCGATCACCACTTCAGGGCGGCGTTTTTGCAGGTTGGCAGCAGTTTCTTCTTTCAGACCACCGGGATAACCAGTGAAGTGGTCATAGATTTTCTGCTCCAGTTTGTTGCCGGTAAAAACAACTTTCTCAGCATTGATCACGATGATATAGTCACCGGTGTCAACATGAGGCGTGTAGTATGCCTTGTTCTTACCGCGCAGGATCGCAGCAATTTTGGCACACATACGTCCTACGGTTTGATTAGTACCGTCCACAACATACCAGTCGCGTTTAACGGTAGCCTCGTTCGCATGTTTGGTAGTAAAATGTAATTTGCTCATTATGATTTCTTTTTATGCCGCCGCTATCCCGGCGACAGATTTAAAAATTCCCAAGGGTTGATTTGGGGCTGCAAAGATAGGTGTGAAGTGGGGGAAGTTCCAAAAAAGAAGGGGTTAATTTTGAAAGGAACCTCCACAATTGAATGATTTTCAATAAAAATTTTATCTCTTAAAATTTATCATTCGGAAAGTTGGTTATTTGCCAACTTGTTTTTTTACTTTTGCTGGTCGCCTTGAATGATTCCAGCCTTCCGTTTCAGGAAAAAACAGTTTTAACCGGTGTTTTTCCCATGGCTTACCCTTTGGCTATTTCTAGCTTTGGTAAAAGCCTATGAAAATAATTTACATCGAAAGAGTGGACGATTTTGCCAGAAAGCATGCAAACGCAAGAAGAAGCCTGGCCGCATGGAAGTCAGCGACCTTAAAAGCCGAATGGAAAACAAAACAACAGGTGCTGAGCGATTTTCCGAGAGCAAAAATTATCTCATCAGACAGAGCCAGATTTGAAATAGCGCATAATATTTACTGTCTTATTGCGCAGATCATTTATGAGCTGGGATCTGTGGAAGTCCGCTTTATAGGGACACACAATGAATACAACAGAATTGACCCTAAAACGATTTAACTATGCACCAATGGTACGTAATCAAAACGGAAGAGGAATATAAAGCTGCCTTAGCCCGTTATGAGCAAGTAAGGGAATCAAAAAAAGGTACTATTGAGTACCGTGAGTGGGAGCTTCTTACATTGCTAATAAGTAAATATGGAGAAGAGCATTCAGACCTGCCCGAACTCGACCCCATCGAACTCATCAAAATCCGCATGGAAGACTTTGGCTACACCGCCTCTGATCTCGTAAAAGTATACGGCGATAAAGGAACCGTAAGCAAAGTACTGAACTACAAACAGGCTTTATCCCTTAATATGATCCGAAAGTTCAGCAAGCTGCTCCGCATTCCGGCCGATGAGCTTACAAAGGAATATAAATTACAGTCCTAGCCTTATGCTTTTTCAACCACTATTCGTTGAGGGCTGAGATAAGTAATAACCACATTCAGCTTATCTCCTTCCTTCACCTCTTCCTGCCCCTCTTTCAGATTGATCTTGGATTGTATTTTCCCATCCAGCATCTCCAGGTATGCAGCATAGGGCGAAACCCGCACCACCGTTGCTTCCACAGGCTTTTTATCCTTATATAACTGTTGCGCCTTGCGGTATTCAGGTATAAAATCATGGGAAAATAATTCAGCCACCAACTGATTCGGTTTGTCCAGGTTCTGAAGGCTAAAATTGATCACTTCATTCACTGCCTGCTCTGCCGGTGGCTTCTCCCACCTGGAAAGCCGGAGCGGAAAGAAAATATAACTACCGTGTTCTTTTATCAGCCACTCATCATCCACTTTTTTCAGAAAACCCGCAAACCGGTTTTCCACCATGGCCTTATTCAATAAAACCTCCAGTTGGGTATTATAAAGGAATTTCACATTATGGGCAGTCATTTTATCACCCCTGTCCGAAAGCCTGAGTTCGAACTGTACATTATCCCCCATCCTGAAATGATGCCGCTTCTTCCCATCCGGATCAAGGGTTTTGCAGTTCACTGACCGGGCCTTGCCATTTTTCACATAGTCGATCGTGGCAAAATGCTTCTCATAATTCACAAATGAAATATGTCCTTTATAAATCTCTTCGCTCATGCTGCAAAGTTAAGCCGTGAATAAGCTATTTTTATAGGCTGTTGATCTCCCATATAAAATATTATCCCAAATAATAAATTCATCCGGAATGGCTATTTACCAGCTCGGTCGCTCCGTTTTTGGCGACCCCAGTAATAAAGGAAATCTGATGACGATCGAAGAAGCAAATGCCCTGCTCGAAGAATGGGTGCCCAATGAAAGACTGCGCCTGCACATGAAGCAGGTAGCCGCTGTAATGAAAGCCTGGGCCATCGAAAAGGAAAATGCCGATGCTGCCACGGCCCTCAAGTGGGAACTGGCGGGATTGCTGCATGATGCAGACTGGGAGAAATATCCCGATGACCATTGCCGTATCATTATCGAAGAACTGGAGCGCCGGCAGATCGATCCTGAAGTGATCCACTGCATTGCTTCCCATGGACCTAAATACTTCGGCGTGGAACCAGAAAACACAATGGACAAAATGATCTATGTGTTCGATGAATTAAGCGGACTTATACATGCTTACAGCTTAATGCGCCCGGAAGGATATGATGGCATGGAAGTAAAAGGCGTAAAAAAGCGATTAAAAGAGAAAAGCTTTGCAGCAAATGTAAGCAGGGATGATATCAATGATGCGATCTCACGCATTAATACTCCCCTGGAAGAGATCATTCAGTTTATTATCGACCATCAGAAAAACATCCTTGTATAACGGGAACGCAAAGGGCGCAACGTTGCGCTCTTTGCGTTCCCGTTGCGTCCTTTGCGTTCCTAATAAATTAACAATTCAACGACTTCTCAAAGCTTGACAAGCTTATATGAATTATCAATAAAATCAACTGTTATCTTATAATTCCCTGCTGTTTCAGGGCTTGGGATATTCTGACCTTCAGGCACCAATGTACCTCCCAGTTTGATATTGGCTACCGTATTATCCGTTACACCAAATTTCTTACCCCAGTTACCATTCTCCGGCAGCAATAAATACTCTTTATTATCACCTAAAGCAATTGAAGCCAGCTCAAAACGGGTAGAGTTAAGCCTTATGAACTGCTGTGAAGGCAAAGGCACAGGATTGTCCCAGTTACCAGGAGTGGCACTGCCTACAATGAACAGCTCAGAAGGCAGTCCATGCTGCTGTGTAAATTCCGTAACAGTAAACTTACCGGTCTGGAAATTCACGATGATCTTATACAGGCCGGCAGCAGTTGGGCCAGGGAAATTTTGCGGCAGGCCAAATCCAAAATCACCTCCTTCATTCAGACCCGGAACAGTATTGTCTGTAACGGAATATTTTTTGTCCCAGCTACCATTGTCAGGAAGAAGAAGATATTCACCCGCACCATTCAGTTGGAAGATCCCTCCAAAAGTTGTTTCATCAATACGTGTCAGTTCCTGTGCCGGAGTAGAAACAGGATTATCCCAACCGCCTTGCGTAGCACTGCCTACGATAAACAGTTTGCCCGAAGCAGGCAACTCAACCTTTGGTGGCACTTTGTAAGGGGTCATCTTTATCTTGACGATATTGGAAGCCAGCCTTTCGTTGTTATTTACATAAGAAGATGTCACTTTCACATCCATATCAACCGGCTTGTTGAACTCATAGCCAAATCCAAGCAATATATTGTTCAATTCTTTGGCGATATAGGTCGTGCTTAATGATCCGACAATTTCTTTGCTGACAGCGTTCGCAAAATTCTTACCGGTCGAATCTATTTCAACAATGTATTTGATATTGTTGGTGTCAGTAGCGTAATCGGGATAAGTCCAGTTCAGCGTCAGCGCCGTGTTATTCGAATCTGCAGGTTGCGAAGCGATCGTTGTAGCCGATGCGGTCAATACAGGCGCTGTGCCATTTTCATAATGCGGCAGGTCACCAACTTTATGACAGGCTACAAGACTTACAGTCATAACAGCCAGCAGGGACAGTAGTTTTATAACAGGTTTCATATAGACAATCAGTTGAGGTTATAATTTGGTTACAGTGAATTTTCCTCTTTGGAAATCCACTACTATTTTATAGTTACCAGTGGCATCAGGAGCTTTCATATCACCGCCTTCTGCTTTGAAATCATCACCATTCACATTATTTTCATTGTTGGAGCCAATAAAGCCATATTTAGCGGCCCAGCTACTATATACGGGTATAAACAAATAGGATTTACCACCGGTCAGTGTAATACTCGGCAACTCATACAAGGTGGGGCTTACCTGTGTAAACGTTTGGGAAGCCGGTGTTACATCATCAGGACAGGCACATTGCCAGCCGGCCGGTGTGGCTTCTCCTGTAATGTACAGTGTACCCGAAGCAGGAGGTGTTACCTTAGGAGGAATGGCATACGGTGTTACTTTAAACTGAAGTGTATTTGAAATGAGCAATACAGAACCATTCGTAAGATTTGATTTCACTCTTATTTCAATGTTGTGCTCCATTGCAGGAGTTAACACCAACTGGTTAAGCAAATAATCGTTCAACTGACCTTGAGTAATCGTTTTACTCAGATCGTTGCTCACTGCTATCGTTTGCTTATCGGGGTTCGTAAAGTTGGCTCCCACTGTATCAATTTCGATCAGATAGGTAACATTCTGTGAGCTGATGCCTGTGTTGAACTGATACTCCGGATTTGTCCAGCTCAGCTTCACCGCATCTTTCTCGCTGTTCGCAAAAGAAAGTGGTATGGACGCTGTTGTGGAAGCTGTCAATACAGGAGCGGTCCCGCCTTCATAAAACACCTTGTTCTCATCCTTCTTACAGGAGCCGATCATTACAGTGGCAAGCGCCAAACCGGTGAGCAGTTTATTTATGGTTGACATGTTCAATTTTTTTTACGTGAGAAAATTAATAACCGTCATTTTGGCTAAGATTCGGATTGGAAGTGCGGTTCTCCGCAGGAACAGGGAAGATATTATACTTCGCATCCACTGCTGTACCTGATGAAACACCACCTTTCCAGGCCCATAAGTACGTATTGGTGGTCAGTAACCCGTAACGCACGAGGTCTGTTCTGCGATGACCTTCCCAATACAATTCCCTTGCCCTTTCATCCAACACAAATTGCAATGTCAGGTCGGTTGAAGTTATGTTGCCGCCCGGGCCACCATAAGCACGCTGACGGATCAGGTTGATATAATTCACGGCTGTAGGTTTATCACCTCCTGTGCCGCCACGCAAAACTGCTTCAGCATAGATCAGGTACATTTCGGGTAAACGGAATACAGGGAAATCAATGTCAGCAAATGCTTTTGTTATATCAGAAACAGGGGCTCCATCTGAACGGACATTGATCCATTTTTTCACATGCAGGCCGTTAGCGAAATTGGTGACATCGCTGATCGCGATCTGAGCAGGACTTGTCCCAAATGCATCGGTTTTGAATAAGGCTCTTGTATCTGTGTTTCCACTCAGATCAGAAAATTTATCGGCCAGTCCTTTGGTAGCACGATAACCATACCAGCCGGCATCCACTCCATATTCACTGAAATCATCTCCGCAGGCGGCATGTGCAAAGAATGTGGTGTTCCCATATGCTTTAGTGCGTAATCCGTCAATTGTGATAGCAAACATGAATTCATCTTTTCTCTTATCATTGTCTGCCATGAACATTTGTGCATAGTCGCTGTTCAGTGTGTAGCCTGCACCGATCACTTTATTGGCATAGGTAATGGCTTCTGTCCATTTTGCTGTGCCTGTATACACCTGTGCGTTGAGATACAATCTTGCCAGCAAAGCCCAGTCAGCACCCTGGTCAACACGGCCATATTCGATCGTTCTCACCGGCGCCAGTTCTGATTCTATCGCTTTCAATTCAGTTTCTATATAGGTGAACAGGTCTGCTCTGCTGATCTCACCAGGAACATCCGTACCAACAAGGTTCTCTTCTGTGATAAAAGTGGATTTGCCGAACAGGTCCAGCATCACCCAGTAGTTGAATGCCCGCAGGAACCTTGCTTCTGCCCTGCTCTTCTTGATATCATCTCCTGCGGAACCTGTGATGCCACGTGAAGCCAGTTTTTCGTCGGTAGCTTCGCGCAGGTATTCATTGATCAGGGTGATATTATAAATAGGCCTTGCATACATCCCTTTCAGGAATGGATCGTCAGAGGTCCATTTCATGGAGTGGAAGTTTTGAATGGTCTGGTCATTCCAGGCACACACGGCTTCATCTGTTGGCAATTCCTGGCAGTTAAAGAACATCCGGATAAAAGCCACTTGTGAACCTTCATCCAAACCTCCACCAATATCAGGAGCACCTGAAGGACCGGTGTTACCGGTAATGGCCAGGGTACCGTAAATTTTTGCCAGCACACTTTTATATCCGTCTGCTGTCGCATACACTTTCTCCGGCGTCAGGTCGTTCTGAGGGAACAGGTCCAGCTTTTTTGCGCAGGACGATACCAGGACCGGGATCAGGAAAACTGCTAATAATTTTACACTCTGTCTCATATAGAAAGAATCGTTTAAAGAATTAGAAATCGATGTTTGCGCCAATTGAATAGATCCTTGGACGTGGATAAATGTTGTTATCAACGCCACTGTCGCTGGCGCTTTCCGGATCAAGGCCTTTATATTTTGTAGTCACAAACACATTCTGGATAGAAGCCATCAGGCGAAGGCTTGCCTTGTCGTTGAAAACCTTTCCTGCATTATAGCCGATATTGATATTGTCAAGCCTGAAGAAAGAAGCATTCTGCACATAATAATCAGAAAGATACTGGTTATTGCCGAAGCGGGTATTGTAATAATCAACCGAACCATTGCGGATGATATTGATCGGATCTTTAATAGCGCGCAATACACCTGCATTGGAGAAATAGTTATTGTATAAATAATTTCCGAAAACTCCGTGTCCGGACAGGCCAAGCGTCCATTTATCATATGTAACCTGTGTATTGAGGCCTATCAGTACGTCGCCAGAAGGTTTTTTATACAGGTAACGGTCTGCATCATTCACCACTCCATCGCGGTTTATATCTTCATACAACCCTTCTATGGGTTGGCCCGTAGCCTGGTCATACACCTGTTTGTAAACAAAGAAGGAATAAGGAGCATATCCTACCACGTGCTTTCCTACATTATTACCCGTACCGCCGGATATTCCGCTTACAGGAATACCGGTGAAAGCAGGGTCCGTTTGTTTCAGAAGATTGGTGATCTCGAATGTCTGGTAAGTATAGTTCATACCCAACTGCCAGGTAAACCTTGTTGTTTGAACAGGTATGGTGTTTACTGAAAGTTCCACACCCTTGCTGGTCAGGTTACCTACGTTGGTAGTAATCTGGATATCGAAGTTGGAACCAGGAGCAACCGGAACAGTGCTCAGCAGGTCTTTTGTTTTCTTCTGGTAAACGTCCACTGTACCGGTGATGCGATTCTGCAGGAAACCGAAGTCAAGACCAAGGTTGGTAGTAGTGGTCGTTTCCCATTTAAGGTCCTTATCATAAGGTGCAGGCCTCAGGAAGCTGTAATAAGCATCGCCGAATTGATATTCTGCTGTTGACTGGCTTCTTGAATAACGCGGCAGATAGGAGTAATAACCAATACCGTCCTGCTGGCCGGTAACACCCCAACCTACTCTCAGCTTAAGATCAGTCAAGCCATTTACATTGCTGAACAATGCATCCCTCATTTTCCAGGCAGCCGCAAATGCAGGGAAATAACCTACACGATTGTCTGGCGAGAATTTAGAGCTCGCATCGCGCCTGAGTGATGCAGTCAGTAAGTAGTTATCTGCTACGGTCAGGTTGATCCTTCCCAGGTAAGATTCCAGTCTGTATTGAGGTTTATCTGTTGCAAATGTTGGAACAGAACCGGGGATCGTATCATTCGGTCCTTTACCACGCTGACTGAAAGAAGCAAAATTGCTCACTTCTGTGATGAAGTCCTGGTAGCTATGCCCCAAAAGCACATCTATCTTACTGCGCAGGCTTTTTATTTCCTTGCTATAGGTCAATGAAACGTCAACGAGATAGTTCTTTTTGGTTTGCTCGTAGTGCGTCATCCTTCCATGAGTAATATAGTTGGTCGCAGACAATGAATCAATGATATCATCGCCACTTCCTTTTGCCTGGTCCATGCCCAGGTTGAGCAACACATGAAGATCAGGAAGGAAATGCAGTTTATAATCCAACTGTACGTTACCGATCAGGCGGTTCACTTTTGAACGGTTATTGCGCTGATCAAGCAGTGCGAGCGGGTTACGGTTGGCAAGGGAAACAGCACTATCGTTTGCCTGGCGCCATTCGTAATAACCACCATAATTAACAGTATGGCTCTCTTTATCAAATACAGGTTTTGTAGGATCAAAAGTGGCTGCATTGCCTACAGCGCCTTCGTCAGCAAACCTGTTCTTTGTTTGGCTGGCTTTTAAGGCCAGTGTAACGGCCAGGTGATCGTTGAGGTATTTTGGCGTTAAATTAAGTGATGCAGAATAGCGGTCAAATTTGTTTGTTTTCAGTATACCTGCCTGGTCCAAAAAGCCCAGTGAAGCGCGGAATGGCATATTGCCGATAGCACCGCTGGCGCTTATATTATTATTGGTACCAAATGCATTCTGATAGATCTGGTCCTGCCAATCTGTGCTGGCAGTGCCCAGCAGATTTTTGAAAGTGTTATTGCCGGTAGCAGCAGCATCGGCATTGATGATCTCCCTTACCTGGTCAGCAGATAATACATCCACTTTTTTGGCCAGTGAGGAAACAGAGAATTGTGTATTGAAATTAAACCGGAGTTTACCTTTCGCACCTTTCTTGCTGGTGATGATGATCACACCATTGGAAGCTCTTGATCCGTACAAAGCCGTAGCTGATGCATCTTTCAGCACGCTGATGGATTCAATATCATCCGTGTTGATCGTGTTCAATAAGTTGGCAGAGCCTGCAATTCCATTGCTTTCAACAGGCACACCATCTATCACGATCAATGGGTCATTGCTCGCATTCAGTGACGCATTACCGCGGATACGGATACGGCTACCGCCACCTGCAGAACCACCACCGGTAGTTATCTGCAAACCGGCAACCTTGCCCTGGAGCAACTGCTCTGAAGAAGCAATATTGCCTTTCTGAAAATCTTTGGAAGAAAGAGAAGTGACAGAGCCGGTGAGATCAGACTTGCGGCGGGTGCCGTAAGCGATCACTACCACTTCACCCAATGAAGCACTGTTGATGTCAAGTTTTATATCAACAGTTGAACGGCCGTCAATATTCACTTCCTGTGTGGCAAATCCAATGGAAGTAAATTCCAGGACATTTATTGTTGCCGGAACGGTTAAGCGATACGTTCCGTCAGCAGCCGTTTGTGTGCCAATGGAACTGCCTTTGGCAACCACATTGACTCCCGCAACGCCTGCCCCACTGGCATCAGTTACTTTACCGGAAACCACTTTGTCTTGAGCGAATGAAAAAAGGGAGAGAAATAGCATTACAGATGCTAGCAATGCCTTAAGCAGATTTTTGCAGGACATAAGCAATCGTTAATTGTTAAGCTAATCAGTTTCGTTAATACACAATGTGTATTTAGAACACAATGTTAGTGCATTTTTATTTCAGGAAAAAAATTAATTTTTTCTGAAGTCAGACTCCTGCTATATCTCAGGCAACTACCGGACGCTGGTTGCTGCTTTTACGGCGCAGGGTCTTCCGCTTGAATTCAGGTTTCAGTTTGTACAATTTTCCGGGTCTGTGCGGCACATCTTCTTCCATTTCATTGAGATCGACCAGCCAATCCTTGATCGCGATCTTTTTCCGGAAGTTGCGCCGGTCAAGCTCCACGCTAAGAATGGCTTCATACAGTTCCTGTAATTCCCGGAGGGAGAATTTTTCCGGCAACAGGTTGAATATCACCGGATGTTCCATCACCTGCTCCCGCAGCCTGTTCAGGCAGGTATCGAGAATGGCTTTATGATCGAAAGCCATTTTTTTGATATTTTTTACCGGATGCCAGTGCAGGTCGTTATTTGTCAGCCGGAGTTTCTGATGTTTGGCATCTATCAATGAATAATAAGCCGTAGTGATAACCCTTCCCGAAGGGTGGCGGTCAACGCTGCCAAAAGTATGCACCTGCTCCAGGTACACGTCTTCCATTCCCGTTCTTTCCTGCAATATCCTGTAAGAAGCTGCATCCAGGTCTTCATCGGGCCGCACCAGGTCGCCCAACAGGGAATACAGATTGGAAAACTCTTCGAGGTCAGACTTGATCACCAGCACTTTCAGTTCTTTATTTTCATAGCAGAAAATAACACAGTCAACAGACACCGCGATATTGAAATAATCGAGATGGCTTATTTTTTCCAGCTCTGCCGTTTTCAAATTAATGCCTTTCGCCATATAGAGTTGATTAAATAAGTTTATGGAATCAGGATCTTGATATATTGATGCTGCCTGTTGGAATTTATTTTCAACAGGTAAATACCAGCCGCCAAATTATTGATTTTATCGGTAAGAGATAACCTATGCTCTCCGGCACTAAGCCTGCCGGAGAAAACCGGGCGGACCACCTGCCCCTGCATGGTCTGCAATTCGGCATTCACCTGCGTGGCTTCCGGCAGTTTCAGCCTAAGCACAGAAGCAGCCGAGGCAGGATTTGGATAAACGGCCGCTGCAAGCACATTGTCCGGCCCGTTAATATCCGTAACAGGAGTAGTTACTGCATTTACAATATTCTTATTAAGATAAACATGGTATTCTCCCGGCTGCAGCGGAATGGTTTGCAGGGCACCGGTGGCCGTAATGGTGGCACCAGTAAGATAATCATACCACGTGCCGCTGCCCTGGAAGCTTACGCTCGCATTGGAAGGCACCACATCAAAATTGGCAACGACCAGGGCGTTCAGGTCAGTGGAATTGATCTTGAAATATTTCACCGCATTAACGAGGTTATAGCTAAAATCAGTGCTGTTGAATAAAGCTGTTTGGGTTGTTCTCAATTTGATCAACGCGACCGTTACATCATACAGGCGTTTTCTTTTAATATCCTGCATGTATTGCCAGCGGGGCTCTTTCCGGCTCAACTTGCAATCCTCATTCCCATAAGGTTGGGGAATGCTATTGTCAGGACAGGCAAAAATGGATTTATCATATCCTCTTTCACCAAATTCCCAGATCATTTTCGGGCCGGGTATGGTAAAGAACAGGCTGGAAGCGGCTTCCATCCGGCGGAGTGCAATAGAATCATTTTTGGCGGAATAAGTACCGGAAGAATTTCCGAAGGCAATATTTTTATACATCAGCCTTTCTTCATCATGGCTTTCCATATAGCCTACCAGGTGAGGATTGGTAAATCCTCTTTCACTGCTGTTGTATACGACAGAGGAGAAATTGGATTTATTACTTTCATTATAGCCCATTGTGGCTTCATTGTACGCCACATTCTCTCGCTTACCTCCCCAGAGCAAGAAGCCCATGTTTTGCAACGTCTGCTCTTCATTGGTTGCTGCCAAATGTTCGAGGATGATATAGGCAGAAGGAAAATATTTCCAGATCGTGTCTGCATAGGTCCTTAAAATATCCACCCGGCTTTGATCATAAGCACTGAACTCCGCATCATTGGTAGATGGTTTTTGCGTAAGTCCTTTGGTAAAATCCATCCTGAAGCCGTCCATTTTATATTCACGCAACCAGAAATCAAACATCCTTTTCCAGAAATATTTTGTGGCAGCGCTTTCATGGTTAAAATCATTACCAAAACCAAAAGCGTGTGGCTGCACCTCATTCAGCCAAGGATTATTGGCCGCAGGGCGGTTGAGCGTTGCGTTCCAGTAAAGCTGTGCTAATGGCGATTGACCGTAACAGTGATTGGGCACCACATCCATGATCACTGCGATCTGCTTACTGTGGCAGGAATCGATAAACTCTTTCAGCTTGTTTTTGGTGCCATAATATTTATCCGGAGCAAAGGAGAAAGAAGGGTTATATCCCCAACTGTCATTCCCTTCAAATTCGGTCACCGGCATCAGTTCAACCGCATTAATACCCAGGCGTTGCAGGTAGCTGAGCGTATCGATCATAGTTTGCCAGCGATGCGCATCGGTGAAATCGCGTATCAACACTTCATAGATAATGAGATTGCGTTTATCAGGGCCATTAAAGCTATTGTTCTTCCAGGTATATGCCGGTGCAGCAGTTTGTACAATGCTTACTATCCCTGTTTGACCCGCAGGATAAGGTTTCAGATTGGGATAAACATCAGCAGGTATGCTGCCATCATTGGCAGGGTCCAGTACTTTTTCAGTATACGGATCAGCAACTTTTAAAGTGCCGTCCACGAGATATTGAAAAGCATATTCAGTACCCGCCGTCAATCCATCGATCTGCAGCCACCAGTAATTGCCATCCGGTGTTTTATTCATTTGATTGGATATCTGCTCTGTCCAGTTATTACCCGGAAACTCACCGATAACGCTTACGCGGCTTTTACCGGGGGCATACAGGACCAGCACCACGGAAGTATTATTGGGCAAATAGTTGATACCATCTCTAACACCTGCAGGCAGGGGTGCAACAGTCACGCCACCTGTTACAAAGAATTTGACCGAATCTTTTGTAACAGTTGCGCCATCCACTGCTTCAGCAATAATGGTAGTGTTGCCACCTGTGCTGAGAGTTGGATTGGCTGAAATAGTAGTAGCACCTGCAGCGGTCTGTATCAACGTGCCATTCAGATAAAGATTCAGCGTGGCGGCTTTATTTGAATTGGCCGTAAGCGAAATATTATCATTCACCGCTTTGGTCAGCGGCTCTGGTGCAGGAACAAAAGTGGGTTGAAAAGGAGGATCCGAAAAACGCACAGCTACATCATTTGTGTAGATGGGGATAAACATATCGCTGCCATCAGCATTGGCCGCTTTTTTTACCAGGTCAGGGTTGGCATTGGCATCGCGAAACAGGATACCGATTTTCTGAATGGTCTCTCCTGCCGGCACGCCAAAAAAGCTGCGGATATTATTAATGGTGTACTGGTATTTATTATTGCCAAGGGAAGTGGCTTTCAAAGCCGGTGTGGCGCTTCCCCAGGAAGCCCCTGTACTGCCGTTCACATACAACCATTGCTGACCACCATTATTGCTGAGATTGGTGGTAACACCAATATGAACATATATATTATCGGGATTGCTGTAATTATTTAATCCCTGGTTGCCCTTGGTGGCATCCAGCACGATGGTAATATTATCATTGTCTTTGGGAAAAGCAGGTGTCCAGGTCAATAACTGGGCAAAAGAAAATACAGGGACACAAAGAAGGACCAACAGGCCCGGCAGCAATCGTTTCATATAAACAATTTGTTTTTAAAAGCGGCTGTTGGGGTTAATTCAAAAATAAAAAGTCAAAATGCAAACGCTCATCCACACAAGCAATTTTTGCATTTTTATTTTTAAATTTTGCATTGACCAACAAGGTTGGCAACAGCCGGCACAAACCAGTTTTGGCAAAACCGGGAATGAAGATACAAATATGTACTTACAACACATTAATTATTTTTCCAGATAGTGCTCAAAATCCAGGTTGGGGCTCATTCCGGTAATTTCTCTGACTTGCCGTTTAAAGTTTAATGGTTTAAAAGTCTGTATAGGGTCTCTCAGTTTTCAGACCCTTCAACTTTTAAACTGAGTCACTACCAAAATCTCCGTATTCCACCAGAGGCCCTAACTTTACTTTGAAACTGAAGGATATGTATACCCAGGATGCGACCAAAGAACTCCAGAAACAAAGTCTTGCCTTATTAAAAAGCAGTGCCAAACACGCCATTGAGCCCGGCAAGGCCGGTCAATTAAGAGATGTGCTCCGTTTTCATGAATACCGTTATTATGTACTGAATGATCCGCTGATCGCCGATGGCGAGTATGACCAGTTGTTCAAGGAACTGGAAAGGATCGAAAAAGAAAATCCCTCACTGATCACGTCTGACTCCCCTACCCAAAGGGTGGCTAAAGGGCTGACCAAAGATTTTCCCGTAGCGCAGCACCTGGTGCCCATGCTTTCGCTGGACAACTCTTACAATGCCGACGACCTGGTCGACTTTGACCGCAAGGCCCGCGAACTGACCGGGCTTACGGAAATTGAATACTGCGTGGAACCAAAATTTGACGGCGGCAGTATTTCGCTGATCTATGAAGATGATATGCTGGTGCGTGGAGCTACGCGCGGCAACGGAGTGGAAGGAGACGAAATAACCACTAATGTTAAGCAGATACGTTCCATTCCCCTTTCTGCCAAATTCTCCAAATACGGCATACAGACCGTGGAGATAAGAGGAGAAGTACTGATCAATAAAAACAATTTCGCACGATACAATCAGCAACTGGTGGAGCAGGGACTGGCCCCGCTCGCCAATCCCCGCAATGCTGCTTCCGGCACCTTGCGCATCAAAGACCCTGCTGAAGTATCAAAAAGAAGCCTGGAAGCTTTTGTGTACCATATCAGTTATTATACCACATCAGCGCTAAAAGATCTTCCTTTTACTACCCATTCCCAATCGCTGGAAATGCTTTGGGAATTGGGATTCCGCAGTCCCAATAAAGAAAAGCGGGTGTTCAAAGGCATACAGAAAGTGATCGATTATTGCCTGGAATTTGAACATACCCGTGATGATCTTCCTTATGAGATCGATGGCATGGTGATAAAAGTAAATGATCTCGACCTGCAGGATAAGATGGGGATGACCTCCCATCATCCGCGCTGGGCCATTGCTTATAAATTCAAGGCCCGGCAGGGAACAAGTAAATTGCTTGGAGTAGAGTTCCAGGTGGGAAGAACAGGTTCCATTACACCAGTGGCCAAAATACAACCGGTGCCGATCGGTGGCGTTACGGTTTCTTCTATATCCCTTTTCAATGAAGAAGTGATCAAAGAAAAAGATTTGATGATCGGCGACACGGTGCTGGTGGAACGTGCCGGTGATGTGATCCCTTATATTGTAAAATCACAGGCAGAGTTGAGAAAAGGGGATGAGAAGCATATAAAGTTTCCGAAAAACTGCCCTGTATGCGATAGCAAGCTGTTTAAAGAAGAAGGAGAAGCCGTGTGGCGGTGCATCAATATTGAATGCCCGGCACAGGTGGTAGAGCGCATCATCCATTTCAACAGCAAAGATGCGATGGATATCCGCGGTTTTGGAGATGCTATTGTCCGCAAGTTTTATGATCTGGGTTTACTGAAAGATATTCCCGGTCTGTACACACTCGATTTTAAAAAGATCGGAAAGTTGGAAGGGTTTGGACAAAAATCAGTGGACAATCTGAAAGCAGCCATTGAGAAATCCAAAACGCAACCGTTGAACCGACTCATTTTTGGATTAGGTATCCGCTTTGTAGGAGAAACAACTGCTAAGGTGCTGGCGCATGCGGTCCATCATCTGATGGATTTCCGCAAGTTCACGATAGAAGATCTGCAAACCCTGGAAGACATCGGCCCGAAAGTAGCAGGCAGTATCCAACATTTCTTTAGCAATGAAAGCAATATTCACATGCTGAAAGAGCTGGAAAAGCTGGGTCTTTCTTTAAAGAATGAAAAGAAAGGGCAGCCAGAAGGAGACGGCAGCCTGGCAGGACAAACATTTTTGTTTACCGGTACGCTGCCTACGTTGAAGCGTGATGAAGCAGAAGCGATGGCGGAAGCACAGGGTGGTAAGATCGTTAGTGGTGTAAGTGCCAAGCTTAATTACCTGGTGGTGGGAGAAAGTGCCGGCAGCAAACTGGAGAAAGCAAAGAAGATCAATTCTATCAAGATCATTTCTGAAGCAGAATTTTTAAAACTGCTTTCCAAAGGATAAACGATGAAGAGGTTGGTGAGAACACATGTGGATGAACAATGTTCTTCTATGGAGTTTGTGCTACGATGAATAGGATCGCAAAGAACGCCACGTTAACGCAAAGGGCGCTACGTTGCGATCTTTGCGGGGTCTTTGCGTATCCTTGCGATACAATTTTAATTTTTAAACTATTAATAGCAATCTCATGTTACAGCCGAGTACACTTCAATTCTTACGCAATCTTAAAAAGAACAATAATAAACCCTGGTTCGATGCCAATCGATCCAAATACGAATCAGCCAAAGCTGATTTTATTCAATTCATTCAAAAGGTGATCGACACACATGGAAAGAAAGATCCCGCTATCCACAACCTGGTGGCGAAGGATTGTTTGTTCCGCATCAACCGTGATATCCGTTTTTCCAAAAACAAATCGCCTTATAAAACCAATTTCGGAGCAGCAATGAATAAGGGAGGAAGACAAACCACCTCTTCTGCTGGTTATTATTTTCACCTGGAACCTGGAGGAACTTTTACTGGTGGTGGTATCTGGATGCCAGGGCCGGAATTTCTACGCAAAGTGCGCCAGGAGATCGATTATAATTTTGATGAGTTTAAGAAGATCATTGGCTCCAGGAAGTTCAAATCTGTTTATGGGGATCTTTCGCATGAAGCGGAATATAAACTGGTGAGGTTGCCAAAAGGATATGAAGCGGATAATCCTGCTGCAGAGTATTTAAAGCTGAAAAGTTTTATTGCTTCTATCGAGATCAAAGATGCGGATCTTACGGGCAAAGACTTGTTGAAGAAAACGGTGAATGCGTTTGAGGCGTTGCAGCCGGTGGTGGAATTTATTAATCAGAGTATGGAGGGATAGTTTAACAAAGAAGCAGGTTACATAGGTATCTATTTGCTGAATTTACTTTTTGCCAGCAATTCACGGACGTCTACCTCCAGAAAATCCGCAATTTTAAATAAGACCTGAATTCTGGGTTGAGAGATATTATTGCACCATTTTGATACAGTCTGTTTGCTTACGCCCAGATAGGCAGCAATTGTTACCTGCTTTACACTTTTTTCTGTAAGCCATACTTTAATGCGGTTAAAGGCTGGTCGGGTGTTCATTTTCCGAAGATAAGGCACACAAAACTTTGAAAATGAACGGGATAGTTTCCTAAATAGTGAAAAAGTTAAGTCTTAAAGAGACTATTTAAACTCCTGGTTTAATTTGTATCCGACAAGATTAACCGATATAATTCTTAGAAAATTTTCTCCTAATTTTAATTTTTTTAAGTAGAAGGAAATTTTTCACCTTTTTAGAGTATTTTCTATCCTCATGTTTATTCCTAAATCTAGGGGGTCAATTTATCGTAATTTGATCGGTTCCAGGAGTTCCGGAACAGGCACCTGTAAAAACATTGCTATTTCGTATAACTGTGGCAGGGAAGGTTGACTATAATTGGTACACCATTTCGATACGGTTTGAACACTCACCCCAAGTTGCTCTGCCAGATCTTTATTTTTTACCTGGTGTAAGGCAAGGTTTGCCTTGATGCGGTTATAAATCTGTTTCTTTTCCATCTGATGAAGATAGGAAAGATAAATGACTGGTTATTAATAGAATAATTAAATGAGTAAGTGAATAGTTGTGCTTTTAAGTAGAACTAAATATCCTCAAAAGTGAATTTGTTCCTTTTAAAATGAAGAAAAATCGCAAGAAAGTTTTTTTTGCTCTTCAGAAAAAGCTCAGTGCAATCTTTCCAATTTGCCTTTCCGCTTAACGATATTCTTATAATCCCATTGGATGGTTTTAGCTTTTTCCAACCATCGTTGAAGATCTTCTTTGTCGATTTCTTTTTTGGAAGTATAGCGGGCTTCGGCTGCTTTAAAGCTTCCTTCTGGCAATAGTCCAGGTTCATCAAAAGATTGTCCGCTCCAAAAAAGCAACCGGACTTCGTTTTTCAATTTGCTGTAGCCAACAATAGGGTTGCCATCAAGAAACCAAACAGGGTGGCGATGCCAGATTTTGCTTTCTGCGGTTTTCAGGGATTTGTCAATTTCACGAGCTAAGACATTGCAGATGGTGGTGTCTTCAGGGGATAGAGTATCGTTGTAGGCTTTGATGTCTTTGTGCATGATTTGGTTAAGATAAAGTTAAGGCATGACTTTGATGCACTTATCATTGCCTATATAGGTTGATCACTTCTTCCATTTCACCCCCAAAAACCTTCAAACCTCGCACTCTGCCATTGAGAGATAGGAACAGAGCTAATCAGTTTACTCGCTTTAGTCAATAAAAACGTACTACTAACACCCTTATAATCCATAAAACTGAGCGAATCAGGACTGATGATTATTTCCTTCTTTTTTGAATTGCCAGTAAGTAATAATGTAGGAAATTTTTCAGTCCGAGGCTGGTTAATATATCAAACGATCTCTTCCTCTCATGAAATAGTCATAGCCTTACTGTCTTACTATTTATTAAGATATTTTTGCCTATCCTTAAGAATTCTTATAAAGCTACGAACATCAATAATATCTTTCCTTTGTCCAGTTGTATAAGTATTAATTAACGGCGCCGGTATTATAAGGTGAAGATTATTGGCACGCATATCTTCAGTCTGATTTCTGCTGATAGCGGGCTCCAGTGTAATGAGATGTTTGACCGGAATTTTTGCTGCTTCAGCCAATATCTGCCTCCAGCGATCTTTAGCAGTAGTTTTAACACCAAGCATAGTGAGTAAATTCACATCAAAATCTGCGTTATGATAATAGTTGATTCCCGGAAAAATAAAGTCAGGTTTATTATTTCTCTCCGTAACAGCCCCTCTGGAAAATTTCAGCTTATGTAAACTGAACAGATAAACCAAGTTGTGTTCAAACGAGAAACCGGCCCTGGCCTTTCTCCTATTTTGAACACTTAATGAAAAAGCAATGAACTCATCAACATCAGAGTTATCTTTTCCAAAACCTTTCTGAAGCCGCTTTTTTACAATAACTCTTTCAAGTGCTTTAAACAACATTTCCTCCCTGTTCAGCCAGGTCATCAGTGCTGTATCAGGATCGGCAAGAGGATCTACACCTTCAACAGTACTCCTAGAATAATCGGAAAATTCTCTAGTGGTTGGAAAAGTATCTCTATAGCGTTTAAGCAGTTCAGTCAGATAGTCCGGTGCTTGCTCTTCTGCTTCTATTCCAAGTTCTGAAAGTATATATTTTCCTGCGAATCCCAATTCGCGTCTATCCGTCGAAAAATCTTCAAAAGTAAACTTACTCTGAACTTGGTCAAGCTTAAACAGCCAAAGAAGTTGTTGTTCCAATGTTGAGCCGGCAGCAGCAACTATGATTAGGAGCTTATTTTCGCTGACCCAACCGATAACCAATAAGTCTCCGGCGGCTGCCTTTTCGATTACTACGTTGTTGGTATAATATAATCGGAATTCTGTTCTTACAGGATCTCTTTTACGTGCATCATACCACGTAAGATTCCCGTCAGCTTGAATCGGCTCACTGTCTTCGTCACTCATATAAATGAACCTACCTTGGAATCGCCTTTTTTCGGTTCCAAAAAAGCCTTTGAATCCAGCAGTACCGTTAAACTCGTGCTGATTGGAATCATTAGGTTCAATCTCAACCGGACTGAGTCGTTTGACTCCAACCCCTCTGAAGTATTCCGATATTCTAAAACTCATTATTTCTTTTTCCTTTGTTCTATCAGTATTTCGGTAATCTTTTCACCGATCGCCTGAATCAATGGCATCACTACAGAGTTACCGAACTGTTTGTATGATTGATTCATAGATACTACATCTACTCTGAAATTATCAGGATACCCCTGTAGTCTCGCAGATTCACGAAGCGTAAGTCGACGGGGATTCTTTCCTTCCTGAGGAATCAGTATTTCTGAACCGTCTTTATAATATCTAGCACTCATCGTTCTTGTGATGCCGTCCATATCAACAAGCCCGAATCCAAATCCATTTCCTTTTTCTTTATGCTTTTTCGAATAATTCTGAAGATATTCCCACAATTTATCAGACAATGTGTATTTATAATGAGGATTTTTCTCTAATATATCTTTCACAAATCGCCCCGGATCAGGAAGTTCCGGGAAAGAGAAACCTTCCTTGCCTTTAAATACCTTATTATTAAAGCCAATCATAAAAGTCCTTTCACGGTGCTGCGGAACGAAATGTTTACCATCCAAAACTTTATGATGAAAAGAATAATCCAAAGCGAGTAATTTTTCACGGATTACTTTAAATGTATTGCCTTTGTCATGTGCAACAAGGTTCTTTACATTCTCAAGGAAAAAAGCTTTAGGTCTATGTTTTCTTATTATCTCTTCTACATGAAAAAAGAGATTCCCTTGTTTTTCATCTTCAAAACCATGCTTTCTTCCGAGGCTGTTCTTTTTACTTACACCCGCGATAGAAAATGGCTGGCAGGGGAATCCGCCACACAGAAGATCAAAGTTTTTAGGGATATGGTTTTTAGTTTCTGCTTTTGTTATATCACCAAACGGAATTTCTCCAAAGTTTGCACGATAAGTTTTTTGTGCATATTTATCGTATTCAGAGCTAAAAACACATTTTCCTCCGAGATTTTGTAACGCCATTCTGAAGCCGCCTATCCCTGCAAACAGGTCGATGAATGTAAACTTTTCTTTGCCCTCTTCGGGACCGGGGAATGGAACGGATGATCTGATCTCAAACAAATATTGCTGAATCGCCTTTTCCACGGGTAAACTTTTGAAGCCATTAATTCGGCTATACGTTACTTCGAAATGCCTTTGGGCGATTTTTTTGAAATCAGTATTAAGGGTATTATAATGTGTTAATAGAGTTTCCTCTACTGGAAATGCTTTATGTATAGTTGAACGGGTTTGCCGTTTTGTTGATACCTTTTTAACCTTTTTCTCAACAGTGCTCATTTCCGTTTTGATTTAAATATTTCGTTGTCAAAAAAATCTTTGATACTGATACCCAAGGCAAGAATTATCTTTTCCAAGTTCACCACGGACACATTTCGTTTTCCATTTTCCACTTCACTGAGATAGGTTTTATCGATTTCAGCTCTGAATGAAAGGGTTCCTTGAGTCATGTCTTGCCCTTGCCGCAATTCTTTTATATGATTGCCTATTTTTTTACGGATATCCATTGCGCAAGCTATCTGATCTTAGACTATAAGTCAATCGGATATAAGTGAATTTTGTGAATAGTGGATAACTATAAGTTATTGATTTATAATAAAATACCATAATTTGGTTAATGACCCGATTTGCTAATTTTCTTAACAAGGGATTTCAGAGTTTGTTCAGCTTTCTCTTTTTTCAAGTCACATTCCCACACAATAATAATTTTCCAGCTTTCCTTTCGGAGGCGTTCGGCAGTCCTACTATCGTTTTCACGATTCCTGTCAATTTTATTTAGCCACCATTGCGTTCTGGTTTTTGGTACTACAAAATAGCGGCAACCTAAGTGCCCATGCCAGAAGCATCCATGAATGAATATTACTGTTTTATATTTCGGTAGTACGATATCAGGTTTTCCAGGTAAAGTATTATCATGAAGTTTATAACGGAATCCATTGGCGTGCAGAAATCTACGGACAAACATTTCCGGTTTTGTATCCTTTGCGCGAATACGACTCATGTTGTAACTGCGAGTTTTCAGGTCATGCACGTCTGTCATGAAACTAAAATTAGTGCACATTTGGTTTATCGCCGCAAACTTCTAAAAAAAAATACTCAAGAGCCATCTTTTCTAAAAATAAAGTCCTTGGGTTGATATGAAATAAGAGTATTCAGAGATTCATTTAATGACAACATATCTAGTTCACATAATCCGGTAATTTTTATTATATCAGCTATAGGGTAGAATAAATATTTCATAGCCTGAGCCATTTCTCTTTTGGCCTTCGCCATAGTTGCAGCTTCTACCTGCTTTTAAATTCTTCCTTTTGTTATAGTCCGGAACATACTTTTTACTATGCTCCAGTTCTTTCAATCCCGAATTGGCAAAACTGTAATAGCTTCTCTCAGTTATCATGATCTGATCCAGAATTTTCAGGTTAAGGATCAGTCCGCCTTGCATCAGATGAGTAGCCTGAATAGCGGGATTCTGATTGCTTAAGTTTAATAGTCATGGCAATTAGATTTTTCATACGGCAAAGAACGGAAAGCAAGTCCCGAGAACAATGGGTTTTTAACAAGGATAAGATGTTTTTTCCTCAAGCTATACGTTTAATAGTCCCTACAAAACGGTTTTAAATCGGATATGGCTCTTTGTTTAAAATAAACGCTTTCACGATCTAGGGTCAGAAAAGGTACTTCCCCGGAACTCCAGCTGATCGAGCTTAATTGGCTCAATAATTTGGGTAAAATATTGACGATCAGTTTATAAAATTTTATTTGTTTACTTCAATGTTTAAACATTAAATTTACACCCTAAAACTCAATCATCATGGCAACCTGGACAATCGACCCCGCTCACTCCGAGATAGGTTTCAAAGTAAAACACCTCGTTATCTCTACCGTCTCCGGAAAATTCAACTCCTTCGAAGGAAAACTCGTTGGCGACATCGAAAACCTCACCAGCGCTAAAATTTATTTCTCTGCCGACATCGACAGCATTCACACTGGCAACGACCAACGTGATGGTCACCTGAAATCTCCTGACTTCTTCGACGCTGCTGCTCATCCCAAACTGAGTTTCGAATCGACGAGCATTGAAAAGAAAGGCGATGATTATAAAGTAAACGGTAATCTCACCCTGAAAGGCATTACCAAACCCGTTAGCCTCAATGTAGAATTCGGTGGTGTGGAGAAAAGCCTCTATGGCCAAACCGTAGCAGGTTTTGAAGTAACTACAAAGATCAACCGTCAGGATTTCGGTCTTACCTGGAGTGCCGTTACTGAAGCCGGTGGTGTGGTAGTAGGTGATGAAGTGAAACTGGCAGCTAACCTGGAGCTGATCAAACAGGACTAAAATAGTTTAAGGGTTTAAAAGTTCAAGGTTTACACAAATCAGTGAACAACCTTTAGGTTCTTACGGAACCTTAAACTTTTAAACCCTTTAACCTTTTAAACTAACATCCATTTATAACAATCCCTTCCCAACCAGGTACTCTGCGATCTGCACTGCATTCGTTGCAGCACCTTTCCGCAAATTGTCGGAAACGATCCAGAGGTTAAGCGTGTTGGGTTGTGATTCATCTCTTCTCAAACGGCCCACAAACACTTCGTCTTTTTCATGCGCATCTTTAGGCATGGGATATTGCGCATTCGCAACATCATCCACCAGCACTACGCCGGGTGAGGATGATAAGATCGATCTCACTTCATCCAGCGTATAATCTTTTTCAAACTCTACGTTAGCGCTTTCACTATGGCCACCCATTACAGGTATGCGCACCGTAGTAGCCGTTACACGAATGGAATCATCACGCATGATCTTGGCTGTTTCTTTCACCATTTTCATTTCTTCTTTGGTATAGCCATTGTCCATAAACACATCGATCTGTGGGATCACGTTCAGATCGATCGGATATTTATAAGCCATTTCACTGCTTACACCTTTTCTTTCATTCATCAACTGGTTCACTGCTTTCACACCGGTACCGGTCACACTCTGGTAAGTGCTCACCACGATCCTTTTAATACCATATTTCTTATGCAGCGGATTAAGCGCCACCACCATTTGTATAGTGGAGCAATTGGGGTTGGCAATGATCTTGTCGTTCGCGGTCAGCACATCGGCATTGATCTCGGGCACTACCAATGGTTTGGCAGGGTCCATTCTCCAGGCAGAGGAATTATCAATAACTGTGATGCCTGCTTCAGCAAACTGCGGCGCCCATTCCAGGGAAGTGCTGCCGCCGGCGGAGAACAATGCTACTGCGGGTTTAGCTGCAATCGCGTCTTTCAGGCTCACCACCTTGTATTTCTTGCCCTTGAATTCCACTTCCTTGCCCACTGATTTTTCTGAAGCTACCGGTACCAGTTCAGTTACCGGAAAATTCCGTTCTGCCAAAACCTGTAACATTTTGGTGCCAACCAATCCGGTGGCGCCTACGACTGCAACTTTCATTTTTTGTTTGCCCGGGCAGGCCCGGGACCTCCGGACCTTGATCCGGGATCTTTGGTTAATAAATAGTATTAAAAAAAACAGGCCCTCCGTTAGGAAGGCCTGCCAAGTCTTTTATGTTACCATACATAACGCTGCAAACCTTCCCTAGGGACGTTTCTTTATGCGCTTTGTATGTTTCATCATTTTCATCTCGTTGTTGCTGCTACATAAAATCCGGTAGCGCAGCAAAAATAATCCCCCGTTTTATTCACTCCAAATAATGTTTTTTTCCCATTCCCAGGTTCCAACTGCTTTGGAACTTCACCTCATGAAACAAAGCATGAACAAATTTCCTGCATGGACGAGACGTTCGTTATTATTTATTGCTGTACTCATGCAGTACTGGCTGCATGCGCAGGACCGTTATACCGTGGTCATCAATGAGATCATGGCCGACCCAACGCCACCTATGGAACTGCCCGAGCATGAATGGGTGGAATTACTAAATACAAGCCCGGAGCCTGTCAACCTCCGCAACTGGCGACTGGGAGATGCGACCTCCCTCTCCGGCCCATTCCCTGAATTCCTGCTTCAGCCCGATAGCCTGGTCATTATCTGCTCAGGATCAGCCCGGCCTTTCCTGCAATCCTGGGGGCAGACGCTGACTGTAACCGGTTTTCCTTCGCTGAACAATGACGGGGAACAACTATTCCTTCAATCGGCCAACGGCAAGATCATACACGCAGTCCGTTATTCAATCGACTGGTATGCCAATCCGCTAAAACAGGAAGGCGGCTGGAGCCTTGAAATGATCGATGCATCAAACCCCTGTTCAGGTTCCGGCAATTGGAAAGCATCCATTCACCCCGTAGGCGGCACCCCAGGTCAGCCGAATTCTGTAGTCGCAGTAAACCCCGATACAAGTCCGCCGGAGGTATTGCGCTCCTATATGATTTCACCAACCAGCCTTATCCTGCTTTTTAATGAGCCACTCGATAGCTTATATGCATCTGCTCTTAGCCATTACTCTGCTGACCACGGATTGAGTTTTATCAAAGCAAGCTGTTTGCCGCCTTTCTTCTACCAGGTCCAACTTGAAGCAGGCAGCCCGATAGACAGCCAGACAGTTTATAATATAACCATCAACCAGGCAAAGGACTGCCGGCAGAATGAAATGCCTGCAGCTATCACCATTAAAGCCGGACAACCAACAGGACCCGGCCCAACAGAATTTATTATCAACGAAATTCTATTCGATCCAAAACCCAATGCTTACGATTATATCGAGCTCTATAATCCCGGCCCTAAAATATTCGATGCCAGCAAACTTTATATCTCCAACCGGAACAGTAATGGGCAGGTCAATACGCCCATAGTCTTAAGTCCTTCACCCTTTACCATCTTTCCCGGCGATCATATTGTGATCACAGAAAAAGCCACCAATCTCGCATTGAACTACCTCGTCAAAAACCCTATGAACGTGCTGGAAGCCCGCCTGCCCTCTTATCCCGATGATAAAGGGACCGTGTTATTGCTGAATGCCCAGGGATCGATCATAGATGAGGTCAATTACACCCGCGACTGGCATTTCAAACTCATCGACAACCCCGAAGGCGTTTCGCTGGAAAGAATCGATCCATCCGCCCCCTCATCCGAAGCAAACAACTGGCACTCTGCCGCCTCCACAGCCGGGTTCGGAACCCCCTCCTATACCAACTCCCAATCATCAAAACAACCAACCATGCAAGCCCAATTCGAAATAACACCAACCATATTCTCTCCTGACAATGATGGCTACAACGATATCACCACCCTCTACTACAAAACCACAGCGCCGGGCCTTGTAGCCAATATATTCATCTTCGACGCTGCCGGCAGACAGGTAAAACATCTTACCCGCAACAGCCTGCTGGGCAATAACGGCTACTGGAACTGGGACGGGACCGACAACAAAGGACAATTACTACCCATCGGTATCTACATTATCCAAATCGAACTATTCAATCTCAATGGCAACAAACAAAAATTCCGCAACACCGTAGTACTGGCAAAAAGATTAAACTAGAATACCCTTAACCCTATCATTACCCCTCATTCCCTCTCCTCACTTAAAACCACCACTCCAAATCCCTCCCCAAATAATCACCGAAAATCCAATCCCCACAACCAACCCCCTTCAATCCTCATTCCCCTAATCCCCAAATTCATTCCTCCTATCATATCCCCTTACTCATTCTCCCATTTCTTACTCCCCAAAAATCAAACACCATTCGCGCTTATTCGCGTCTATACTCATTCACTCCCAACAACCTCAAACCCATTCGCCCCATTCGTGTTTTAATGTTTTGTTTGCACCTGATTCCCTACCTTCCCCCTCATGAACCCCCGCCACCACAACCTCCTTCTCCACCCCCTCTTCCTTCTCAGCCTTTTCCTCCTATTACTGAACGATATCACCCTGAAATACGAATTCCACAACAGCTTCACCGGCAAACTATCTGATTTCACCGGCCTGTTTGTATTCACCCTTTTCTGGATGGCCATTTTTCCCAAACATAAATGGCAAATAGTATTAGAACCGCCCTGATCTTCACCTGGTGGAAATCTCCCTTCTCTTCTCCCTTCATCCAATCATGGAATGGCGTGATGCCCGTATCAATTGCAAGAGTGGTCGACTACTGGGACCTTACAGCTTTGATAATGCTACCACTTGCCTGGTTACTGGCCCGCACTGATTATAATCCTCAAATCAGGTACCGTCGCATTTTTATACCCCTGGTAGGATGTATCGCTCTGTTTGCATTTTGCTTTACTTCCCCACCGCGTTATGCCCTCTATTATTATCCGCCTAACCAGATCAGGTTTTACGGAAATTTCAAAACATCCAAAACCGAAGAACAGATACTGGATAAACTCGTCAGTAAAAATATTTCGTTCCATACAGATTCTATCTCTTACTATCCCATCATCGATGGCGAATATTATGTAAGAACAGATGACCCAACTGACAGCAGTAAATGGGTGAGAGTAAACAATACAAAAGATTCAGTTTTATACAGGCGAATGGAAGAACGTCCTTTTTATCTTATCCCCAGTTACAATCTCGATGGACAGGAACTGAAAAATGTTAAAATGAGGATCACGCAAGGCAACAAGAAAACCTTTGTTTACATAGAAAGCTTTCAGACAGATGGCAAAATAGAATACAACAATAAATTGGAGAAGCAATATAAAAAGCATTTTAAGAAGCTATTTGAGTAGTATTCCTTTTCATATTCTTCAGCACCCAGGCCAGTGTGAAAGAAGGTATAAAATCCGTACCTGGCAATATCTCTTCTACAAAGTTAAACGCACCTCCCAGTAATCCTTTCCAGCCGCCAAAGCTGATACTGAAGATCAATGCAGACACTGGTGCCCAGAAAAGGTCACCCAGCTCTCCCAATACCGGGACGGCATAAGTAAGATATCCTGCTGCATCCATGAGGAGGCAGAACAATAAGGAAGGAGTGCTATTTTTACTGTTCATGCTACAACAGATACAAAAATGGCTCCTGTAGTTGCATGCTTGAAAAACCAAAAAGAAATGTTATAGCCCGGTTCATCGTTAGATTTTGCCTGTTGACCGCTACTCTCAAGGCTACTCCACACATCAGGAATAATTTTATATTGTGTTATATACAGAATCCAAAAACTATGGTATGTGCAGAATCCTTTACTTATTCATCCTCTTTTCCCTGCTAACAGGCATCGCCTCAGCACAGGATAATACACCATTGCCTGCAAAATGGACACTGGAAGATTGCATTAATTATGCAAAAGAAAATAATATACAGATCAATACGCTGAAGCTTTCCTCCGACGCAGCAAAGCTGGATTGGCAACAATCAAAGAATAACCGGTTGCCCAACGTGAATGGAACTATTTCCCAATCACTGGTAAATAGTAATAATGCCGACCCTGTGATCGGAGGCTTTCAAACACAGGCTAATTTCTCCAGCAACTACGGCATTAACTCTTCCATGACCATTTACAATGGTGGTTATCTGAACAATGATATCAAATCAAAGTCCCTTTCTCTTGAATCAGCTAATCTCACCGTTCAGGAAACAACCAACGATATCACTCTCAGTATCACACAGGCATTTTTAAACATATTGTTAGCGAAAGAAAATATTACTTATCTCAAACAGGTGCTGGCCACTTCTGAAGCTCAACTAAAGCAAAGCCAGCAACGGTTTGATGCCGGTTCCCTTTCAAAAAAAGATCTTCTGCAGTTTCAATCGCAACTCGCATCGGATAATTACAATCTCGTCACTGCTAATAATAACTATCAAACCAATATTGTCAACCTGAAACAGTTGCTTCAATTGCCGGCTTCTTATCAAATGGAAGTGGCAGAGCCGGCGTCGGTAGAACCACAGCAAGCTGTTGTTTCGTTGAATGAAGCCATGTCAGCCGCACAGGAAACAAGGCCTGAAGTAAGGAATGGAGAAGTAGGTGTAAGTATTGCCGAAACAGAACTGGCCAAAACAAAAGCCAGCCGCCTACCCACCGTCAGCCTCGGAGCCAATTTATCTTCCGGCTTCTCAGACAGCCGTGATGCAAAATATTTTTCACAGCTCAACAATAACTTTTACCAGTCGCTCGGTGCAACCATCGCAGTCCCCATCTTCAGCCGGAAGCTGAATAAGACCAATATTGCCAAATCAAAGATCGCTATTGAACAGGCCAAACTTGATTTATTGAATACTAAAACAGTATTGGACCAACAGGTGGAGCAGGCTTATATCAATCTCCGCAATGCCCAGGCACAGTTTGTAGCTGCCGAGGCGCAGCTCAAGGCGGCTGAAGAAACTTATCATATCACCGATGAACAACTGAAACTGGGTGCAGTAAATGCCGTGGATGTGCTGACACAACGGAACACTTATATACAGGCATTGCAATCTTTTGTGCAGGCAAAATATTCTGCTGTGCTGTATAATAAAATATATGATTTCTATACCGGAAAACCGGTAACATTCTAATTATAAAAAGCCCGACATGAAAAAATATAAATGGATAATCTGGGTGGCAGTAATAGCAGCAGTGGCCGTGGCGGTTTGGTTCTGGAAATTCAGGTCTGAGAAAAGCATTATCGTATTGGAGACCGAACATCCGGAGATCGGTACACTCACACAATCTGTAACAGCTACCGGCACCGTTCAACCGGTGGATACCGTGTCCGTAGGTACCCAGGTTTCCGGCACCATCCAGAAAGTGTATGTCGACTTTAACTCGGTCGTAAAGAAAGGGCAATTATTGGCGCAGCTCGATAAATCTTTATTGCAGGCACAGGTGGCACAGATCAATGCCAATCTCTTATCTGCGCGGGCCAACAACACTTACCAGCAAAGTAATTATGAACGTCAGCAAAAATTGTACGACGTGGGCGCCATCAGTAAATCCGAGTTGGAAACAGCCCTGTATCAATACAACAGCGCCAAAGAAAATGTGAACAGCATAACAGCACAATTGAACGCAGCTCAAAAGAACCTTTCGTTTGCCGATATCTACTCACCGATTGACGGCACCGTGTTGTCAAGAAGCGTGAGCGAAGGGCAAACCGTAGCTGCCAGCCTGAGCACGCCCCAACTCTTCAGCATTGCAAAAGATCTTACCAAAATGCAGGTGCAGGCCTCCGTTGATGAAGCAGATATTGGTAATGTAAAAACAGGACAACGCGTGATGTTTACCGTTGATGCTTTCCCTGCCGACACGTTTGCCGGTACAGTGAAAGAGGTCCGGCTACGTTCCAATGTTTCTTCCAATGTGGTCACTTATACCACCATCATCGATGCTCCCAATGCTGAGCAGAAATTGAAGCCGGGTATGACGGCCAGCATCTCTATCTATACAGAAGAAATAAAAGACATCATGCTTTTACCTGCCAAAGCGATCCAGTTCAAACCTGATTCGGTTTTAGCAAAGCTTTATGTGGTAGAACACCGGCCAGGACCAGGAAACCGTCAACATCCACCAGGTTCGGATAGCACGGGAACACCGGCCATGGTTTGGATAAAGAAAGATAGCAGCCTTATTCCGCGCCCGATCATGACAGGCCGCAATGATGAAACGCAGGTACAGGTCTTATCAGGGTTGTCGCTTAGCGATGATGTAGTGACCGGTTATAAAGAGGTAGCTAAAGATAAAAAGACAACTACCACAGAAAAGAGTCCTTTTATGCCGACAAGGCCGGGAGGTAACAGAAGAAATCAAGGGCCACCGAGATAGCAAGGATGGAACAGATAGTTAATGTTCAATGATTATTAAGATGCCAGAAAAAATTCTTGAAATACATGATCTCAAGCGCGAGTTCAGGATGGGCAGCGAAACAGTAAGAGCCCTGAAAGGAGTTTCGTTCTCAGTGGAAGCAGGAGAATTTGTTACCATCATGGGTAGCAGCGGATCAGGCAAAACGACGCTGCTTAACATACTCGGTTGTCTCGATCAGCCAACGGATGGTGATTATCTACTGGACGGTGTAAACGTCAAGCAGCTTTCCCGCAATGAGCTGGCGAAGTTGCGTAACAGAAAGATCGGTTTTGTGTTCCAGTCTTATAATCTTTTAGCACGCACTTCTGCTTTGGAAAATGCTGAATTGCCCTTACTGTATAACCCGGACATATCCGGGAAAGAAAGACAGACCCGTGCAAAGCAGGCACTGGAAGCCGTAAAACTGGGCGACCGCTTGCATCACCTGCCTAATCAATTATCTGGCGGCCAGCAACAACGTGTAGCCATTGCCAGGGCATTAGTGAATGAGCCGATCATGATCCTGGCTGATGAAGCTACCGGCAACCTGGACACACGCACTTCTTATGAAATAATGGCTCTCTTGCAGGAACTGAACCAGCAAGGTAAAACCATTGTATTCGTAACGCATGAACCGGATATTGCTGCATTCAGCAGCCGGACCGTTACACTGAAGGATGGTAAAGTGATAAAAGACCTGAAGAATCCCGCTGTCAAATCAGCCAAAGATGCACTGGCTGCTTTGCCGGTGAATGATGATTATTAAATGTATACTGATGAACGTTCTTAATCTTTTACAATTGGCCTGGCGGGCATTGCTCCGGAATAAGCTCCGGGCATTTCTCACCATGCTTGGCATCATCATCGGCGTTGGCGCTGTTATTACCATGGTAGCTATTGGTGAAGGTTCAAAACAAAGTATCCGTAGCCAGCTTTCTTCCATGGGTTCCAATATGGTCACTATCCGCCCCAGCAGTAATCAAACAGTAGGAGGCGGTGCAAGATTGGGTGCATCCGGTTTGCAAACCCTGAAAGTGCCCGATGCAGAATTATTGAAAAAGCAGGCTGCTTATCTCACCGCCGTATCGCCAGCAGTTTCAGCAAATGGACAGGTGATCAATGGTGCAAAGAACTGGCCCACTTCCATGCAGGGTGTCAGTCCCGAATACTTGTCCATCCGTGAATGGAAATTGAAAGATGGTATTTCTTTTTCCGATGAAGATGTGAAAACAGCCAGTAAGGTTTGCCTGATTGGTCAAACAGTAGTTGATAATATTTTTGATACGGGTGAAGATCCTATTGGTAAAACCATCCGGTTTAACAAGATACCGATGAAGGTGATCGGAGTGCTGGAAGAAAAAGGAGAGAACACTTTCGGGCAGGACCAGGACGATGTCATTCTTGCTCCCTATACCACAGTGCAGAAAAGGATACTGGCTATCGATTATATTCAAACCATCTATGCTTCCGCCATTGATGAAAACAGCTCTTCGCTGGCCACTGCGGAAGTAACTTCCCTGCTCCGGAAAGCACATAAGCTGCAAATGGGTGAAGAGGATGATTTCACTGTACGCACACAGGCTGAACTGATCAGCACGATCAGTTCCACCAGTGAACTACTGACGGTGTTGCTGGCAGCAATTGCAGGCATTTCATTGGTAGTAGGTGGCATCGGGATCATGAACATCATGTATGTGTCCGTAACAGAACGTACCAAAGAGATCGGCCTGCGCATGTCTATCGGCGCAAGAGGTTTGGACATATTATTACAATTTCTGGTAGAAGCGATCCTGATCAGTATTACCGGTGGAATTATTGGTGTGGTACTCGGATTGACGGCGTCCAAACTGGTAAGCATTTTCCTTTCATGGCCTACATTGGTCTCTCAATCATCCATCATATTATCCTTTGCTGTTTGTGCAATAACGGGTGTGTTCTTTGGATATTATCCGGCGCAGAAAGCATCGAGGCTGGATCCTATAGAGGCATTGAGATATGAATAATAGTGTTGTAACGCAAAGGGCGCTAAGGATACGCAAAGGGCGCAAAGAATATTAGAGAACATTGCGTTCTTTGCGTATCCTTAGCGCCCTTTGCGTTACTATTATCTTCTCTAAGATCAAACCAGTTCTATCTCAAAACTCACCAATTGCTTGAACTGTTCTATCCTTCTTTCAATATCTGTTTTACTTACTTCTTTCAATCTCGTTGGCCCGAATTTCTCCACGCAGAAACTTGCCAGTGCAGATCCCACGATTATCGCCCTCTTCATGTTTTCAAAGGAGATATCACCAGTCTTGGCGAGATGGCCCATAAATCCACCGGCAAAAGTATCGCCGGCCCCGGTGGGATCAAACACTTCTTCCAGCGGAAGTGCAGGCGCAAAGAACACATTATCACCATGGAACAATAAAGCACCATGCTCTCCTTTCTTAATGATCAGGTATTTCGGGCCCATTGCCATAATGCTTTTAGCAGCTTTTACCAGTGAGAACTGGCCGCTGAGCTGGCGGGCTTCTGCATCATTCACCATTAGCAGGTCAACATGCTTTAACACTTCTTCCAGGTCAGGCATGGCCACTTCCATCCAGAAGTTCATGGTATCCATTACAATCAGCTTGGGCCTTTTCTTCATTTGCCTGATCACGCTCAATTGTATGGCAGGCACCAGGTTACCCAGCATCAGGAATTCTGCTCCCTGGTAGGATTCAGGGATTTTCGGGTTAAAGTCTGCCAGCACGTTCAGGTCGGTCACCAAAGTGTCACGGCTGTTCATATCTTCATGGTAGCGGCCTTTCCAGAAAAAGGATTTCTTGTCGGGTATGACCTCTACTCCTTCCAGTTGAACACCTCTTTTCTTCAGCTCTTCCATTTCGTCTTTCGGAAAATCATATCCAACGATAGATACCTGCTGGATGGGTTGGACGAAATTAGCAGCGGCATACGCCACATAGGTAGCAGAGCCCCCAATGATTTTATCCGTTTTGCCAAAAGGGGTTTCGATCGCATCAAAGGCCATAGTGCCTACTGTAATTAAAGACATAGATTAAAATTAGGTTCAAAAAAAGCCGGGAGCCGGGGCCGGAAGGCCTGAGGCATTGGTTATAAAACGGCGTGCAAACCTACATGAAATTTTAACATGAATTACAATAAAACCCAATCAGGGCTTATCTTTGGGTATGGCTAAAATACAGCGCAGAAAGGCATCCAAAAAGGACCTCATCCTGCAAAAAGCAGCCCTTATGTTCCGGGAAAAAGGCTTTGCCGCAACTTCCATGCGTGACCTCGCCGAAACGGTGGGAATTGAAGCTGCCAGCCTGTACAATCATATACAATCCAAATCGGAGATATTGCAGGACATTACTTTCCGTATTGCCAATGATTGTAATGAGCATCTCGACAGCCTGACCAATAACGGAATGACCTCCACTCAAAAGATCGAATCGCTGATACGCTTCCACGTACAGATGATGATCAACCGGTTTGAAGATTACTTTGTAATGGTCAACGAATGGATGCATCTTTCCGAGCCCTATCTCACCAATTTCAGCGTACAGCGCCGGAATTATGTACGGAAAATGGAAAGCATCATACAAGAGGGTATTGACAATAAGGAAATGAAACCTGTCAGCCCTTATGTTGCCGTGCTTACCATCCTGTCGTCCGTCAGAGGCCTGGAATTCTGGCACAGAAGCAACCAGCGCATCACTCCCGCAGAGATGGAAGATAATATGGTGAACCATCTTATCAATGGGCTCAGGACCCAATAAATCAAAATTCAAAAGTAAAAATTCAAAAGGCTCCTCATTTAAGGACTGTTCTGTCAGGGCTTTTGCATTTTAAATTTTTACTTTTTACTTTACATCAAACAGCCTTATGTCCCTTCATTTCCATAAACTCCGTGTAAAAGATATCCGGAAGGAAACAGACGATTGTGTATCCATCAGTTTCGATATTCCCACCGCTCTGAAAGATATTTTTCTTTTTGAACAGGGGCAGAACATCACACTCCGGCGTGATCTGAATGGTGAAGAAACAAGACGATCTTATTCCATCTGCACTTCACCGTTTGAGAACGAGCTCCGTGTTGCTGTTAAAAAAGTGGAAGGAGGATTATTCTCCGGCTTTGCCCATGCTCAACTTCATGCAGGAGATGAAATTGAAGTGCTGCCGCCCACTGGTAAATTCAATACCAAACTGGACCCTCTTAATGCCAGGAAATACCTGGCATTTGCTGCCGGCAGCGGCATCACACCCGTCATTTCCATTATTAAAACCACTTTGCAAACAGAGCCTGGCAGTACATTCACCCTGGTGTATGGCAACCGTAACCGTCATTCCATTATATTCTTTGAAGAACTGGAAGCTTTAAAAAACAAATACCTCCAGCGCTTCAATCTCATTTACATACTTAGCCGTGAAGGAACAGACACGCCTGTGAATGCCGGAAGAATAGATGTAAGCAAACTAACTGAGCTGTCCAGGCTGATCAATTACCAGTTAATGGATGAGATCTTTATCTGCGGACCGGAAGAAATGATCTTTACCGTAAAAGATTTCATGGAAAAGGAAAAGATCGATGCAGGTAAGATCCATTTTGAGCTTTTTACTACACCGGGGCAGAAAAAAAATACACAGTTTGATCCTTTTGCCAAAAAGGAAAAGGGTTCCGATAAAAGCCTTATCACTATTAAGCAGGATGGCCGCACTATGGATTTTGAGCTGGCGCCTGATAGTGAAGACACTATTTTAGACACTGCATTAAAGCTTGGTGCTGATCTGCCTTATTCCTGCCGCGGCGGTGTTTGCTGCACCTGCAAAGCCAAATTGCTGGAAGGAAAAGTGGAAATGGATACCAATTGGGGGCTTGAAAAAGAAGAAGTGGAACAGGGTTATATACTTACCTGCCAGAGCCATCCGAGAACACCGAGGGTGGTGGTGGATTTTGATGTGAAATAATCTTTTAAATGAAAAGGAGTAACGCAAAGTGCGCAACGTTGCGTTACTCTTACGCCAAACTAAAGCACCAAGGTAGCTATCGAATGCGGCAGGCTCTTCACTTCAACTGCCTTTCCACCAATCCACAAACGATAAGGAATAATCTTGCCTCCTTTGTTCATCACCACTACAGCCACTTTCCCATCTTCATTCAGGAATGCCGTAGTCAGCAGATCAGTGCGATTGGATGAGCTGATAATGCGTTTTGCACCGGGGCGGATAAATTTGGAGAAATGCCCGATATAATAATATGAATTTGTATAATAAACCTGTCCTGTTTTTGTATCTCCATGAACAGGAGCAAAGCAGAAATTCTTTACGTGATTGGGACCGCCCATCTCATCCAGCAGCACGTTCCAGTCAGTCCAGCCAACAGTACCTGCATTAAAATCATTGATCATAGACATACCATATCTTTCACCCAATGCCCATGCACTCATGCGCGCAGGGTTGAATGATTCTGCACAACCTTCAGTAAAGATCAGGTGCTTGTCAGGGAAAGTCTCTGCAACACGTTTCAGGTTTTCAAATTGCATATCGCCGCCAGTCCAGGTTTCATACCAGTGGTAGCCGATACCCCAAACATATTTGGCCACTTCAGGATCACGCAGCGTTGTGCTTACACGCTGATAAATAAGATCGCGGTTATGATCCCAGATAATGATCTTCTTATCACCCAATCCTTCTTTTTGCAGTGTTGGGCCCAGGCTCGATTTCAGAAAATTCGCTTCTTCCTCTGCTGTATAAATGCAGGACTCCCAGGTTTGCCTTGCCATGGGCTCATTCTGAATGGTTACGCCCCACACCGGGATGCCTTCTTTTTCATAGGCTTTGATGAATTTGGCAAAATAATGAGCCCATGAATCATAAAACTCAGGCTTCAGTTTACCACCAAACAACATGTGCGTACTGTCTTTCATAAAAGCGGGAGGGCTCCAGGGGCTGGCATACAAAGTAAGTTTACCTCCTGCCCGGGTAATTGCCTGCTTGATCAGCGGAATACGGAATTGCTTATCATGATCAATGCTGAAAGATGTAAGGTCTTTATCGCCTTCTTTTACATAAGTATAACTGCCGCTTGAAAAATCACAGCTATGGATATTGGTACGGGCCAGTGTATACCCAATGCCATTCACCGGATCGTAATACGCTTTCAATATCTCTTCCTGTTTTTCTTTTGGCAGTTTGGCAAAAGTTTCTGCAGATGCATCAGTGATAGCGCCACCTATGCCCAGCATGGTCTGGAATGTTTTGGTAGGATCAACAAAAACACAAACCTGTGTTTCCATCGGCTGCCCGAAATCTGTAAACTGAAGGCTGCTATCGGTCAATGATAACCGGTAGTTAGTGCTGTCAGCCGTTGTATACACATTCACTTTCTTTCCATCTACTGAATAGGCAGCAGCAGAAGGCCCGGTAGTTGTTTTTTGCTCCTCATTTTTTTGGTCGGTGCAGGCAAACAACAACCCTGCAAAGGAGGCAAGCCATATTTTTTTCATCAGTATATTTTTTGGTTTACTTATAGGTATCCATGAATTTGATCTTACCAAACATAAGTGCCCACGCTATTGGCCGGTATTGTTGTAATCGCCCATTTATCTTTAAATTTCAGGTTGAACGTAGTGTTGGTATTCCCATCATTCAGCACGATCAGCACTTTCTTATTGTCTGGTGTTACAAATGCTACCGAGTAAAGACTGCCGACACCACTATCACTATACACTCTTACAGAACCGGGTGGCACAAACTTGGAAGCATGTGCTATAATATAATAAGACACATTCCGGGAGTAAGATGTACCATTAATCGTTAATGCGCCTTTGCAGGTGGTGCAGCCGCCTGCTGTGTGAGGCCCGAAGTTCGGATCATTCGCCAGGTTCCATTCCAGGGCATTGCGGCTCCAGTTGCGCATTGATCCGATGATCACATTTTGCAGATGCCATTTCAGATCGCCCTGAAAAGCACCGGTTGAAGCGGTATACTGCTCGGTAAAATAAAGGTTCTTATCAGCATGTTTGGCTTTTACAGTTGACAACGCACTTATATCACCTGCATACAAATGAAAAGCGGAACCATCTACAAAGGCCTTTGCAGCCGGATCATCCAGGATAGTGATCGGATAACCGGGATCATCGCAATTATGGTCCCAAACAATGATCTTGGTGGTAAGTCCTGCAGCCTGGAAAGCAGGGCCCAGGTTATTCTTCACAAAATCCCTTTGCTCTGTGGCAATCATTTTCATGCTGGGGTTATTGCCATCATGCATCGGTTCATTCTGCGGTGTAATAGCATCAATAGTGATGCCTTCGGCTTTCATCTGCTGGATGTATTTCACAAAATAGCTGGCATATACGCTATAGTATTCCGTTTTTAAGCTGCCGCCTTTAAAGCTGCCATTGTCTTTCATCCACACCGGCGCACTCCAGGGTGTAGCCAGGATCTTGATCGCCGGATTGATCGCCAGTATCTCTTTCAATAAAGGGATAAGGCCGCTGCCAAAGGATTTATCCGGATCGAGACTGAAATTAGCCAGCGTAGGATCAGTTTGCCCTGCTGGCATATCATCATAACTATAAGTGGTGGCGCTCAGATCGGAAGCTCCAATGCTGATCCGGAGATAACTCACACCAATGGAAGCTGCATTGGCACCGCTGCCAAAAAGCTCCTGCAATAAAGTAGATTTTGCAGCAGCAGGCAATCCATTGATCAATGAAGCGCTTCCACTCGTAAGCGTATAACCAAACCCATCTATGTTCTGGAATTTCTGCGTACTGTCTACCGTAATATTCAGATTTGAATTAGCCGTTGTTACAAAAGAAAGAACAGTGGATTGTTTTTGTAATAGAGCAGTCTGATCGCCACGTGTCAGCCAGAAATCCACTTCATTGGTAGTCGGTGGAGGAGGCGGATCTGGAGGATTGGGCGTAGGCGTTCCACCTCCTCCACCTGAACTTTTGCCACAGCCCACTTGCATGCCTGCTATGAGGGTTAGCATTATCAACCATGTTCTTTTTTGCATAGAATGAGTTTAAAAGGTACTGGTTATTATTTCACCCATTTCACATTCGCTGATTTCACATCTCTTGAATTGCCGCCGATCATGATCGTGAAATCGCCGGACTCCCAATCATATTTCAGGTCATAATTATAAAACTTCAGGTCTTCCGGCGTGATATTAAATGTAACGGCGCGGCTTTCTCCTGCTTTCAGTTCTATTTTCTGGAAACCTTTCAATTCTTTTATAGGACGGGTGATGCTGCCAACAAGATCCCGGATATACAGTTGAACAACTTCCTTGCCATCACGGCTGCCGCTATTCGTTACCGTAACACTTGCTTTCAATGTTTGCGCTCCTTTCAGGGAAGTGCTGCTCAGCTTAACATCACTGTAAGTGAAATTGGTATAGCTCAATCCAAATCCGAAAGGATATACAGGATCATTGCTTACATCAAGATAGTTGGAGCGGAACTTGGAAAACCATTTTCCTTCCTGCAGTGGGCGGCCTGTATTCTTATGATTATAAAAAATAGGTACCTGGCCTACATTCTGCGGAAAAGTAGTGCTCAGTTTGCCAGAGGGATTTACATCACCAAACAGCACATCTGCGATTGCAGTGCCAGCTTCTGATCCGCCAAACCATACGTTCAGGATGGAAGGCACATTTTCCTGTTCCCATTTCAATGCCAGTGGGCGGCCGGTGAATAATACCAGCACTACCGGTTTTCCTGTTTTCAGCAATGCCTGCAACAATTCCTTTTGTATGGCTGGTATTTCAATATTGGTGCGGCTGGATGATTCACCCGTCATTTCAGCCGACTCACCCAATGCAGCAACGATCACGTCGGCCTGATTGGCAACAGCCAATGCTTCGTTCAATATCTCTGCAGCAGGCCGGCTATCGCGGCCCAGCGCTTTACCAAACATACCTGCGTTTACTTCAAACACACTGTCTGCATCCAGGTTCGAACCTTTTGCATACAGGATCTTTGCATTGTTGCCAGCCACTTCTTTCAACCCGGTCAGCAGGGAAACAGCTTTGGAAAAATCTGCGGCCACGCTCCATGTTCCCGGCATATTCTCTTTTGTATCTGCCAGAGGCCCGATCAGTGCAATAGTGCCGCCTTTTTTCAGTGGCAGGATATTATTGTCGTTTTTCAGCAATACAAAACTTTGTGCAGCGATCTCACGGGCAGCTTTGCGGTTTGCATCGGTAAAAATTTCGGTCGCCGCCCTGTTCTCGTCACAATAGCGATAAGGATCCTCAAACAGACCGAGTTTGTATTTTGCTTCCAGCACTCTTCTGCAAGCCATATCGATCTGCTGCAGGGTCACTTTTCCTTCTTTCAGTGATTTGGCAAGCGTGGTCAGCATTCCCTCTCCCACCATGTCCATATCAATGCCTGCAGTCAGTGCGCGTGCTGTAACGGTTTGCAGATCACCAATACCATGATCGATCATTTCATTGATGCCGGTATAATCCGTTACTACAAAACCTTTAAATTTCCATTGTTTGCGCAACACATCAGTCATCAGCCATTTATTGGCAGTGGCAGGTACGCCATCCACTTCATTAAAAGAGGCCATTACGCTTCCAACACCTGCATCCACTGCGGCTTTGTATGGAGGAAAGTATTCATTATACATTCTTACATGGCTCATATCGGTTGTATTGTAATCGCGGCCGGCTTCGGCAGCGCCATACAATGCATAGTGTTTTACACAAGCCATGATGGTATTATTTTTCTTAAGATCATCGCCCTGGTATCCCTTCACCATTGCTTTTGCAATCTGTGAACCCAGGTAAGCATCTTCGCCACTGCCTTCTGCAATACGGCCCCACCGCGGGTCGCGGGCAATATCAACCATCGGGCTGAATGTCCAGCATATACCATCGGCACTTGCTTCGGTAGCAGCGATGCGCGCGCTTTTTTCGATCAGCGGCATGTCCCAGGTACAGGAAAGACCCAGCGGAATAGGGAACACCGTCTGATAACCATGTATCACATCCATACCAAAGATCAGCGGTATTTTCAGGCGACTGTTTTCAACAGCCACTTTTTGTACGTCCCTGATCTTGGCTACTGATTTAATATTAAAGAGACCACCAACTTTTCCTTCCCTGATCTTTTTTGCAATATCTGAATTGCTTGCCTGGCCGGTAGTGATATCACCAGCACCCGGCAGGTTCAATTGCCCGATCTTTTCTTCCAGTGTCATTTTCTTCATCAGAGCAGTGATGAATGCATCCATCTTTGCATCCTGCGATGTTTGTGCCTGTGCCTGCACAAACGAGATCATCACTAAACCTATCATTAACTTCTGTAACCTTTTCATTGTATTCTTTTTTATTTCATTAAATGAGGCTCAATCAGTTTTTTCCAAAGAACGTATCCTTTTCTGTTCATATGAAGATTGTCATTAAGGAACAGGTCCTGCATCGGTTTGCCTTCACTATCCACCATCTCTTTATATACATCAATAAAATCAGTGTTCTTTTGCTTTTGCAGGAAAGCTTTGATCAGGGAGTTGCCTTCCTGCATTTTGCCCAGCAATAACTGGCGGCTGGGACTGGGTTTCATTGAAATGAATACGATGGACACCTGTGGCAGTTTATTTCTTATCAAAGAGAATAATTTTTGAAAGCGCTTCAGCACTTCCTGAGCTGTTACTGTATCGGATGATGCCAGATCATTTTCACCGCAATACACAATGATCTGCTTGGGTTGATAAGGGAAGACAACAATATCTGCATAGCGGATCTGATCACGCAAAGTAGAACCTCCAAATCCCCGGTTGATGATCGGATATGAAGGGAAATAGTTCTGTACATCTTTCCATTTCGTAAAGGAAGAGCTGCCGATAAACAATATTGGATTCGCGGGAGGAGTATGCAGGCTGTCCTGTCTTTTAAAGGCAGCAAAGTCTTTCACATACGCCTGTGAAAACGATCTCAATCCTGCCACTAACAGGAAAAGGAATAAAAAAATACAGACCGGTTTTTTTCTCGATTTCATACGCTTTGACATTTTTACAAATGTACGTTGGCAATTCTTCTTTACTCTACCTTCATCACTTTTGTACGTTCTGAAACACCATTCTCATTAATAGCTTCTATGGTGAAATAATAAGGTTTTTCCTTATCCATTACTTTGAACCAGTACTCGTTCGCATCATGCACCATCACGCTGTTGTATAATTTATCAGGTGCTGTACCGAAATAAATATTATATGCATACGCATTATTCACCGGCCCCCACTTGATCCAGGCACTACGCCTGTCTTTTTCTGTACGCAATACAATGAACTGTTTTACCTGTTCAGGTTTTGCCCCATTCCCATTCCCAAACACACGCAACCCACTAATAGCAAACTTTCCCGTGGGCATATGTACATTTTCCAACCTGATAAAGCGCGCCTGTACAGGCTTTTCCAGTTCCACATAATCGTGGGGCACATCCGTGCGGTTATTGCTTTTATCAACCAGGGTAGCCCACTTCCGGCCATCTACTGAGTAAGACAGCTTATACTGGTGAAAAGTACCAAGCTGTTTGCCTAAAAAAGAACTGTCCACATCCTGATCGGCATAATTTATCTGCACCGCATTCACGGTCGACACATTTCCCAAGTCTGTTTGTATCCATTCACCCTTATTGCCGGTGGCAGCACTCCAGTAGGTCTTGATGCTTTCGTCCACCGCATTGTTGGGATAATAGCTGCCCAGGGTGGAGGATACCTGTACGGGTTTTTTATAGTTCAGCAGCATCCAGCCGGTGAACAGGCTTTTCAAATGATCTGCCGGGCCAGAGGGTAAATAATGAGGGTAATCGCCAAAGGCAGTATTACAATACATCACATCATCTTTATCAAAACCTGCAGGCCATATGCCGATCCTTCTTTCAAAATTGTTCTTTACCGAGATCGCGATGGTTGATACGTGCCAGTAATTGTTATACACGTCCTGGAAAGTAGCGCCATGCCCTGCCCCTCTTGCAAACCCGCCGGGCTTAAAGCTAAAAGGATCAGATTGTGCTGTAAACGGACCTAATGGATGATCGCCTACCACCACGCCATCTGCATAGCCGCTGAACTCTGTGCCAGGTGCACCATACTGCAGGTAGTATTTTTTATTGTGTTTGGTCATCCATGCACCTTCTATAAAAGGATCAAGAAATGTATCATCCATGTATTCTCCAAAGCGTTGCCAGCCATAGCGCCATGATTCCAGGAAGTACATTTCTTTACGGGTACCGATCGGCTCCATTGTTTTACGGTTCAGTTCGATGCCATACAAGGGATAGCGGTTACTGCTGCCATTGTACATATAAAAGCGACCGTCATCATCGGTGAAAAATGCAGGGTCCCATCCACCGATTGAGAAAGAATCAACCAGTGGTTTCCATTCATCGGCTTTGGGATTGGTGCTCATCCAGATGGTGAACCTGCTGGTGTAAGTGGAACCGAATACCAGCATCGTGTCGCCGATCACGCCAACTGCAGGGGCGCATAATTCATCATAGCCTTCATTCCATGGCCGGAGGAATTTGCGGGAAATAAAATTCCAGTTAAGCATATCCTTGCTCCACCAATATCCCCATTGATTGGTGCTGAATAAATAGTAATCGCCTTTATACGTAACGATCACGGGGTCGGCGGTGGCACGATGACGGCCCCATTCGGAAAAATTGGGAATGGGTGTATAGCCATAATCAATATTAACAGGATTGCAATAGGTTTTTTGCTGGGCAAATGTTCCAGCTTGTGCAACAATCAAAAAGAAAATAAAAGAGAGAATCTTTTTCATACGTTCATTTTAAATCCTGTTCATGTGGTATAGTATCGCCACGTGCGCTAAGGACCGCAAAGAACGCAACGGTTAACTTGGCGCACTTGGCGGTTCCTTGCGTTCTTTGCGATACTTTTTATTTCAACTAACACCCGCCCTTATTTCCTCAACCATGGGCTTTCAAATCCCAGTTTCTTTAATCCTTCTTGTATTTCCGGGCTGCTCATAAATAATTTCCATAACAAACCTGTCCGGTAATTCTCCATCATTACCACGATCGGCCCCTGGTCAATAGCCAAATAATGCGGCGGATACCAGTTAGCCGTTTCACTGAATGCATCATAAAACCCATAAGGCCCCCAAAGCAAATCCTTCTTATGAGCATACCAATTCCTCATTGCTGCCATTGATTGATCAGGCGTATAAGGAAAAGAAGAAAGCGCGGCTGTTGGTGATATCACGCCCAGGTCATTCACTGTGTCCGGAGCATGCGCTGCATAACCCGTCACCGAGTAACTTGCAGTAAGCCCCCAGCTCTCTGCACTATAGCCTTTATATTTTTTTGGATTATCAACACACCATTGATAATTGATCAATGCCTGGTTGCGTGTTTCTTCTTCGTAATTGCAATATTTATCTTTTAGACCTCTTGGATCAAGCCCGAGATAAGAATAATGCGCCCAGAACAGTGGGCCTCCATGGGGAGGATTGCCCTGGTAATACATACCCAGTTTATACCCTCCATAAGAAGCAGAGCTGTCTTTTATCTTTCCATTCTCTGCCCATCCTTCATGATACACTTCAGCAGGCACTCCATGTGTAGGTGATGAAGCCGCCAGGATATAAAGGATCAGGCATTCATTATATCCATGAACAGGGAAATTCATTTTCCAGGCAACGGTCGGGCTCCAGTGCCAGTACAATACATTCTTACCATTCCTGTACCAATCAAACTCAACGCTTTTCCATAATGCATCCATACGGCCTGCCAGTTTTTTCTCCGCCTCATTACCGTTCGCAAAATATTGCCTTGCACACAAAAGGCCTTGCAGCATGAAGGATGTTTCCACAATATCACCGCCATTATCGTTAGCACCGAAGGGTATTACTTTACCCGTTTCACCATTCCACCAATGCGGCCAGGCACCATGAAAGCGATCGGCTGTTTCCAAAAAGTGAACGATCTTTTCCAATCGTTCCCGCCCCTGGTCACGTGTGATAAATCCTCTTTCTATTCCAACCAGCAAAGCCATTACACCAAAACCTGCACCACCGCTGGTAACTGTGCTCTTATCGTTTTGAGGATAAATATTATCGACATGAAAACGCTCCCTGGCCAGTCCGCTTGTTGGTTCTGCCCCATCCCAGAAATACTGAAAAGTCTGTTGCTGCACCAGCCTGAATAGAGCAGTATCAGCAATCGTTGATGGATCCAAACTTGCTTTATCAGTTGAGGCAGAAGAAGGCTGATTACCTGAACCGCAAGACAGAAGAATAACAGCAACAAAGACGAACGAAAGTATTTTCATATCAGTTTCGAATGAATTATAAATAAGGGGCTGTAAAGCCAAGGGTGTTCATACCTGTTTTTATTTCAGGGCAGCTTGTAAACAAATTCCAAAGCAAACCGCTTCGGTAGTTCTCTATCATAATAATGACCGGGCCCTGATCAATTGCCAGGAAAGAACCGGCAAACCAGGGGCTGCTCAATGAAAACGCATCAATAAACCCGTATTCTTTCCAAAGCTTATCACCCAACACATAATAAAAGAATTTCAATGCCTTCATCGATTCAGTTGGAGTAAAAGGAAAAGATGATAAAGCTGCTGTTGGTGCAATAAAGCCTGCATCATCTGTAGGTGAACTGGCTTTATAACCATTCTCAATATCGCTGGCTGTAAGCCCCCACACAGAATCGCTGTAGCCATATTTTTTAGGATCCGAAACGCAATAACTATAATTGATCAGTGTATGATTTTTTGTTTGCACTGCATAATCCGCATAGGCATCAACGAGGTTGGTGGGTTTAATACCAAGGAATGAATAATGCTCCAGGAACAGTGGGCCGCCAAAATCAGGACCCAATGGAAGCTGGATCCCAAAAAAGGTTTTGCCGTTCTTCATTCCTCCATTAGAGGCCCAGCCATTATCATACACGATTTTGGGAACAGCATGTGTGGTGGATGAAGCAGCCAGTACATAAGTGATCAATGATTCATTCCATCCCCTGATCGGAAGGTTTATCTGCCAGGCTTTATCAGGGCTCCAATGCCAGTACAGTACATTTTCATTGGTTTCTTTTCTGAACCAGTTCCACTCCACACGGTCCCAGATCACGTTGATATCATTGCGTAAAGCTGTTTCTGCCGCATCTGCTCCACTAAAATACTGGCGTGCTGTAAGTAGGCCCTGTATCAGGTAAGACGTTTCAACCAGGTCTGCTCCGTTGTCATTTGCACTGAACGGAATAACATTGCCTGTTGTACCGTCCAGCCAGTGAGGATAAGCGCCGTGAAATGTCTTCGCTGTATTTTTCAAAAAACCAACGATCTTTTGCATTCTGGCCAATCCATCTGCACGGGTCACAAACCCTCTTTCAATTCCTGTTACAATAGCCATAATACCGAATCCTGATCCGCCGGATGTAACGAGGTTAGCATCTCCATTACTTCTTTCCCTGGCAAGACCTGAAGTGGGATGCGCAAAATCCCAGAAGTATTTGAAGGTCTGCTGTTGCACTTTGGTCAGCAGTTCATCATCACTAAGAGTGGGAAATTTGCGGGAAGAATCAATTTTAGTAACAAAATCGATCTTTGCCGTTTCTGTAAGACTGATGCCGGCGGCCGATTTAAGGCTGTTGGAAAGTGATACCGTGAATTTTGTAATAAAAGGCAAAGCCGCAGAAGGCTTCACCAGTATAATGCTGTCATTATTTGAATAGGTAACATTGAACGTATAAGCTGTGCCCTCTTTACTGCGAAAGCTTATTCCTGCGTTGATTGAATTACGGTCAACCGGCGCATTAAACCTGAATTGGAGTTGAGCGCTTTGCGGATCGATGGAGTAATAAATATCGCTGGCCGGCAGGTTATTCAATTTCTTTTCGGCAAGCCTGAATGGAGCAGGAGGCGGCGGTGGCGGTTCGGGGGATGAAGAACTTTTGCCACAGCTATTAAAAATAAAAACTGAGCCTACCCCTATCATCAACAGTCGCATTGCACTATTCATTTGTTATTCCTGTTTAAAGCAAATTAAAAATCCTGATGGCCGTATTTATTCATTAACCGAACCAACAAATTTACAGTAATCTCAGTGGTTAGCGGGATGAGGATCCGTTAAAAACTTACCAAGACTGATCATTTGTTTGCGGGTTTCTTCGGGATAAACTTTTATATAATGTGTTCTCATCGAAACGGCAGTTGCTGCATCTGCACCTTGCAGATATACAGCAATAGCATGCGATAGTTGTTTTGGTAAATGACAATCAATACAATTCTGTGTAATAGCAGGCCCAATAGCTGCACTCATTTTACAGAAATTGTTTTTCTCTTTTGTATGGCAGTTCATACAGCGCTGCGAAAACACGGCCAATTGTCCTTTTTCATTCTTGTGTGTATCATGACAGGAATTACAGGTCATCTCGCTCATGGTAAAACATTTGCTGGCTGCCAGCAAGCCGAGTTGATTGCCATGCACGTCTATATCGGCAGCATTCCGCCCCACAGTATCAAAAGAAAAATAATCTGTCAACTTATCGCCTGATTCGTAAGAAAAAGAAGGCTGTGTCTTATTCAACCGGCCGCCATGGCAAAGCGCACAGAGATCAAGGCTTTGCTGGCGTGAAAATGTGGCAGGGTCAACTATATATTTTGCCGTTGTATCGCCGGGATGCTGTTGCTGGTATTCTACATGCTTTCCTCCGGGGCCATGGCATTTCTCACATCCTACGGTCAGCAATAATTGCGACCTGTCAAACTCTTCCGGTATTTTTCCAGGTCCAGATACCGTTTTTGCAAATGTGCTATGGCATTCGAGACAGCGGGAAGTGATCGGCCTGTTAAATACAATGCGATTGGGAAATCCCGGACTGTTTGACCATTGATCAGCCGGTCCAAAATAGCTTATCGGTAATTGAAAGAGCTTATCCTCCATCCAGTACAGATATGTTTGCCCCTTGTTGCCAGAACCAACTACAATATCGAACCGGCGGCTTTTTGTTTCTTTTCCATCTTCATACGCTACCTGGTAAAGGGAACTATCCCTTTTTTCCATCATGATCTTTGCATGGCGGGTATAGATGAACTCATTTTGCCCTGCATCAAAACTGCCTTTAATATTTTTTGCTGATGCGAATTGTGTACTGTTGAAATGTCCGCTGCGGATATGATCTTCATATATCTCCTTATGGCAGCTTGCGCATACTGCTGAGCCGGTAAACACTTCTCCCCTGGCATCTTTGATCGTGGTATTTTCTTTTTCCTTATTTCCCGTGCATTGAATGAGCAGGAATACAGCCAATACGATCAGGGCAAGTGTTATGACAGTGCGCCGGTGTACAGCCATTTTAATTGTCTTTACTGGCTAAAAAATAAAAAGATTGTTCATGGGCATGAACAATCTTTTTATCATCAAGCTTTTTTTAGTTTTTATTGTTGAACAATTCTGTTATTTCTGCAGCGCTCAGTGCAACGCCATATAAGCGAAACTGATCAATATCACCACCGAAATTACCCATCCAGCTATCGGGAGTTTTTCCTACGGAATAGTGACCGGGGCCGCCTACTACCAATCCTGCAGCTTTTTCGAAATTAGGCACTCCACCATCGTTATTGAATTTACCGGAAACGGCAGTGAATTCTACAGCATCGATATAGGTTTTCAGCATTGAAGTAGTGGCATCGAAACTGAACACCATGTGGTGCCATTGATTATTGAGCACATTAGGTAATCGATTGCCCTGAACATACTCAAACCACTGGTCTTTCAAATAAAACTTCGCTGCGGCAAGGTCTGCGCTGCTGGGGTTGCCGGCATCTTCAAACTCCAGGAACATATCCATGCTTGTCCAGATATCGCCGGTGGTTGCAAGGCCAAATGCAAACGAAGTACCAGCACCTGCAGGGTTGGGCCCATTCTTTTTTAACCAAAAGGAAACAGTGAAGCTGGTAGATTTTTTGAAATCATTCGCTGAAGGATAAACGATATAACCATTGGAGCCGCCCTGAAAACCCTGACCCCTTATTCCCGCTACATATGTTATGTTGTTATCCGTTCCAAAATTGGCGCGTATGCTGTCTACGTTGGTATTTTCATACGCCGCATAAAATTTTAAAGGCCCGCCGGGAGGGTTTGTGTCCTTCGGATAATCTCCTAAGGCCGGGCGTTTTTCCTTTTGGCAACCTACGGTTGCCAATGTAATTGCCAAAGCAAATAGAATACTTCTGGCAATCCTTTTATCGTTGAACATAATTTTAAGTTTTATGGATGAACGGTTAAGTAAACAGGCCACTGCTGAAACAGCAGCCTGTTTTAATAAGATCTATTGCCATTCGGGGTTTTGTTTCAACACACCTCCTGACAAATCAATTGCTTTTTGCGGTATGGGATAATACCGGCACCGGTTGGTATAGCCCAGTCCTCCCAATGCAGCCAAAGCATCACCCCATCTTACCAGGTCATAGAAACGGTAACCTTCCATAGCAAATTCAAAACGCCTTTCTGCTTTGATGGCTGCACGCATTTGTGCCTGGTTCACAAAATTGATCTTGGGCACGATCAGGCGGCCTTCACCCAGATTGCCGCTCGCTCTGTTCCGTATCAGTTCCAGGTTAGCTTCTGCTGTAGCCCCGTCGTTCGATTCATTGGCAGCTTCAGCCAGCATCAGGATAACATCTGCATAACGGAATACCCGGTGATTGATCCAGCGGGCAGCACCATTTGCATTAATGAATCCGGTGTAAGCGCGCATGCCAGGATCGGAGTATACTTTTTTATTCCAGTATTTCTGTGCAAAACCTCCGTTGCCATCCTGATCGGTATAGGGAGGTAAGGTAGCGCCATAGCCGCCTTGTGCAGTCCCCCCATCAAACTGACCGGAGAACAGAATAGTTTTACGTTTACGGGGATCGTTATCATCCCATGCATTCACCAGGTTATCTGTGGGAGTATTCCATCCCCAGCCCAGGTTCCATTCAACCGGTGCACCATTACGCCGTATGTTCTGGCAGGTACCCCACTGGTTCCCGTTGTCTACTTTAGTATTGCTTTGTCCATTCTGTCCTACCCAACATTGTGTTTCAAAAATCGATTCCGGCCCGTTTTTGCCTTTACCATCAGTTCCATCTGTCCATATATCTTTAAAATCGGAAGTCAGTGAATACACATTACTTCCAATGATCTCATTGCAAAGGCTGATTACCCGGCCCCAATCCTGACGGAAAAGATAAGTCTGAGCCCATAAAGTATTGGCAGCTCCTTTGGTGATCCGTCCATCATAACCTGCACCATATTCACTGGAATACAATGGCAACAACTGCGAAGCAGCCTGCAGGTTTGAGTCAATGAACGTATACAATGTTGCTACACTTGATTTGGCCCTGATACCATCTGAAGGATTAACGATCTTGTAGTTGATCAATGGTACTTCACCGTAGGTCTTTACCAGTTCAAAGTAAGCATAGGCCCGGAAGAATAAGGCTTCCCCCACGTTACGCAAAGATGCCGGGTCTGTTACATGAAGAGAGTCAGCCGTATGCAATGCATTATTGGCTGCATTGATCATTGCATAGTGATCGTTCCAATACGTGTTCGGCGCCCAGTCATCTTTAACATACTGAAATGTTTCAAATTCCGTGTTGATCTCTTTACCGTCACTGGCATCGCTTCCTTTCTGAGCATCATCATCCCGGATGCTGTGGAAATCCAGCCATACCAGTTCAGAAAATCCGGAATAGGTGCGCAGAATATTATAGATCGCAAATATCTGACCTTCCAGTGCGCCCTGGTTCAAATCATCCAACGTGGATTGCAGAGGTTTACGGTCAAGGAATTTTTTACACCCTGACACCCCAATGAATAAAGGAAGCAGCAGGACCAGGAGTAGCCCCCAGCAATAGTTTTTATTTATTTTCATAATAAATCAGTTTAAAGGGTTAAAAAGTAACATTGAGGCCGATAGTGCTCACCACAGGAATTGCTCCGCCTGCATTATCATATCCGAATGCAGTAGCGTCACCACCAAACTCAGGTGTATAACCCAGGTTATGTTTCCAGGTCTTCAGGTTTTGTACATTCACGAACAAGCGCAGATTCTGTATCCTCAACTTAGAGAGCATGTTCTTGGAGAAATTATATCCCAATTGAATATTCCTGAGCCTGAAATAACTTCCATCTTCAATGTTGTAGGTAGATCCGTTATAGTTGAAGCGGTGACCCTGGCCAAGGATCGGTGTCCAGTTGGATGTACCTTCTCCATGCCATCTGTTCAATTTTTCAAGCGGATAGTTCACACGTTGGAAAGGAGATTCCAGTGAACCCCAGGTCCTGAATACTTCATTGCCATATACACCGATCATATCAATACCCAGGTTAAATCCTTTCCAGGTAAGATTGATGGAAGTACCATAAGTGAAATCGGGTGTGGGATTGCCAATGAAAGTTCTGTCATCAGCAGTTATTTTTCCGTCAGGGCCTTTTCCATCGGGACCGTTGATATCAGCAAATTTCAGATCACCAGGGCCGTATGCTCCTACTGCAGAAGCATTAGGTGAAGCCAGGATATCTGCATAAGACTGATAAATGCCATCCACTACATAACCATAGAAAGAACCGATCGGATGGCCTACCTGTGTGCGGCTTTCTGCACTTCCATTGTTCTGGAAGCTTCTGGAAAGATAACCGGTAGGCAGGTCACTACTTAAGCTAAGCACTTTGTTTTTAAGAAAAGTGATATTACCGGATACTTCCAGGCGCAGATCACTGCTGAAGTTTTCTGTCCAGGAAGCAGAAATTTCCTCACCCCAGTTCCTGATGCTGCCGCCATTTTCCAGTTTGTTTTTCAAACCGATGGATGAGCGGTCAACATACGTCATCAGGTCATTTGTTTTCCTGTTGAAGTAGTTGGCTTCAAAATGAAGTTTGTTCTGGAATGCGTTCAGCTCAACGCCTATTTCATAGGCAGATACTGTTTCCCATTTCAGATCAGGGTTAGCAATATAATCTTCGGTAGCAGCAGTGTAAACATTGGTACCGAAAACTGCATTGGAGCCGGAAGTAAGATTGGGATAGAAAGGATAGTTAAGCGGAGTTCCATCCAGTCTTGAAGCTGTTTGGTTACCCAGTACACCAACTGATCCCTTTAATTTCAGGAAATTGAAGATATGCTGTCCCTGCATGAAATTTTCCTTGGAGATATCCCATGCTGCACCAAGCGCCCAGAATTTCTGGTTACGGTTCTTCTCAGGGATCCTTGAAGAGGCATCATTACGGAAAGATGCATTCAGGAAATAAGTGTTCCGGTAGCTATACAATGCCCTCGCGAGATAAGAAACAGTAGTGTACTCGCTTTGGCTGGATGAGCTGGACGTGGTAGAAGGGTCTTCAAAACCGTTTGACATATACCAGAAGCGTTCGTCATTCGGAATAGGCACGCCAGCAGCTCCGGTATTCTGGCTGATCTTACCTGTTCTGTTGAAATTACCATAATAGTAAGTGGTGAAACCGCCGGTAGCTGTAAGGCTGTGCTCGCCAAATGCTTTCTTGAATGTCAGCACATGGTCCTGCTGGTATTTTCTCCAGGTCTGATCATCTTCCTGAACTTTTGTTACCGGGCTGTAGAGCTCAGGTACATCGGTTTTAGGATTGTAAGCATAGTATAATGGTGTGTACTGGCGTTTATTCAGATTGCTGATATCTGCATAGAAAGTTGATCTGAAAGTAAAATATTTCAGGAAGCTCACTTCTGCATAAATGCTTCCTACATTCCTGAACTCAATGCTTTTTACTTTATTCCATTCATTTTCCACTCTCAGCAATGGATTTACCACACCAGAGTTTTGAAGGCCTACGTCCAGTGCTGAATAGATATCCATATAAAGGCTATCGCCACCATAAGGATTCTTTACAAAGAACTGTTTGGTGCCGGGAGATACCTGAGGCATTACCTTTCTTGCATCATCCAGTACGGAAGTAGCATCATAAGGATTTTCCTGCCTTGAAGAATTCAATACAACACCCACTTTAATGGCGTTGCTCACTTTGAACTCATCTGTAAAAGACAGTTGCATTTTTTTCAGGCGTTCATGCCTGATAATACCTTCATCAGAAAGATAACCCAGACCGAGGTTGAACCTGTTCTTGTCTGAACTTCCGGAAATGCTCAGGTTATTGTTGTTGAAATTACCGGTCCTGGTAACAGCATCTATCCAGTCGGTATTTGCTGTGAGGCCTGTATAATCATAAGGAGTGGTAATGCCGTCAAATGCTCTTTCTTCTGCAAACAACATGGCAAATTGCTCTGCGTTCGCCAGTTTGATCTTGTCTACCAGTTTTTTGGTACCCCAACTGGTATTGAAGTTCACTGTCACCTGTCCGGCTTTTGCTTTTTTGGTAGTAATAGCGATAACACCAGTAGCGCCTTTTACACCGAAGATGGCAAGGGAAGAAGGATCTTTCAGAATTTCTATTGATTCGATATCGTTAGGATTGAGATAATCAATGTTGTCATTGAAAATACCATCCACTACATACAGGGGATGCACCTGGCCGATACTTACCGTACCACGGATACGGATATCGGGGGCCTGACCGGGTGTGCCTGAGTTTACTACAGAGAGACCAGCTACTTTTCCCTGCAAAGAAGCGATGGGGTTGGTATTGGGCTTATCAGCCACGTCCTTACCTGCTACTTTTACAATGGAGCCGGTGAGGTCTCTTCTGCTGGCTGTACCATAACCAATTACCACCACCTGGTCGATCTGCTTCACCGCAGGTACCATTTTTATGTCCACCACAGTGCGGCCGGCAACTGCCACTTCCTGTGTTTCAAAACCGATAGTGGAAATAACAAGTGTGGCATTATCACCAACAGTAAGGGAGAATTCACCGTTATTGTTGGTGGTGGTACCGTTGCTGGTGCCTTTTTCCTGGATAGAAACTCCGGCAAGAGGTTCGTTTTCAGCGCCTGTGATCTTACCGGTGATGCGGACTTCCCGGTTTTCTTCGGCATTGGTGGAAATAACAGCAACAAGATTTTTGTTGACCAACTTATAAGTCAGTCCATTACCGGCAAACAACTGGTCGAGTGCAGTGGAGAGCGAGAGGTTATTGGCACTGAAATCCACTTTGCTTTTCAGCCCTTTGAGATCGTAATTGTACAGGAAGCGGTAATTTCCTTCCCGTTCAATGGTCTTCAGTATTTTGCGGATTTCGGTATTTTTTACGTTCAGGTTAATGTTTTGCCCTTTCACCTCATGAGCCCTGACCTGTAAAGCAGTTAATAAAATGATAAAGATGGTAAGCTTCATGATCGTAAGGATTTTCAGAAGCGACCGTGTCGGGAAAGCCCTCCCCAGAGGTACACTTTTTTTCATACATTTGATTTGAGAGTTAAACAATGTGAAACCTCTTCTAATGCAGTTAGCAGGTTTCAGTTTTTCTTTTACCGGGAAATGTTGCCGCATTTTCCGGTTTTTATTCTTAGCTGGTATTTGGTTGCTTAATCAGTGATATCCACTTCATTATTATTGATTTTATAATTAAAGGGGGCGATGTATTTTAAGGCCCGTAACGCTTCATCGATCGTTTCCCTGTCAAATGAACCGCTCAGCCGGTAATTCGCTATTTTTTCGTTCTTGAAATTAATTTTGATATTAAACCAGCGTTCCATTTTTACGGCCACTTCGCGAAACGAATCACCTTCAAAGATCAAGCGGTTATACACCCAGGAGGTTTCAGTCAGGGAGGAATCCGCTACATTGGGAGGTAATGCCGTAATAGCGATGGCCATTGTTTTATGATGGGAAGTATCTCTTTCTATTTCTTTTTGATTGCGGGCCGGTAATTCATTTATCTCTTCGGCCAGTTTATTGAACACCAGTTTTTCTTTCGGCCGCAGAATGATCTTGGGTGCCTGGGGCTTATTCTTATTGATCACTTCGATCATTCCCCGGATAAGCGTGGTCTCGATAGTTTTTTCCTGGGGATAGGATTTTACATTGAAACTGGTACCCAACACTTTTATATCAATGGCAGAAGTGTGCACGATGAAAGGCCGTTTGGCGTCTTTCACCACATCAAAATAAGCTTCCCCTTCCAGGTTCACTTCGCGGGTGGTGCCAATAAAATTTTCTGCGTATTCAAGTTTACTGTCCGAGTTAAGCCATACCTGCGAGCCATCCGGCAGCACCATTTTGGAGCGGATGCCTTTTCCTGCCATCACTTCATTTCTTTTGGTATCGGCTGCAAGCACCCGGTTTGCTTTTTTCGGGATGAATATCCAGGCGGCGCCTGCTATAGCGGCCAGGACGGTGGCAGCCACGGCAAATTTGCCGATCCTGCGAAGCAGGCCGGGTCGTGGAGCAGGCTCTTCCTGCGAGTCGGCAGCCATTTCCAGGATATGCGCAAAATGCTGATCAGGAGCATGATCAAGGGAAACATGCTGATCAGGACGATGATGCCAGTAAGTAAGAAGGATTTCGGTAAAATACTGATCGCCGGGGTTGGATTGCAACCAGTGCTGCAGCTCCTCTAATTCGGTAGCAGTCGCTTCGCCGGAGAGTTTCCGGGATATTAATTCAGTCAGCCGGTCATTATTCATATAGCAATCCTTGTTAGTATAGACAGGGATTTACTGAAATGACCCTAAAAGAAAATAGGATTTTTTTAACATTACAGGGTTTATGTTCCCGCTTTACAGGTAAACACTTACCGGCAAGGGCCGTTCAAACAAGATGCTATCCTGTTTACCAGAAGAAAAAATCGTAATCCCTGTTAGCTTTTTCTTGTAACGAGGCGGGGAAGGAAATCAAAGTGCCCTTTCACTTTTTCGCTGATCTTTTTTACAGCGATCACCATCTGTGCATCAACGGTATTTACGGAAATATGAAGAATATCGGCCACTTCCTGGTATTTCAACCCATCTTCTCTTACCAGTTTAAAGATCATTTTGCAGCGGGGCGGCAATTCTTCCACGGCAGCCCGGATGCTTTTGAAGATCTCTGAAGTGATCATTTGCTGATCAGGACATTCCTCGTCCTGCAACTGGATATTGATAAAATCAAAAGAATCGGTGATCTGTTCATTGGCCTTGCGGGAGAGAAAATTGAGGGAAGCATTCTTGGTGGCCGTATACAAATAAGTGGTCAGATGTTGTATTTCAGTGATCGATTCCCGTTGTTTCCAGATTTTCACAAAGACCTCATCAACGATCTCGGTGGCTGCTTCCTTGTTTTTGAGAATGGAATATGCAAAACGCGTGAGTTTTTCGGCATAATGGTCAAACAATTGCCGGAACGCACGTTGGTCACCAACGGCTATTTGCTGTTGCAGTGAGTGCAATAACTGGTCAGTCAAAACAATTGGGTTGTTCATGCAGGCAATCGTTATCTAAAATTAGAACAACTTTACAATTTGAGACAAATTTTGTTTTCCGGAAGCTGCTCACCGATCGAAGAAACATGATTGTGCTACATTGAAATAATGAGAAATAAAAGAATATTCATCACCTATTTGAGATAGCGCAATAATTGTCCATACGGCTTTTTAAACTTATAATGCTCCGTGTCCGCATATTTTTCAATCAACTTTCTTGCCGGTTCTGATAAATACCATCCCAATGGGATCCTGTCCCCTTCAAATCTGGTCAGTTTGAAGTTGATACTGTTGAGATCGGGGTCAAGTTTTACCGACATGGCCCTGGCACCATTGATCCAACGGAATAAAGTATTGATCCCTCCCTGCAATGGCGCAGCTTCATAGCCTGCTCCCATCGGTGTTTTATGAATGCTGGTATCCGATCCGTAAGAAAGTGAAATGATCACCGGTACGATCTTTTTCGATCTTGTGTCCATCCGGCGCAGCATCGATTTCATCATCATCACGGTTTGCTGTGCAGTTTGAACAGCCGTATTTTCAAAATATCCTCCATCCACCAGGTGTCCGAATTTTTCTTCCTTGCCATTCACCCGCTGCATCATCAATCCCGGCGGCGTGATCGCAGGAAAGCGTGCCGAAGAAACCATGCCTTCTTTCATAGGCACCAGCATTTGGGTAGCGTCCAGCACATCCAATACATCTTCATAATAATCTTTTGAGATTTTATAGGGAGCGAACAGGGCTTTCTGCCCTTCTTCCACATATAAGCTATTGAACAGGATCACCGGCCTGCGGTATGGCTGCGCATCTTTCAGCCATGGAGTAAGAATGGATTGATCAAGCAAAGTGGAACGTTCTTTATCCACATAGGTATGCCGTGCAAAAGCGAGGGAAAAACTTTTATTCAGAAATGCAGCGCGGTCAAACGACCGGATAGGCCAGGGAAGCAGGCGCTGGACAAGATCAGGGAACAGAAAACCATAAGTAACCCCTGTTAAAAAATCGGAAGCCGTGATCGTATCAAGCGGTGCATAAAATTCCGGAGAGTTCAATGCAGGAGTTCCGTGCTTTGATTTTTCAAAAATATAATTGTAAAAAAAACTAAGCCCTACCGTACCTCCTGAAGCACCTGTTACGGCAAATGTATTGTCATATATTTCCGGATGCGCCAGATGGATCTTTTTCAGCACCTGGCTGGTCCAGTAGCATGCACGGATGCCGCCCCCTTCCGCTGCTACCAGGAAAACAGGTATGATCGAATCTTTTTCAAATAATAAATGATTGTCCAGTTTATAATTCAGCCATTCTTTAAAATAAAGACTGTCTGGCAGCCGCTGATCGATCTGGCTGTCCAGACTGCTGTCTTTTAATTTTGCCAGGGCATGATTATTATTATGTGGAAGAAAAAATAGAAGTGCCAACACCAGCAGGAAAGTAAAAAAAGGAAATTTCAGCCAGTTGGAAATATACATGACGAATAAACTGACCACTGTATAAAATATCAATCCGCATAATATAACGAGACCAGGCTTTCCATCAAGCGAAGGAACCGACTTTGCGGTAAACCATGCATATAAAAATGCTCCGATAAATACTACCGGTATCAGGAATCTGGTGGTGTTCGTTAAATGTTGCGCCCGCACCACGGCCCGCACATCTGTTTTTTCCGGTAAAGCAAACCGCGCATCACCAGGCATTGCAATATTTTTGCTTTTGGCAATAATATCGGTGCGGTAACAGAGGTAGGTAATATGTACAACGCCTACCAGCAATACTATCAGTATCTTGATCACACGCCCGTCTGTAAAACCATTCACGCCCCAGTAGGCCCAGGCAAAGATGAGATAGGGAGTAGCTGCCAGTGTGCGGGGCATCACTTTGGCGAGCAGTTCTGTGGTGCGTTCATACTTGCTGTCGATCGTCACCACAATATGATCTTCTTTCAACACGCAACCTTTACTGCAATCCGGGTCCTGCAAAGAATCAGTGAGGGCTGCCCGCTTTTGCACGATCCTTCCTAATGTGAAAGTGGTAAGCGCTATGCGTGATACATACCAGATCACCCCGCTCCAAACTATCAGCAGGCCGATAAAGCTGAGCACATACGGATGAAAAAGGTCCAGTTTTCCAAAAGCGATCATCAGGTCCATGCCCTGATCATTCACTCCAAAAGCAAATGCTCCTACCAGGATCAGTATCAGCAAAAAAGGGATTTTCCCAAAAATGAAGAAGCTGCCCCGGATCCAGAGAAGGGGCCGGAATCTGCGGAAGATATTTTTCATAATCAAGGTTTATGGTTACCGAAAGTAAATAGATTTTGGGTGGCATTGGGTTGGGATGGCCGTCAATGCACAAGTTGTGGCCTGTAGTTCCTTTGCCTTTGTCACCCCGGCCCTGGTTCAGTAAACGTGCTGGTTTAAAGAATATAAGAGCCGGGGTCTCCCCGCGCTGCACTTGCTTCAAATCTGGAAGGTATTATTGCTTAGAAAATACTGCAGATGGGGGAGAACCCGGATCTTAGTGAACTACGGCAGTTAGTGTACTAAACCTGGTCCGGGGTGACAAAGGCAATGGCCGACAAACCAACGGCCAATCAGGCATACACCCGTTAGTTTTTACTAAAGGCATCTATATACAACATGGGACAAAATTACGGAAGTAGTTGAGATGGCGGGAATTGCGTTAAATGGGCAGTTTTAACAGTTTTGCGGAGAAAAATTTTCACTTATGAAGGGCAAAAAGCAATTTATTGTTAGGTGAAAACACCCTATAACTAATTGATTGTACACCTTTCCTTTGTGGAAAATTTATTTTATGGCAAATGAACATGGAACAGATATAGAATATAGAGTTTATAAAATAGTTGGTAAAGGAGAAGTTGGTCAATACGAAAGATTCAATGGGCTTGTTTGGGTAGGGGACCACGAATCATTTGAAGAGGCGCAGATATGGATAGAAAATGAAGGGGCGAGACACGTAGACTATACAATACTTCAAATTTTCAAAAATAAATAAGAGAAGTAAGCACATATAGTTTTGATATACAATAGCTTAACTACCACCACCCATAATTAAAATAAGCCGATCAAAACAGTTTCTCGTTTTATCTAATATTTTTTTTATAATATTGTCACCTGCCACCAATGACTAAGCCTTTTCTTGAAAAGTCCAACCAAAGTATGATGTCTGCCAAATCCCTCATTAAGCAACATCTTTACTCCTCTACTGTTAGTAGGGCATACTACTCTAGTTTGCAATACATATTTCATGTTTTAATTGAAAAGTTGGGAAAATCTCATAATGATATTAATAAAGCGCCCAGAACTGGTACTCACGCTCAGGCACAGTACTTGCTAGAATTAGCATTGGTCAGTAAGGACAAAAACGATTATAAGTGGTTTCAAACTAAATTCCCCGAATTTAAAGAAGATAGGGTGAAAGCAGATTATCACGACCATCTGTTTGATGCAGGTAGTGGACAAGATGCGATAAATACAGCAGAAAGTATAATAAATATTTTAAAGAAGAATTTTAGATAATGACACCGTTAGAATTTATACAGGAAAATCTTTCAATTCTTTCAAAGCAGTTTCCGTCTGTTAATATTAAGTATGGGTATAATAATCTTATTAAAACCCACATTGTTGTTTTATCTCCTGAAGAAGAATTTTTGCATAATGATCAATTGGATGATGCTTGGATTCCTCTGTCATTTAATTTTAAATCATCCTTCCCTGATGAGGAGATAGCCTTTGTACCACCTTCTTCAACACTTGCTATCATTGAAGTACTAGAAGAATTTAACCCAGCCATAATGATAGTTCTGGATTGTATCTATTCGGAGCTATTCGAATATGAACTAAAGTATAGCTTTCCTCAATCAATAATATCTCCGACTTCAGTTGTTTCTAGGGCAACGATTCACAATTCTATTGCAATGCTCAATTACCCTGAACAATTTTTGGTCAATGATGCAACTGATAACATCTATCAATCAGCCGCCTAAATGGAAAATACGCAAGAAAAGCCAATCCAAGAATCCAAGCCTGCCGGATACAAAGTAGAAAGCGTTTTATTACTGGAATCTTCATTTAAAAGGCATACCACTGAGCTTAAGAATGGTAATATTATAGGAGATATAAAAATTGATACTCAAGCTCACGAAACTTCTCCTGATAATAAATTCGCTGTGACGTTAACCATTGAGTATACAGGAACTCAAGAAGAGAATTTTGTATTTACAGCTTTTATAAAAATGTCTGGTATATTTGAAAAATACGGCGAACCAGCGTTAACGGATGACAAATTTAAAACTGTCAATGCACCCGCAATTATATACCCTTTTATCAGGGAATATTTATATAATTGCTGTTTAAGAGCTGGCGTTCCAAATGTTTTGTTGCCAACTGTTAATTTCAAACCATAAATTTCTACTGTCTCCTGGAATATGTAAAGGCAGCTTATTTAGCTGCCTTTATTTATATTGATAATATAGCCGTGCTTTTCCAGTAACTCAACCATAGCTCCCGTTTTAAGCGTTCCAGCTTTATAGCGTGAAAGTAGCACTCTGTATTTTCCGCCTTCTGCATCCTTCTTTTTGGCGATGTTCTTAAAGTCGGCTGAACTGATCAGTTCTTTCATTGCTTCTTCAATACTCATGCTTTACCGATTAACTGGTTATACTTTAAACGGCCATTAGAGTTCTGCAATGTCAGATCAAACCTTTCGTGATCTTTTATCTGACGGCTGTTATAGCGGGCTGCAAATTCATCACAATAGCGTTGTAAGTGCCACGGGCTTACCTGATGAAAGATACCAATGATACCGCGCTTTAATAAGCTCCAAAAGTTTTCTATTCCATTGGTATGAAACCCACCTTTTACATATTCTCCATTCCGGTGGTCAACTACCATGTGGGTGAACTCGGTTCCTCTCGTCAGGTAAGCATACATACCAAACCCGTCCGTTACAATGGTAGAATTTTTAGCTACATACTGACCGATTAGCTCCTTTACTCTCTTTTTGGTAACCCACTGCGATACTTCTACAACCACCTTTCCACCTGTTTCAACAATACCAAATACAGGTGTTTTAGTATCTGATCTTCCAGTAGACCCTTTTACTCTTTTGTTAGCGTGTTTATTTATTTCTTTCCCGCCCACATAACTTTCATCTATCTGCACGCTGCCTCTCAGCATTTTCGGAGCTTGAATTTTCAGCATTTCACGAATGCGGTGCAATACAAACCATGCAGACTTTTGGGTTATTCCCAACTGACGGCTTAACTGCAATGAGCTAATACCTTTCTTAGACGAGGTACACAGGTAAACAGCCGCGAACCAGGTTCTGAGGGGAATCTTAGAATTTTCATAGATCGTGCCCACTTTAACGGTGAACTTCTTGTGACAGGCTTTATCCCGGCATTTAAAACCCCGGTTGGTTCTGTACGGATCAACAACCCCACAAAATGGACAGGCAGGTGTACCGCCCCAACGCTGCTGCTCTAAGTAAGCAATACAGGTAGCTTCATCTTTGAAGGTGTCCAGCAGTTGTATGAGGGTTTTGAAGTTCATTGCCTTTGATTGTAGGGTAAAGATAGATATAAAAAACGAAAAGTGCAACATTTTGTTGCACTAATTTTTTTAACCACCTTTTACTAATTTTTTTTAGCTTTGATGTAAGAAAACAGGGTACAGGTTTCATAGGGTGTTCAGAATGAGGCTAATGAGACCAGTTCTGACTCCCAACCTCTAATGTGGGCCGACGTTATATGATTGACGCCCCCGAAACGTTCCCCCGTTTCTTGCTCTTGGCCGAGCTATTTTGAAACAAAAAGTTGCACTTTTTGTCGTTTAGTTCTTATCTTTGAAGCAATAAGAGGCATCTACCGTGGTAAGACGATAAGTTCTGGTCTTGCAGGGCCAGATTTTAAAATGCCTCCTATGGTTTCTAATATTTTAAAAATCAGTCAATTACTGCGCGTCGCAAGCTAGGTGATTGACTGATTTTCTTTTAATCATGGTTCAGTCTTAATTGATTGGAATACAATTTATAATAACGTTTCCCCTCTTTTTCGTAATATTCATATCGCTTGTTTTCTCCCTTTGAATAAGTACCCAGATTTGAGCTAATACTTTTCCTGGCGGTGTCCTCATCAATATCCAATACAGGGTTATCTAATACAGCCTCAAGTATTTCGGAATATGATAAGGCACGATTGGAGTTTTTGAAAACACCTTCCAAGATTGATCTCCAGCCAACAGTTTCCCTTTTATTCTTATCCGGGTTAATATTAGAAGGTTTACTAATTTTTGTGGTTGGTGAATCTGATTCACCACTCAATACTTTAGCAATTTCTCTATCAATCTTTTCGGCTTGCTTCAATATATCTTCCTTCTTTAGGCGAAGGTATTCGGCATATTGCTCTTTTGATAGTGTATAGGTTTCCATAACTCTATTTGACTCAAAGATAGGATTATTTTAAATCTGATTCAAAATTTTAGAATCAGATTATATACACAGAGTCGGGTAAGATTTTTTGGAGGGAATGACAAAAACCCTTACTTTTCTTTGATAATGAAAAAGGGTAAAAAAGCACAATCAGATAAATCATCTGAACTAAAAATAAATGGCAGCTTTGAGGACGTTATCAAACTATCCTCCCAGCCTTTAAATACCCCCAAGCCAGCCGCTAAAAAGAAGACCGCTAAAAAGAAGTGATTGCTTTCTGATGACCTGTAATTTCCCTTTTAATAAGGCCACAGCGCGTTGACGCTGATTACGGACAGTGTTATAGGATGTATGTAATTCCTCACTTATTTCACGCTCATTTTTCCCCTCAATAAAATACAGATCAAAAACCTTTCTGATCTGGCTGGGCAATGTTTCGGCTGCTGCAATGATTTCCCGCATCACTTCCGCCTCTATTAGATGATCAATAAAGTCAGCTTTTATGTCGAGGTATATTTCCTGAAAATTTGATTCAATAGAAACAAGGGGTGCAACTTTCTTTCTTAACCGATCTATACAGGCATTGCGCACAGTAGTATAAAGGAAGGATTTGGTTGTTTCAATATTCGTTAGCTGAATCCGCTTTTCCCATAGTTTTGCAAAACACTCCATAACCAGGTCCTCCGGGTCGTGCTTGTCTTTTAAATACTTCTTAGCGAAATAACAGAGTGCTGGAAAGTATTCGCGGAATAAATGATCATATTCCTTTCCCACATCAATTTGAAACTCGTGGACACCTCTTTTATGGTAAGAACGTTTTGACACTGGATTGAATGTGCATTTTCGGTCAGTAAGGCTTTAAGTAAATCTACCGAAAAACAACAAGAAACAATAGTATCTCTGCATGAATACCGGAACTGCCAGCGTGAAAAGAAAAAGGGCTGAAGGGTAATCTCCAGCCCCGGCATAAAGCCTGTAACGTTACTTGCTCAAAGGTCAATGGATGTTAGAAATCATCCATGAGGAAAACACCGCGAAAAAATGTTTTTTCACCGCTTTTCTTTGTGAATAATCAACCGGATTTTTTGACGGAACGTTTCCCTACAGCCTTCACTAAAACCGAAATTTACATCGGGCATGTAAACGGTATCCTTATCAAAACATATCACATGATTAAGGGCAACCAATGTACCCCGGTTTACTCTTGCAAAAAGTTCAGCAGGTAATTCTGCTTCAATTTCTTTAAGCGTTAAGTAAGGCATGTGCCTTTTGCCATCCGCTAATCTTATTTCAAGCCGATGGCCGTTTACTGTGATGGATAAGATTTCAGCAACATCAACCCGAAGGCTGGTGTTACCCCATTGAATGAAGAAGAACTCAAACATAAGTAGAAGGTTTTAGACCTTCAAGATGCTACTTTATGGGATGGATTCAAAAGGTGTAAAGAGTTGGGTAACAGTCAGAAGCAACCAATTTTAACAATTAAAGGTTTTTATCCCATGTTGTATATAGTTGCCTTACTAAATTTGTACTTATGTCAGTTTTAATCAACCAGGAAGAGCTATTCCAGAACAGGGTGGACAACGAAATAAAAATCGAGCCGCGCGACTGGATGCCGGATGCCTACCGCAAAACGCTGGTAAGGCAGATCAGCCAGCATGCCCATAGTGAAATTGTGGGAATGCTGCCGGAAGGCAACTGGATCACGCGGGCCCCCTCATTGAAACGCAAAGCCATCCTGCTTGCAAAAGTGCAGGATGAAGCGGGTCATGGACTCTACCTGTATTCGGCGGCAGAAACATTGGGCACTTCGCGGGAGCAAATGATCAATGATCTGCACAGCGGCAAGGCCAAATATTCTTCCATTTTCAATTATCCCACCCTCACCTGGGCTGATATCGGCGCCATCGGCTGGCTGGTGGATGGGGCTGCCATCCTAAACCAGGTAATGCTTTGCCGCACATCTTACGGGCCCTATGCCCGTGCCATGGTAAGGATCTGTAAAGAAGAAAGCTTTCACCAGCGCCAGGGTTTTGATATATTACTGACACTTTCAAAAGGAACACCGGCACAAAAAGAAATGTGCCAGGATGCCATCAACCGTTGGTGGTGGCCAAGCATGATGATGTTCGGTCCCCGCGATAGCGAAAGCACCAACAGCGATCAGAGCATGAAATGGAAGATCAAACGCAAAAGCAATGATGAGCTGCGTCAGAATTTTGTGGACATGTGCGCTGAACAGGTAAAGGTACTGGGAATGACTTTGCCCGATCCTGATCTGAAATGGAATGAGACCGAAGGCAGATATGATTTTGGTGAAATAGACTGGGATGAATTCTGGAACGTGGTGAAAGGCAATGGCCCTTGCAATAAACAAAGGCTCGATGCAAGAAGAAAAGCCTGGGAAGATGGAGAATGGGTAAGGGAAGCGGCCAGCGCATTCGCTAAAAAACAACAAAAAAAACAGGACAAAGCAGCCTGATATAATTATAACGATATGTCTTTTCAGATAAGAAAATTTTATTACGGCGATATACCGGAAGACAAAGCCGGAGGAGCCATCGTTTCCAAACAGACCGCCAATGACTGGCCCCTCTGGGAAATATTCATCCGCAGCAAACAGGGGCTGGACCATAAACATGTAGGCAGTCTTCATGCAGCCGATGCACAAATGGCTATCGAAAATGCCCGCGATGTGTATACACGCCGCATGGAAGGCGTAAGCATCTGGGCAGTGGAATCAAAATACATCCATGCCAGCAATCCTGATGAAGCAGCGAGCCTTTATGAACCGGCGAATGACAAAATATACCGGCATCCTACTTTTTATGATCTGCCGGAGGAAGTTGGGCACATGTAAAATACGTTGATCATTAAGCATTATGTTTCTACTTAACTACACCTTACATCTTGCCGATAATGCTCTTCTTCTCGGTCATCGCAACAGCGAATGGTGCGGGCATGGGCCTGTGCTGGAACAGGATATTGCCATCACCAATATCTCCCTTGACCTGATCGGGCAGGCACGCAATTTTTATCAGTATGCTGCTTTGCTGAAAAACGATGGCTCCACAGAAGATACATTTGCTTATACCCGCGATATCCGTGAATTTAAAAATTGTTTGCTCACCGAATTACCGAACGGGGATTGGGGACAGACTGTTTTACGCCAGTTCTTATTCAGCAACTATCAATACCTGTTGTATGAACAATTGCAGCATGGCAATGATCAGCAATTGGCTGCTATTGCTGCAAAAGCATTAAAAGAAGTGACCTATCATCTGCGCTGGAGCAGTGAATGGGTGATACGCCTGGGCGATGGAACGGAAGAAAGCCATCGGCGAATGGAGCAGGCTCTCGCAGAGATATGGAGCTATACCGGCGAATTGTTCATACCTGCTTCTTATGAGCTTGAAGCAAACGCCAATGGCATTGCTCCTGATCTGAAAACGTTGGAGGTTTCCTGGCTGCAGAAAGTAAATGAAATATTTACTGCTGCTTCCCTGCAGGCGCCAGCCAAAGTTTATATGCACAAAGGCGGTAAGCAGGGAAACCATACAGAATACATGGGATATGTGCTGGCAGAACTTCAGTTCATGCAAAGAGCTTATCCCGGTGCAGAATGGTAAAACATGTTACACGCAACCGACATAGCGACCCGGCCGGTATGGAGCATACTGGAAAACGTGATGGACCCGGAAGTGCCCGTGTTGTCGGTACTCGATCTCGGAATTGTGCGCGAGGTAGCAGTAAACGGCAATGAAGTGGAAGTGACCATCACGCCTACGTATACCGGTTGCCCGGCAATGGATACCATCAAAGCATCCATACAAATGGAATTGCTGGCTGCAGGATATTCTCCTGTATTCGTGAGGCAGGTGCTTTCACCGGCATGGACCACTGATTGGATGAGTGAGGAAGGCAGGAGAAAACTGAAAGAGTATGGTATTGCACCGCCCAATCCCAAACAGCAGGTTTGCCATCAGCATCTTTTTGTAGTTGATGAAGCTGTTCAATGTCCCCATTGCCAGTCATGGCATACCCGCCGCATCAGTGAATTTGGCAGCACTGCCTGCAAAGCACTTTATCAATGCAATGATTGCAAAGAACCTTTTGATTATTTTAAATGCCATTAACCCAACTGCATGTCTTCAATCCTTTTTGAAATCAGCGATCATACAGCAACCATTACACTCAACCGGCCTGATAAGCTGAATTCCTTTAACAGGGAAATGGCTTTGCTGATGCAGGAAAAACTGGATGCCTGCCGCGACAATAATATCCGCTGCGTTTGCATTACCGGCGCAGGCAAAGCATTCTCGGCCGGACAGGACCTTGCGGAAGTAACAGATCCCAACGGACCGGGCATGCAACGCATTTTATCAGAACATTACAATCCGGTCATTACCCGCATACGCCAACTGGAAAAACCTGTAGTAGCAGCAGTGAATGGCATTGCCGCAGGAGCAGGTGCTAATATTGCTTTGTGCTGTGATATTGTAGTGGCAGCAGCATCGGCTTCTTTTCTGCAGGCTTTTAGCAAGATCGGGTTGATACCGGATAGCGGCGGCACTTATTTTCTGCCACGCCTTATCGGCTGGCAAAAAGCTTCTGCCCTGATGATGATGGGAGAAAAACTGTCTGCAGCCGATGCAGAAAAAGCAGGGATGATCTATAAAGTGTTTCCCGATGATTCATTCGTTGAAAACACCACACAGATCACCCGTTATCTTGCTTCCATGCCCACCAAAGGGTTAGCTTTTACAAAAGAGGTGCTGAGCCTTTCTTTTAGCAATACATTAGAGCAGCAGTTAGTAACAGAGGACGTGTATCAACAGAAAGCAGCACAAACATCCGATTATAAAGAAGGAGTGAATGCGTTCCTGGAAAAAAGAAAAGCTGATTTCAAAGGAGAATAAGTTATTCCCACAAAACAAACTCTTTAATTAATGAATAGCAACCCTCTTCCCGAACAGGTCGTTGATAAAATGATGAAAGATGATCTCTTCAGTCAATGGCTTGGCATAACCGTTATTGAAATAAGGGAAGGATACAGCAAATTAAAAATGACAGTGCGTCCGGAAATGATCAATGGTTTTGGCATTGTACACGGTGGGGTGGCTTTTTCATTAGGCGATAGTGCTTTTGCTTTTGCCTGCAATAACCGGAACAATCTTTCTGTAGCGTTGGACACATCCATCAATTTCACCAAACCCGTGCACGTAGGTGATGAACTGACCGCTGAAGCAAAGGAGATACACAATGGAAAGTCTACGGGGCTTTATCATATCACCATCACCAATCAGCGTGATCATGTAGTGGCCGTGTTTAAAGGGACCTGTTTCCGTACAGGAAAGCCGCTGGTTTAAGACAACACGGCTTCCATTGCTGCCACTGTTTTTGCAACCAGCAATGGATATGCTTTTGCCATGCTTTCTTCCAGGCTTAAGCCTTCCGCTTCAAGAGGATAAACTGATGACAGGCCCATCTCCCTGATCTCCTTATTATCCGCTTCCAGTATTCCGCAAAAAGCAATACAGGGAATTTTATATTTACCCGCCAGCGCAGCCATGGTACCTACTACTTTACCGAGGCCGCTTTGACCATCGATTTTTCCTTCTCCAGTAATAACCAGGTCCGCATTATACAACTCCTTTTCCAAACCATTTGCCTGCAACACCAGCTCAACACCTTTTTTCATTTCCACTTCAAAAAAAGCAGAAAGCCCTGCCGCAATGCCGCCTGCTGCACCGGCACCGGGAAAGCCGGCTATTCGTTTTCCAAATTGTTTTTCTATTACTGTGGCTATATTTCTTAACCCTTTGTCCAATTGCTCCACCATGGCAGGGTCAGCTCCTTTTTGCGGACCATACACATAAGCAGCGCCATTGGGGCCATACAATGGATTTTCCACATCAGCGGCAATTTCAATACGGACAAGCGGCAGGCTTACCGGTGGAATGATCCGGTCAATCTTTAAAAGGCTTTCGCCTACAGGAAGAAGTTCTTCGCCTGTTTTATCGATGAAGTGGAAACCAAGCGCAAACAAAATCCCTATTCCCGCATCATTGGTGGCACTGCCGCCCAATCCCAATATAATTCTGTCGGCGCCTTTTTCCAATGCCTGCCTTATCAACAGACCGGTGCCGTAGGTAGAAGTCAGCAAGGGGTTCCGTTCTTTCTCCTTCAGTAATACCAGGCCGCTGGCTGTGGCCATTTCTATGATCGCGATCCTGTCACTGGCATTCCATTGATAAGAAGCCTTCATCGGGCGTTGAAGCGGATCAACCGTATCCACCTGTACAGGTATTGTATGAAAATAATGCTGCAATACGCTGTTGAACCCATCGCCACCATCGGCCATGGGAAAATGCAGTATCTCTGCGTTTTTGTTCTTTTTAGTAATTCCTTCTGTGATGGCCTTACATACCTCAACGCTGGTTAATGAACCTTTGAACTTATCCGGTGCAATAATGATTTTCATGATGATCAAAAGTAAGGATCATTGGTTCAAACAATACCTTTGAAAAAAAATCAAATGTTCTACACTTTCAACGGTTATACTCCGGTTGTTCATCCCTCTTCCTTTGTGCATCCACAGGCTGCTGTAACGGGCAATGTGATCATTGGCAAGAATTGTTATATCGGTCCGGGTGCTGCGGTCCGCGGCGACTGGGGCCGGATCATTATTGAAGACGGTTGTAATGTGCAGGAAAACTGTACCATCCATATGTTTCCCGGGCTTACGGTCACGCTTAAAAAAGGAGCTCATATTGGTCATGGTGCTGTGATACATGGTGCCTCTATCGGAAAAAACTGTCTCATCGGCATGAATGCAGTGGTGATGGACCATGTGCAGTTGGGCGACGAAAGCATTGTAGGTGCACTTTCCTTTGTAAAAGAAGGCGAACAGTTTCCCCGCCGCAGCCTGGTGGCCGGCAGCCCTGCCAGGCTGATCAAAAAAGTGAGCAATGAAATGATGAGCTGGAAAAAGGAAGGCACTCAAATTTACCAATCCCTGCCTGCCCAATTATTTGCGACCAGCCAGCCATGTGACCCCTTGCGGAAAAAACCTGCAGAACAAAAAGTACAGGGTATAACTTACCAGACATGGCAGCACCGGAAAGATACCGGCAACAATAAACGCAAGCCAGCCAGAGTAACAAAAAAGTAACCGAAGGACGCTTTTTCAGCCAAAGAATAGTCGTAACTTATATGCGTTTCTTTCTCTTATTTCAAAGCCAAAATACTGGTGTATGAAAAAACTTTTACCCGTTGCTTTTTTTCTGTGTGGTGGTACCACCCTTTTGTACGGGCAGGACCGTTTTGCTTATGCGATCACCGATTTTGCCAGAGATGGAGCCAACTGGTCCGCTTTAAGAAAAGTAGATCTTCAAACCGGCGCATTCAGTGATGCTCTTTTAAGTGGCACCAATCCTTCTACTCTGGCTTTTGATGCTGTTTCAAAGAAACAGTTGGCCGAGCCACTTACAGATCCACAGTTTGGTCAGCAGGCCAATGCAGCATTCGGTACCGGTGTAGCTGCTATTGCCTATGATAAGAAGAGCCAGCGCCTGTTCTATACCCCCATGCTTCTTGATCAGTTGAGGTATATAGACCTGAAAACAATGAAGGTTTATTTCGTCAGTAACACAGGACTCACCGGCACCGCTGTTAAAGCTGCTGACCAAAGCAATATTATTACCCGGATGACCCTTGCTTCAGATGGAAACGGTTATGCCCTTACCAATGATGCCAGGAGTCTTATACAATTCACTACCGGCAAAAAGATCACCATTACCAATCTTGGAATTGTTACAGATGATCCGGCCAATAAAAATATTTCCATCCATAATTCATCTACCAGTTTTGGTGGCGATATGATCGCAGATGATGATGGCAACCTGTATGTTTTTTCTGCCCGCAACCATGTGTTCAAAGTAAATATTGAAACGAAAGTGGCTACCCATCTTGGAAGCATAGCGGGCCTGCCAGTCAATTTCACAGCAAATGGTGTGGCTGTAGATGCAGAAAATAAGATCTGGATCAGCAGTGCAATTGATAATAGTGCATTGTATACCGTTGATCTGAAAAGTATGGCTGCCACGCAGGTATCATCCGGTCCCTGGAGAAGTTCCGATCTTGCCAACAGTAATTTACTGGCAACCCGCAAGCCCGCAGCAATTCCTGAATTGCTGGCTACTGCAGAAGAAATCCCGAATACAAAAGTGCAGTTATACCCAAACCCTGTACTGAACAAACAATTTGCTGTCCACTTCAATCTTCCTGAAGGCAGTTATACTCTCCGGATGACAGATATCCTGGGCCGTCAAACCCTGGTACAATCCATTATCAATATCAAAGGTTCACAGCAAACAGAGAATGTACAATTGCCGGCTTCTGTGCAAAAGGGCATGTATCTTATCAAAGTGATGGATAAAACCGATAAACCGGTTTACAGTAAAAAGATACTGGTGCAATAAACAGGGATGTCCTTAACGGGACCCATCTTTGGGAACAAGACCGGAATAAGATGAATAGCCCATGGGATATAAGGCATCCTGCTGCATGCTTTCATCTACTTCTTCCTTCGGATCATTATCATTTGCGTGGTGAAATGGATATGATTTATAGGATTTGGCAGGAAAATTTCTTTTTTCAGCATTTATTTTCCGGTTTTGAAGCGGGTTGACAGTTAAACCAGGCTGAAAAGAAGTATTTAAATAAATATTATTGTCAGGCTTTATATTTTGAGGTTTTGATCTGCTTTTCATGTTTACCTGATCGGATATGTTTCTGTTCTCTTTCTGCTTCAGTGATTGGTTTATGATCAGCGCGTATATCGCGACAAGCAGTAAAATGATTTTCATAAAGGTCAGTATGGAGTGATAAAATCGGATTGTCCAAACCAGGATAATACTATCAAACAATATGCCCCTTTCAATAAGGGGCATATTAACAAATAATAAAAGAGATCAACGCATTTTATGAGCAAGCTTATTCCTGGTCCTGGAAGTTTTTGATTTTATTGTACAGGGTCTTTCTGTCTATATTGAGCATTTCGGCTGCTTTCTTTTTATTAAAATTCACTTGTTGCAAAACGGCCATGATCGTTTCGTACTCTGCACGGCTCGCTGCATCTTTAAGGTCCAGTTCTTTTTTAGGTGCAGGTATCTGAGTGGTCGTCATAGATAACGGCTTTTCCTGGTTGGCTGCTGCAGAGAGGGCATTTGCATTGGTGATCTCCCATGGAAGAGATGCGGCCGATATTTTTTCACCTGCTGGTGTAAGCAATACTGCCCTGCGCACTACATTCCTGAATTCCCGGAGATTGCCCGGCCAGGAGTATTCCAAAAAGGTTTGTAATACGTTCTCTTCAAAACCGGCCACTTCTTTACCCAGCTCTGAAGAAGTCTTTTCCAGGAAGAATTCTGCAAAAGCCAGTATATCGTCTTTTCGCTGCCTAACAGGTGGCAGGTTAATGGAAAATTCATTGAAGCGATGATACAGATCTTCACGGAACTTTCCCTTGCGGTAAGCATCCTGCAGGTTTTCGTTGGATGCTACAATGATCCGCACATCGGTATTCATTTCCTTATTGCCGCCTACACGTTTGAATTTTCTTTCCTGGATCACGCGCAATAAAGTAGCCTGTACGTCGAGGGAAAGATTGCCGACCTCATCTAAAAAAAGCGTTCCACCATTGGCCAGTTCAAAATGTCCTTCCTTATCCTGCAAAGCGCCGGTGAAAGCGCCCTTCACGTGTCCAAACAATTCACTTCCGGCCAGCTCTTTGGAAAGTGTGCCGCAATCCATAGCGATAAAAGGTTTGCCCTTCCTGTTGCTGCGGTCATGAATGGTTTTGGCAATTACTTCTTTACCTGTTCCACTTTCACCATATAATATGATGCTGTAATTGGTAGCAGATACAATATCAATCTGATCATACAGGGCTTTAGTTGCAGGAGCTTTTCCGATCATAAACTCATCATCACCGAAACTGGGCTTGGTAACAGCTTTTGCCTTCCCCGGGCCTGCTTCAACCGTGGCAGCAGGGGCAGCGGCATGAATAGCTTTGTTGACCACACTAAGCACTTCATCAGGTATAAGGGGTTTTACGATATAATCATAAGCCCCCATTTTTATTACTTCCACTGCTGTTTTTATATCTGAATAACCCGTAATCATCAATACTTTAGCAGCAGGATTTTCTTTGCGTAAAGCCGTTAGCACATTTATACCCTCCATATCACCAAGTCGGTAATCACAGATAACCAGATCAAACCTATTTTCGGTAAACTTTACTATTCCTTTATTGCCTGAATAGGCCATATCTACTTCATATCCATTTTTTGAGAGAAACTTTCCAAGCAGGGTACATAAATCCATATCATCATCAATAATGAGGATTTTTTTGCTCATAACACGCAAGTTATTTAGTTAATGAAATTAATATTTTTAAGTCAGGTAACATGCTCATATAAGCGTAAATCATGCCGGACTTGAAAGTTTTTACATCCGGGTTTACTCTTATTATTGCTTTGGCAGGTAAATTGATTTTTTTTGTACATGACAAGGTTTCATATGCATAATCCAGCCCCATACCAATGGTTGAAGAAAAAAATAAGTTACAGGTTCTGATCATCGACGACGAGGTGGATATCTGTTATTTGCTTAAAGGAATCCTTCGCTATAAAAATGTCGAAGCACAATACGTGACAAGCCTGGAAGCAGCAAAGACCCTTCTCACGGAAGAGGATCCTCCTGTGATCTTTTTGGATAACCATTTAAAAGATGGCTTTGGGATCGATCAGATCACTTATTTCAAGAATAAATATCCCAGCTCCAAACTGGTAATGATCACAGCGCATGATACTGCACTGGACCGTGAGATAGCTTATAAAGCTGGTGCCGACTTCTTTATCAGCAAGCCTTTTAGCAGAGATGTAATTATCAATACAATAGAAAGAATAGGTTTATTGGATGCCAGGCACGGGGAAATATTTCCACATTAAACCGGTACTTCTCTCCTGGTGCTAAGCGTAACAATAAAAACAGATCCATTGTCCTTCTCACTGGTTACTGTAATGTTCCCCTTATGATTGAGTATGATATTTTGTGTATTGGTCAATCCCAATCCGCTGCCTTTTGCTTTTCCGGTGAAATAAGGATCAAACAGTTTTTGCAAAGTGTCTTCATCCATTCCGCTTCCATTATCTTTTATTTCCACTATGCACCGCTCGCCTGATTTGCTGGTAGTGATCTGAAGAACACCTTCATCCTGCTGCATGGCTTCTATTGCATTCACAATAATATTTAGAAAAGCCAGCTTGATCTTTTCCTTATCCACCAGGATCTCGCAAATATCTTTTTCATAATTTTTCTCCACTTTTATCCTGCTCAGTTCTATGCGGTCCTTTGCCAGTTCAAGCGTTTCATCCAGCACTTCATTGATATTTACAGAAGTATATTCAAGCTGTGCAAACCTTGTAGAGTTCAACAGGTCCGACACAAGCTGGTTTATTCTTGCCACATTCCTGCCGATCATTTCAAGCAGCAGTTCAGCTTCCTGATTGGAATGGCCCAGTTCTTTTAATTGTTCCGTAGCAAGCGAAATATTGGTCAGCGGGTTTCTTACTTCATGGGCTATCGTGCGTGCGATACGGCCGGTAGAAGTAAATTTTTCCACGCTTCTCAACTCTTCCAGTTCCGTGTTCACCTGCTTTAACTCTTTTACGCGCTCTTCCAGTTCAAGGCTGTACCGCTTCACTTTATTGTCCGAAGCTTCTTTTTCCTTGCTGCCTCTGTTGTATACGAACAGTGAATAGAATATTGTGACCAGTACGATAACAAGCGATGTAAGAGAAATAATTTCTGTACCGGTAAAAAAGCCTTGCAGGCGGCTGTTCTTTTCCTCCCTGAAAACCTGTTCTTCCTGCTTTATACGGCTGATAAGCTGGCGGATGCTGTCCATATTTGCCCTTACCGGGTCACGGTCATTCAGAAGAGGAGCTTTGATCTGAAATCCGTTCTGTTGAAAAGAGCTGACCGTTACTTCCAGGTAATGCAGCTTTTGATTGATCAGTCGCTGTAGTGTGTCCAGTTCTTCCTTATAGGATTTATTGGCTGGCATAAAACCCTGCAACCCATTGAACAGTGTAAGCACATTTTTTGACTCTGAATTGTACGATTGTAAAAAACGTTCGTCCTTATAAAGTAAATAACCTCTGACACTGGTTTCAGCACTGGTAATTGCGGATCTCACCATTTCCAGGTTGTTGACCACCGAATAAGAATGATTCAGTTGCCGGGCTTCACTCATCTGTTTATTGATACTAAAAAAAATAAGGAAGTACGACAATAACAACAGGAGAAAGGCAATAAAGTATCCCAACCTTATCGTTCCTTTTGATAACGGCATATAAAGAATTGAGCTTTCTGCACGAAATATCTTTGCTAAAGTACTATAAAAAAACCGGCGGATAGGTTGCCGGTTTCTTAACACTTTCTTTTCTCATCACCATCATACATTATTTTTAACGGAACGGCCGAACACCAGCGAAAGAATAAACAGGATAAGAAAAATAAAGAATAAAATCTTTGCGATGGAAGCAGCATCAGCCGCTATGCCACCAAATCCGAAAATCGCAGCTACAATTGCAATGATCAGGAATATTACTGTCCAACGAAGCATAACAAAAAATTTTAGGTTCAAACAATCATGTTTCCTTGTCTTGTCTTAACATATTCAACGTTCTCTTTTTCTTCAATTTTTCTTTTACTGCCATACTCAACAACTTAAAAAACCGTGCCGTTAATTTTTTCAGCGGTCAGATCAGTTTAAACATTCTTTTATTGTAGAAATATTTGCCCTGTCTTCCAAAGAGTGTATTGCCGGGGCGTTATCATAAATTCCTGACCGGTTCAAACACCTATCTTTGTGCGTTATGGAAAAAAGCAACTTTGTTGACCAGATAAGAATATTTTGCCGTAGCGGGCATGGCGGGCCCGGCAGCAAGCATTTTATGAGGAATAAGTTTACGGCCCTGGGAGGCCCGGACGGTGGGGATGGAGGCCGTGGCGGCCATATTATCCTTAAGGGAAACAGTAATTTATGGACGCTCCTGCACCTGCGCTATTTCAAAAACGTGCTGGCAGAAGATGGTGAGGGTGGCAGTGGCAATAATAAGACCGGTCGTTTTGGAAAAGACATCATTATCGAAGTGCCGCTGGGTACCATTGCCCGGGATGAAGAAACCGGGAAGCAGGAAGTGGAAATCCTGCAGGACGGCCAGGAAGTGATCTGGATGCCTGGCGGAAAAGGCGGCCTTGGCAACAGCCATTTTGCCACACCCACCAACCAGGCGCCTGAATATGCCCAACCCGGACTGCCCGGCGAAGAAGGCTGGAAAGTGCTGGAGTTGAAAGTGCTGGCCGATGTAGGCCTGGTCGGTTTTCCTAATGCCGGCAAGTCTACCCTGCTCTCCGTGATCACTGCCGCCAAACCAAAAATTGCCGACTACGCATTTACCACCATTACTCCTAACCTGGGCATGGTGGAATACCGCGATGGGAAAAGCTTTTGCATCGCCGATCTGCCCGGTATCATTGAAGGGGCCGCAGAAGGAAAAGGCCTTGGCCATCGCTTCCTGCGCCATATTGAACGCAACTCCATTCTTTTATTCCTGATCCCTGCAGACAGCCCTGATCATAAAAAAGAATTTGAAATACTCGTTTCTGAACTGGAACAATACAATCCCGAACTATTGCATAAGCAATTCGTGATCGCTATCAGCAAAAGCGATATGCTGGATGATGAACTGATGGCGGCTATTAAAAAAGAATTGCCTGCAGATATCCCGCACCTTTTTATTTCCTCTGTAACCAACAAAGGATTAACTGAACTGAAGGATTTATTGTGGAAAGTGCTGAACACACCTGTGGAGTCATAAACCGGCACCAGTATCTTTGATCATCTAAATTTTTCATCATGAGAAAAATCACTCTAACGCTTGCCTTCTTTTTGCTGGTCGTTGTCAGGTCTTTTGCAGATGAAGGAATGTGGTTGCCTCTATTGCTGGGGCAACAGGTATACAATGACATGGCCAAAAAAGGCCTGAAACTCACCAAAGATCAGTTGTACAATATCAACAAAGCGTCCTTGAAAGATGCGATCATCATTTTTGGTGGTGGTTGCACCGGGGAGATCGTTAGCCCTGAAGGTTTGATCTTTACCAATCACCATTGTGGCTATGATGCAATTGCCAATGCAAGCACGATGGACCACAACTATCTTAAAGATGGTTTCTATGCAAAAAACAGGGGGGAGGAAATACCTACCACTTTATCCGTACAGTTTCTACTAAGGATCGATGACGTGACGGCTGAAGTGATGGACTCACTGAAAGGATTAAGCGGAGCGGAACGGGTGCAAAAGCAAACATCCGTGCTGGCCTCCATCAATAAGCGCATGAGCGATGCATCGCAGAACATTGAAACAAGGGTAAGCCCGCTTTTTAAAGGCAACCAGTTCATGGCTTTTGTTTACCAGCGCTACACAGATATCCGCCTGGTGGGCGCTCCGCCTGAAAGCGTGGGAAAGTTCGGTGGTGATACAGACAACTGGGAATGGCCGCGCCACACCGGTGATTTCTCTGTTTTCAGAGTGTATGCCGGCAAGAACAATCAACCGGCAAAATATGCAGCGGACAATCAGCCATTGAAACCAAAATGGTTCCTGCCTGTTTCCCTTAAACCTTTGAAAGATGGCGATTTCGCTATGATCTGGGGATACCCCGGCAGCACCAACCGGTATGAAAGCTCTTATGGCATTGCCCTCTCTATTGACATCAACAATCCCACATTGGTGAAGCTGCGCGATGTGCGGTTGAAATACATGTTTGAGGAAATGAAAAAAGACCCGGCTGTTAAACTGCAACTGGCTTCTTCTTATGCAAGCATCGCCAATTACTGGAAATTCTATGATGGCGAAACAAAGCAACTCATCAAATACGATATACTGGGTCAGAAGAAAAAAGCAGAAGCAGCATTTGCAGCCTGGGCCAAAGGCAAATCTGAATACCAGGACCTGCTGGCAGATTGGGGCAAAGCGTATGCTGCCTGGAGGCCTTATGCCGAACACCGCCAGTATATCAATGAAGGAATATTCGGCTCACCATTGATCGCTTTTGCAGCTTCACTCACCGCTGTTGAAACAGCGCTGGTCCGTTCCGGAAACGTTAACCAGGCATTGGCTGCAGCCAATGAAGCAAGAGCTGCATTCTTGAAAGGGGAAAACAAAGCATCTGATCAGCGTATTGTGGCTGCGGTTACAAAAATGTTTTATGATGATATACCAAAGGACCAACATCCTATCGGCTTTTATGGCGCAATAAAAAACAGCTATGGAGCTTTGGATGATGAGAACACGTACAAAAAACTGGCAGCAGATATTTTCAGCAAAACGATCATCTTTGATGATGCCCGCTGGAATGCTTTTGTGGCCAGGCCTGATGCCAATGTGCTGCAGGATGATCCTGCCTTTGCTTATGCCAGCGCTTTTCTTTCCAACTACACCAGCAAGTATGCCCCCTACTATCAGCAGTTCTTTACAAAGAATACGGATTATGGACGCATCTATTTGAAAGGCATCATGGAAATGGATACAGCAAAAGCCAAAAAAATGTATCCGGATGCCACGTTTACCATGCGGGTAAGCTACGGGGCAGTAAAGCCTTACCGGCCAAAGGACGCGGTGTTTTATGATTATGTTACCACTTCCAAAGGCATACTGGAAAAATATATTCCGGGGGATTATGAGTTTGATCTTCCTGCCAGGCAGATTGAATTGCTGAAGAATAAGGATTTTGGTCAGTATGCAGATCCTATTCGTAAAGACCTGGTAGCATGTTTTATTACGACCAATGATATTACTGGCGGCAACTCGGGTTCACCGGTATTGAATGGAAATGGCGAACTGATCGGTCTTGCTTTTGATGGAAACTATGAAGCGCTCAGCCATAAGCTGGCATTTGATAAGGACCTGAACAGGACGATCAATGTGGATATACGGTATGTGTTGTGGTGTATTGATAAGCTGGGCGGAGCGTCGAATATTATAAAAGAGCTGAAACTGGTGAAGTAAAATAAATTGGAGTTGTTTGGCATGAGGGTATCGTAGATGTATCGCGAAGGGCGCAAAGGGTACGCAAAGATCGCAATGTTATTCTTAGCGATCTTTGCGTACCCTTTGCGCCCTTCGCGATACAATTTTATCTTACACTATCTTCTTTTCCATTTTTCCCAGCCAAGCATCGCTCACAGTTGCTCCAAGCCCCGGCGTTTCCGGCACTTTTACCACTCCATTCTTTTTATATTCAATGCCACCGCTCACAGGGTCTTCAGAGAACATAAGCGCCGTATCAAAATCAAAATGCTCTATTGAGGGGCTGCATAAAGAGAAATGAGCGAACGCCGTCATTGCCAGCCTTGATTCCATGAAAGCACCTACCTGCAAATGGATATTTGCTTCTTCTGCCAGTTTTACCATCTGCAATCCTTTATAGATCCCGCCTGATTTGCCCAGTTTGATATTCATATAATCACAGGCTTTTAACTGTATCAGCCGTTCCACATCATGTTCATCACCACAACTTTCATCACTCATGATCGGTATGGAGCTTTCCTGTCTTACACGGGGCAATTGCATAAAAGCCCATCGTGCAATGGGTTCTTCACAATGTTGTATGCCATAGGGCGCCAGCGCTTTTAATGTTTCAATGGCTTCTTCCACTTCCCAACCCTGGTTGGCATCAATACGCAGGGGAATATCATTGCCTACTGCTTCACGGATGGCTTTAATGCGAAGCACATCCGTTTTTCCATTATTGCCCAGTTTTATTTTAATGGCAGGATATCCTTCTTCTTTTATTTTCACAGCATCCGCAGCCATCCGGGAAGGTTCGCCGATGCTGACAGTGTAATCGGTAATGATCGTCTTGCCGGTATTGCCTCCCAGGTAAGCATACAAAGGAAGACCGGCTTGTTGCGAAGCAATATCATACAGGGCCATGTCAAAAGCGCTCTTGATGCTGCTATTGCCATAGATGATCTTATCCATGGCTTTGATATGGTCGCTTATTTCCAGGGCATTTTTTCCTTTCAGCCATTGGGCAAAATACTGGCCCACTACCATACCCGTATCAGCACTTTCACCATTAATGCTCATGAAAGGGCTGCATTCGCCAAAACCAGTGATGCCTTCTTTTGTACGGATAACCACCAACACATTTTCTGCGTTATAGATCGGCCCCAGTGAAATAACAAAAGGTTCTTTGAGGGGAATGAATAGTTTATAGAGTTCTATTTGTTGGATCGTCAGTTTTGCCATGAAGATTCTTGTGTTTTGATCAGAATAAAATACGGAAACCAAGATTCAGATATGCGGTAAGCGGTGCATTATCGTTCACGTAAAGATGTTGGTTGGGATAATCTGTTGCAGGAATAAAGGTTTTTACTTCAGTGTAAAAATAAATATCGCCACCCATCGGTTGTTCAAAGCCGAGGCCCAGATCATAGGTCAGCCGCTTAAACTTTCCTTTGCCTGCCAATACAGGAACATCATATAAAGAAGTGTCGATTGCTGCAGAGGCAGTGCTTGTAGCCGAGCCAAATACCAAACCAAAACCCAGTATGCCATAGAGATTCCAGTCTTCACTGGCATAATCACCTTTCAGGTAATGCCTCCATCCAACAGATATTTGTTTAAATCCGATCTCTCCGCGGTTGGTGTATGCAATCTGTGCAGGCAGTGTGGCAGGAGATTTGGCAATAGCGTTCACTTCATTGCTGACTTTCCCGTTTGAATAATAACAAAACCAGATATACGCCGCATCTTTCGGAGAAAGATTGAGCTGGGCGGAAACCGTTTGCCCGAAACCCCAGTAGCGTTGGTCTTTTTTGAATGCGTGTTGAAGACTGAAATCAGATGAAAGGCTAAGGCGTGCCTGCTGTGAAAAAGCACCAACGCCCAGCACAACAGAAAAGAAAAGCAGGATGATTGATTTCCGTATCAAAAGGGTATTTTGGTTTGCAATTATACGGCTAATTTACGGGATCATTTGCCATCCAGCTTTGGTGCATTGTCTTTCCACTCCCATAAATGTTTGCAGGCATAAGTTCTGTAGGGCGACCATTTTCCTGAAATACGCAGCAGGTCTGCTTTGAATTTCTTTTTATCTGCCCTATCCAGTTTATAAAGCCTGATCATTGCATTCTGGATACCAAGATCATCAATAGAAAATATATCTTCACGCCCCAGCGCAAACATCAGCAGCATTTCCACTGTCCACCGTCCCACGCCTTTGATCTGTGTAAGATAGGCGATCACATCCTCATCATTCATTTTCTGCAATTTCTTATAATCCATACCGGGCTCGATGCCAAATGCCGCTACATTTTTTACATAGCTGACCTTGGCATTGCTGAGGCCGATGGCGCGAAGGGTCTCAGAAGGGGTCTCAAGTATTTGTTGGGGAGTGGGCTCCTTTCCTTCATACAAATCGAGAAAACGCCGATAGATCACATCCGCCACCTTTGTTGAAAGTTGCTGGCTCATAATGGAAGCGCAGAGATAAATGGTAATGTTCCTTCTTTTTTTCAATTGATGAAATTCAGCGTTCTCCAACAGCTTCCTGAATTTTTTGTCCCTGGAAAGATGTTCAACGTAATGCATAGGATGAAATTACGAAAAAGGCCCGTTGTAAAATATATACGCTCTAATTTTACATTATGCACAGGGAAATCATTCTGACCAAAGACGGCTCGCATTCGGTATCCATTCCTGAAATGAATGTGACCTATCATTCCATTCATGGAGCAGTGCAGGAATCAATGCACGTTTTTATCCATGCGGGGTTTCATTATATCCAGGATATTTTTCCAACCGGTGCTGTCCGTATTCTTGAAATAGGTTTCGGCACAGGATTGAATGCACTGCTGACCCTACAGGAAGCTACATCTCTGCAAAGGCCGGTACATTACACATCACTTGAACTGTTCCCGTTAGAAAAAGAACAGGCCCTGCAATTGAATTATACTGATCAGCAATATTTCACCACGCTGCATACCAGCAACTGGGAAGAAGATGTTCAGCTATCGCCTTTCTTTACGCTTCATAAAAAAAGGACCAGTCTGCTTGATTTCTCTTCTGAACCTGCTTTTCACCTAGTCTACTTCGATGCATTCGCACCGGCAGCACAGCCTGAATTATGGACCAAAGAGGTTTTTGAAAAACTGAGAAAGGCCTTGTTTCCTTCAGGAGCATTGGTCACTTATTGCAGCAAAGGCGATGTACGCCGGGCCATGCAGGCAGCGGGATTTAAAGTGGAAAAAATAGCCGGGCCTCCGGGAAAGAGGGAGATGGTGCGGGCGGGAAACGATGGCCGATGACCGGCCACCGATCTATTCAATCGTCCAGGTCATTTCCCCACCCTTTTCATCCTTCAGGGAAATGCCTAACTGAGCAAGCTGGTTTCTTATTTTATCAGAAGTAACAAAATCCTTTTTGGTTTTTGCTTCTTTGCGGATATCGATCAGCAATTGCATAATGCCCTGCAGCTTGTTATTGTCTGCTTCTGTTACGCTCTTTAATCCAAGGATCTGTTCCATGTAAAGGGCAAACTGTTTTTGCAGCAACTCAAATGTTTCGGCCGAGAGGAAAGATACAGGAATGGCTTTATCCTTCATGGAGTTGATGGTATGCACCAGCTCAAACATATTGGCCAGCACCTTGGCTGTATTGAAATCGTCATTCATGAAGAGATCAAACTCCATAACCAGTTTCTTCACCTTCTTATCCAGCTCTTCATTAACGGGTGCTGTGTTTTCCCAATTCAGTTTCTTCAATTGCTCATGTGCTTCCCATAAGCGCTTCAGTCCTTTTTCAGAAGCCTGCAAGGCTTCATTGCTGAAATCGAGCGTGCTGCGGTAATGCGTTTGAAGAATGAAGAAACGGATCACCATCGGGTGATAAGCTTTTTCCAGGATGGGGTTATCGCCACTGAACATTTGCGTCAGCGTGATCTGGTTGTTATAGCTTTTCCCCATCTTCTTGCCATTGATGGTGATCATATTGTTATGCATCCAGTAACGCACCGGTGCTTCATGATTGCAGATAGTGCTTTGTGCTATTTCACTTTCATGGTGCGGGAACATCAGGTCCATACCACCACCATGGATATCAAAGCGGCTGCCGAGATATTTGGTAGCCATTGCCGAGCATTCAATATGCCAGCCGGGGAACCCCACGCCCCAGGGGCTTTGCCAGCGCATGATATGTTCGGGCGCTGCATTTTTCCATAATGCAAAATCTGCTTTATCCCTTTTTTCTTCCTGGCCTTCCAGGTCGCGGGTGGTTTCCAGCAGATCGTCGATCACGCGGCCGCTCAGTTTGCCGTAATCATAGTTGGATGCATATTTTTTTACATCGAAATAAACGGAGCCGTTCACTTCATAAGCATAACCGGCACGGATGATCTCCTGTATCATTCCGATCTGTTCTACAATATGGCCTGTGGCTGTAGGCTCGATAGAGGGCGGAACGGTATTGAACTGCTCCATGGCCCAGTGAAAAAGATTGGTATACTTCTGCACCATTTCCATCGGCTCCAGTTTTTCCAGTATGGCTTTTTTGGAGATCTTATCCTCTGCATCCCTTCCTTCTTCTTCAAAATGGCCGGCATCAGTGATATTGCGCACATAACGGACCTTATACCCAAGATAGGTAAGGTACCGGAACACCACATCAAACGTAACATAGGGACGTGCATGGCCCAGATGGCTTTCCCCGCTCACGGTCGGTCCGCACACATACATACCCACATGTCCCGGCGTAATGGGAGTAAACACTTCTTTCTGGCGGCTGTAAGAATTATAAACCTTTAATTCGCTCATAGTCGGCAAAAATAAGTCATCTCTTTGAGTCGGTTATTTTACTTTGTCTTTTTCAGGCTGATATCGGCTACCAGCATGAAATGATCTGAATAGGGTTTTACCACCCTGTCAAATGCATCGATCCTGAAATAAGGATCTGCAAAAATGTAATCGATCCGCAAGGTGGGTGAAAGGGCGGAGAACGTTCTTCCGATCCCGAACCCTTTTTTCAGGAAAGCATCCTGCATATCGCCCCGTACCTGCCGGTAGGTATAAGAATTGGGAACATCGTTCAGATCGCCGCAAAACAGAACAGGATGGGGACTGTCTCCCAGCACCTGGGCAACAATATCCGATTGTAATTTCCGGCCCGACATACCTCTTCTCAGTTTTGCAAAAATTATCCTGGAATTGGACATCATGCCGTCCTCCCCTTCCTTTATCTTTTCGATCTTTTCATAATCCGTGGTGTTGAACTGTATCGACTGAAGATGCGTGGTGTACACCCTTATCGTATCATCTCCCACTTTTATATCAGCATGCATCAGTGCATCGGGCAGGGTTGGCCGGGGATAGCGGATCAGCCCACTGTCGATGATCGGAAAGCGGGAAAAAATAACACTGCCGGTAAAATGCTTATCGCCATCATCATCATGCGAAAAGAAATAGTAGGGATAGTTGAAATGCTTGCTGATATAAGTAAGATTGGGATAGTAATCAGAAGCCAGTGAGTGAAAGAATTCCTGCAGGCAAATAATATCGGCATTCGTTTGCTGTATCTGTTCCATCATCCGGAGACGGGTTTGACTGCCTTTATTATTATTACGCTTCATTTCAATAAAGCGTGCCACGTTCCATGTAGCCAACCGAAGGGAGGAATTCTTACGGCCTTCTGCAGATGCTTTTTCACCTGATGGATGAAAGGCAAAAAAGATACTGATGCTTCTGATACCGAGCAGCAGGACAATTGCAGAGATAAGCGCCAGTTTTCTTTTTATAAAAAGCCAGCCTATCAGGAAGAGGATGACGATCACCAGCAGTACCGGGAAGCCAAGCCCCAGCACGGAAATAAACCACCAGCGGTCAGGGTCAACAGAAGGGGCCAGGCATGCCAGCAGGAACAGCAATGCCGCCACCACATTCAGGAACACCAGAAATCCTTTTGTAAATGATCGAACCTTACTGGCCATAAAGCGAATTTCGTATTTACTTTTTTGCCCTGATGCAAAAAATTAACAAAAAAGATCAAGGCTCCAGAAAAATGGCTAAAAATTGCTCGTAGGCTTTCCCCGCGGGAAACTCGCTTCCTGCTTACGAAATGAAGGAAGATACCACGGGCTCAAACAACCCCGCGCGGCTTCCAGCTTCGCTGGAAGGCAGCCTACGCACAATTTTCTTAACGCCATTTTTCTGAGGCCGTCGCTGCGTGATGAGGGAAGAGCTTTATGACCAAATATATCCTGGAAGTCAATAGGTGTTTCTTAAATATCTTCTTTGCTGGCTCTTTTCAGCAATTCTTTTTCTTCTTCCGTAAGGGAATTGTAACCGCGGAGATTGATCTTGTCGAGGATCTCATCAACCCGCTGAGCGGTAACATTGGGTGTTTTTTTATAGGGGTGGGTAGATGATTTGTAGAAAAGTTCCTGTTTGATGCTCCTTCCTTTCCTGGGTCTGTCCGGATTGAACAGATCATTTACCCAATCATAGGCGCGGTTCATCCATTCACCCCAATCGTGGCCACGGCGGAAGGAATAAACGAAGAGGAAACCGGTGAGTGCGCCGGCCAGGTGGGCAATATGTCCGCCAGGATTATTGAGCGGAATGGTGGCAAGATCGATCACCAGATAAAAAATAGTAATGATCCAGATCGGGATGCCGCCGTTCAGCATGGGGAAAATGCGATAACCCGGAGCAATGGTAGTAACGGCTGCTGCAATGGCCATTACACCGGCAGAAGCGCCGATGGCAGATGCTACAGGCATCAATGGTTTCAATGCCGGAAGGAAATTATAGGCAAGGATAAATGCCAGTGCGCCGCCCAGTGCGCCGTATATATAGATCGGGAATATTTTACGGTTGCCGGTCAGGTCCTGGAGGATATAACCGAATACCCATAACCAAAGCATATTGCCAACGATATGCCATACGCCGGTATGTACGAACATATGGGTGATGATGGTCCAGGGCCGGGTGATGAGTTCATGCGTATCTGCCGGCAGTGCGAACCATTTCAGTACGCGGGCATTAAACAGGGCCACGGGGTCAACTCCGGGTTCACTATGTTGCAGGTAATAAATAGCCTGGATAAATGCGAGGATCACAAACAATACCAGATTAATGGCGACCAGGGTGATCAGCGCATTTTTTGCCTGTGCAAAGGATAGGCGTTTTTGGTATTCCTGTTCGTGTTCGTGATATGCCATACTGCGAGTTAATTAATTAGAGGAGTAAAGCAGAAAATGCTGCTTTTTTCTTTCCCGTTTTTCTTATTAATAAAACGTCCGGCGGTTGGTTTTGTTCCAAATAAATACAATTATAAGGCCGGTTATTGCGCCTCCGAGATGGGCGAAATGAGCGACGGTATCACCGGCAGAATTGCGGATGGCCAGCAGTAATTCCAGCGCACCGTATATGAAAACGAACCATTTTGCTTTAATGGGAATCAGAAAATATACATAGATAAGTGTATTGGGGAACAGGTAGCCAAATGCAGCCAAACAACCGAAGATAGCACCTGAAGCTCCAACAGTGGGAATGTTTACCCGGAAATCAGGAGCATTCACTAACTGAAGCTGATAATCTGCCGGAAGGGTTTTGAAATAAGCCATCACGGGCTCCATTTCAAAATACAAAACCACTAAATGCAACACGGCCGCACCCAGGCCGCAGATAATATAGTATTGCAAAAATCTTTTTGCACCCCAGTAATTTTCCAGTTGACTTCCAAACATCCAAAGAGCCAGCATATTAAACAGCAGGTGGTCTATACCTCCGTGCAGGAACATGTAAGTAAGTATCTGATGCGGCTTAAAAAAAACAGAGTGCACGTCATGCAGGGCAAACAAATTCACGAACGTATATGAATTGCTCCAAATAGTTGATTGTGCAATAAAAACCAGTACATTAATTATTATCAGGTTCTTTACAACGGGGGGAAATGCGCTTGGTCTGTAATATCTAAAATCATTCATATCCCACAAATTTAAGCCAAGAGGGCAAGAGGAAAAGGAAAAACAGGTTCGTTACCGGCTTTTTTAGCCTTTTGTTTTAAGTTTAAGTTGTACCACATTCTCAATATGCAGGGTATGCGGGAACATATCCACCGGCTGGATCTTTGTTACCTCATACTTCTCATCCAGCCAGTTCAGGTCCCTTGCCTGGGTAGCAGGATTGCAGCTTACATACACGACTGTTGGCGCAGCCATATCCAATATTTTTCTGACCAGCTTCTCATGCATGCCAGCACGGGGCGGGTCAGTAATGATGACGTCGGGTTTGCCATGGGCTGCAAAAAAATCATCATCACAGATATCGATCACATCGCCGGCATAGAATTCAGCCTCTTTCAACTGGTTCAGGGCAGCATTTTCTTTGGCATCCTCGATCGCTGCTTCAATCACTTCCACTCCTATGATCTTCTTAGCCCCCGGGCTAACAAAAATGCCGATGCTACCGGTGCCGCAATACAGGTCATATACCGTTTCCTTTCCTGTAAGCTCTGCAAAATCACGGGTCACGCGGTAAAGCTGTTCGCCCTGGCGGGTATTGGTCTGGAAAAAAGACTTTGGGCCGATCTTGAAAAAAAACTCCTGGCCACCTTCAGCAGCAGTCAGTTTTTCCATTACATATCCTTTGCCGTGATAGACTACCGGCTCCAGGTCGTACAGACTGTCATTTTTCTTGGTATTGATCGTATACAGAAGGGTGGTAATAGAAGGAAATTTTTCTAAGACTTGATCAAGCAGGGCTTTTCGCTTTGATTCATCTTCCTCGCCAAAAACGATATTCACCATCAGCTCGCCAGTAGTACAAAGTCGCACCATCATGGTCCGCAGAAAACCTTCATGGTTCCGTATATCATAGAAAGAATACTCATGCTTCCGGGCAAACTCTTTAATAGCCAGCCGGATAGCATTGGTAGGCTCTGCCTGCAGGTAACAGGTTTCTATATCCACGATCTTGTCGAACATGCCGCGGGCATGAAAGCCTGCCACATCCTGCATGCCATTGACAGTAGGATCATTCAGCTCCTCCCTGCTCAGGTAGCGTTTGTTGCCAAACGTATATTCCATCTTGTTGCGGTAATACCGGGTATCGGCAGCGCCCAGGATGGGCGCTACCGGTGGCAGTTTCACTTTGCCGATACGCTGCAGGTTATCTTTCACCTGCTTTTCCTTGTATTGCAATTGTTTTTGATATGGCAGCATCTGCCACTGGCAGCCGCCGCAAACCCCGAAATGCCGGCAAAAAGGCGTTGCCCTTTCGGGCGAATAGGAGTGGAATTTCAATGGCACTCCCTCTGCCCAGTCTTTTTTATTCTTTCCGAGACGAATATCCACTACATCCCCCGGCACCACATTTTCAATAAAAATGACTTTCCCATCCACTTTCGCGAGGGATTTACCCTCCGCAGCGTAGTCCTCCACCAGAATATTCTGAAGAACAATGTTTTTCTTTTTTCTACTCACGGGGGCGAATTTACAAAGAGAAGGAGTTTGAGCCGAAAGTCTTTAGTCGGCAGTCTGTAGTCCTGACCTCATAAAGATTTAAGCTTTCATTTCTATATCGTAAAGCCAGCTATGGTTTTAGGAATGATCCGACTACAGACTCCGGACTATAGACTCCTGACTCCGGAACGACTCCCGACTCCGAAACACCCCCACTTTTTGCATTATTTACTTATTGAAAATGCGTTTTTTGAATAACTTTACTACCTATTCAGTCTTATGAAAAATTTGATCCTCATACCTTTACTAGGCATTACAGCCCTGGTTTCCGCACAGCAGGGATATGAAATAAAAGTAACGCTCAAGCCGATCACCAATCAATATATCTACCTGGGTCATTATTCCGGTAAGCAGTTTCCCGTTATTGATTCTGTTAAGCTCAATGAAAAAAGTGAGGGGGTGTTCCGCGGAAATAAGGCACTGGGAGGAGGGATTTACATTATTGCTTACCCCAAAAAAGACCGGTTCCTCGAATTGCTGGTAGATAAACAGCAGCATTTTTCCATCATTGCCGATACCAGCGATCCTGTCCGGAACAGAAAGTTTATCAACTCACCTGAAAACGATGCTTTCACTCTTTACCAAGAGGAGATGATGGGCAAAGGGAGGATCATCGATTCATTCAGTACCCGGTTGAAGAATTCTACCAACCCGAAAGATTCCGCTTACTGGAGTGCCCAATTAAAAAAATCAACCGACGATATCTCCGTCTTCCGCAAACAGGTGATGGCTAAAAATCCCAATACTTTGCTGAGCCTGCTGATGCAATTGATGGAAGAACCCAAGGTCCCGCCTGCGGATAAACATCCCGGCGGTAAATATGATTCCACATTTGCCTACCATTATTTCAAAGATCATTACTGGGACGGGATCAATTTCTGGGACGACCGCATTACCCGCACACCGGCTTCCCTGTTTGAAGAGCGGCTGGATAAATATTTCAATACCCTGGTTTATCCTTCCCCTGATTCCGTTAATAAAGAAATTGACCGCATGCTGGCTTTTGCCAGCCCCAGCAAGGAAGTGACCCGTGTGTTGCTGGTGCGCTTTGTGACCCGCTATCTTAATATGAAATACATGTGGGAAGATGCCGTGTTCGTTCACCTGTTTGAAAAATATTTTGCACAAAAAGATTATGACTGGCTGACGCCACAGGGAAAAAAACTGATCACCGACAGGGCTTACAGTCTGATGGCAAACATCATGGGCAACCCTGCTGAAAACATTTCACTTCCTGATACAGCAGGCAATACCAAAACCCTGTATGCTGATACTGCCCGTTTCACACTGGTCTGCTTCTGGGACCCTACCTGCGGACATTGCAAAGAAACCCTTCCCCTGCTCGATTCCATGTACCGGGCAAAATGGAAAGCCAGCGGGCTGAAAATATATGCAGTGGCGAAGGAAACAGATGGAACAAAAAAAGACTGGCTCGATTTTATCCGCCAGCACCACCTGGAAGAATGGACCAATGTGTATTATTCCAAAGAAGAAGAAAAGACAAGGGTAGCTGCCAATATTCCCGGCTATACGCAGTTGTATGATGCGCAAACAGTGCCGACGGTTTATTTGCTGGACAAAGACAAGCGGATCATTGCCAAAAAGCTGACCTGGCAGCAAACCGATGAGATATTACAACTCAGGTTGAACCAACCTTGATTTCACCATACATTACACCATTGAAACCATCACTATGATCAAAAACTGGCTGCCAGCGCTCGCATTGTCCATTATTGCAGGTTCTGCATCCTCGCAAACGCTGTTTACCTACGGCCCTCACAAAGCCGATGCAAAAGAGTTTGTAAGAGCTTTTGATAAAAACAACCAGCAACCCACTGCCGCAAAAAGCAAAGCTATGCGGGAGTACCTTGATCTGTATATCAATTCCCGTTTAAAGATCCGCCAGGCATACGACCTGGGTTATGATACATTACCACAAATAAAAGTGGAGGCAGAAAATCTGCGCAACCAGATCGTAGATAATTATATGAGCGATCCGGATGCGATCAGCCGCCTCACCAAAGAAGCATTTCAGCGAAGCCAGAAGGATATTCATGCTGCGCATATCTTCATTGCTTTTAATGGCGACACAACGGAGGCCAGCCAGAAACTGTCCATTGTACAAAAAAGACTGGCAAAAGGAGATGATTTTATGCTGGTGGCACAGCAGTTGTCCGACGATCCTGCAGCCAAAACCAATAAGGGCGACCTGGATTATATCACGGTATTTACCCTGCCTTATGAATTTGAAAATATCCTCTATTCCACTCCTGCCGGCCATTATTCCAAACCCTATACCTCCAAAGCCGGTTATCATATTTTCAAGAACCTGGGCGAAAGAAAAGCGGCAGGTAAAATGAAAATACAGCAGATACTGCTGGCTTTCCCGCCGGAGATGACGGAAAGTGACCGTCAAAAAATAGCACGCCTGGCAGATTCCCTGTATCAACGTATCAATAAAGGAGATGATTTTGGCCAGCTTGCCGCCACTTTCAGTAATGACTATATGAGTGCAGCCCGCCAGGGAAGTTCTCCTGATGTTGCAGTGGGCCAGTATGAACCTGTGTTTGAAAAAGCTGTGTGGTCATTGCCCAAAGATGGCGCCATAAGCAAACCTTTTATAACCGAACATGGCTATCATATTGTAAAAAGGACCGGATGGGTGCCGGTTGTTTCCAATCCCGCAGACAAGGAAAATAACCAGGAACTGGAAACGAAAGTGAAATCGGACGACCGGTGGAAAACGGCCAAAGATTTTATTTATAACAGGGTCAAAGCTAATCCTGGCTTTCAACACGGCTCCTATAGCAATGCTGCGCTATGGGCAGCAACCGATAGCCTGCTTGCCGGCCGGCCGGTAAAAGATTTTGAACAACAGGCTGAACTTTTTCATATCGGGGATGCTGTATACCGTATGGCTGACTGGATACAGTATGTGCAGATGTACCGTTATATGCCGGGTGGGGCCACCACCAGGCCTTATCCTGCGCTGTGGGAAGAGTTCAGCAATAATTCCATGTACCAGTATTATCGTGATCATCTCGAAGATTATAATGAAGAATTCCGTAACCAGATGGCCGAGTTCCGTGATGGCAATCTTTTCTTCGAGATCATGCAGAGGGAAGTCTGGAACAGGGCGCAAACTGATTCGGCAGCTCTTTTATCCCTGTATGAAAAAAACAAAGCACAGTACAACTGGCAGCCCAGTGCTGATGCGGTCATTTTCTTTTCTTCCGATCAAGCCACTGCCAGATCGCTGGCAGATGAGTTGAAAAAAAATCCTGCAGGCTGGAGAGCACTGGCAGAAAAATTAAGTGATAAAATTGTGGCTGATTCTTCCCGTTATGAGTGGACGCAGTTGCCGGGAAATAATGGGAAAAATGCTCCAAAGGCGGGTACGGTAACACCAGTTACCGTAAATCAGGCAGATAATACAGCTTCTTTTGCTTATATCATAAAGGTGTATCCTCAACCCGGTACCCGTTCTTTTAATGAAGCAAGAGGGTTGGTGATGAATGACTACCAGGTGATACTGGAAGAGGAGTGGATAAAGGAATTACGGAAGAAATATCCGGTGGTAGTTGATGAGAAAGTGTTGGAGGAGATCAGTAAGTAAAAACTAAAGTGTATTCTGTTACAGGAAGGGTAGCTTTAAACGATCGCGGTTATTTTCACTTTTTCTGGCGTTTTTTTCGGTTTAAAAACAGGTTTTTTCACAAGGCTGGTATTTGTGTATAAAGGATATTTGCTTTGATTAATCATTAAGGCAAAGTAATTAGCTGAACAGACCTGAGGTTGTTGGAGAAAAGTAAGGGCTTGAATGCGCTTGGGCAATGTATTGCTCAAGAAGTAACGACACTGGTAGGTTGGAGGCGGGGGAGGGAGGGACCCTCGCAGAGGGAGAAACTTTTTATTTAACTCCACTATTTCAGCTACTACCCTCCTCAAAGCAACTGCCTCACCACATCCGCCACCATATGCGGCTTCCCCAACGTATAATAATGCAATACCGGCACCCCATTTTTCTTCAGATCTTTCGACTGTGCCAGCAGCCATTCTTTTCCTATCTCTTCCACTTCCAAATCAGTTTTGCATTTCTGCACCTCATTCGCAAGTTCCGCAGGAAGGTCTATATGAAAAGTTTTAGGCAATACCGTCAGTTGTTTCTTATTGTAGATCGGTTTTAAACCCGGAATGATCGGAACAGTAATGCCGATCTCGCGGCAGGATTTTACAAAAGAGTAAAATTTTTCATTGTCGAAAAACATCTGGGTCACGATATAGTCGGCACCGCAATCCACTTTCTCTTTCAGATAGCGGAGATCGGTTTGCATATTGGGCGCTTCAAAATGTTTTTCTGGATACCCAGCCACGCCAATACAGAACTCTGTTTTCTGTGTGCCTTTCAGATCTTCTTCGAGATAGATGCCGGCATTGAGATTGGTCACCTGTTTCAGCAATTCGCTGGCATAGCGGTGGCCGCCCGGCTCTGCATCAAACGTGGTCTCATTTTTAGCCGCATCGCCGCGGAGCACCAGTACATTGTCGATACCCAGGTAGCGAAGGTTGATTAGCGCGTCCTCGGTTTCGTTGATATTAAACCCTCCACAGATCAGGTGTGGCACGGTGTCCACATTGTACTTGTTCATGATGGCGGCGCAGATGCTTTCCGTACCCGGCCGTTTCCGGATCACCACTTTCTCAAAGCTGCCATCAGCGCGTTTTTTAAAAATATGCTCACTGCGGTGGTAGGTAACATTGATGTAGGAGGGCTTGAATTCCATTAAAGGGTCGAGGTGCTTATACAAAGCTTCAATTCCTTTTCCTTTCAGCGGAGGCAGCACTTCAAAAGAGATCAGGGTCTCTTTTGCCTGTTTGATATGATCAATAACTTTCATAGTAGTTTTTAGGCCCTCGGGCTATTCGTTGGGGTGCAAATCTAATACAGAAAGGCTTAATAATTCAAGCTGATGGGATTGTTCGTTGGCCGATGGACGATGTTCGATGGCCGTTGACCGGATAATCCATAATGGGTTCCCGCTGGGGTCGCCCCGGCTCTTAATGTATTATACTTGAGTAAATTTTCTGAGCCGGGGCTGGAGAGCAGCGGGAAACTGCCACTCGGCCATCGAACATCGGCCATCAACTACATACTGGTCAAAAGAATAGCTAAAACTTCCCTTCTCCCCTATAATCAGCCCGGCATACCTTATTTTTGCCACCCATGTCAATAGCTATTTATGCCAGGGACCTTGTAAAGCGATACGGCAAGCGCACGGTCGTGAATCATGTCAGCTTCGAGGTAAGGCAAGGAGAGATCGTAGGGCTGCTTGGCCCCAATGGTGCCGGTAAAACCACTTCGTTTTATCAGGTGGTGGGTTTGGTACGCCCCGATGAAGGACAGGTATTCCTCGATCAGGAAGACATCACTTCCCTGCCCATGTACAAGCGTGCCAAAATGGGGATCGGCTACCTGCCGCAGGAAGCATCCGTATTCCGCAAGCTAAGCGTGGAAGACAATATCAGCGCAGTGCTGGAAATGACCAGTCTCTCCAAAGCAGAGCAAAAAGACAAGCTGGAATCCCTGCTCGATGAGTTCCGCCTCCACCATGTACGCAAAAGCAATGGGGACGTATTGAGCGGTGGTGAAAGAAGAAGAACAGAAATAGCCCGGGCCCTGGCCGTAAACCCCAAATTCATTCTGCTGGATGAACCTTTTGCAGGCATTGACCCTATTGCAGTGGAAGATATCCAGGCCATTGTTGCCCGGTTGAAATATAAGAATATCGGCATACTTATCACTGACCACAACGTAACGGAAACCCTTTCCATCTGCGACAGGGCCTATCTGCTGATCGATGGCAAAATATTCCAGCAAGGCTCTGCCGAAGAGCTGGCAGCAGACGAACAGGTAAAGAAACTCTACCTCGGGCGCAACTTTGAACTGAAACGCAAAGACTACCTGCACGAAGAAGCGCTGAAAGCTTCTGAAAGAAGAGAATAGCTTTTACCGATGATTCCCTCAAATTAGTTATTTTGCCAGCGACTATGAGCCTGCTAAGCCCTGCCATATCATCCCTTGCCCGTATGCGCCTCTGGCGTATAGAAGGATGGAAGAAAAACCCGCTGGATGCACAGCGGGAGGTGTTGCAGGACCTGGTCACTTCTGCCCAGTACACCGAATTCGGGCGGAAATACAATTTTGCAGAACTTTTTAATATCCGCTCATTCAAACAGGCTGTGCCGGTGCATGAATACAACGATCTAAAGCCTTATATCGAACGGATCATGCAGGGCGAACAGAATATACTCTGGAACACGCCCGTATTCTGGTTTGCCAAAAGCAGCGGCACCACCAGCGATAAAAGCAAGTTCATTCCCATCAGTGAAGAAAGCCTGGAAGACTGCCATTTCAAAGCAGCCAAGGATGTGCTTACGATGTACTATCAGTTCAACCCCGACTCAGCGCTGCTCACCGGCAAAGGCCTGGTGCTTGGCGGCAGCCATAATATCAATCCCATGAACAATGAAGCGCAATATGGCGATCTGAGTGCCGTGTTGCTGCAAAACACACCCTTCTGGGGCCATTGGCTGCGCACGCCCGATCTCAGTATCGCTTTGATGGATGAATGGGAAAGCAAGATCGAAAAACTGGCCGAGAGCACCATCCATGAAAATGTGACTTCCATTTCAGGAGTACCTACCTGGACACTGGTGCTTTTCCGCAGAATACTCGAGATCACTGGCAAATCAACCATGGCGGAAGTATGGCCTTCACTTGAACTGTACATGCACGGAGGAGTTTCCTTCACACCCTATAAAGAACAATTTCAGAAGCTGATCGGCAAAGACATTCATTACCTGGAAATGTACAATGCCAGCGAAGGTTTTTTTGCTGCGCAGGAACGCCCGGGTGATGATGGCATGCTGCTGTTTACCGATCATGGCATATTCATGGAGTTCATGCCCGTGAGTGAATACGGGAAGAAACACCCGCGGACAGTGGGATTGCAGGATGTGGAACCGGGAAAAAACTATGCCCTCGTGATCAGCACCAACGGAGGGCTATGGCGTTACATCGTCGGCGATACCATCCGTTTCACTTCCCTGGCGCCCTATCGTATTAAAGTATCCGGAAGATTGAAGCATTATATGAATGCCTTTGGAGAAGAAGTGATCGTTGACAATACAGATAAAGCCATTGCCGAAGCCTGCAAAAAAACCGGCGCAATTGTAAATGATTATACTGCCGCCCCTGTTTATTTTTCCGACAGCTCCAATGGCGCGCATGAATGGCTGATCGAATTTGAAAAACCACCTGCGGACATGGAGACATTTATCCATGAACTGGACACCGCACTCAAAAACATCAACAGCGATTACGAAGCCAAGCGGCATAAGAACATGGCTTTGGGATTACCAATAGTGCATGCCATGCAAAAAGGTTGTTTCAACGAATGGTTGCGCAGCAAAGGAAAACTGGGCGGCCAGCACAAAGTGCCGCGCCTGAGCAATGAAAGACAATACGTGGATGCAATACTGAAGATGAATACCATTGCTGATAACGAAGCAAAAATCCAACACTGAACTATTAAAACAAATAAATGAAACTGGTAGAAAACAAAGTAGCTATTGTAACAGGTGCCGCCCGCGGCATCGGCGAGGCCATTGCACTTAAACTGGCAGCACATGGAGCGAATATCGCTTTCACTTATGTAAGCGACAGCAGCAAGGAAAAAGCACTGGCGCTTGAAGAAAGGCTGAAAGCAATTGGTGTAAAAGCCAAAGCATATCAAAGCAATGCCGGTGATTTTGCCCAATGCGAAACATTCGTCAATGATGTGCTGAAAGAATTTGGCACAGTTGATATCTGCGTGAACAATGCCGGTATTTCAAAAGACAATCTCCTGCTGCGTCTTACACCGGAGCAATGGGACGAAGTGATCCGCGTCAATCTCAACAGCGTTTTCTATATGACCAAGCAGGTGATCCGCCCGATGATGAAAGCCAAAGCCGGCAGCATCATCAATATGAGCTCTATTATCGGTGAAATGGGTAATGCAGGGCAGAGCAGCTATGCTGCAAGTAAAGCAGGTATCATTGGTTTTACTAAAAGCGTGGCAAAAGAACTGGGTAGCCGCAATATCCGTTGCAATGCAATAGCACCGGGCTTTGTGGAAACAGATATGACAAGTTATTTGAAAGAAGGGGATGCTGCAGATAAATATAAAGCGGGGATTCCTTTGGGCCGGTTTGCTTCAGCAGAGGATATTGCAAACAGTGTGTTGTTTTTGGCTTCGGAGATGGGATCTTATATCACTGGGCAAACGATCAGTGTGTGCGGAGGATTGAATATTTAAGCAGATTAAAAAACATACGATACCGAGAAGCTGGCATGAAGTTGATTAACATTGGTATATAATTCTTTTCCTGCCGCATCATGTTGGTATCGCCATTGATAATTTAGTGAACGCACAAACGAAAGATTGGCTGAATAAATAAAGCGTTTGCAATACCAGTCTTTATACGCATTCAGCGAAAGATCAACCCAATGAAACCTTGGGTTTTGTATCGGAGCAAATGCCTCATAATAAAAATCATTATTCCTTACCACTCTTTCCAGTGTAAAGCCAAGCTTTTTTATTCCTTTGATCCAACTAATGCCAAGGGTCTGACTGTTTGAGCCAGGGCCAATGCCTGCGCCGATAACCTGTCCGCGATGGGTATACCCATGCCTCACCTGGTAATGCGTGTACCAGCCTTCCTGCGGCCTGAGCCAAGCGGTTGGAGAGTTTTCCAATTGAGTTAATTCAAACATCAGTTCCACATCTGTTTTTTTGGCTGTGGTGAAAATTTTTCTTCCGCCAATGATATAGGCCCGGGCATGCTCGGGTTCCAGCATCAGGTCAGTGAAGTTCTGGGAATGGTCATTCCTTCCAAATTCAGCATAGAACTCTGCTTTCTCTTTGGGCAATACAAGTCTTGCAAAAACAGATACCAACTGGTCCCTTCTTTTTTCATCCTCGTCATTGGTCTTTCCTTTAAAGAAAGCACCGAATATGGGAAGATATCCATCCAGGGATTTTTCAACGTCCGAACTATACAGGTAAAACATTCTTGAAAAACCCAGGTACAGATTTTTTGTCCATTTAGGCTGCCAGGTTATGATCATTCCATTCATGTACCGTTTGCTGTCAACTGGTTTAGGGTCATACAACCGAACGCCGTCAAACGTCCTGCCTGTGTCTGGAGGAAGAATTCCCGATCCTTTTGTCCAGCCACTGATGATCTGCCATTCAAAGGAACCAATACCTGTTGTAACCGGAGCAAGGGTATTAAAAGTGATATGGGGAAATCCGGGGGCAGTGTTGCTTAGAATCAAAGAATTCCGGATGCCCGGGCCCCACCAAAGGTTTTCAGTAGAAACGCCCAGGGACAATTTTTTGTAGTTAAACCGGACGCTTGATTGCCCTGCAAAAACTTTTGTATAACTGCCATTGCCAAATCTTTCAGGGTTATCGATCCGGTTAAGGATATAATAGTAATGTTTCCAGAGGGTATCATTCTGCCAGGCAGGAAATTCTTCAAAGCTGGCATTTTGAGCATACACAAACTCCGGCTGCAGTTGAATGCTTAGCGGACCTATTTTGGTATAAATGCCTGCCGAAGCCTGCACCTGGTACCCTTTGGCCTGGATCATGGAGCCGTCATTCCAGCCATAAGGGTGGTGGGAGTTATATTGTTGTTTGATAGTGGCCGGAAGCAGAACAAGGTCGCCCTTTCCTTTAGCATATTTCAACCGGATTGGTTTGGCCATGCCGCCCAACCAGTTCTGAGGGTTATATAAAGAATCTATGTCTTCAGGCAGATAAGCATAAAGAGGCCGAATTGAAAAGGATGAATTATTAGAATTTGCACCGGTGATCTGAAGCCGGCGTGCAGTTTCTTCAAGAAAAGGAGTACCTACCGGCAGGCTTTGGGAGAAACTGGTAACAGTTTTTACAAGAGAAAAAAGCAAAAGAAGGTATAAGGCAGGGTGTTTGACCATGTCTTAGAAAATTTTTTCTTAAAAAATCGAAGGGATTAGTACGCGTTCTTCTCCGTTTTGACCATATTGACCAGTGTCTGGAGAATGATCTGAAGATCGAGCCAGAATGTCCAGTTTTCCATGTACCAGACATCGAACTCGACTCTTTTCTGCATGAGATAAGGCTTGCGGGTTTCGCCGCGGTAGCCATTGACCTGGGCCCAGCCGGTGATTCCGGGTTTCACCCAGTGGCGCATCATGTAGTTTTCGATACTGTCTTTAGAAAGAATATTTAATGGCACCGGGTGGGGTCTGGGGCCAACAACAGACATAGAACCAAGAAATACATTAAAGAATTGAGGTAATTCATCCAGACTGGTTTTCCGCAGGATATTCCCGATTTTAGTAATACGGGGGTCATTCTTTTTAGCCTGCATATAATTGCCAGAGTCATCCACATCTTTGCTATTAGCCACCATTGTACGGAACTTATAGCAAACAATAGGTTTATTGTTCAAACCCCAACGCTCCTGCTTGAAAAATACCGGGCCCCGGGAGGTCAATTTAATGATCAGGCTCACAATGGGAATAAGCCAGCTTAATACCAAAGCAATTACAAGAAAAGAGAACAGGATGTCAAATATGCGCTTACCTAACTTATTATCAACTACATCCAGAGGGAGGGAGCGCAAAGTAATGATAGGCAGAGAGCCAAGTGTACCAACATGGATCCTGCCGGTACTGAAATGTTGGTAATGCGGGATGATCTTTACACGTTTGCCCTCTCTTTCACCTGCTGTTATAATCTTGGCCAACTGCGATTCATCATTAATTGGCATCGCTACAACGATATCATCCAATTCATGCGCGGCAATCACTTTATCAATATCAGAAGTTTTACCAAGATAATGGCCATTCAGTGAAGGACTGGCGTTATCATCTACGAAGCCGGCAAGAGCATACCCATAATGATTATCTTTAACATAATGTTGGTAAAAATCAAGCCCTGAATCGCCTGTACCTACGATCAGCACCTTCCGCCTTATTTGCTTACTGTTCCGCAATCTTTTGAAAATAACCCGGATGACCAGTTTCTGTACAGGGAGGATAATAAAAATAAGCGCTACCTGATATAGTAGCTGGGAAAGTTCAAAAGGCTGATCTTTAATTACTTGGGAGAAAATAAAGGAACTGAGCAGGGAATAAATGATCAGCGTTTTCAGAAAAACAGTCCACTCATAAGAAAAGGGAATAGCCCTGAAATCTTTGTAGAGTCCCATTACCCGGGCAGAAACAAACCAACAGCCAAGGCTGAAAAATACAACCAGGAGTCTCTCACTTGAGAAAATACCTTCAGTTGATGGAGAAAATTTACCTTCTATAAACAGTATGATCAGCCACAAGAAAACGAGATCAGCCGTTATCTTGATACGCGTAGAAGGATTATATATCCTTTGCATAAGCTCAGGTTAAATAGTTTTTGCTGAATGGATTTTAAAACGGCAATGTTGGAACTGACAAGGTAAAACAATTAAACGTTGCTTTTATGAGTAATAATACTTTTTAATCAATGCTGAGGCCCCGTCAATTTATTGCCTTTACATATATATTAATTATTATTTAACATTTTTAAACAGTTCATAATATTGGGATGCGATTTTTTCCCATCTATAATTGTTTAGAATTCTTTCTCTTGAATGTGACCGATAGTGGTCTAAGATTGAAGGAGTTTCTTCGACCTTGTTAATAAGATCTTTCAGGTCACCTGCATCTTTCTTAAAATAGAGCCCGAATTCATCATTGCTGAGCACTTCACGGCTAAAACGGGTGTCCAATGCAATGACCGCACATCCATAAGCCAATGCCTTTAATAAGGTAGGGTTCGTTCCACCGAATTCATGACCATGGAAATAAGCAAAGCAATTATGATACAGCTCGGCGAGCTCAGCAGAACCATTTACATACCCGGTAAATAATATCCTTGGGTCCTGGATTTTTTTTATGTTCTCTGCGTATTCATCCGCGTAAGGAACATCGCCAACAATTACCAGCTTCCTGTCCGTTTTAGAACGAATAAACTCCTGCAAAATCAATAAGGCATTATTATCAGGTATAAGACGTCCAACTATTAGGTAATAGTCGTTGGGTTGAAGTCCCCATTTATTGATCAATTCCGGATTTTGGGAATACCGGATATTAGCGCCATAAGCAATTACCGTAGAATCTTTACTGAATTCTTCCAGATAAACATCCCGCATGGCATCCGCATCAGTAATAATCCTGTCCATCCATCTTGTGGCCATTTTGGATGCAAAATAGAATACCTTGCTGCCAAGGCCTTTCCATTTGGGCCTTAACCATTCCAGTCCGTCCACATTGATTGCTGTCTTCTGCCTGAACAATCTGGTCATTATACCAAAGACCCCATTTGCAGAATTGACATAAAGGATCACATCATACTTCTGCCTCACTGCATGCCAGGTGCAAAGAAATGAATTAGACCACTGGCTAAGGCTCTTAGTCTTTATTGAGCTAAAATAATGTAGTTTGATACCGTTGACTTCTGCAGGTCTTTCTTTAAACAACTGCTTATGACAGTAAACATGCACTTCCACTCCCATTGCCACCAATCTCGGCGCCACTTCCGACACAAATGTTTCATAGCCACTATACACATAAGGATAACCTCTCGATCCGATAATACAAATTCGCATGCCTTGTTCTCTGAAATTATTTATCCGTGAATTTTGCCTTTAATTATTATTGATCAGGTTTTCTATATTCTTCAAATAGGCCTGCTCTGAAAAAAGGCTCAACACTCTCTTTTTTCCTTCCTGCCCCATTTCACGGGCTTGTTCAGGATTTCTCAACAGGTGAACGATTTTTGCTGCAGCTTCATCTGCATTATCCCAGGGAATAAGAAAACCTGTCTCATTGTTCTTTACCATCTCCGTTGCCCCGCCATGATTTGTTGCTACTACCGGCCTGGCTGACGCCATTGCCTCCAACACAACAGTAGGAAGCGGATCAGGCAGTATAGACGGCAATACAAAAATATCAAGCGCAGAAAGTATTTGCGGGATATCCCTTCTGAAGCCGAGATCCTTTATTTTATCCGCCATTCCCAATTCTGCTTTTTTTCTTTCAAGCTTTTCATACAAATACTCATTACCCGGATACACATCCCCTACCATCACAAATCTTGCTGAAGGATATTGCTCCGATACCCTTTTACATACCTGTAAAAAATATTCCTGCCCTTTCCAGGGGTGAACACGACCGATCATGCCAACGATCATATTCCTTCCTGCACCCAGATCTTCCCTTATCTTATCTCCCGATGCATTCAGATATTCGCTATAATCCAGCCCATTATAAATAACATGGATCCTGGCAGGAGTTATAAAACCTTCCCAATGTTTTTTTACCGCCTCAGATACTACTATTACTTTATCGCTATAACGGTTGACCATCCATGCAATCCCTTTTAGTAGCCACTTTGGTTTAGCGATGATCTCGTGTATATGCCAGATATGGGTGATCTTTTTCTTTCGTGCAACAAAAGCGCCGGCCAACACACTTGTTGTATTGGAGTAAATAATATCAACCCCTTCTTTCTCCACCAGGCCGCTCAAAGCTGTAATGGCCTTTCTAATGGTAGAAATGCGGTTGAACATCCCTTTTACATTAAAGTATTTTCTTCTTAAGATCCCCAGCTTCAGGATATACACAGTACACCCCTTTGCCCGAAACTCATCTGCGAGCAAACCTTCTTCCGATAATACAACGATCGCCTTATGCCCGCGTGATTTGAGAAAAACAACGGTTTGTAACAGTATCTTACTTGCTCCATAGAGGTCAGAGGAACTGTGCAAAAATAATATGGTCATATCCGGCTTTTAATAACCCTGGCAGGAGAACCTGCAACAATTGAATACGGTGGAACATCTTTCGTAACAACGCTACCTGCTGCAACGATCGAACCTTTCCCGATTGTAACGCCTGCCAGGACAATGCTGTTGGCCGCTATCCAACAATCATCTTCTATAATTACATCTTCTCTTGTCACTCCCTGCTCCTTCATCGTAATATCTGTTCGCGAAAAATTATGATTCTCTGCATAGATACTTACACGGGGAGAGATCATCACATTGCTTCCGATAGTGATCATTCCGGAACACCCGATATAGGCGAAAGGGCCGATATTGGAATTATCCCCTACAATCAACCCCATGCCAGGCTCTCCACCATATTTACCCGTAGGCCTTATGAGCGCATAGCTTCCTATCGTTACTTTGTTGCCCAGCTTAATGCCATTCACCGAAAGACAATTGATCTCACAATACTCTTCCGCAATAAAATTGGAGCCTACAGTCAAATGTTGTGCATGAATAATGCGCGCACCTCTTCCCACCAGCACCATTCCTTTTGCCTTGCGGAACCATATCCGGTGCCATATCCCTCTCCAAAATGCAGCCCCATAAATAAACAATGAACGAAAGACAGCACGATCACTCCAGCCTTTCCCAAAGCGTTCTTCAGGGTTTATACGGAGCAATTTGAGTAGCAAGCCTAAAATGCTTTTCATAGAATTATTCCTCTGTAATCAGGTCAAACTGCGAAACAAGATTCCTCCAGTCATACTTTCCGGCTTCTTTATAAGCGCTTTGACCCATTTCATCCAGTTTATCGCTTTCTCTCAGAATTTTATTGATACGCTCTGCCAGCCTCTCCACATCGGCAGGCGGAACTTCATACCCGGTAACACCTTCCTTCACCAATTCCGGAATAGCTCCCACACTTGATGCAATGACAGGTATTCCTGCACAAAATGCTTCAAGGATTACGTTGGGAAAGTTTTCACTCAGGGAAGGCAATACAAGCAATTTGGATTCCAGCAATATTTTCGTTATCTGAGTTTCAGTAAGCTTCCCTGCAAATTCTATATTCAAGCCTGCAGCCATTTTCTCCAATTCATCACGGAGACTACCCTCGCCGATGATAAGCAGCCTTGTATTTTTATCGCAATATTCAAACGCTTTGATCAGATTGCTGACACCTTTGATAGGTTCAAGACGACCCACAAAAACAATTTGCTGTTGCCTTGTGGAGATTTTTGTAGGACGGGTTTCCGGCACCTTGATGCCATTTGGAAAAACACGGATCTTATCTTCGATCCTTTTGATAACCTTTAAGGAAAAATGTTTTCTCGCATTTCTGATAAATGCTTCTTTGATCCCTTCTGACTGGATCAGTATCACATCCGCCTTCTTGTAAATAAATTTCTGGAATCCCCGTTTTATTCCGCTGAAATCAAAATCCTCCAACCCTCTCGGCGAAACGATAGCTTTAATGCCATAAAGATACTTTGCTATTATCACCATTAAGGAGGCGAGTTGTATATGAAAGCTTAGATAGATCCTGATATCTTCTTTTCTGATCCTGATCTGACGCAGCACAACAATAAGATCAACTATAGATTTTAAACCAGGTATGTTCACTACCTTGCGCCGTTGCAATATATAATTGTCCTGGCGCTCTGTTAATGGCAACCGCTTGTCATAGGAACGCGTAAAAACAGTTACCTGGTGTTTTTCGGCAAGGGCTTTGCAAAGACGCATCGATTGCATTTGGCCACCACCAACGGAATCAGGCGGATAATGACATGTAACAAAACCTATGTTCATACCTCATGTGATGTTTTTGCCTCTTGGTTCCGCATATATATTCCCCCGGTACCACATAATATCCAAAACAGATTGAGGGCAAAACTATTTCCTTCAAATACATTAAGGATAAAACTCTGCCCCACCAATAGTAATCCACAGGCGACAACCAGGTGATGCAGCGGCTTCAGTGCAGGATCTTTTAGGCGATTTGCAGTATAAAAGGTCTGGTAGAGGTAAACTGCTATAACAAGTAAAAGCCCTATTAACCCAATATCTCCCCAAAAACCGATCACGCTTGAACTGCGATAGGCAAGAGATCCTCCCAACCCATCAGGGATCAGATCGTAGTAATACATGATATACTTCTGTGAAAGCGGTGCGCGTGCATTCATCGCCACATATGTGCCATACATTCCCGGACCGGCTCCCCAGGCAATAGGATGGCTGATCTCATTGGGCAATTCATATAACAGTGAGTAATAACCAAGGAGTTTTTCACTCTCATTCATATAGTCAAGCAAAGAGCTATCGGATGCATCCACGCCATAATTAAGCATCCATCTCTTTTCTACAGTGCTGTATAACACAAGCACACCTGCCAATCCCAGCAATCCAAACGCGAGTTGTTTAAACTTTACTGCCAGCAGCCGTCTTCCATACAGAAAAATCAACACAAGTGGCAGCAATAAGGTGAGCTGTTTGGTTGAAGTGACGATCAATAAGCATAGCAGACCCAACACATACAGAAGATATTTTTTATCCTTTTTTTGCTCAAACCTTGCGAGATAATAAATAATGCCCAGCCAGAAAAAAGTAGCCACAGAAGAAGCATCGCCTGTAATGATTGCCCCGACCGCATTATCCCCAAAATAACCCCCACCCTGCAATGCCAGTCCTATTATGAAAAACGGGATCTGAATGCCAATCAGCCACCTGATGATCACGATGATATCGTCGAAAATCCGGCCATCTGTCAGAAATTTTCTGATCCAGTAAAAAATGATAAATCCTTTGCTAATGGAGAAGAGGAAAAGAAACAACTGGGTGATTGAAGACATGTTTACGATAAACGAGCCTACAGCCCACCCTAAAACTGATATGATCAGTAAATCCGTTATGGAAAATCTTAGCGGCTTATTCTTTCTCCTGGGTGCCTTGACGATAGCATCAATAATGATATGTATAGCTAAAATCAGGACCATCAGTTCGTCCACGTTGCCAAGAACAGGCAACCTGGACGCAAAAAAGTCGCTAACGGCACTCCACAACAATACTAAAATTATCAGATAACGCATCTTGTCAGCCTACTTGCAGCGCCGGCCGCATGGATTTCTTATACTTATTCAATATTGCCACGTATTCTCCCAACAGTTGGCATTCATCGTGATTATTCCTGACATACGACATGGCATTCTGACCCATCCTGACTTGCAATGCAGGATCATTTTTCAGTTTTTTGAAATCCCGGTCCATTTGCTCCAGCGTGCCAGACCGGAATCCCATATCGTTTGAGACAATCAGGTTGTCGGGATCAGAGATAAGCGTAAGGGAGGAAAGGCCGCACATCCACCCCATTATTTGCACATTCGAAAAACCTTCTTCAAATCCGTTTGAGACCATTGTGGTGTTGACAATGATCTTTGCTTTGCGCATCCACTGAAGCACTTCATTGGGCGGCACGAATCCTAAAGAAACAATATTACCCGCTGCCGCTGCGTCTGCCATTATCTTATCATGATATTCTTGATTGGAAGAACCGCCAATCAATAGAAACCTTGCTGTTGGATTTCTGCGTGCCAATTCAATAAATAATTCGGGTTGCTTATAAGGAATAAGATTGGCGACCCATACAGCATCGAATTCTTCCTGGCCTGATCCAATATCTTTACCTGTTAAATTTAAGGGAGGAGGAAAATTCCGTACAAGTGAAACGTTTCCCTTAATGCCAAAATTTTCTTCCAGCAATCTTGCCTGCCGGCTCTTCTGGACAACAAAATGTTTAACAAACCGAAGCGACCATTGATAGATCCGTTGTTTGATCCTGCTCCCATTGAAAGTTGGGTCCATCTCATCCCTGGCGAAATTGACATCACTGGCACCGCAAAAGATAAACGGGACTTTCATGAATCTGCCGGCTATCGCTGCCAGGAAAGTGAATGGTGAACTTCCCCGTTCCAGTATTGCATCGGGCTTGATACGTCTGATATATTTCAGGAAATCTATCGTTTTTTTAACGGGCCCGGAAGTAAGCGCTGCAACTTTTATAAAAGTAAATCCTTCAATTTCTTCAACCTCATTTTGTCCAAAATCTCCGGTAAAAAAGGTAATCTCACAGCCGCGCTCCTTCAGTAACCGGGCAAGCGTGGATATTTGCAGCTCTGCGCCGCCTGCCACTTTTAATTCCGGACGGTGGAGATAGGCAAACATGTTATAGGATATAATGACAATCTTTTGCATCTATTATCCGCCCTTTAGTTTATAGTGTATAATCTGTCGTTTTTCTTGATAAGACAGCCGGTATTTTTTGATTTTTACTTTTCAATTGCAAGTATACCTTCTTATACCAGATCGAAAAAGAAAGTATTAACCAAAGGTGAAAAGAAAGGTCCCTGCGTTTTGACTGGTGAATATCAAACAGGTGTTTTACATATCCAATATCTATCAGGTTGGAGCTTTTGATTGCCGGGTCAAAAACAATATCCTGGAAATATTCACACAATTCCCCTCTTAACCAATCAGCAACTGGCAGAGAAAAACCCTTTTTAGGTCTTGAAAATAATTCTTCCGGTATATAATCCCTGAATGCCTCTTTAAGGATATATTTTTTTTGACCGTTATTTATCAAGAGGTCGCTTGACAAATTGAAGGTGAGCTCGAGAAGTTCATGATCCAATAGTGGGGCTCTGCTTTCAATTGAATTATGCATGGTTGTACGGTCCACCTTAACCATAATATCCCCTTCGAGATAATGCTTCATATCATTATATCGCATTGCTGCGAGGAACTCAGTGCCTGGTTTCAATTCATCAAATAACCGGCTTTTGAAAATTGTCGTGTCTTTGAACTCAATACCGGAAAGCAATTTTCTTCTTTCAGGGTCACTGATCAATTTGTACCGCTCGATAAAGCGTTCATACGGGTCAATTATGGAAAAACGACGCAGATAGTTGCGGCCAGGGAGCGTATCTGGGTAAACCGGGTCCAGCAACCCTGCCATCTTTCTGACAGGGGCAGGAACATAGTTAAACTTCTTACTTGCAAGTATTTCCTGGTAAATCTCATACCCCCCAAATGCTTCATCGCCGCCATCGCCCGAAAGAGCCACGGTTACATGCTTGCTTATCATTTTAGATACAACATGTGTTGGCAATGCAGAACTATCACCGAAAGGTTCATCAAAATTACAAAGTATGTCTTCAATAAGACTGGCATAGTCAGGATCAATTATTTCGAGATGATGCTCTGTATTGTACCGTTTGGCAACAAGAGCGGCATATTCACTTTCATCAAAAGCTTTATCCTTGAACCCTACCGTAAATGTCTTAATTGGCTTACCGGCATGCTCAGCCATGCGGGCTACTACGATTGTTGAATCAATACCTCCACTCAGAAATGCACCGATTGGAACGTCGCTACGCATCCGAAGCTTTATGCTCTCGTCCACCTTATCAAACACCAATTGCTTTGCTTCTTCAAAAGATCTCACTAATGGTTTATCGGGCGGAACGAATTTCCAGTAATGGTCCTGATGGATATTGCCCGATGCATCAATTACCAGGAAACAGCCGGGTTCGAGTTTCGATACAGATTGATAGATCGTTCTTGGAGAAGCGATAAAACCATAGCTGAAAAATTCAGCCAGAGCGGCCTCATTGATCGTATAATCCACTCCCGGATACTGGTAGATCGACTTCAATTCAGAAGCAAATAGTAACTTCTCCTGATCCTTGTAATAATAAAGGGGCTTTTTCCCTACTCTATCCCTTGCAAGAGTAAGTGTTTGCCTTTTGGCATCCCAAATAGCAATCCCGAACATACCTCTGAGCCTGGCAAAACAATCTGTACCATATTTCAGATAGAGTTGCAGAATTACTTCTGTATCGGAATTACTTTTAAATGCGATGCCTTCCGCTTCCAGGTCTGATCGCAGACGTTCAAAATTGTATATTTCACCATTAAAAGTTATCCAGAGATTTTCATTATCTGCAGACATTGGCTGGTGACCGGAAGGGGAAAGATCAATAATGGACAGCCTCCGGAAACCCAATCCGACGAAACTATTGGTGTAAATACCATTATCGTCAGGCCCACGATGATTGATCACATCAGTCATCTTTTGCAGTACTGCCCTGTCGAATGGTTGCCCATTAAATAAAATGCCACCCGCTATTCCACACATTATTTGCCCGGTATTTTAATGTCCTTATTTTAAGTCTTATCAGAGTATCTTCTTCTTGGTTTCATACCAAAGTGCAAGGTTCAACAGTCTCCAGACCTCAATTGAAAAATCACGATTATGCTGGTAATGCTCCTTTAATACATAATTAAACTCATCCAATAAGCCGAATGAAGCAAGATGGTCCTTTACATTCTCAGAATAGACCATCTCTTTCCATTCCTTTGTCAGCCATTCCCGTAAAGGGAAGCTAAATCCTCTTTTGGGCAGGTCAAACCTGTAATGGGGTGCGAGTTGCCTTAATATTTTTTTCAGAGGAGATTTAGTCGCAAACTCTGTCGTCGATTTTTCATCAATCCCCATTCTTAATGCAAAATCAACTATGGCATTGTCCAGGAATGGGACCCTCACTTCAAGGCTGGCTCCCATACTGCTTCTATCCACTTTGTAAAACATACAATCAGGAAGGTATGTTTTCATGTCTACCAGGGAAGGAAGATCCCGGCGGGTCCTTAATTCATCAATTCCCCCCGCCCACCAGTAATTTTTATCCTTGATAAAATCATCCACGGTGAAATGCCCTGAAGCTACCATATTCATGTATTGATGCAACGGATCAGCAGTGAGCCGGTGGGCCAGCTTTCGTTTCAACCGGCTTTTTGGCATTACATTCACCAGGCGGTTCATTGGGCTTAAATGTTTTACCCAACCGAAGTTTTGACGCAGATTCATCCATTGTGTATACCTGGTATATCCCCAGAATAATTCATCTGAGCCATCTCCCGATAAAACTACAGTCACATGTTCTCTCGCCTTGCGGGATACTACATAATTCATCATCACGGCATAGTCTCCGAAAGGCTCATCGAGAAACTCATACATCGATGACACTACTTCTCCCATTATAGAGGGATTGACGTGCAGAATATGATGCGAAAAGTTTTTGTTTTTAAACCCTTCCAGGAATGCTTTAGCATCTTTCGATTCATCATCTTTATATTTAACATTGTCGTCAAATGCTACTGTGAAGAAATTGAATTGTTGCTCCTTGCTAAAATGCCTGTTGATCAATGCTGCCAGGACTGAAGAATCAATACCCGAACTCAGAAAAAGGCCTAATGGTACATCTGCCTGCAACTGCATACGCAGGCTGTTACAAAGTAATGATTCAAGATCAGCGTTAGTATTACTTTTTTCTTCAACAGCCTTTTGATACGAATTCACATAAGCAATTGGGTTCAGCTCCGTCTTATTTCCAAGTTTGTCTATGTATTCCTCAATATAGCAGCCGGGGGGGAGCTTATATACATTCTCCCAAATAGTATAGGGTGTTGGGACGTATTGCAATGACAGAAAAGAGTTGATCGTCTTCTGCGATACATCTGGTCTTTTCCCGATCAGGCGGACGATGGAATCCGTTTCGGAAGCAAAGGCAAAACAGGAATCGCCATTATAATAACAAACTGGTTTTATGCCTGTTCTATCTCTTGCAAGAATAATTTTCCTTTCTTTTTTATCTATGAAGCAGAACGCAAACATGCCGTTCAGCTTCCCGATAGCAGCAACCCCGTACCTGATCAACGCATTAAAAAGAACTTCCGTATCAGATGAAGTTTCAAAACTAATATTCTCACGACGCAACTCATCCCTGAGTTCCTGGTAATTATATATCTCACCATTGAACACAAGTACATATCGTTCATTTTCGAAAGGCTGATTAGATCGTTTGTCCAGATCAATGATCGCAAGTCTGTTAAAAAACAAAGCAATCTCTCCCTGGTCCTGCTGACGAACAAAGTTGCTGTCATATAAGCGGAGCCCTGTGTCGTCAGGGCCGCGGAATGAAACCTTCTCGGCGGTTGTGCTTAATGTCTCTCTTGTTATCGTCCTCTTCCAGTTAATTATACCCCCAAAACCACACATAAAATATTCTTTGATATTAATATTGATGAATGATGCCTCAACCTGTTTTAACTCCTACTTTGAAAACATCGAGGAGGTAACGGATCGTATTTTACTTACCAGTTGAATGCTATATCTGTGAGACACTTTATCTATCCGCAGCCACCGATTGGCCAGGATGATCAGAAAAAAATAGATAATCGAGCTTATTGCAATAAACAGAAAGCTATTCTTTTCGTAGTTCCTTAAGATTACATAAAAAACAACAACCAGGAATCCATTAAGCAATAGGTTAAAGCCGATATTTCTCAATACATCTATATACGCTATAAAGCTGAAATGCTTCCTTAATAGAAGATAAGTCCCTGCTATTACTATTATCTGATACAGCAAGGTTCCTGCAGCAAACCCGGTGATACCGTACTGCCATGAAGCAATAAATAACAGAGCGATGAAAAAGCCATTCATATATATCTGGAACTTTATAGCTTCTTTCAGTTTTTGTGTTGCCATGAATAAACGGGAAACCATTGTGTTTACAGCAAGAAAGATGACTGAAAAACCAAGAAACTTAAGCAGATAGGCTGTTTGCTTAACGGCTGCTTCACCGAAAGCGCCGCGTTGATAGAAAATGGCCACAATCTCATCGGAGAACAGAAAAAACAACGCAAAAACGGGCATCATCAGGAATATGAGGAAATTGGTTGTTTCTGTAAAAAGAGCATTAAGGTCCTGTAGGTTCTTTCTTGCAGAAAGCTCGTTGAATTTGATCCCGGCTACTGCTGAAAATTGCGTGGTGACCATTTGGCTGGGTATTTCAGACAGGCTTTTGGCATAATTGAACATAGTTACTGTTCCCGGATTGAAATTACTCATGATATAAAATGGCGTATACCCGGAAACAAGTGTTGCTACATTTCCAAGCAGCGCATACCGGACATTTCTCCAAAGTCCCGGATGAAATTCGATCCTCCTAAATGAAAAATGCCAGTTAAGCTGCTTCTTTAAAATAAACAGCAACATAGAAATATTAAAAATATAGCCCACGGTTAACCCTGCAATAATACTTTTGACAGCTAATGATCTATGAAAAAAAATCAGGAACAGTATAGAAAAAAAACTATTAATAATGGCAGCAATAATGGGTGACGTGAAATACTTGAAGGATGAAAGGATATTAGTTAAATACTGTGTTACCAGCATCAGCATGCAGATTGGAACGAACCACATAACAAGTTGCTCGTTTTCCTCAAGGGTAGCGATATCAAACTTTGAAATAGTGCTCAGTACCCTTACAGGATCAATAAGCAATATAAACATCACTAACAGCCCGATCCCAATATAGAGATAAAGAAAGTAATTAATAAAGTACTGGGCTTTTTCAGCGTTTTCCTGTTCTCTTATTCGCATTGATTCCGGAATGATAATGGAGGCATCGAGTGAACCAAGGAAACCAATGATCAAGCCAACGGTAGCATAACAATAAATATAAATATCTGTCTGGGATTGTGTACCGAAATAATAAGCGATCATCATGCTATTCACAAATGCCAGACATTTGGAAAACACATTCAGAGTGATGGAGGAAAGGATACCGCGCTTGTATGACTCGGAGTTTAAGAACCTTATTTTCACTACCTAATCTTGATTTCTTTTGGTACACACAATCGCCGCCCAGGCAGCGGTCCTATATTTTCTGGCCGATATAAATAAGATTAACACCGGTTTTGGTGCCCAAAATACTTTTTACAAACCTCGCAAACCGTTTCCGCATTGTAAAATACCCTTCCAGGTGAACACTTTCACAGTATTTCTTTTTAAAGCCATGCTTTTCCAACAATTCCGCGATACTTTTCTCTGAAAAGCTGTTCACGTGCTGCACGCGATGAAAATGAGCCCCGCAGTTTGGGCATAATACTTTCTGCATTTCAAGATCTTCATTAGAAGGCGTGGTTATAATAACATATCCTCCTGGCTTTATTATTCTTGACAATTCAGTAAAAGTATTTTCCAGGTAAGGAGGGATCAGGTGCTCTATTGTTTCCAGCAGGAATACAGAATCAAAAAAATCAGGTTTTAACTCGGGAGCAGGAAGTTTCGTTAATTCGACTGCTCCTTTAAATCCTGCATTGGAAGTAAATTGTTTATTTACATGCTCCACTGAATCATGTGAAAAATCAGCGCCATAAATATCTTTAAGACCGGCTTTTAACAACTCCTGTACCAGGTGGCCTTTCCCACAACCGTAATCAAGGATATTTCCTTTGAAATGAACATGCTTACTGGCGAGGCGGTACACTTCTTTCCCTACGCTTTGTGCAAAATAGGATATCTTGTTTTGCGTGGCGTAATAGTCCCAGAACCGCTGCACACTGCTGTCATCCCATTTAAATTCATGAACATTCGTCATTAGAGCTATTTTTATAATGAAGCTTTTTCTGTTTTAAGTGAACGTGTTGCTCCAATTCCGAAAAAGAGAAATAACAGGAATGATACTCCTATATACAGAAGACCTGCTATAAAACCGAAAACAACTGTAAGGAACAGTATTCCTTTTTTATTATTGTCGAGAAGATAGGGTGGCCTGTCCAGCAACTGGATCACAGGTGTTTGTTGTGACAGGATCAATTTGGATGCTTCCAGGTTCTTGGTCACCTCTGCATACAATGTTGCCAATACAGTTTTATCACGTGTAGCGATCTCTGTAGGCACGATCGCTGTTCGCAGCGCAGGATTAGGATCGATCTGTTGTGTAGCTGCAGCCGTAAAAGATTTCCGGTTCAGCAGTGCCAGCAGGGAATCAGATCTGTGTTGCAGCGAAGCGATATTTGCTTCGGCTGTACCCGTCTTGATATCCAGGTAAAGCCTGGCGGCTTCATCCACCAGTCCTTCCGCCATCAGGCGTGCAAACAGGCTGTTGCCGGAATTGACCTGGACCTTTATAATGGAACCCTGCTTGGTTGTGCGCTCAACATATAAGTTGTTCTTAACAAAATCTTCCTGGATAAAATTCAATACGCTGTCATATACCGGGTCCATTTCGCCTTTTACAGAAGCAAAATTTATCCCTGCCAAATGGGGCTTTTGACTCCATTTTTTCTTCAATCCCGTAAACTCCAGATAAAGATCAGCTATTGTGCCGTTGTTGGCAGCAGTGTCTCCCACCTGCCGGAGCAAGACATTCTGCACAACTTTTTTTGATTTCAGAATACTGAGAATATTATCGCCGGCAAACAGGCTTCCACCCCCTCCAAGACCGCCAAGATTGATACCAAACTGTGAAGCAAGCCCGGCAAGGCCTCCACCACTTGGCGATTTTTCTTCGAGGATAAAAGTCGTTATTGCTTTGTATTTATTCTTTTGCATCGAATAATACACTCCCCCGAGAGCAGCTCCTGCAACAACAAAAACCAAAAGCAACCACCATTTCCTGATCATGTGATTTATAAATCCTTTCAGGTTTTGTATTACATCACTTAAAGAATAGGAAACTTCAGTTTTTGCTTCCATTATGGAACGTTTATCTGATAGATAAGATTTTTATTAGAGATCAAAAACAGCTTCGCCATCTTAGTCACATATTCAAACGTAACTAGCTAACTGATGCTTTTGTATGGAAAGGCCATCATCTTTATTCACGCATTAGAAATGAAGGCCTCATTTTTTAATTTCTGATCAATGCCACAGCAGTGATCAATGCAGTGATCGCTGAAATAAAAATGCCCGCTTTTCCTATATCAAACCCCTCCTTTTTCGGCCTTTGCGGAACAAATATGTTCGACCCGGGTGTTATCCTCGGATAACTTCGGAATACTCCCAAAGGCCGCTTGATCTTCGAAGCACTGCCATTCGCATAGATCACAAATGCCCTTTTCTTGCTTCCTGCCGGGGTAGCTCCTCCTGCATCGTTAATATAATCACCCATCGACTTACCCTTCTCATACATTATATCCAGCGGCTTGAAAACCTCCCCACCAATACTGACTGTATTATTGATCCTCGGAATAATCAGCTCATCACCTTCTTCCAACGTAATATCATCAGCACTGCCGGGATGCTTTAACACATAATCCAGGTTAATGGCCACATCCGTCGTATTCTTTACCCCCATGCCGGCAGCCGTTTTGGAAGAGTCCTTTTCCAATGAAGTGAACAAACGCTTTAATTCAGTAGTGTCCGTAACCTCTTTCTTTTTCCGGACTAATTTGGCACCGCCGATATTGGCCGTATACAGCAAACCACCCGCCCGCCGGATCAGCGAACTCAACCGCTCTTCCCTGCTTTGTAAAGAATAGGTAGAAGGAGATAGCACTTCACCGGTAACTTTTACACTGATCTGCTTCTGATAATACGGGTCTTCCTTTATTGCAACGATATCAAAAGGCATCAGGGTTACATCAGCAGAATTGCTGGCCAGGTCAAGTGAATCATTCACTTTTATGATCTCTACAATATCACTTCCCGGTTGGGTAACATTGACATCCCGCTTACGTCTTGATATCTCAATTTCACTTCCCGTTGCATTATCCGCAAAACCATCTGCTTTTAAGATCAGGGATTTTAATGAAAGGCCTTCTTCATACCGGTAAGTTCCCGGTTTGCGCACAGCGCCATTAATGGTAACGGTAACAGTGTCCTTCAGATCAAAAATGGAAGCCACATGCACACTGTCCTCTTTGATCAGGTATAAGCCATTGTCCTGGCCGGCCATGATCGGCTTCAGATCAACCGCGATATATTGTTTGGTGAGATCAGGCTTTGTGCGTACCACGATCGCCCTTCCATTATATACATCTTCCCTTAATCCGTGGGCTTTGTTCACCAGTTGCTTCAGCGTCATTCCTTCTTCCAGTGCATACGGGCCGGGTTTGAACACCGCTCCACTGATAAGGACCCTGTTCTGATAGCGGTTGATCACCGAATCGACCAAAAACTCGTCACCGTTCTGCAGTTTGAAGTAAGCCAGTGAATCACCTGACACATCCACGATCCTTCTCTCATAACCGGTGATCCTTGAACCGGTGATCCTGCCTCTGAATGCCTGGCTTTTGAAGCCGCCGGCATATTCAAGGGCTTTTTCCAGCGTTTCTTCGGGTTTCAGTTCAAAAATGCCGGTGCGGTTTATTTCTCCGTTCAATGTTACCAGCAGGTTGGCAAAAGGGATCCTTATTACATCATTATCTTCGAGGCGCACATTGGTCAGTTGATTTCCTTTTACCAGGAAATCGTATAAGTCGGCCGTTTCTATCACTTCATTATTGCGGATCAGTTCAATTTTGCGGAAAGAACCATTTTCTGCCGGGCCGCCGCTCACGTAAAGGGCATTGAACAAAGTAGCTAAAGAAGGCAATGTATAGGTGCCGGGCCGTTTAATTGCGCCGATCAGTATCACTCTGATGCTCCGGATATTCCCCAACGTCAATTGCAGCTTGGTTTCACCAGAGCTGAGGCCGGGATAATACCTGGTCAGCCTGTTCTTTAAGATGGAGGTAACAGCATCTACTGTTAAACCGCTTACATTGATCACACCGGCATACTTCACATTGATCGTACCTTCCGGGCTCACCTTTAATGTTTGCTGGGAAATATTAACGCCATAGATATTCAGCAACAGTTCATCGTCCGGCCCTATGGTATAGTTTTTGGGCGTAGCCATGCGCAGATCAGGTTCAAAACTGAGATTGGCATTGGCGAAGAGTTCAGAGCCGAAGATCTTTGGGCGCTTGCTGATAATATCTTCCAACACCGCATTCATGCTGTTCATGGTTTTGGATACCTGGCGCTTGCCATTGTTGAGAACCGGCTTCTCAGCACTTACCGTGGTAGAATCTGAAAGAGGCAAAGAGCCGCTCTCCAGTTGTTCTATCCTTAGTTTAAGTTCTTCCAGTTCTGAAGCGGGCAACCCGCGGCGCAGCAATTCCGATTCCAGTTGCGCAGTGGTAATACCGTTCGCTTTAGCCTGGCTCAGATATTGTTGCAGTTGGCTGTTGGAAATCTGGGATGCTTTTACTCCACTGAGGTCAGAAGGGATTTGGGCCATTACAAAAGAACTGATTACAGAAAGCAGCAGCAGGAGAAGACCCTTATAGAAGTTCATAATCAGGTATTGGTTAGGTATATATCGCTTTTAATACATCGTTTAACGAGTATTTGTGTACGATATTGAATGGGTAAGTTTTATTTTAGTGAAGCTCACCTGCACGGATCTTCCGGTGCTGAGGTAAGAAATAAGATGGGAATACAAACTCCGGTCGGAGCACAACCTGGAAAATCTATGTCTTTGAGTATTCATGGGATGTTCATAGGCATTTATTGAATTAGCTGATATTGTATAAGATGCAATAATCTGCTAATTGCATTATTTTAAGGAATCATATTCTCATCATTACAGTTCAGCGCCAGTAGAATAGCGCCGGGATTAGTATGGTAGCAACTTTTCGAAAAAATCTAATTGGGAACCCTTATAGCCGTTAAGATTTTTCACCGGCAAAATTAAGGCTTTCGATATTAGAAAATTCAGCTTCAAAACCGCCACCGCGTTGATTTTGATGATTTATTTCCACAGCAACAACTAAAGTAATAGTTTACCCCTAGCTCGCTTTGTTAAAGTTTTCCCGCCATTTTTCCCAACACATATTAGTGGGGATTAATATGCAAGTCCCTAATAAGATGCAGAATTTTTCTCAGGGTTTAATTTATACCGGAAAAATGGGCTGGTTACATATACCTGAAATCTCCGGCGGTCCGGTTTTCTTTGAAAATACTCCTATCAGTTCATTGCTTCATGGTCACAGGCGTTTTAGCCCTATCATTTTTTCCGGAAACCGGCGATCGCCTTTTTGGAGAACTCCTTAATCACCAGCCGTCCGCTGATAGCCGCCCGCTCCAGCAGCAGTTTGTCCCAATCCTCTGTTCCCTTCCAGTTGATCTTTTTGAGTTCGGCCATTGCTTCCGGGCTTGAATGTGCCAGGGTATAGGTGAGCCGGGCAATGGATTCGTCCATGCCCTCTGTTGTAGGATGCAACTCTGCAAATAATCCCTTTCTTCTTGCCCAATCGCCATTCCTCCACATGGTAGCATCAATGGCCAGTTGGGAAAATGCCGAAAGCCCGATCTTTCTTTCCACTGCCGGTCCCACCACAAACGGGCCAATGCCAATAGAAAGCTCGCTCAGCTTCACTTCTGCGGCCTCGGTAGCGATAGCATAATCCAATGCAGCGACAATACCAACGCCTCCACCGACACATTTACCATGAACCCGGCCTACAATAATCTTGGGGCAGGTACGCATGGCATTGATCACATGTGCAAATCCACTGAAAAAATGCAAACCCTCTTCCGCGGTCTTTATGGCTGATAACTCATCAAAAGAAGCGCCTGCACAAAAAGCAGTCTCTCCGCCGGAACGCAGCAATATCACTTTCACTTCAGTATCATTCCCTGCACTGTGGATGGCCTGCGCCAGTTGCTCCAGTATCTTTGCAGGCAGGGCATTGCTTTGCGGATGAAAAAATTCTATTGTAGCAATTCCATTATGCAACTCGGTTCTTACGTATGCTTCCTTGATATCTGTGCTCATGAGATGAGGGGTTAAATGTTTGAATCAAAAATATTGAAAATAGACATAGCCACTACCTTCTTATTCCTTCCTGGCCACCATGGTCAGAATGGTCGCCACACCCACTACCGGTTCATCCGTTTCATCCAGTATCTCTACCAGCCATTTAACAATGCCCCTGGCTATATCCGTTTCATCTTTTTTATCCTGGGGCAGTTTTTCCTTGCAGGTAAAACGCACATAAATAGTCGCTCCGGGATAAACAGGTTTGGTAAAACGCAATTCATCTATTCCATAATTGAGCAACACCGGGTTCTTTTCATAGCTGTCAACAAATAATCCTGCTGCTGCGCTCATAATAAAATAACCATGCGCCACCTGTTGCTCAAACATGGTACCGGTAAAATCTGTTTCCCGCAGATGGGCATAAAAATGATCGCCGCTCAGATCTGCAAAGCGGTCTATATCTTCAGCAGTGATCAACCTTTTGGGAGTGATCAACTGGTCGCCTACCTGCAATTCTTCATAATACTTCCGGAATGGATGCTGCCCCGGGTCCTTTCCTTTTGCATAAGGCTGATACACGTTGGTGATAGCCGTGACCATCGTTGGCGAACCCTGCAAAGCCACCCGCTGCATATAATGCTTTACCCCGCGCAACCCACCCATTTCTTCACCGCCACCGGCGCGGCCGGGACCTCCATGCACCAGCAATGGCAGAGGAGAACCATGACCGGTGGATTCTTTTGCACAGGCTTCATTCAGCACCAGTATCCGGCCATGATGGGTGGCTGCTCCAAGCACGTATTGCCTCGCCAGCTTTTCATCGGCTGTTACAATGGAACTGCACAAACTTCCTTTTCCTTTTTTACCGAGCGCAATGGCTTCATCCATGCCGCGGTAAGGCATGATCGTGCTTACCGGTCCGAATGCTTCCACTTCATGCGCGGCCGTATTTTCAAAAGGCCTTTCATTCAGTAAAAGCAAAGGCGAAATGAATGCACCTTTAGTGGCATCGGCATCCAGCACGTTCACGCTATCGAGTGAGCCATATATCAATTGAGAGGAGGCCAGCAGTTTCTGCACCTGTGCTTTCACTTCTTCCCTTTGGGTCTCGCCGGCAAGGGAACCCATCCGCACTTTTTCATTGAGCGGGTTGCCGATCAATGTTTGTGAAAGAGAAGAGGCGATCGCTTTCCATACATCTTCCATTTTATTTTCGGGCACAAATATCCTTCGGATGGCCGTGCATTTCTGGCCGGCCTTGACGGTCATTTCCTTTCTTATCTCTTTAATGAAAATATCCCATTCCGGTTTTCCGGGCTCTACATCTTCCCCCAGCACAATGCAGTTCAATGAATCAGCTTCCATGTTGAACGGCACCGATTCGCTCAGTATTTTCGGATGCGAGCGCAGTTTTAACCCGGTGGAAGCACTTCCTGTAAATGTTACTACATCCTGTGAGCTCACATGGTCCAACAGATCGCCGGCACTGCCACAGATCAATTGCAAGGACCCTTCTGGCAATATCCCTGATTCAATGATCTCCCTTACCACAGCTTCTGTGAGATAGCAGGTGACGGTAGCCGGTTTCACCACCGCCGGCATACCTGCCAGCAGGTTCACGGCAATCTTTTCCAGCATTCCCCATACAGGAAAATTAAAAGCGTTGATATGAATGGCCACTCCTTCTTTTGGCACCAGTATATGCGTGCCCATAAAACTATTCTGCCGGCTCAGGTTATGCGCTTCGCCATCCAGGCAAAAAGATTCATCTGGCAGTTTACGCCGTAGCGATGCATTGGCAAATAAATTACCAATGCCTCCTTCAATATCTATCCAGCTATCGGCTTTGGTGGCACCTGTTTGATAACTGATCTTATAAAATTTATCGAGATGCTTTTGCAAATGAAGCGCCAGTGCTTTCAACCGGTTTCCTCTTTCATGAAAACTGAGTTTCCGCAAGGCCGGATTGCCTGTATTTCTTCCGTAATTAAGAATGCTTTTAAAATCCAATCCTTTTGTAGAGGCCGTTCCGATCAATTCTCCGTTCACTGCATTGTATAAGGATTGCCCTTCTCCGTCTCCATTGATCCATTTGCCGGTAATGTAATTTTGAAATCGGGTCATAGTATGCAAATTCGTTAGGGTTGCTAAATTAGTTCAAGTTGCTGTAACCATGATTTATAAGAATTATCTCATAAATGATGGTTAATTTGCGTCCTCAATCAGTCAGTATGAAAGTTGTAGTTTTCCCCGTTATAGTTTTCAGCCTTCTCCTTCTTTCCTGCGGAAACCAGGAAGGCTCACGCCCCCAGGCAAAAACTCTTTCAGACAGCCTGCTGCAGGATGTATTGCACGGACATGATATTGGCATGGCCAAAATGAGAAAGCTTACCCAACTGGAAGAACGCACCCAGCGCCTGGTTGACTCGATCGGAAAACTTCCCGCTAAAGCACGTGCAGCATCTGCTCCTTATCTGCAAAAACTGGATTCTTTATCAAAAGAACTTCAGTATGCAGAATTTGCCATGAATAAATGGATGGAAGAATTTAAGGTAGACTCCGCCAATGATGACACGGAAAAGCGCGTTAAGTATCTTGGTGAAGAAAAAGAGAAAGTAACAAAAGTGAAAGACGCTATTCTTTCTGCTCTTCAAAAAGCTGATTCATTGCTGAAATAGCTATGCATTCAATGGCACTACACCAAACTGGCGAAGATGGTGAAGTGCATGCTTGTAAAGCAACTGCACGTTCTGTTCAAAATTGAGATCTCCGTAAAAAGGATTGCGTGTAAGAAGTGCCTGGTCTTTTTCAAACACCTCGAAGAAATAGATCAGTTCTTCATGCAATGCTCCGATAGCTGCCTGAAGGGTATTGAACCGTAATGGCGCCGGTTCTTCACCCAGCAAAGGATTCTTCAGCTCTTTTTTAAATGGCTTATTGCTTACAAGGAATTCCTGCAGTTTTTGAAGCTGCTCCGGCGAAGTCAGTATCTCTGTGAATTTTGTTTTGCCGCTTGCTACTCTTACCGCATCAACATTAAAATGCTCTACCATCTGCTGTACGCTCATTTTCCCCCATTTGGGTGGGGTGGCAGCGTCCAACTGCTGCAGGTATTTAATGAAACGCGTACGAAGAAAGTTTTCCTTTTCAAAGTTCATTCGGCAAGTTTGAGAGCTGCAATTTTACAAAAACAAGGCAAATCAGCTTACCCTATTTTTTTATCAATGTGCACAGCGAGGCTCGAAAACACATCATCAATGCCGCGCATGCCGTCAATATGCACCACTTTTTTGAACTTTTCATAATGGGCAGCCACCGGCAGGGTTTCATGTTTGTACACTTCCTGCCTTTTACGTTGGATGGATTCGTCTGCATCATCGCTGCGGCCTGAGGTTTTGCCGCGGTTGACCAGGCGTTGTATCAGTTCATCTTCATTTACGTCCAGGAAAAGGACAAGGGCGATAGAAGATTTCTTCAGTTCAAGCAGTTTGTCCAGCGCTTCTGCCTGGGCTACCGTGCGGGGAAAACCATCGAAGAGGAATCCGCGGGCAGCGGGGTTTTCATCCAGGGCAGAACTGATCATTCCAATCACCACTTCATCGGGAACAAGTTGACCTTTATCTATAAATTGCTGGGCTTCAATTCCAAGTGGAGTCTTCAATTGACGCTCTTTTCTGAGCAGATCGCCGGTGGAAAGATGGATCAGGCCGTATTTTTCAACCAATTTAGCCGACTGAGTGCCTTTTCCGCTACCAGGCGGACCAAATAAGATCAAATTAAACATATTTATAATAACCCTTGGTGAGCAACAAATATACGTGTACACAGTAAAAAAAACCGGGTTAACCGGCAAATTCATTGACCGTTTTCATATATATATTTTTAATTGTCTAAAGATCATACAGGTTTATCAGAAAATTTTCATCGCTTCCGGTATGATAGTGCGAAAACCCGGTGGCCCCGTTCCAATGAAATGTTAAGTTGGCATATCAGCAATACCAGCCAAACAAGCTTATCGTAAATTTGTTAAACACATAGTATAGTATGAGCTCACTGACAAGAAATATCCTGGTACTCATTTTTGCGGGTTTACTGCAACAGTGCAGCTATTCCCAATCCAGCACAAACCATAATAAACCTGATAATATGGACTCAACAAAGAAAAACCCCGTTTACTCCCAAACGGATACATCGAAAGTGGAATTAAGCGAAACAGAATGGAAGAAGATATTACCGGAAGACGTTTATAATATAGCCAGGGAAAAAGGCACGGAACGCCCCTGGACCAGCAAATATGAAAACCTTACTGATAAAGGAACTTACTACTGTGCCGCCTGCGGCAATCCTTTATTTAAAAGCGATACCAAATTTGAAAGCGGCTGTGGATGGCCCAGCTTTTATGAACCCATCAGCAAAAGCAGTATCATTTATACACCCGACAACTCTCATGGCATGACAAGAACAGAAGTGCAATGCGGCCGTTGCAAGGCACATCTGGGCCACGTTTTTGATGATGGCCCTCCGCCTACAGGCTTACGGTATTGTATTAATGGGGTGGTACTGGATTTTGAAAAGGCGAAAGAAGCAGAAAAGAAATACAATCAAAAACCGGAATAGCATTAAATAATAGATTTATACAGTTTGCCTCCTCCCAGGAGGCATTTTGATTAATTAAATCCCTGTATTTTTGCGGACGAAAACCTAACGAGCGTTAACCTCAAAATTGTAACCGGATGAAACTTTCACAGTTGTCCGAAACCTTAATAGGCTCTGAAATTGTAAAACTGGGTGGCGAGATCAGGGAAAAGATCCGCCAGGGTGAGCGGATCTATAATTTTACTGTCGGTGATTTCGATCCCTCTATTTTCCCCATTCCCAAAGAGTTGGAAGACGCGATCGTAGAAGCTTACCGCAAGCATTTTACCAATTACCCGGCAGCCGAAGGCAATCTTGATCTCCGTGAGGCCATTCTGTCTTTTACCAAAGAAACCGAAGGGCTGGATTATGGCATCACTGAAGTGCTGGTAGCTTCCGGCGGACGCCCTTTGATCTATTCCCTTTTCCGTGCCATCTGCGACAAAGGGGATAAAGTGATCTATGCCGTGCCCAGTTGGAACAATAACCACTACACTCATTTTGTAGAAGGCGAGCATATTGTGGTTGAAGCAAAAGCTGAAAATAATTTCATGCCTTCTGCTGATGATATCCGTCCTTATATCAAAGAAGCTACATTGATCGCTCTTTGCTCACCGCAAAACCCTACCGGCACTACTTTTAAAAAAGAAAACCTGGAAGCCATTTGCGACCTGGTGCTGGAAGAAAATAAACGCCGCAGCGATTCAGAAAAGAAATTGTATGTGATGTATGACCAGATGTACTGGCATCTCACGTATGGAAAGATCGAACATTACAATCCGGTTTCCCTTCGCCCCGCCATGCGCGAATACACTGTTTTTATTGATGCTATCAGTAAAGTGTTTGCCGCTACCGGCGTGCGGGTAGGCTGGAGCTTTGGCCCTGCAACCGTGATCAGCAAAATGAAAGCGATCCTTACGCATCTCGGTGCCTGGGCACCCATGGCGGAGCAAAAAGCCACTGCTCATTTCCTGCGTAATCGCGAAGCGATCAAAAAATACCTGGCGCATTTCAAAACTGAACTGGAAGAACGCCTGCACAGCATCTACAATGGCTTTATGCAATTGAAAAAAGAAGGATTGCCTGTGGATGCGATCTCTCCTGAAGCAGCTATTTATCTTACTATCAAAATAGATCTTGCCGGAAAGAAAGCTGCAGAGGGCGCTTTGCTGAAAGATCAAAGTGAAGTGACCGCTTATGTGCTGAACGAAGCAAAACTGGCCGTAGTACCCTTCTATGCTTTTGGCGCCAGCCGCAGTTCAGCCTGGTACCGTCTCAGTGTGGGCACCTGTAAAAAAGAAGAGATCGATGAGATGATCGGGAAACTTCGGGAAGCGTTGAAGAAACTGTCCTGAGAAGGAAGTTTAATTCTTATTGATGAGGAAACGGAATGGCCTCAGTTCTGTGTACCGTATTGCTTTCAGGATCTTTCCCCGGCGGGAAGTGATCCGGTTGCGGTCAACTAATTCATGGGCCACGCAAAATTGTTCATCAGATTCCGCGATGAGGAGAATATCATTCAGGCATTCCACTTCATGATCAATCGCTTTCTGACTCATGAACTCATTTTTCAGCAACACTAATAAATCGCGGTTAGGCATTTTCATCGCCGGTAAAAATTTAATAGCCAGACATTCCTTTATGGCTTGGGCAGCCGCAATTGCTTCCTTTGCCGTTACCTGAATAATAGTTCCTGTTACAAGCCGAAACAACAACCATGCCCGCCAACAGGACCAATAACGCTATTTTGTTTATCGTCTTCATTTTAAGAGTTGTAATTTAAAACTATTTTACGACCAAAATAGTATACAACGGGGATAAAATGGCAAATTTTTCCGGGAATAAACACTTGGTAAAAAAACAATCCGGCAGGCCGCGGATACTGGTGGCTCCGCTCGATTGGGGGCTGGGTCATGCCACGCGTTGTATACCTGTTATTTATGAATTACTACGGCAAAATGCTGAAGTCTGGCTGGCCGGAGAGAATGCCCAGGAAAGCCTGCTCCGCGATGAATTCCCTTCCCTTCCTTTTCTTCCCCTGAAAGGTTACAGGGTAAAATACGCCCACTCGGCTTCAGGACTATGGAGAGCGGTCTTCCGGCAATTGCCACGCATCTGGCAAACGGTCCGCCAGGAAAATAAATGGCTGAAACAAGCTGTGAGCGAGTACGAGTTCGATGCCGTTATCAGCGATAACCGCTTTGGCCTATCCCACCCTTCCATTCCCTGCATTTTTATTACGCACCAGCTCTATGTCAAGAGCCCTTTGGGAAAATGGACGGAAAGTCGGATCCAGCGTACCAATTACCGGTTTATCAATAAATTTTCTGAATGCTGGGTGCCTGATATAAAAGGGAGCAATAACCTGGCTGGTGAACTTTCCCATCCAACGGAGTTGCCCCGCATACCTGTTCTTTATACAGGCATACTTTCAAGATTGCAGCGTAATAACGAGCATACACAAAAAAAACATTTATTCATATCCTTATCCGGCCCTGAGCCGCAACGGTCTATCTGGGAAAATAAGATCATCCACGAAATTGCGCATTACCAGGGAACAGCCACGATTGTAAGAGGTTTGCCGCAGGCAGGCAAACTGATCCCTTCCACTAACGATATCCGCTTTTTTAATCATCTCTCTGCCGATGACTACAGCAGGGAAATGAGCAAAGCCGAATGGGTGATCAGCCGCAGTGGTTATTCAACCGTAATGGATATCGCAAAGCTTGGGAAAAAAGCCATCCTGGTCCCCACACCCGGTCAGCCTGAGCAGGAATACCTGGGGAAATATCTTTCTGAAAAAGGATTTGCCCCTGCTTTAGCACAGGATGAGTTTTCACTAAGCAAAATTCTGGAACTGGCAAACGGGTTCAATTATCAACCATTGGAAAATACATCCGCAACAGGATTGCCGGAAGCCGTGGAATCTTTATTAAGCAACATAAAAGAGAAGAAGAATTTTAAACAGGATCAGGATGCCACTGCTTTGGGATAGTCAAAAAACCAGAATTCTTTCTTTGCATTTTCAAATTTGTTCCAGCTTTTTACAGGTGCTTTCACAGCAAAAATGCTGCAGGTGGGCATTTCATCAATCCTTGTATCGGTAAGTGTATTGGCGTAATCGGTTATACCGTTATTATGTGAAAACACTGCGATGGTATCGTATTCATCGGAGATCTGGCCGATCACCGCAGCAAAAACTTCAGGTGTGGCGAGATAAAGCTCATCAATAAAGACGATCGTTTTTTTAGGCCGATCATATTCCGCTGCAAAATATTCAGCCGTTTTGCGTGCGCGTTTTGCAGGACTGGATATAAACGCGTCAATAGCAATCTTTTTATCCAGCAGTCTTTTCGCCATCACCGGCGCCTCTTTTTTACCTCTGTCATTCAGAGGCCTGTCAAAATCCTTTATGGAAAAATCTGCCCAACTGCTTTTTGCATGACGGATAAGAAGTAATTGCTTGCTCATGCTGTTGTAAGTTTAATACCCCCTCACATTCTTTCCTTCCATATAATTCATGAAGGCCTTGTTCACCACCTTGTTTCCTCCAGGTGTGGGATAATCTCCTGTAAAATACCAGTCGCCCAGATTGCTTGGGCAGGCCTGATGCAGGCCTTCCACTGTCTGGAAGATCACGTCCACAGGTATCTTTATTTCAGGAGGTGTAATGAGCTGGGCTATTTTTTTAGAGATCTCTTCATCGGTAAAATCTTTATACAATTGCTTCACCACATTTTCTGTATGCAATTGATTATTCCGCTGAAGCTCTTTACATTTTTCCAGCATTTCTTTCAGGCAATTTTCTTTGCCTCTTTCTTTCATCAGCTCTACGGCTGCATTAAAGGCAATGAAATCGCCCATCTTGCTCATGTCAATACCATAACAATCAGGATAGCGTATCTGAGGAGAAGAAGAAACAACAATAATACGTTTGGGTTTCAGGCGTGCCAGCATCCTGATAATGCTTTCTTTCAGCGTGGTGCCGCGGACGATGGAATCATCTATCACCACCAGTGTGTCTTCACCGGGGCGAACAGTTCCATACGTTACATCGTATACGTGCTGCACCATTTCATTGCGGCTTGCATCTTCGGTAATGAAAGTGCGCATCTTCACATCCTTGATCGCAATCTTTTCCACCCTTATCCGGCGGTTGATCATTTCACTGAGCTTCTCTTCATCATATTCCTTGTTCCAACTCAGTATTCTTTCCAGCTTGATCCTGTTCAGGTAACGTTCCATTCCTTTTTGCAGGCCGAGAAAAGCAACTTCCGCAGTGTTGGGAATAAAGGAAAAGATCGTATTCTTAAGATCATGATCGATCAGGTTCAGCACTGGTTCGCTCAGATTAAACCCTAATGCTTTTCTTTCTTTATAGATCTTCTCATCGCTGCCGCGGGAGAAATAAATGCGTTCAAAGCTGCAGGCTTTTCTTTCTTTTGGTTCCAGCACCTGGCTGATCTCTATCTCTCCTTTTTCATCCACGATCAAAGCCTGGCCGGGCATCAGTTCCTTCACTTCATTTTCACCTACATTGAATGTGGTGCGGATCGCTGCCCTTTCAGAAGCAGCCACCACCACTTCATCATTTATATAATAGTAAGAAGGACGTATACCATGTGCATCGCGGAATACAAAACCAATGCCGCTGCCCGTCATACCACCTACATGAAATCCGCCATCAAACAAAGGCAGGGCCTTTTTCAGCACTTTTTTAATATCCATTTTTTCCGGTGAAGCTTCATCTTCCTTGCAAAGAAGGGTATGCATCAGCTCGATCATAGCGGCCAGATCGCTGAAGCGCATGATCTCACTTGGTTCTTTTCCTACCAATGTGAAAAGCTCATCGGTATTCACCAGGTTGAAATTACCGGCCAGTGCCAGGTTGCGGGCAGGGACCGTGTCGCGGTTGATAAATGGATGACAGTATTCGAGTTTATTTTTCCCTTGCGTGCCATAGCGGAGATGGCCCAGCAGCAATTCTCCCAAAAAGTTCACATGCCCTTTCATCAGGCCGGGATGGGTTTTAATACCGGGATGGTATTTTTCCAGTTCAGCCACTTCAGCACCTATCTGTTCAAAAATATCCGAAATGGCCTGTGGTGCATTGCTGCGGCGGCGGTGCATAAAAGGATAGCCGGGTTCCACATTCAGTTTCACTGCCGCTACTCCTGCGCCGTCCTGGCCGCGGTTATGCTGTTTTTCCATCAGGAGGTAGAGCTTATTAAGCCCCCACATGACGGTGCCATATTGTTGCTGGTAGTAAGAGAAGGGTTTCCTTAACCGGATGAACGCTAATCCGCATTCGTGTTTGATCGGGTCGCTCATGTAATTGTTTGGGAGGTGCAAAGGTACGCTCATTCAGGCAGACTACATAACCGGAGATTGTTAATCTCTGCCAGTAAATATCGTTGGCTGATGGTCGAATGGCCGATGGCCGGGTAACAACTATCTGCTGTATTCCCGGCCATCGGCCATTCGGTCAACGTATTAAAAATCAGAATGCTTTCCCGTCCTCTGATTTGTATTTGGCCAGTTGCTGGCAATTGGACGCCGATTCATCATCTACTGAAATGTAATAGGTAGGCAATTTGGCGGTGATCCATTTATTCAATGCTTCTCCTTTTTTCTGCTCCAGCGCTGCCTGGGAAATTTTGCTGTAGTCGTCGCGCATATTCATGCGGTGAGGCTCTGAGCGCGACTTGAGGTAAACGATCCTCACACCTTTTTTACCCTGCTCGTCTGTAAATACCACCGGTGCTGAGTAATCACCTACATTCATTGTGCGGATGGTGTTTACCATATCCTTATCCAGTTGGTCAATGGTCACATAAGGAGAACCATCGCGGTTCAGGATAAATGCGCCCTGGTATTTTGCTGATTCGTCTTCGCTGTATTTTTTAGCTGCTTCATTGAAGCCGATCGTTCCGGCAATGATCTTTGAACGTACGGAATCCAGTTTGTCTTTAGCCTGGTTGATCTCTGCATCGGTGATCGGAGGTGTACGGAGAATGTGACGAACGATCGCATCATCACCACTGCGGTGTACCATCTGGATGATATGATACCCGAATTTGCTTTTCACAGGTGCTGATATCTCACCGTCTTTCAATCTGAAAGCCGTGGAGAGAAATACAGGGTCCCATGATTTTTCGTTCCGGTTGATCTGGTACTGCCCTCCGCGCTCCTTACTGCCCGGATCTTCTGAATAACGCTGAGCCAGTTGCTCAAAGCTGGCCAGTTTGGTTTCCACCTGGCGCTTATAGTTATTCATTTCGGAGACAATATATTGTTCAAGGTCGCGGGACGCTTTGGGGAACACAGCGATCTGGCCTACTTCCAGTTCAGATTCAAAGAAGGGCAGGCTGTCTTTCGGTATTTTATCAAAATACGCTTTTACTTCTGTGGGAGTGATCTTCACACTGCCAACGATCTTTTGCTGCATCGCTTCTGCCAGCTTCCTTTCCCTCACTGATTCACGCGCATCATCTTTGATCTGGTAGATCGTTTTGCCGGCATATTCCTCCAGTGCTTCGCGGGTACCTAACTGGTTCACGAAGTAACGGATACGCTGGTCCAGTTCTGCTTCCACTTCTTCATCGGTAACTGGCAGGGAATCCTTTTCAGCCTGCAGCATCAGCACTTTGGAGATCAGGGCCTGCTCCATCAGCATGCACTCTGCGTCATCAGGTATATTGCTGCCCTGGCGCCTGGCATCTTCAATGGAATTGCGGATATCGGAATACAGGATGATCCTGTCTCCTACCACGGCCACGATCTTATCTACCACAGCTTTCCGGGGCTGGGCTTTGGCAGCCATAGCACCCATCAGCAGCAGACAGATAATACTCAGTATTCTTTTTGTGTAAAGCATGATCCAAAAATAGTTTTACCGGTTAAACCCTTCAGGGAATTTCCGGTATTTAACAAAAGTTAAACAAGGCTTTATAACGTTCTCTTCACTTCTTCTTCCTCGTAAGCTTCCACCACATCCCCTACTTTAACATCACTGTAGTTCTTGATGGTAAGACCGCATTCCATACCTGCCTGTACTTCTTTCACGTCATCTTTAAAGCGTTTCAAAGAGGCCAGTTCTGCTACAGCGCCTTCGCCCACAGGATATACCACGATACCATCGCGGATAAGGCGGACCTTTGAGTCGCGTTTGATCTTTCCATCGCGTACATAACAACCGGCAACGGTGGCTTTGTCGAATTTGAACACATCCCTTACTTCCACATTGGCCACGATCTTTTCCTGCACTTTCGGCTCCAGCATACCTTCCATCGCACTGCGAATCTCATCGATCGCCGTGTAGATGATAGAGTAGAGTTTAATTTCCACTCCTTCTGTTTCTGCAAGCCTGTTGGCCTGTACAGAAGGACGTACGTTAAAGCCGAGGATCACTGCATCGGAAGCTGTTGCCAGCACCACATCACTTTCAGATATCTGGCCTACGCCTTTCAGCAGTACGCGAACAGCAATCTCTTCAGTTGATAATTTCTGTAATGAATCACTCAATGCTTCCACAGAACCGTCCACATCACCTTTGATGATCACGTTCAGTTCCTTGAAGTTTCCGAGTGCCAAACGGCGGCCGATCTCGTCCAGCGTGATATGTTTCTTCGCACGCATGCCCTGCTCACGCAGGATCTGTGCACGGCGGTTAGCGATTTCTTTTGCTTCAGCTTCGTCTTCATACACTCTGAATTTTTCACCAGCCTGGGGAGCACCATTCAAACCTAATATCACGGCCGGAGCAGAAGGCCCTGCACTGTCTTCCCTTTTATTCCGCTCGTTGAACATGGCTTTCACCCTTCCGTAGTGCTGACCACTCACCACCAGGTCGCCTGCATGCAGGGTACCATTTTCCACCAGCAGGGTAGCCACATAACCGCGGCCTTTATCCAGCGATGCTTCGATGATGGTGCCACTTGCTTCCCTGTTGGGGTTGGCTTTCAGGTCCAGCAATTCTGCTTCCAGCAGAATTTTTTCGAGCAGTTTATCAATGTTCAATCCTTTCTTCGCTGCTATTTCCTGGCTTTGGTATTTGCCACCCCATTCTTCCACCAGCAGGTTCATTTGTGATAACTGCTCATAGATCTTTTGCGGGTTGGCGCCGTCTTTATCGATCTTGTTGATCGCAAAGATCATCGGTACACCGGCTGCCTGTGCGTGGCTGATCGCCTCACGGGTTTGTGGCATCACTGCATCATCGGCTGCGATCACGATCACAGCGATATCAGTAACTTTTGCACCACGGGCACGCATCGCGGTAAACGCTTCGTGACCGGGAGTATCCAGGAAAGTGATCTCTTTACCATTGGGAAGCGTTACCTGGTAAGCACCGATGTGCTGGGTGATACCACCCGCTTCACCGGCTACCACGTTCGCACTCCGGATATAGTCAAGCAAAGATGTTTTACCATGGTCAACGTGGCCCATGATGGTCACGATCGGAGAGCGGGGTTCCAGTTCATCCTCCTCATCTTCTTCCTCTTCTTCCTCCATTTCCGCCTGCTTTTCCATATTGATGAATTCCACATCAAAGTTGAATTCGCTTGCTACGAGTTCTATCACTTCCGCATCCAAACGCTGGTTGATGGATACCATGATGCCAAGGCTCATACATTTGCTGATCACTTCAGCAAAACTCACGTCCATCAGGTTGGCCAGTTCGCTTACACTGATGAATTCCGTTACCTGCAGTTTGTTGTCATCACCAGCTTCGCCCATGGCGTCTGCCATTTCCTGGCGTTTTTCCCGGCGCATTTTGGCTTTTAGGTTTTTGCCCTTGCCACCGCCACCGGAAAGTTTGGCTTGTGTTTCCTGTATTTTCTTTTGAATTTCTTTTTCGTCGATCAGTCTATCTTCACGACGGGTGATGCCGGTTCCGCGATTATCGCGGCGGCCACCTTGCTGACCTCCTCTTCCCTGCTGATTGCCACGGTTGAAATTGCCGCCACCTGTGCCGCCCTGTCCGGGCCTGCGGTCCCTGTTCTGATGCTGCTGACCCTGACCCTGGCCTTGTTGGCCTCCATCCGGGCGCACTTCTTTTTTCTCAATGGGAATACGCTTGCGTTTGCGCTTCTCATCTTTTTTCGGCCTGGTATCATTATCTGCAGGCAGGTCTATTTTACCCAGGATCCGGGGGCCTTCGATCTTTTCAGCCTTGATATTTTCGATTACAGGAGGAACTTCCTCTTCTGCTGTTGTTTTTTCTTCTTCCTGTACTACGGGCTGCTCTTCTTTCTTTTCTTTTTTCGCCACCACTTCAGGCTTCGCCTTTTCTTCTTTCTGCACAGGTTTCACCACTTCGGGTTTCACCGCTGCTTTTTCTTCTGCCGGAGCTTCGACTACAGGCTCCTGTTCGCCTTTTTTCTTAACCGTCTTTTTAGGACGGGTAGAAGAATCAATAGCAGAAAGATCGATTTTGTCAATGACCTTGGGCGTAGCAATTTCAGGGGCGTCTATCTTCACCACCTCATCTTCTTTGGGCTGCTCTGCTTCTTTTGGTTTGGCAGGCTCTTCTTCCACTACGGGAGGAGGTGTAACAACCGGTTCTTCCTTTTTGGTTACAGCCGGCTTCTTCTCTTCTTTTTTGAAGTTGATCTCTTCGTCTTCTTTCTTCTTTTTTGCTTCAGCTTGTGAACCTTTGGGAAGGTCCACCTGGTCGCTCTTCAGTTTTGCCGCCTTGTCGCTCTGGAATTCCTGTTGCAATGCACGGTACATGTCCTCCGTCAGCTTTGACGTGGATTTCAGGTCGTCTTTGGAAAATCCTTTACCGATCAGGAAATCCACAAGGGTTTCCTGGCCAACGTTGAACTCCTTGGCGGCCGCTAATACTCTTGGAAGTTTTAATTCTGCCATTAAGTTTTTTATATTTTCTTATTATTCTTTCTCGAACTCTGCCTGCAGCACCTTTCTTACATCTGCAATGGTCTCTTTCTCGAGATCGGTGCGGCGTTCCAGTTCTTCAGGAGTCAGGTTCAATACGCTGCGGGCCGTATCGCAACCAACTCTTTTCAATTCATCAATTACCCATGTTTCGATCTCATCGCTGAATTCTTCCAGGTCCACGTCAAACTCTTCTGTTTCTTCTTCAGAATCGCGGTATACGTCCAGTTCATAACCGGTGAGTTCGCAAGCAAGCTTGATATTCACCCCGCGACGGCCGATGGCCAGTGATACCTGGTCGGGTTTGAGATAAACACTTGCGTGCTTGTTTTCTGTATCCAGGTCCATGCTGGTGATCTTGGCTGGTGTAAGAGAGCGTTGGATCAGCAACTGGATATTGTTTGTCCAGTTGATCACATCGATATTTTCATTTTTCAATTCGCGAACGATACCATGGATCCGGCTTCCTTTCATACCCACGCAGGCACCTACGGGATCGATCCTGTCGTCATAGGACTCCACGGCTACTTTAGCTCTTTCACCCGGGTCGCGAACGATCTTTTTAATGACGATAAGGCCGTCAAAAATTTCAGGCACTTCTATCTCCAATAATTTAGCCAGAAAATCAGGAGAAGTGCGGGAGAGGATGATCACCGGGTTATTATTCTTCATATCAACCTTTTTCACCACTGCCCTGATATTCTCTCCTTTTTTGAAATAGTCCTGAGGGATCTGTTCGCTTTTGGGAAGGATCAGTTCATTGCCTTCTTCATCGAGCAGCAGGATCTCTTTTTTCCAAACCTGGTACACTTCTGCGCTGATGATCTCACCGATCCTGTCGCCATATTTTTTTGCCAGTACGTTTTTCTTCAGGTCGCTGATACGGCTGGCCAGTGTTTGCTTGGCTGCCAGGATCGCTCTCCGTCCGAAATCATACAGGTCTATTTCCTGGAATAGTTCTTCTCCTACTTCAAAATCCGGCTCAATCTTGATAGCCTCAGAATATGCCACCTGGGCCAGGGGATCTTCCACTTGTCCATCTTCCACGATCATCCGGTGACGGACGATCTCCAGGTCACCCTTTTCAGCATTCACGATAACATCAAAGTTTTCATCACTGCCGAATTTTTTACGCAGCAGGGTTTTGAAAACGTCCTCCACCACTTTCATCATCGTGGGACGGTCAATGTTTTCCGCATCCTTGAACTCCTGGAATGCCTCTATAAGATTGATACTTGCCATAGAACTGAGTTTGTAGCCTGCAACCCAACGCCGTTAACGGCCCTGTCTGCAGTTGTAATTTGAATTGATTGTTGTTTTCTTTTTATTTAAAATTTGATTTGGACTTTCGTCGTTTTGATCGCTGAGAAAGGGATGGAATGCTGCACCAGTTCCTTTTTCTTTCCTTTTCCTTTCTCTTCTTCTATTACGATCTCCGTATCAGTGGTACTGATCAGCTTTCCCTCTTTCTTTACCCCGTCCAGTTGCAGCACTTCTACAAAGCGGCCGGTATTTTTCAGGTATTGCCGGTGCATTTTCAGGGGCTCATCAAGTCCCGGGGAAGACACTTCCAGCGAAAAATCTCCATCAGGGAAAATATTCTCTTCTTCGAGCTGTTTGTACAATGCGCGGTTGTACTGGATCAGCCTGTCGATGCTGATGCCAAGATCTGAATCAAGAAAAACTTTCACATTGTTGGTCGGTTTGATCCTGATCTCTACGAGAAAAACATCTTTATCTGCTGCTATCAGGGCATTTACTTTCTGCTCCAGTACCTGTATATATCCTTCTGTGCTCATAGTAGATAATAGAAGAAGGGAACGTTCTCCGTTCCCTTCTTACTGCCTTTTTCCGATGCAAAATTAAGGGAATAAAGGTATTCATTCCAAAACTTATCCTGTTGGGGACTCTGTTTAAGAGTTTAAGGGTTTAGAGGTTCAAAACTCAGGGGCAGATCGTATATCGACTTTTAGACGATTGAACTTTAAACAGCTATTGAGAAATCTCCAAAATGAGTCGCAACCTCCTGTTCACCGATGCCAGGCTCTCGCTCACCGGCCTTTAACGAAGTATTAAGGCGATGATAGGGCTGATTATGGATTGTGTCGTAGCTTTGGTGTATGTGGACGACGATCTTATATATTTTACTGGGCTGGTTTCTATATAACCTCATTTTTAAGTTCATTATTCCGGTGTACCGGGCGAGCAGAAAGATGAAGGAGCAGTTTCGTCAGATGCAGGATCAAATGCATCAACGGCAAGAGACCCAAGCCTCACAAGCGCCACCACCCAGGCCCACGTCCAAGCCAAAACCGGCTGGGGATTACATTGATTTTGAAGAGATTAAATAACCTTAAGGGTTAACCTGTCACTTTTCCGATCCGTTTACAATTAATATTTTAACCTGGTTTAAAGCAAATGTTCCTGTTGTTTGCTTTTAGAATTTTTGTTTATCCCGCATAATATAAAATAAAAGAGACCGCCTTGAAAAGCGGTCTCACACCTGTTCTAAGTGAAACAGGACTGATGATTATTATTGCTTTGTAATCTTGAATGTATGATCGCCCGCTTTGCTATTCACCCGGATAAAATAACTGGCTGCTGGCAGTGCTGAAATATCTAACTGGCGTGTACGGTCTGTACCACTCAATTTTGCATTGACTTGCTGTCCGGAGATATTATAGACCTTGATCATCGATCCTTCATACCCCGCCGGCAGGGCCACATGAATGATATTGCTGGAAATGGTCGGGAATACTTTCACCGTGTTGGAAGCACAGGTATATCTTACCTGTACCACCTTGCTGTATTCGTATGTTCCGTCCACATCAATACATTTCAGCCTGTAATATTGGGTACCGGTTTCAGGGTAAAGATCCCTGTAAGAGTAGAACCGTTTTTGTTCATTATAAGGAATGTTGGAAACAGGACTGAAATCAATACCGTTCAGGCTCTTTTCCAGTATAAAGGAAGCGAAGTTAATTGCAGAAGCCACTTCCCATTTCGTATCGATCATGCAGTTTTGTTCCTTTGCTTCAAATGATGCCAGGGTCACCGGCAACGTGGAGTTTAATGTCACAACAATCTCGTCCGAAACTGAGCAGCCGTCAACAAACCCGACAGTAACTGAATAAGTACCGGGACCAGTTATCACCAATGAATCACCTGTGCTGGCGTCGTTCCAGGTATATTGGGAAAGCGGTGATGCAAAGAAACCATCAGTATATAATACATAAGGGAAGTCAGCAGGGTTCAATCCTATATCAGGGCCAAGGCCATAGATAGGAGTGGAGCCATTATATGGTTGGATATCCCAACCGGTATTATTACCCTGGTCAATGCTATGCTCGCGGGCAACAAAAGGAATGTCAGGACCGGTAGCCGTGATTCGCCTTACGCGTATATAATCCAGGTCAACAGGGCCTGTTTTATTAACGGTCGCATTTGCGGTAGTGCTGCTGCTAACGATCTCTGTCAGGTTGCAGGGTGTACCACTTCCAAACCACTCTTTGGTGATGGTAGTAGTGGTGCCGGCAGTAAGCGTGTAGGTTTTGCCGGGTGAAAAAATAAGACTGTCGATCGTATTGCCTGTTCCGGCAATGGCGCCGCGGCCTTTGAATTCAAGGCGGCGGACCGTATTACCGCCCCCTATGAGCGCACCGGAGCTTGCACTATTGTTGCTGAATACCAGGGAGCCAAAAGTCGTATTCGTAACAGATATATTACCGCTGCTGGCAGCTATAATATCCACATCATTATAGGTGCCGCCATTGGCAATAAAATAACCGGTAGTCAGTTTTGAACCGAAGGCCTGAAGTGTTTTATTGGCACCCGAGTAGTTCCATGCAGCCGTAATAACTGCATCGGTCATGTTCAAGCCGGTTACACCCGATGATCCTTCATCAGAAAAGCTTTCTATATTAAGCGTGCGGCCGGGCACTTCAAGCACCCCCTTACGCAATATGATCCTTGTATTGGGATTATTCAGGTTATCGGCCATCGCCAATGAAAGTGTGCCACTGGGTTTGTTTACTTCAAAATCGAAATCCCCTAAAGTGCTTCCATTTACGTGAAGGGTCGAATTGGTGCTGCCCATGAAAACGATATTGGCATTCATGGTAACGGCAGGGTTCATCACCAGGTTGCCCCACACTTCCATGTTGAAGGAACTGCTTTCATTAAAGACAGGTGCGTTGGCTGCACCCTGCCAGTTCATCGTGTTGCAATAGGCATTGCCGACACTGGTGGTAACAGTGCTGCTGCCCGATATAAAGCTGGCTGCATCAAAAAATACATTATCATTTACAGTTGGGATACATGCGCCTCCGGCTCCACCGCTGGTGGTAGACCAGTGGCTGGCATCATTCCAGTCGCCGCTGCCGCCTACCCAGTAGCGGTCGCCTCCTGCAGAAACATTGATCACAAAGCCGTTGTTCCCACCGGCATCAGCGCCGGTTACGGTCAGCGGCACACCATTGCCGGTTGCGATGATCCCCTGAAGATAAACGTTGTCCATTTCAGCGATAGCTGAGCCACTGAACTGGAAAGTAGCCTGTGTTGCGCCATTGTTGCGCAGTTCACCCAATCCCTGGCACGACGGATTGTTGAATAAAAGCTTTTCATGTATGGTATTTGTGCCCGAAGCCTTGTATATCCTTGATGGCGCAAGCAGCAGGTTATTGATATTATTCCCGTTCCCGATCTGACCAGCCCCTTTGAATTCGAGGGTATCGATCGTATTCCCGGAACTGATCGCAGCTGTTGACACAGGATTGGCATTGCTGAACCTTATTGTTCCGATAGTAGCGTTTGCAATGGAGAAACTGTGTGTATTGGAACTCAATTCCAGCCGGGGATAAGTTAAACCGTCAATAATGAAATACCCTTTCGAGTGAATGAATGAACCGGCAGCATTATTGATCCATGTACGGCCGGTACCGTTCAGCGCCCATGAATACTCTGTAGTGATGCTGGCATTGGTGATATCTATCGTTCTTACCCCGCCACTGCTGACAAATTCATAGATATGTAGTGTGCGACCCGGTAACAGAAATTTTCCTGAAGAGAGGCGGATGGTCGTAGTGAGGTTCTGAAAATCGTCTGAAAGCGTGAGCCCGCCATTGGTACCCGTTTTCTGGATGTTCATCCGGAACGTTCCGCTGGAGCTTCCATTAGAAGTAAGTGTGGCGGCGGATTCCCCTCTTAATGTCAGTTCGCCGTTCATTGTAACAGTTGGGTCTAGTATAATGGAGCCCCATACTTCCATGGTGAAGCTATTATTTTTATTAAAGACAGGATTGGCGGTAACGCCTGCCCAGGTCATGTTTCGGCACCAGGCGCTGGCATTGCTGGTTACTGTATTGTTGCCGGCAGTGAATCCGCTGTTGGCATCAAAAACAACATCATCAGCTGAGAAGGGAATGCAATAGCCGCCGGTACCGCCGCTTATATTGCTCCAGTGACTGGCATCGTTCCAGTTGCCGGCCCCGCCTACCCAATAAAGTGTTGTACCGGTTATGGGGTTGGTAAAATTCCAGCCAACATTGTTACCGCCATCAGCTCCTTGCAGGCTGATGGGCAGGCTTACCGAACCGGCCGCAGTGATCCCTTTTATGTACACATTATGCAGATCGAATACTGTAGCAGCATCAAACTGCAAAGTCGCCGTTACGTTGCCGGCCTGGAGCTCACCCAAACCCTGACAGTCGGGAGAATTCAACCGGATATATTTTGTGATCGTATTTGTTTCAAAGAACATGTGCTGTTTGGACGAGGCCAGTATCAATGAATCGATCTGGTTTCCTCCCAGCCTGAGCAGGCCTGATGATTTGAACTCGAGCCGGCGTACTGTATTGTTTTGCCCGATCCTCACTGTTCCGGGCAATGAACTTGTATTCGTAAATACCAATTCTCCAAAACCCGTACCGTTGATTTGCATAGAACCTGATGCACTGCCAATATGCACCTTAGGAAAATAAAGGCCGGATGAATGCAGAACATCCTGCACATCGAGGAAGGAATTATCACCAATAAGTGTAGTATTCGTGCTTCTGAAATCAGCGCCGCCATTGATCGTAATGGTCGAATTGGTAATATCAAGCGTTTTGGGATTGCTGCTGGTGACCAGCAAATTATTTCCTAAATGATGATCATGATTGGAAAGATCAAGCAGGCCGGATGTAAGGGTAACATTGTAAACGACCAACGAACTTGGTATCCCATCTGTCAAGGTAACACTGCCCGAGCCCGTCTTATTTACTTCAAAGGTATTGTACCAGCCTACAGCAGGATATCTTGAAGCTCCATTAGTGGTGAAAGTTGCATTGGAAGTGCCGGTGAACTGCAGCATCTGCCATCCGTATCTTACAGAAGGCGATAGCACAACATTACCGCTTACGATAAGCATGAATGAGCCAGTGTTTCTGAAATTGGCCGCAACGGTTACACCGGTCCAGTTCATATTACGGCAATAAGCATGGCCGGACACCGGCAGCATTACGTCACTGTTTGCAGCCAGCCCGCTGTTTGCATCAAAATAAACATCATCAGTGGCGCTGGGTACAATGGAATGTTTCAAAGTTCCACCAGATGTGGTAGCCCAATGGTTGATATCGCTCCAGTTACCAGCGCCACCTACCCAATAATAATCGGCAGCATAAAGTTTAAAGGAAATGCAGGCCAGGATACTGGCCAATAGCCATTTTTTCATAATTCAGGGTTTTGGAATGTAAGCGTTAAATAAAAAAGATTGCCGGCAAATACATACCTACCAGGCGGAAGAGTTGGATGGTATTCGGCTTGAAAAGAAATGTCATCCTCACAGGGTCAGATCAATGATGTAAAATTATTCTTCGTTACTGTTCGGACAGATCGAAATAATTTGCATTATTGGATCGAAATTTTTCGGTAATCGATTTTTTTCGATTGACTTCTTTTTATTGATACTGTATCTTGCAGACCGACCCAACAAGCCTTCACCATCTTTCATTATTGAGTTATTAAAGGGCACTCCTATGCTTGGAATTCTTATTGCCGAGGACCATATTGTTGTCAGAATGGGGATGGCGGTACTGATAAAAGACCTGTACCCTGATGCTATTATCGTGGAAGCAGATACATTCGATGAAGCGCTGGCAGAGATCAGGAACCGACCATTCGATCTCCTACTGCTGGACATACATCTGCCAGGAGGAGACAATATGCAGATGATCGAAGCGGTCAGGATGCGGAGAAAGGACATCCCTGTGTTGATATTTTCCAGTTACGAAGAAGAAGTTTACGCTCTACGGTATATTGATTCAGGAGCAGATGGCTTCCTGTCAAAAAAATCTTCTGCAAGTGAGATGAAACTGGCCATCCAGAAAGTACTTAACGGGGAAAAATATTTAAGCTGGAAAGTGCAACAACAACTTCTCCAGCAAAGGGCCGGAACAAGAATGCCAAAGCCGGAAAAAATTTCCTTATCAAACAGGGAACTGGAAGTAATGAACCTTCTTGTTAAAGGGATCAGCCCTGCTGAGATCAAACAGCGGCTTGGCATCGGGCGCTCTACTATCAGTACTTATAAGGCTCAGATATTAAAAAAAATGGGCGTCAGCAATATTGTCGAGTTAGTAGAGAAAACAAGGGAAGCAGGTCTTAATTCCGGTGAGCAATGACCCGTTGCATTGCGGCGATCATTCTAAAAAATAAATATGAAAAGCGGTCCCCTTTCCCCGCAGCGATTCAACCAGCAGTTTTAGCTTTAACTGTACGGCCAGTTCTTTCACCATCATCAACCCGATGCCGTTCAGTGCTTCGGGCATTGTTGCATAATTGTTCATATCATTTACCGGTGTATTTATCCAGGACAATATCCCGGCTGGCATTCCCGTACCTGTGTCTTTGATCGTAAGAGAACCCGGTTGCTCCACATAAACACTGATCTCGCCCCTGTGTGTTATTTTAACGGCATTGTCAAGAATATTGTGAATCACAACGGCCAGCAGGTTTTTGTCTGTATCCACTGCCATAACATCCGGCACCATGTTGTGTATCACCGTTCCCTTTTCTTCCGCGATCTGGCTAAATATCATTTTCTTGTCTTCTATGAGAGAATGCAGGTGAACAGGCCTTGTTTTAAGCACGCTTCTATTGGTCTGCCCTTTGAGATAGTCGAGCAGATTAGCCACCATGTATTGCAGGCGTTGGGACGATTCATGTAATACCCTTGCCGGCTGAGTCAATTCTTTATTTCCGGCCTCCTGCAATTGCCGGTATATCCGCTCAGACAACATCTGCTGGAACTGCAGGGGTGTCTGGATATCATGACTGATGGAACGTATGATCCTGGATTGAAGAAATGCCTGATCAGAAAGCTCCCTGGTCTTATTCCTGACGATCATTTCCAACTGCTGATTACGTTTCTTAATATAACCTGTCCGGATAAAATAGAAGATAAAAAAACAGGCAATAAGCAAGGCAGCGCACGTAATGTAAAACCAATTTGATTGATACCATTGTGGCTTAACCAACAGTTGCAATTTCTTTTCAGTAAAATTCGATACACCGAATCCATTTAGTTTTCTTACATGTAGTTCGTAATTGCCGGCAGCCAGTGGCGACAGAATGATCTTTCCATGAGCAGGCACAGGATACCAAACCGGTTTTTCCTTTTGTTTATTCAGGGAATAGAACAACTGGAGGTTTTGCGGATGGCCATAATAGGGAGTGCTAACCTGTAAGATCAATTGCCCGAGATCGCCGGGCAACTGCTGTAAAGAATTGGTTGTGATCTCGCGGCCATCCAATTGTACCCTGTCAATAAAGATTTTCCCTTCAGGAAAAGATGGTCTTACTTCTTCCGGCTTGAACCAGACCAGTCCATTGATGGATGGCAATGACAGGTATCCGTTCTTCAACCGCACGGCACAGGGCTGACATCCTCCGTTGAATTCATTTGTATATAAGCCATAGCTCTTATCATAATAATGGTAATACAATGCTCCCTGACCATAAAGCGCATATTCCAGCAGGTCTTTTTTAGACGCCTGGAATAATCCCCGGTTAGTAGTTATCCAAAAAAAGCCATTCCCATCTTCTATCATGCAATGGGAAGTTGAAAGAAAACCGTTCTGGTCAATAGGAAACCTGGTCAACCGCCCTTTTGACCATAAGAAGAACCCATGCCCCTGGGTGGTGATCCAAAGATTGTTTTCTTCATCGAGATACAAGCTTCTTATATTTTTTTGCTCCAGACCGTTGACCGGGATGACCTTTTTACCTGATATCTCAATAAGATACAAGCCGGATGTTGCTCCAACAAAAAGTTGATTGCCTGAAAACTGATTCATGCAATTGATCATACCGGGGATTGATAAAAAGGGAATGACCGGGTTTGCTGTATCACTTATATCAAGTACAGCAAGCCCATTATTGCGCAAACCGATCCAGAGTTTATCATCCAGCCCTTCATACAATAAGGATATATTATGCTGCAGCGTCGCATACTTTTTCAGTTGATACGATGCATTGTCAGCTACATAAAGGAACTCATTCTGTTTGTCCCATATCCTGCCATGCTTATCCCTGATGATGGAAAAATAATCACCGGCTATAATATCTTTTATACCGCTTATTTTGCGTGGAGTCTGTTGCAGGTTGAACAGGCTGCCCTGCGCGGTCAATATTGTATTACTGTCGTATGCCAGTTGCCCATAATAGACTTCATTGTTTCCTTGATGGCTAAGCGTAATAAATGTATTGGGACGTGCTACAAAGAGACCATTATTGGAAGAACCAAGATAGAGTATCCCGTTTTTCTTATCATAATAAGTAACAGTAATATTATGATGCTGCAGATCAAATTCTTTAAGGACCAGTTTGCATCGGAGCTGACCATCCATTTTGCTGAGCAGGTAAAAATTATGCCCGGTATAAAGGATAAGGGCATCCGGCATGCAGCCGTTCCAGAATACATGCAGATCGGGAATGGAAGGTTGGGTGATTTTCAACAGATGCTGATATAGGTTTATTTTTCCGGCGGCCGGCCCATCTGTGTTACCAGCTGAAAAACGGATAATATCACCTGTAGCAGCAATACTATAAAACTCACCGTTCATTGGGAAAAAACCGGTGCCGGCGGCCAATACAGATGATTGCCTGTTGACCAGTTGCCGCGATTTCCATAAATAAACGGAATCTTCGTGACACTCCAGGGTGTAGGCACCGGTATACATATAAATCCTGTCTACATCCGCCAGCCACTTTTCGGGGTAATAAGGCCAGGTAGAAACTGTTTCACTACGACGGCTTCTGAAAAGGACATCTATCTTTTCGGAGCTGAATTTTTTGGCCAACTCAGTTGATGCCAAAGAGGCAGTACCATCTTTGATGTAGATGGGTTTTTGATCCGTGTTCAATGCCATCAGTTCGCCGCTTTTACTGGAAAGCAAATGATTGAAGCGGTTGCTGATAAGCTGCAATGCAGAGCGGTCATAGACTGAAAAATTATTTCCGTCAAATCTCACAAGACCGTCCTGGGTACAAAGCCAAACATATCCTTCTTTATCCTGACCAATAGCTGTTATACTATTTTGCGGAAGCCCGTTCTCATCAGTGTAGCGTTGTAAATTATAATTACTTTCCTGTTGAAAAGCGTACACTTCGTTTTTTATCAGTATAACGGCTATCGTAATCACCAGTATACGATAAACCATGCCTCAAATTACAAAACATAGTGGTTGAATACCTGTATGCGAGCGGATCAATTATTGCAATGAGTGGATATACTTATTTTTTTATTGGCAGTACAAAGCACTAAAGAAAGAATGAAAAGTAAAGCCCGCTGATAACAAGTAGCAAAATGATGACAATAACTTCTACTTTCTTTGTCACACGTTACCGGTACAACTTTTTTGAACATAACGCATGCATGAATGTAGACGCTAAACTATCTTTTTAAACCGGTCAGTTCTTCCTGAATCGCGTGCCTATCGAGCGTGTTGCAGAACTCATAAGTAAAAGCAGTTTCATTCATTTAACTTTACCGGTGTGAACTGCTCTTGTTCTGCTGCTGTCAATTTACTCGCTAAAAAACTAAAGTCGTCTTGGGACGACTTTATAAGATTCTGAGAATCAAGTGGATCCTGCTGGGATCGAACCAGCGACCCTCTGATTATGAGTCAGATGCTCTAACCGTCTGAGCTAAGGATCCGGCGCTGTAAAACAGCCTTATCTTTGCTCTGGCCGGGCATCTGTCTTTGCAAAAAGCCTGTTTACCAGCCAGAGAGGCGCAAAAGTAGCAAATAAAATTATTACTAGCTTCTTAACCTATCTTTAACCGAAAGAAAAATATATTTGCGACCTTAAACTGATTTATGAAGAAAGTTGTTCTGTACGCTGTTAGTTGTTTGTTGATCACCTCTTTAGTTGCACAGGAAACACCCGAAGCTCCCAAAAAGAAAAAGCAGCCTATCAACCTGGCTGGCCGTGCCAATGACCACTTTATGTTACAGCTTGGTTACACAGGCTGGGCCGGTAAACCCGATACCATTAGTACGAGTGGCTGGTCGAAGAGCTTTAATGTCTATTTCATGTTCGACTTCCCTTTTAAAACAAATCCCAAGCTGAGCATGGCTTTCGGACCGGGCATTTCTTCTGATCATATCAAATTTTCTAAGACTTATGTCGGCATCAAAGAACTGACGCCCACACTACAGTTCAGGGATGTGGCAGACACCAACCATTTCAAAAAAGTAAAACTCAATACCACTTACCTCGAGGCTCCCATCGAATTCCGCTATACAGCCAATCCGCTGAACAGCGACAAAAGTTTTAAATGGGCCATTGGCGTGAAAGTGGGTACTATGCTGGATGCTCATACCCGCAACAAGACCCTGCAGGATAAAAACGGCAATACCGTCAATGATTACAAGATGAAGGAATCGAGCAAAAGATATTTCAACAGTACACGTTTGGTGGGCACAGCCCGTGTTGGTCTTGGCCACTTCAGTCTCTATGGCAGTTACCAGATCACTACGCTGTTTAAAGAAGGTGTGGCGGCAGAGATTAGACCCTGGTCGATCGGCCTAACCCTGAGCGGGCTCTAAGAATGTAAATACACTAATTAAAAAGTCAAAAGTGAAGACGGTACGGTTTTTACTTTTGACTTTTTAATTTTGAATAAATCCTGTCAGGATTTTTTATATTAATTATTTATGCTGGAAAAAAAGAACATATTAAAAGAAGAAAGAGCTGTGTTGGTAGGATTGGTGCATAAGGACCAAACAGAACAGCAGGTGCAGGAATACCTGGACGAACTGGCTTTCCTGGCAGAAACAGCCGGGGCCGTTACCGTAAAGCGTTTCACTCAAAAACTGCCACATCCTGATAGCCGCACATTTGTGGGCAAAGGCAAACTGGAAGAGATCAGACTCTATATCCAGGGAAAAGATATCGGTATTGTGATCTTTGACGATGAATTGACCGGTGCCCAGATCAACAACATAGAAAAAGCACTTGAAGTAAAGACCATTGACCGCTCAGACCTGATCCTGGATATTTTCGCTCGCCGCGCCAAGACGGCACAGGCGAAAGCGCAGGTGGAACTGGCCCAATACCAATATATACTACCCAGGCTCCGCGGTATGTGGAAACACCTGGAACGTTTAGGGGGCGGTATCGGAACAAGGGGTCCTGGTGAAAGTGAAATTGAAACGGACCGCCGGATCGTAAGGGATAAAATATCATTGCTGCGCAAACGGCTGGCGGAAATAGATAAGCAGGCATACACACAGCGGAAAGATCGTGGTGAATTTATTCGTGTAGCCCTCGTAGGATATACTAATGTCGGAAAATCCACCCTGATGACTTTGCTCAGCAAGAGCGATGTGTTTGCAGAGAATAAACTCTTTGCTACACTGGATACTACTACGCGAAAAGTCGTGTTCGAGAATACTCCCTTTTTATTGAGCGATACAGTAGGTTTTATCAGGAAACTGCCTCACCACCTGGTGGAAAGTTTTAAGAGCACCCTGGACGAAGTAAGGGAAGCCGATATCCTGCTGCATGTAGTGGATATTTCACATCCGGCTTATGAAGATCAGCTCGGTGTAGTGAATAAAACATTGCAGGAGATCGGTGCTTTTGATAAACCGACCCTGACCATTTTCAATAAGATGGACCTTTATGAAGAGCGTACTTTCGATGAATGGCTGGAAGAAAGCACGAAAAAAGAAATACTCGAAGATCTTCGCGAAAGGTGGAATAATGAGACCAATGGTAATGCGATCTTTATTTCGGCAATTGAACGGCGCAACCTGGACCAACTGAGAGCGGGCATTCTGGAAAAAGTGCGGCAGATGTACAGGGTCAGGTATCCTTATAAAACTGAATTTCTTTATTAAGCGTTTGATTCCTTTATAGATTCAGATCTTTTTAACATGGCAGAGAAAAAATACATCTGGCATAAGATCGCTGATCATATTAATGAGATTGATTTCTCTTCCAATAATATGACTGAAGCCGAGGTCGGTGGTAAAAGTCTATGCCTTGCCCGTTTTAATGAAAAAGTTTTCGCAGTTGCCCGGAAATGTCCGCACGCTGGTGGCTGGTTAAGCGAAGGATATATTGACGCTTTGGGAAATGTGGTTTGCCCCCTTCACCGGTATAAATTCGATCTGAAAAATGGCCGGAATACGAGTGGTGAAGGATATTATCTGAAAAACTGGCCGGTGGAGATACGGGAAGACGGCGTGTATGTAGGCATAGAAGAAAGCAAACTATTTGGGCTGTTTTAAGCGGCCACCGCAATATTATCCCTTAAGCATCCAACTTTGGTGTCAAAACCAACCAATCCGGTTTTAAGTAGTCGCAGATATTCCCTTCAGCATCTGAAGCAGGTTGTAAAGCAACAAACCGTTCCATCTTCTTCTGTGCTGTGGATCATCAACTGGTTGTGTTGAGATTCTACCAGTTTCCTGGCCTGTGCAAGAGCGGGAAGTTGAGTACCGTTGCCATGCAAAAGGTCCTGCATTTTATCAGGATCAATGCCTTTGCCTGTATCGGCCACTGAGAAAGCAATCTCAGCCTGCTCTCCATTAATCTTCAGGCAACTAACAGTAAGCTGGACATAACCTTTATATGTAAACCGCATCGCATTGTCGAGCAAACCGTTCAATATCTTTCCTAATTTTTCAGCATCCCCTGAAAGCGTATGTGGTATCGCCGGATCAATCGTATACAAAAGGCGAATGTTTTTTTCTTCAGCCCTGGAATAAAAAGGTACAAGGACCGACTGCACGAGTTCAGCCAATTGAAAGCCCGGTTGCTCCTGGCTGGGCAGGCGGGTAGCAGGTGAAGAAGATACAGGATAAAGATGGTATGAGGCTATCGCCCCTGGAATATATCCATTGGGTACGCGATTAAAGTAAGGCCCTGGCTGAAAATAGTGTGCATTTACCGCATGCCCCAGGTAATGATCATTTTCCTGGTGAAGATGCAGAACGTCTGCCTCAGCAGATATATTGCCAAAATTCTTGTCAAGTCCATATTGCGACGGCCAAAGGACCCGCACGATCCCGGTCCTTTCATTATCATCAGCCCCTTTTACATATCCTTCATGAATAGAGAATACACCGCGAAAATCTTGCTGCTTTACGGGAGAAATATCGTTTTCATGGCTATACGATGGGTTTGTTTCGTTCTTTTCTTCCAGCATTTCTGTCGCAGGGCCGCGCTCTACCTGCTTACGTAACTGCCATAAAGCATAGAGTATAAACAGGTAAATAAATACAGCATAGAAAATTGTCAGAAACCTGGCCTGGTTGGCCGTATCTGCATTGGCATCGGTTTTCCGTTGGACAAGCAGTTCCTGACGCTCGAGCAGCAGGCGCATAGGCGACTGTATTCTTGTTGTAAGCCGGCGGTTCAGGCCATAATAGCCCATTTCTGCTTTCATCTCCGGTGTAATAGAATCCACCCTCATTATATTTTGCTGGAAACTGATCTTGTTTTGAAGCGCCTGTCTCATCAGGGCGAATTTTTTCTGTTGCATGGGATCGGTTTCCATAGCAGCAGTTTCTTCCAGCACGCGGTATACACGACCATGTATGGCAAAGAGGGATTTTTTCCATTGCTGATCGCCGGTAAGCAAATAAGATTGCAGCAAAGACTCCGCTTCTGTGATCGAAGAGCGAATACTCCCAATGTTCTGGATCACTTTATTACCCTGCTGTAATTCCAGTTCCCCGACCTTTCTTTTCTCGCTGTTATAACTGATCAGTCTTATCAGGAATACCAGGCTCAGGATGGTGAACACAAAGAGCAAAAGCACGTTGCGCCTGGCTTTTACGATATAAAGCAGGGATCTCATAAGCAAAAAACTGGTTGGGCAGGCTCAGTGCCTTCACAAATAGGAGAATAAATACCAGGGAGAGAATTCTTTGCAGAAAGAATAAAAGCGGTGGTGAAGCCGCTGGTGGATGGCTGGGCTTGCATGGTTTTTCTAATTGGATGTTTAAAAATATAAACAAAGAATTAGAAAAAGGAAATATGGGAGGAAGAAACTCGCATAAGACGAGGGGTTTCCGCAATAAACAATTCGTGTTTTTTCGATATGCGTAAAAAAGCAAAGAACTGTCGAGTGAAAATAGCCTCCTGTAGATTTTCATTATTTGAACTGGCGCAGGGTTTGATTTTTAAAACAGGATCCTTTTCTGAGAGTATTTACACGCAGTGTTCAACTCTGGTAGGCGGGAGATCGCGGTTTAATACTTCGATAGCATTCCGGTCATGATTCCTTTACATCGGCCGGGTATTTTTAAATGCTTCACCCAAACTGAGTGTATGCCTACCGTTTCTATTCATCAGCGTGCCTGGCTCTATTTCCTGTTGTTTCTGGCCATAGTGGTCAATTTCAGCGGATTGTTTGTGGTATTGCTGGGGGCAGATGGCCCTTTGTATGCCAGTATTGCCCGCACGATGGTAGAGAAAGGGAACTATGTTGAACTATTCTCTCATGGTACCGACTGGTTGGATAAACCGCATTTTCCTTTCTGGGTTACAGCGCTTTCTTTCGAAGTCTTTGGATTTACCACTTGGGCTTATAAACTGCCGGCGATCCTGTTACTGCTGCTTGGAGTATGGTATACTTATTTGCTCGCGCGAAAATTATACGATGAGAAAACAGCCTACTGGGCTGTAATCATTTTGCTGACTGCCCAGCATATTGTTATCTCCAACAATGATGTACGGGCAGAGCCATATCTTACCGGGCTGATCATTGGCAGCATTTATCATTTTTACCGGTCGTATACCGAGAAGAAAAACTGGCAACTCGTTTTAGGGTCTTTATTCGCTGCCTGCGCGATCATGACCAAGGGACCATTTGCTATTATTCCGATCGCGGGTGCGATTGGAGGAGAGTTGCTGCTGAAAAAGAACTGGCAGCAGTTATTTCATCTGCGTTGGTTGATGGCGGCTTTACTGATCTTCCTGTTCATTACACCTGAACTGTACTGTCTTTGGTATCAGTTTGATCAGCATCCGGAAAAAGTAGTCTTTGGTCGAACTGGTGTTTCAGGGATCAGGTTCTTTTTTTGGGATAGCCAGTTCGGCCGTTTTCTTAATACCGGTCCTATTAAAGGAAAAGGTGACCCGGCCTTCTTTCTGCATACGCTGATCTGGGCATTTCTACCCTGGTCGCTGGTTTTATATATGGCGCTTACCAGGGTTTGGCAAAAGCGCTGGCGCAGGTCGGCGCAGCATGTAGAATGGCTAAGCTTCTCAGGAGTTTTTATCACATTGCTTGTTTTCTCATTGTCTAAATTCCAGTTACCGCATTATAGCAATATAATATTTCCACTCTTAGCCATTTTACTATCAGGTTATTTGCAACAGGTGAAGCTGCCGAAGGAATGGAAGGCAATTCATGTGGTACAGACCACTGTTATCACTATCATGGTCATTGCACCGTTATTATTGCACTATTTTTTCAGACCGACAACACTTTCCTGGCCGGCGCTGATACTGATCTTTGTACTGGTGATGCTCTTAGTTTTTTTACCAGTAATAGGATCTTTTCCTTCCAAGACTTTACTCTTTTACCGGACTGCACTCGCAGCGCTAATAGTCAATTTTTACCTGAACAGCATCGCTTATCCTTCTATCCTGCATTATCAGGCTGGTAGCCAGGCTGCATTTTACAGTAACAAAAAATTTCCGGATATTCCAGTGGTGCAATTGCGGAAGGATTATTCCTATGCGTTGACATTTTATCTGCATTCACCTGTGGTCACGATTGACAGTCTGCAACAATTAGAACAAATCCCCTATTCCTCCTATTTGTTATATGCTCCGGACAATGAGACCGAGAAACTGATCAGCGAAAAACCGATGCCTGTAAGAAAAGAATTCGACTACTTTCCTGTAAGTATGTTAAACGGGAAGTTTATCAATCATGAGACGAGGGAAGAGGAACTCAGTCAGTTTTCCCTGGTATTGATGGGAGACTCCGGGTTACATGCAGACAGGTCGGGAGAATAATTATCAGAAAAGATTCATCTGTGTGTGAGTATGTATGGATGGCAGAGAGGGCTTTCCTTCAAACAAACTGATCCTGCCAAATACTCCATCATAACCGGCCCGTCTGATCACTTCACCATTCCTCATGCGGCGGATCGCTTCGGCCAGCAAGGGGTTGAACCGGTGAATATCATTGATCGGTACTATTTGTAATAAGTCGAATTCATTACCAAATGCGTTTATCGCTTCGCTGTAAGCCGCCATTACTTTTTTCGACTCCACTCCTGTTTCATGTATCTCAGAGAATATTTCCGCAAGTGGAATAATGTATTTGAAAGAAGCCGCTTTGGAAGGTCGAACCGGTTCAGTTCGGTCAGCCAGCCGTTCTACGCGTTGCATTACGCCAACCGTCAGTTGCTTTCCGCATTTGGGGCATATATTATTTATAGCAATCGCTTCCGCCGGTGAAAGGCAAACGCCACAGTTACGATGCCCGTCATAAGAATATTTTCCTTCTTCAGGAAAGAACTCGTAAGTACCTAAAAATCCTTTCTGCGTTTTGATGGCTTCGAATAAAGCCTCGTAGCCAAGTTCAGTCTCAAACAGATTGGCTTCGCGACCTAATTTCTGAGGGGAATGTGCATCAGAACTGGAAAGCATGGTGAACCTGTCGAGTTGGCTCCAACGCCAGTTCATAGCTGGATCGGAAGAAAGGCCAGTCTCCAGAGCAAAAATATGAGGTGACAAGTCGCGAAAACATTCGTCTACGCTATCATAGCCACCTTTCGAGCCGAGGGTGGAAAACCAGGGTGTCCAGGCATGAGCTGGCACCAGGTGGGCTTGTTGGCCGGGAGTCTCCAGCACCACTTCCAGCAGGTCACGGGAAGATAAAGAGAGGGTAGGCCGGCCATCGGCTGCAAGGTTACCAAAACGGGATATTCTTTTATTGATCCAGGCGGCAGATGAAAAATCCGGGGCATAAACCAGGTTATGGTTTTTTCTTGTTTTACCGCCGTAGGTGTATACGGATGATATTTCTGTGGAAAGGCAAAAACGGATATCAGCAGCTTTAGGGTTTACACCGGGTAGTCCAGATTCGTTTGGAGGGTTCTTAAGCCGGAACAGGCCTTTGCCATCAGGTTCGAGTTTATCCTGTAGTTCTTTGAACCAGGCAGGGTGAGTGAAGTCACCAGTACTGATCAACTGTATTCCTTTAATAAGTGCCCATTGGTAAAGGGTTTCCAGGGTTAGAAATTTGCTGCAGGCTTGAGCGTAATGAGAATGTGTATGAAGATCGGCGATGTACAATGTCTGAAATTCTAAAAGTGAAAAGTCGAAATTACTAAATTTTGTAGCATTTTGGTAGGTTAATTATTTTTTCTTGATTAGTGGTTATTAAGTTTAAAAAAAGCGCGGGGAATAATTCAAAAATTGCTTTTTAAAAGACTGATTTTCCCTATTTTTGCTGCCCCGAAAGGGAGGGTAGGTAGTGAAAGCTGGTACCCTGATAGAATATATTCCTGCTTAGCTCAGTTGGTTAGAGCATCTGACTGTTAATCAGAGGGTCGCTGGTTCAAGTCCAGCAGCAGGAGCTAAAGCAATCTTAACGAACGCTAACGAATTCTGAAACCCGCGCTAGTCGCGGGTTTTGTCATTTTAGGCATTTTTGAAAATCCGTTAAAAACCGTTGATTTTCACCAAATGTTTTCGGATTGTTTTCGGAAAGTTTACGGATTTTATCCTGGTTTTTTGATCAAGTCCTACTTTCTTGAAGCTCAAGTATTATGGCATGCATAAACAGTATGACCCTGGCACCCTCACTTCGCATTAACAACCTCTTATGAAAAAATAGAAAGTATGCCGTTTTTTATTAAGGTCACGCTGTTGAGGAATGGCTTTGATATTTGAAATAAGCCGCCTGAATTTGCTATTCCCGGGTGAACTAATTGTATTAGTATTCGACTGGTTGGTGTTTTCGGAAAGTTTACAAATCTCCCCTAAATAGATGATAATCAATATTTTTTAATTCCCCAGCAGCAGGAGCAAGCTGAAGCAGTTACGAAGTTGATCTCGTAACTGCTTTTTTTATTTGCACACCATTTACACACCGATTTTTTTCAGAATTTTATTTTCCCAAAGAGAAATTGGGCATTCTGATAAATATGCAGCTAAACTCAAAAAACATTTACGATGCTCTGCTGGAAAAAGGAGTTACAAACTTTTATCATGCGAATTCTGTCCGTACATCATTGACTTTTATTAAAGAAAAAGCATTTGTATCAAGGGCGTATGTTGAAGATGGTAAATTGGACCAAACCGATCAGTATACTGATACAAAAGATAAGGATTTAGGAATATGGGATTCTGTATTTTTAGACGCACAGGATTTACACAATCATTTTGGTATAAATCATTACGGGCCTGTGTTGTTTGAATTGGACTTAAAACTCTTGCTTGATCCAGATTTCACCACAGTTCAAATTACTAAAACAAATCCTGCAAATTGGGTTGTCGATAGTCCTAGATTTTTTGAATCTGTAGACGACTTTAAGGGAAAATATCTAAAAGATGGAAATTTTGACAAATACTATGATAGTGGGGTAATGTTTGTGTTTTCTTCACCAGGTAAAAAATTTGATTTAAAAAAATATTGCAGAAGAATTATTCTGGACGATCCTAAAATAACCTTTACAGACGACTCAACCGTTTTCGCAAAAGTAAAAAATACCATTGAAGAGACTCTAAATCAAAATGGGCTTATCATACCAATAGTCTCTCGATTAGCAGATGGAAAGTCGCATCATTATTGCGCATTCCAATATAGAAGAATGTGGAATCATCAGAAGGAAGAATTTGAAAAGCTTTTTGCTAAAAAGCAAGATAATCAGCCTCTTGAATCCTAGTTATTAAAAATCTTTGCCTACTCGCTGGATAAAGCGAATGGACTGACATTCTTAGATGTCATGCATTAGCTCCAAGAAATGATTGAATGAGTAGCAAATTATTTAGGAGGTTTGTATCCTTTAATAAGCTTATTGACGGATCCTGCGGCCATGCCCAAGACTTTCCCTATTTCTGATTGCGAAAGTCCGCCTTTTGCTAATTCAATAGCAACCAGAGTTTGGTTAAGGGTTATTAAAATATCCAACTTATCCTTTTCGGCTTTTGGTAGTTTTTTTCTTGCCATTTTTATTTCCTTTTCTGATTGATGCTAGTTCCTTAGAAATGTGGGTTTGAGTTTTGCCCAATATCCCTGCAATTTCTATCGGTCTAAAGTTGAGATTGTTTAATAAACGAACCTGATCTTTGAGTAACATCAATTCGCCATCTGCTTTATTAAGCATGATATAGATCAAGGTATCTAATCTCTTAGATAACTCTTTCACATCGGTGGTGTTCAATATATCCTCCATAAGTATATTTTTTATTCTTTAGTCACGCCCTGAAGCATTTTATTCACGAATAGTTTACCTATTCCAAGCGTAGTAGCAATTTGCTGTTGGGTTGAACCTGACTTGGATAATTCTATTGCAATAGAAATTTGCAATAGCCTAATGATTTCGTCTAATTTTTCGCTATCTGTTCGATAAGCGACACTCTTTGTTCTTTTAACATTTTTCATTTTGGCACTATCTTTCCTTTAAGAGGTTTTAGCATTTCTGTAATGTATTTCATGTCACATTTTACAATCTTTCTTATTGAATGATGAGGCACACCAAGCATAACAAGCTGTAAAATAAGTTGCCTCCTTAGCAGATCATTGGTTCGCTCTAGAATAGCTCCCAAATCAGGTTCAGCATTATTATTCTTAGCCATAGATCTTCCTTAATTTTTTTTTACTTAAATGCGTTTGGATATGCTTGAATTAAACGACTGCTGTCGTCTCCATCTATAATTCCAAAATAAATAGTACGACCTTCGGAATAAGATTTTGCCAACGCCAGCTGCTCCATTTGATCCAGTATTTCTTGGCCAATATCTTTCCAATATTGTACAAAAAAGACTTGGGCTGAACTCCTGTGCAGACGCTGAATTTGATCTCCATTCTTCCCCATATCCTTAGGCATTAGTTTACTTACTGTCTTTCCTGGACCTTTCAAAGCGAAAGCAGCATGGAATCTTTTATTTCCTATTTTAAGCTTGTTTGTAAAAATATCATTCTTTTCTCCGCCCCAATCTTTCGGCGGCTTTGATGTTTCATTCAAGATTTTTAAAATCCCTTTTTTCATCCTTGTTTCAGGAATTTTCGCTATAGATCTGTTGGGATTTTTATTCTTTATTTTGCTAAACGAAGAAATATCATCAATAGTAACTTGTTGAATTTTTACCTTATTAGTCGGAATGCGAATATTTATGGTTGCCTTACCTCTTCCTTGCGGGTTTACTTTAGTTGGAACCTTATCCAATTTCTTACTATCCCCCGAATAATTCAAAACCTTTTGCCAGTTACCTTTATAAGCATCATCTTTCGTGTATGCCGTATCACCTTTATATTTTTGCTTTGTTTGATGAATAAGCTTTGCAGTCTCTAGCTTTTTTGCCGTATCTAAAACTGCCTTTCTACTTAGCCCTGTTGCCTTGGCAATGTATTCTACGGTTTTGATGCCTTTTTTTCCAAAGTAGATTGCCCGAAATACTTTTTTCTTTAATTCTGATTTCCAAATTTTCTTTGCGGCATATACAAAGTGATCATTTGAATTGCCTTTAATGTCTGAAACATTCTGCATGTGATTGCCTATTTGCTTTTAGAAGTTTTCTTTGACTTTGCAATTCGTGCAGGAACAAGTCTGCTTAAATTTCCTTGATCTATGCCTAAGGTTGCTGCTATCTGAGCTTGGGTCACTCCTTGGCTGAGAAGTTGTAATATCAATAATTTTTTAATGGCGATAAGTTCGCCATAAACTTCATTGGTTGGTTTACTTTTTTTAGCCATGCCTTTATTTTTGTCTATTGTTATTTATGACTTTAATCATGTAAGATTTAGAGGCATTGGGCATACTGACATGATTCTAACTCACAATTGTAAGTTTCTACAAAGACGGATAATATAACAAGATATAATTTTTTATCATAATAAAGATGTTTTTTGTCAGAATGTCAGGTATTTGGCGCGATGAAAAGCATGAGTCCTTTATTATTTTGAAGTCTATAATTGGGTAGACAATTTCTTCGGAGACATCAACTATCTGATATTAGTCAATCAGAAAATACGCCTAAGTCATACGTTAGATAAGGCACACGTTCGACGATTCTCGTCCTAATCACTTTAGCCAACGTAATACAAAACCCGGTATTAGAAATAAGGGTGCCCATTTTCTCATAATAATATCGAGTTCTTATGAATAAATGAGACGCTTGATTAATATTCTCAAAAAAACCTTCATTTTGCTGCGAAGGGTGAAAATATGGGTGGGTCGATATGTGAGCTATTTCATCTTCAGGTAATTTCTTCATGAGCTTCCCAATATCATGCCCCTTGACAGTTATATCATAAGTATGAAGAAGCAATTTTACATGTAGTTCTATTGAAAAAGCTAAACACACAAGCGCTGGCGTTGAAAGATCCATATCGTGTCCAGTAAGAGGCATTGATACATTAAGACCTCTGAATTTCTCTTGATGTTCTTCTATTTTGTTTGATTGGATTCTGCGCAGTTCACGTGTTTTTTCTTGCAATACCTCATAAGCGTCGTAATGACTACGGGCATCTCGAGCCAACATGAGGGTGCTGTGATCTAATTTCATAAGTATCTACAAACTGTTTACGTACGGGGTCAATATTTAAATTTTCCGAAAATAAGACAACCTCAAAATATAGGCTTAAACACTTTGGGAAGGCAATTGCTAAGACAAGGACGCTGTAGTTCTAGCCAAATTACCTAATTTCTTTGATCCAGGGTATCTCCCACCAGATCGCTAAATGATTGTAAATCAATCAACGCCTGGTTAGATAATTGCACAGTTAGGAGAGCTAAAGCAATCTTAACGAATGCTAACGAATTCTGAAACCCGCGCCAGTCGCGGGTTTTGTCATTTTAGGCATTTTTGAAAATCCGTTAAAAGCCGTTGATTTTCGCCAAATGTTTTCGGATTGTTTTCGGATTGTTTTCGGATTTTACCCAGGCTTTTTTTAACTAAGTCTCCTGAAATGGCCTATTTGCAAGCATAGGAATGCGCATAAAAACGCAAGTCCTTTGGGTACCAGAATAGCGGTTAAATACAACGGCGCAAGGATCATTTCTTCTGCACTACCAACGGCAGTTCCTTAACCTGGCGCAAAAAGATTATGTCCTTGAAATAATGGTGAGAATCAACAGCCATATACCAAGTGTTATCCAACCTGCTTTTGTGTTTGAATGAAATACTCGCAGAAGAAGGTACCAAATGGGCAAAGTGGTGACAAAGGTTATCATGAAAAAAATCAGTCCATAATTATCAATAGGACTAAGGTTTACCACCTGCCTTCCCATCAAATGAACAACAAATCCTAAAAGTGTGTAAGAGGTGATATATGCCAAGGAGAAACAACACGCACCGGCCATACCACCCGTGTTTTTTTTAGCGCCATGATCTATATAAACTCTTGTACCAGAAGACGTTCTGCCCATGCTTTGAATGCGTTCACCGCCTAACCCCACCAAAAAAAACAAAATCGTCAAGCCCCAAAACCAACCGTTAAACGATATGGAGGCTCCTGCCGTAAGGAGTAGCAATATGAATACCAGGTAAACGGTATAAGCTTTTCGGTTTGCCTTAGCTTTACTTCTCTTTTCCGCTTCTAGCCGAACCGTGGGAAGGTGATCTGTCTTTCTACCAAGTTCCAAGTGCTGTTGATATAATTCGTCATTACCGGCATAGCCTGGAGGAGTGGGTGGTGGGTTGTATTTATATGACATATAGAATATGTTTTATTGTTATTCGAATTTAAAACTTTTCCATTCAGGTTAAAATTCTAACTGATGATTGCTATATCTGTAATTTTTCACCTTCGGTCGTCGAAAAATGGATTCCGTCATTGACACCATCGCCAGTTAGGGTAATGTATTCGTTCATCAAATTGCCGTTCTGATAAATGCGGATCATTTCCTTTGCAATGCGCCGAAGTCAAAAGAATAACCCAAATAATATTTCCCATCTAATTTTACTACACCGGAACCGCCCAATGTGCCCAAAAAGTTTGTACTATAGCTAAATTCTATTTTGAATAAACTGTAAGAGTTTCTCCTGAGTATATCTTCGTCGTAGGGATTATTATTGTGCTCATAGTACGTAAACCGACTGAACTTCACTTTAGCCCAATCCGTAAGCCCGCGACTTAAAAGCTGTTCCCTTATTTCGTTAAATCTCCTTTTAGTGCCCGCGGTATTCTCCCGGTAAACGCATTGCAGGTAACTCTCGAAATTATTAGTTTTAAATGCATTGAGGATCTTCCGGCTTAGTTCATCAATACTATTTGAACCAACAACTTTATGGTCGGGCGTGAATTTTTCAGCTTTGGGCGGGGAAGAAAGACTATTGTTTGTGTTCGGGTTTGCGCTTGTGTTTCCAGCTTTTCCAACCTTTATCCATTTACCATTTTTTAACACAAATGAAATTTTCTCAATAACCTTTACTTCATTCGCCTTTCCCTCACTCAATACTTTTGTAACTTCCAGTGTATTATTATCCAGCCATTTTGTATCCCCAAAAGACCAGGCATTTTCATCGTCACACAAATCGGGGCCATACTCTTCAAATACTTTCTTCAATGGGCCGGAAACATCATATATTTTTATGAACGATCCACAATCCGGCAGGTAGCTATAAGCCAACCATTTCTTGTCCTGTGAAAAGTTTTTCAGGCTGAAATCATAAAAGTCCGAAACATAGCCCGACTTATCCCTGGCCGCAAAGCCGCTTGTCCTGTTGATAAGCACCCAGGCACCATCTTCTGATGAAAAAATATAATTATTTGTTATTGGCTCATAGCCTAAAAATGCCCCGAAAGGCCCAACTAATATCTTTTTGTTTCCCGGCAGCGTCAACTCATAATTCGGCTTATTGACAGATGCATTGGTTATCTTTCTCACTTTCCCGTTTCCGTATTTTCTGATAGCTGTTTGTTCATCATAACTATCATTAAAGTCAGCATATGTTACTGCTGGTTCTTTGATGTCTGAACCGCCATTTGATACAACGGCAGTGTTACCAGTAAGAGCGCCAGCCGCATTACCTTGCCCTGGATTTTTGTCTTCCGTTGCTTTTGTACTGTTAGTCGGTTTTTCGGATTTATCCTGGACTGGAACTTGCCGGGAAACACCCACCTCATTTTTTGTAAGGAACTCAACAGAAGTAATTATCTTTTTTGCCTCTTCCTTGTTTTTTTCGTAATTTTTTTCGTTGGAAAAATAGGTGAAGATGTATACTTTTTTATTATGAATGGTTTTGTATGAATCAGTAAAATACTCTTTGCTACCATTCCTGAGTTTGCCGCTCACTACCCACCATTCGTGATCGTTTCGTTCCTGGAACGCTGACTCCAGTATTTCAAGATTCATATTTTGCTGAGGCTGTGCTTTCAACATTTTCAGTTCCACATCAGCAACCTGGTGAATGTCGGCGTTTTCATAACCTTCGGCCATTTTGCTGATCTCCATTTTCACCATACATAGGCCAAACAATCCTATTCCTGGCGCGTTTATGCAGAACTCGGAATTCTTTTCCTGCTTGTTTTCTTTCCAGTTTGCAGGATAGGTGATGATATACATTTTATCAGATGATACGTGCGACTTCGTATCCTGTGAAAATGTAATGAAGGGAACAGTGAAAAGCATCATCAAGATGCAGAAAAACTGTTTGTGTTTAAACTTTGTCATGAGGTGGATTATTAATGGGCGCTTATTTTTATTAAGTAGTCAAATTGAAAAAATATATAAACCTACCGCATACAATTTCCTCCCGCTGAAATAAGGCCGCCGTCATTATCAATAGGAAAGGCTGCACTTAATAATGGCTTTATACTCATTTTGCGCTGGAGGATGTTCAAAGACTAATTATCGCTCATTTTTACAATGCAAAAATATTGAGCAGCTTTTTTTATCTTATAGCCCTAAAGGGCTATTTTGGTCCTAGATTACCCAAAGCATTTCATATGGATAAGCCAACTGGATATTTTGAGTTTTTAAAAAAAATCAAGTCATTTGAGACGCCTCCATTCGATTGGCTACAAATGAGTATGGATGATAGTTCCCTCAACAGGTACGTTCCCCTATACGGCGATCATTTCAAACATGCCAAATCGGGAGCCTATTTGTTAGATTATTCAGAGCAACGTTATCTTCATTTCGATCAAACAGCTAGTCGAACGCTAACAGGACATAATAGTTCCTACCTGCTCAAAGGTGGTTTAGAAGCTGGGCTTGGGCTATGGGACAAGAACGATTTAGAAGTCTACGATCAGCAAATACTCCCGGCCAATTTGGATTTCCTGGAGTCCATTCCTGTTGAAGAAATTCCTAAGTATTTATTTGAGTGTACTTATAAAGTAAAAAACAAAGACGGTGAATTGAAAACAGTTCTGCAAAAGTCTTTCTTTCTACATTCGACGGATAAAAAGCTGCCGACATTAGTCTGCGGTTATCTTTTCGATATTACCCCTTACAAAACTGACAATTCCATTGCCTATCGGATTCATAAGAATATTGGCAATGGTATGTATCATCAGGTAAAGGATGAACTTTTCTTTCCGTCATATGAAGACCGGTTTTTAAGCAAAAGAGAAATAGAGGTACTGCAAGGCTTTTCTCTTCATTATTCACTCCAACAGATCGCAGACAAGTTGCACATCAGTACGCATACTGTAAAAAACCATCTAAAAAATATAAGGCGAAAAGTGGGGTGTGAAGACAATGCAGAACTTTACCTCTATGCCAGGTCAAAAGGGCTTTTAGGCTAAATCAGGCCACCAAAATGAATCAGTAAGAAGTTTAAGATCAGCGACTTAAAGACAAAAGATTCACACCAGTGGGAAAGAGAAACATTTTGGCAATTCAGGTAGAAAGGGAGTCTGTGCATTTGCGCGTTGCCACCAATCCGCATATGGTTGTACTTGAACAGTCAGCTATTGTTCCAATAAGTACGGAAGCTGATATACTTAAAAAACACTTTCGGATTTCGTCTTATCAGGAAGATAGGTGGCAACCTGTTCATTTTTGCGAATGGGTTTATGGTAGATCAATATCTTTTCCACCAGGATGCGACCATTCAACGTCCAACAGAATGGAAAGTTGGTAGAGGAGGCTTATATGCTTCCCAAACAAGGACCGTACCCAATCCTGCCTATTATAATCCCGATAGAGGATTCTATGAAGATGGACCTCGCAATAATGGTAAAACGTTCTCTTATTGGGCTGGTGTAGATAAGGCATATATGGCATGCTCATTACCAGTAGAAATAATGATTCGATTTGCCAAAGTGGAAACGTTTTTTGACATCCCGAAAAGGGAAAATCTCACTTATATAAAGACTCTCTCTTCTTTCTCATATTCCTTTCGTATTCCTTCAATAAGGTCCTTTTGAGAGATGGTATTTTCGTTTCTAAAAATTGTTTGAAGTGAAGAATAGTGAATGACGCTGACGATTGCCGAGCCACTGAGTTCGTATTTTGCCGCGATTACAGAAAGGTCTATATCATCTGCCAGTTGCGCTTTTGCCGGGACCGTTGATTTCCACAATGCCAGCCGTTCCTCTTTATTTGGCATCGGGAAATGAATGATGGCATTGAAGCGGCGGATAAATGCCTGATCGATATTGGCTTTTAGGTTGGATGCCAGGATGATCAGCCCGGCAAAATCTTCGACCCGCTGGAGTAAATACGACACTTCCTGGTTAGCATATTTATCATGAGCACTTTGAAGGTTCGATCTTTTGCCAAACAGAGCATCTGCTTCATCAAAGAATAGTATCCAGTCTTTGTTTTCTGCTTTATTGAAAATCTTTTCGAGGTTCTTTTCGGTTTCACCGATGTATTTGGACACGACTTGTGAAAGATCGATCCGGTACACATCCTTTTGGAACTGTTTGCCGATGAGAGTGGCAGTTAATGTTTTCCCGGTGCCTGATGGACCATAAAAAAGTGCCCTGTAACCCGGTTTTACTTTTTTGTCCATTTGCCATTCCTGCATAAATGCGTCATTGTGTTGCATCCATATCTTAAGATCGTTGATCGCTTGTGCAGTTTTTGAATTTAGGATGAGATCGCTCCAGTCCATTTTTGTCGTTACCAGTTTAGCGGGGAATTCGGGGCCAAAAGTTGGTTTAGACAGCGTACCTGTTGTAAACAGATCAATATACTCATCCTGCAAAATGATCTTGCCGCTCATTCTTGGTTCACCACTCTTCACCTGTTCGAGGTAGAGGATATTTTCCTTTGCAAAAAAATGATCGGGCGAAAAGTAATGTGATGCCCGGAGCCGTTTATGGATGTCGTTGCCGGCAATAATGAACGAGGCTGTTTCACCTGTGGGTATCGTACTGCGATGGTTATTGCCTTTGACTCCCCCGATTTCCGGAAAGTCGCCGCCATTGGGTAGGTATTGCTGGATGATGGAGTCAAGGAAATTAGGTTGGAGGTGGGGAATGAGGGCGAGGAGAAGGATGATAGATTCTTCCTGGCTTAGTTGATGAGTTAAACAAAAAGCCTCCGCAAATGCATTTTCTTCCAATTTGATAGCAGAAAGGGATAAGGATTCATTCTGCCCCGTGCTGAAGTAATGTTGTAATCTCCGATCAACTATTTCACGGAGGGATTGCATCGAAGCTATGATTTTGTGGTTATTATTCTCCATGCGATTAAGTTTGTGATTTCAGCATTATGGATAATAGTTCATCAGTTTTTCAAATGCGGGCGTAATATCTGTTCCGTTTTGAATGGTTTCTGTATTGTTTGTCAGGTTCTGGATCCTTGTATCGAGTAATTGGAGGTGCGCATTAAATGCATTTTGCCATTCCTCGGTCAGCCCGCGCGCTCCAAGGGAAACGGTAGCACCTCTGACTAACGGGTCAGGGCTTTTTGATTCAATTTCGCTGTGGATGCTCAATTTTTCACTGGAAATTGGGTCGTATTTTTTAAAGAGTTCAGTTGCTTCATTGTCAAAATTGTCCCGGTATTTTTTTAAGGCATCGATGTATTTGTTCATGTCACCCGCCTTTGCCTGTTTTTCTAACTCCGTTTTCAAAGCAAGCCATTGTTGTCGCGCTTTGCCGTTCCAATATGGAAGCAGTATGTTATTATTGAAGTTCTTAATCTGAACTGTCAATGAAAGATATCGTAAGTTGAATTGTGTTGGCTTCCTCTCTATAAACAGCGGGTGACCTTTCACCGATGATTTATATTCATCAAACATCTTCTTCTTAATGTCAGTAATTTTCAATTGTGGTTTGAAGTTCTTAGCATTGATATCCTGGATAGCAAAAGGCATGTCTGTTTTTGGCACAAAAAGGTTGGCAGCGTATTCTCCTATAAATTGTTCGTCAGTGGTTTTTCCCTGCAACTTTTGCGCTTTTGTTTCCCTGATCCAATCATCTTTTAACCTGTCCATTGTGAACATTGGCCCGGGTTGTTTTTTCTTTTTGGCTTCTTCGTATGCCTTTATGCCTTTGTCGCTAAGTGACATCTGTTGGTTTTCTTTACTCAACGCATCAAATTGTTGCTCCAACATTGGTATAACTGTGAAATCATCATTGTGCAGAATTAGTACCGGCATGTCCTTAGCAGTCATTATCAGCCCTATGTGATTGGGTAATATTATATACTGAAACTTCAACCCGATTTTCGGAGCGATCAGTGAAAGCAGGTAAGCGGTCTTTAGGGCATAAACACCGCAATCGTGTATGAGTTGACCGGTCAACGCCCTCGGGAAATTCTGGGTGAGGTAATTGTCGCCAAAATCGTCGATATTATAAGGCGTATGAATGGTGAAAGCTTTCATATAGCTTTGAATAAGCCTGATAAGTTCCAAAAACGCATTGGCATTGCTGAGCTTTTTATTTTGGGTAAGATCATCAAACTTTTTATCGAGAAAGTCTCTCCAGTCATCAATGGAAAAGAGGTTAAATGTCTTGCTGGCACCCATTAAATCGGCGGGGTGTTCTTTTCCCGTCAACTTTCTGCCTTTACTATCTAATCCGTAAAAGCTCATCAAAAATGCCAATTGCTGTTTCCTGATGTTTTGCATCACAGCCACAGGCAACAATTTTTCTTTGCCTTCAGTTTGTTCTTTATCGTAATATTCGATTTTGACAGATGCGCTTTGAGCGCTGGTGTCAAAGAAATCTCTATGCATGCCTCCTTTAGTAGTAAATTCTGTTCTGGTGACTTCAACCAGGGATACCGCGGGTTGAAAAGTTTTTAAGTCACCTGCAGGTTTTATAAAATCTACACCGTCGAGAGTAGCTTTTGCAATAGTATCAAGGTTATTGACAACAATAGGAATGGATGGTGCTTCCCCGCTTGAGTCAAGTTCTTTTATCACAATATCCATTTGGCTTTGAATAATGCGTTGCATACCACCGTAAAGGAAACCGAGACGACCGATCATCGCCTGATAAAATTCCCATTCTGTCCAATATCCGCTTTTTACTACTCTTTCATCACCATAGGTTCCCATACTCCTCGTTTTTGCAATTTCGGTTATGTCCATTTTTGCAATCTCGCCAGACAGGTATTTGAAAGAGGAAATCAAAATAGACAAGGAATCGGCCGCTTTTGCAGGCGAGCTTGCATCTATTCGTAGTAAGGCAGCGTTTGTGTAGGAAGCATAAAACTCATCGTCGCGTTGGCGAGGTAATCTATATGAGGTGGAAGTATGACCTCGATCATAAAACAACTTCGCCTCGGTCGGCAGCCCGATAAATTGCAATCGCCCGGCCAATTCATTCGTCTCGGGAAGACTATACACGTTACTATATTGATAGGCAAAATCATCCTTTCCTGGATAATCCATTTCATACACATCAAATCTTTTCACAGGATGATATTCGGCAAAATCTTTAAAGAATTGTTTGACTTTTTGCTGAATGGACTTTTTTGCCGCTGCGTCAAAAGGAGATGCTGCATCTGCAGCAGCGCGGATCGCAAGGAAGTCGGCCCTTAGTTGCGCCTCCTGCTGCTGTTGATCAGGTTTACTTTGCTTTTGCAAGCTTTTCCCGGCATGTTGTTGTTGCACAACATGGGTTAACTCATGCGCTAATAGTCGTTTTCCCTGATTTGTATTCGGCTGGTACTGGCCTTTACCAAATGCAATTTGATTGCCTGAAGTATAGGCCAGCGCATTTATCTGCTCAGCCGAATTATGGGCTTCTGAATCATTATGGATTTGGACATTACTGAAATCGTGGCTAAACCGTTGTTCCATGAATGCCCTTGTTTGGTCATCTAATGGCTCACCATTGGATTGCAGCGTTTGGTCAAGAGAATCTGATGGTTTTTGCTGAAATGAAGACAACAGCGTCGGTTTTGGCTTGAAAAATGTCTGCGGTAACGTTTCGGATGTGCCAGTCACCTGGCTGGCCATTGACTCAGCTTCTTTTTCGTATATATCACCTGGTTGGTCCGACTTCATTTTTGGCTGTACAAATGGTTTTCTGAAGAAGCATTTTCTTCCAGTTGCGCCAGAAGTCTTTGCAGATTTTGATATCGGGCCATGTGTCTTCATTATTCTCTCCTGATTACTATTTGCTGCTTTACGCTTTGTTATTTATCGTTGTCACAGATAAGATATTTGAAGGCAATTCAGAGTCAGGTGGAAATTGCTTTTCGACTTTCACGATAATTTCTACTGGTGGTCGTTGGGTAGAATCATATACCGGTTCAACAGTGTAATCGTAGATAGCATATGTTGCATTGATATCCTGCCAAACCGCATTCTCAATCTTCCGCATACCAACGTCATAACTGTGATTAGCCTCTTGTGTCATAGGCACGATATTGGCACTACTGTAACTGCCTGGTCCACCCAATGAATAGGCCACCAGATGACCAGCCTGATTCCATTTGTTTCCTTTCGGATCGTAATCGATCGCTGCACTTTCCTTTTCGTTAATCTTACCTGCTTTGCTTCCATCTTCCCAGTTGTCCTGACCGACCCTGACGTGTGCAATCCTTTTACCCCTTGGATTTTTCGGAGATACAGTGAAAGGTTGTACTTCCGTTTTCTTTGGCTTGTACCAATAATAGCCGTAGTTATAGAAAGGGAAGAATCTTCTGCCACCCTCAATTATTGCAACGAATCCGTGTGTTTCCTGCCCCTGCACTTCAATTTTGACATTGATCTCATGTACAATATATCCGATCTTCGTTTGGATATCCACAACTACGTCACCTTTCTTGAGAACAGGAATTTTTTGAGGCTTATCAGTCAGCGGTTCGCTTTTTGCGGAATCGACTATGGAGGGATCTTGCAAAATACTAGGTGCGTGGGAAGGTGCCCCCTGCGGATCATATTTCAAATCTGATTTCTCGAATTTATTTCCGTAATCTTCAATCTTATCGGCCAGATGTTCTACGCCACGATCCGCAGCTTCTCCATTCGTCGCTATAGCTTTCGTAGTTTCAACCAGCTTATTAGCTTCTGTTTTAATGTCGTTCAGCTCGGCTAATTCTTGCTTATTAATTTCAGTTTCTTTTTGATTGAGCACCATAATTGAAGAAGCTTCATTCTCTTCTTTTATTTCCTCGTCTACCTTGTTTGACAATTTATCTTTATCGTCTGAATGCATAAATATTTCCACTGTTGGATTCGACTTAGTTCCTGAAACTTCCATATATAACATGTGCGGGCTTCCATTCATTCGGAAGGAATCCTCAACCGAATATTTTCCAATTGATTCACCTGCTCTTTCTATTGGCGCAAATTTGGTATCGGAAACTTCCGCTTTCTTTTTGCCTCCTTCCTCATAACCCGGTTTGGTTTTCAGCGTTGATTTTTCACGATTCCAAATCGCAGCTGCAATTCCTTTTACCAGAGATTTTGATGGTGGTACAAGATCAGGTAGGTCTTGAGTACCAGAAATAGTATGCGTGAAGTCTTTAGTGAACCCGAAATTGCCGATGGTCCACGAGGCATGACCTAAATTCGCATTGTTTTCTTTACTAAGGGTCTTATTATCTTCTTCGTCTTTGCCTACTTTAAAGAGCGTTACATTAGCAGATACACCCGCGCTAAGACCTAAAGTCAATATGCCATTAAGGCCAAGATGACCTCCAAACGTGTAAGTCGGCATCTTTCCGGGGCCAGAATCTGCAATTTTTACCGATGGCTTTGCTCGTACGTGAACATCTAAATTTCCAGTACCAGTTAGATCGAACCTGGCATTCGCTATCTCCCACTCGGTTATTAAAAAGTCCGCATTAAGCGCAATTTTAATTGACGCTTGCAAGCTCGCACCAACATTAGCGTCAACATCGAATACACCTGCTATAGCATACTCACTGTAAATGCCAGGATAATTAGAATAGACCCCAGATAAGATCAATTCCTTGAACATGATGTCGCCAATCTTGTACCATGCCCACATTCCCGCCTTTGCACTAATGTCTACTTCTACAGGGGTAAAACTAAATTCGGCAAACGTCAACCAACCAGTATCAAACACGTTAATATCTTCCTTCTTAATCGCATTAAATATTTTGTACGTAGTATTCAGTTTGATCTGGCCCGCTGTTACAATAGCTCCGGTCGGATGCACAACAAAAGCAGTACTCCCGTTTATCGTATCTTTTCCTTCAGTAACTCTAAATTTAAATTTACCCCATGCCGCCAGTGCAAGCTTTTGACCTGGGTCAGGAAGATTCGAGTCTGCCAAATTTTGGTACTGTGGCGCTGGCGCAGTACCACCCGTTGCCGTAGGTAGATGCTTAAAGAATAGTTTTTCAGCCGTTGGATAATCCGATAGACTTATTGTTATGTCTCCATCGTATCGGGGGTTGTTTCCCGGTTCTTTGATTGTACCATGGCCTGTGGCAGATAATCTTCCTTTCGAATAAGTGATGTGTATCTTGCCTGTGGCTTCATATCCTTTACCCGTCCATTCCCCATTTAATTGCAACGAGTACGAATCGCCAGACATGTATGCTTCCGGTGCCCGCTCCAGTGGAAGTGAATAGGACTCGGTGCCGGCAATATCCGTGAGTATAACTCCTTTCCAATAACTTGCTTCATCACTGATACCGAATGTTGAGTAAATCTGCTGTTGATTGATGATATTTAACTTGCCAGCCATTAGTACGGTCAGCAATCCACTTTCAAGCTGGTTGAAAAATAAGCCTTCGAACTCCTCTCCCGCATGATCTTCTCCAAAAACTACCGGAACGAAATGCTCCATATCAGCATGAAAAAGAAAGTCATTACGGACTGTATTGGTAAAATCTGTGATACTCTCATCAAGAACACCCGCCTTGCCGGTAATCATTTCTTCGTCAATACGCACCCGCAATGCCATTGTTCTCTTTGAAGAATTTGTATTCAATGCAGGATGGATTAGTGGCAATACGGTTACTCCGGTTGCTTCCTTATGTTCATTATCAAAAATCGAAACACATCTATCTTTATTGAGATTATTGAAGTTACTTCCAGTGTTGAACGACTGGAATGGATCATTATTAAATCCACCCCGTAGCTTTTTCGTCAGTGTAATGACACCGCTACTTAAATTTCCAAACCTTACATTAATGGTGACATTCCCCTTTGTCTTTAAATTATAGATGATATAGGTGGCCAGGTCACCCGTAGGGTTAAATCCGGTCACTCCTTTCAATTCATATACTTGTTCACTACCCCTCTTTAGTTCATCCGCAGTAGGCTCTTCACATTCGGGAAGTACAGGGAATTTGGGTCTTTCATTCAGATGATGGCAATTTTCTATGCATATTGCCAGCGGATCATCGACAATAGCAAACCCGGCATTTAGAAATTTCTTTTGAAATTCCGCAAAGTCTATGAATTCTGTCACAACGAGACGAACAGCTTCAACCCATAACGGCATGGGAATGTCAACATCATCTACCACTGATGAAAAATCCGACTCATATCCGTTGGCTTTTGCAATCCCAAATAACTTATCGATCTCGTGAATGGTCAGGATTTTATTACAAATTTTCCGCTCCCGGCAATTGTAAATGGCGTTGGCAATTTTTGAGTAATGTGAATTACCCGTACGTCTATACAGGTCCCTGTATTTATGCTCAATGTCTCTGGATGTCTTTTCGAGAGCCGGAGGCCCTTTGGTTATTTTGTGAAATTCGGCCATGACAGGGTTTCTTTGCACTGTGTTCTTCCTTCCACCCTGCTGCACTACATGCGTCAACTCATGCGCTAACAGTTTTTTTCCCTGCGGCGTATCGGGCTGATACTGGCCCGCAGCAAACACCACATGCTTACCATGTGTATACGCCAGCGCATGAATGTCTTTCGAAGATTCATTCGCCAATACATCATTGTGGATCCGAACATCTCCGAAATCATAACCAAACCGCGACTCCATAAACGAACGCGTCGATTTATCAAGCGAATGTCCGGGAGAATCTAAAACGGTATGCACAGATGGTGTTACTTGCGGACTCGCGCCACCCATCGTCTCTTTCCTCGCAATTAGCTTATCATGCTCTTCGCAAGCGGCACATTTGCGCTGAAGGAAGGAATTATCAAGAGTGGATCGTTTTTCCCTTTTGGGTTGGATTTTCTTATCCTCCTCCTCACATTCGGCACACTTCCGCTGTACCAACCGCTTCGGCTGAATCATCTCTTCCTGTTCGCACGCCGCACATTTTCGCTGCACATCAAATTGCCTGTCGGATTTTGTCTGTATCGCTTCCTCCTCCTCTTCCTCCATTCGCTGCAAACGCTCTTCCGCATCACAAGCCGCACATTTCTGTATTGTTGAAATCGGCTGCGCCGCCGGGAAAAAGGGAAGTGCTGAAGTTTGGTCCGGCATTCGCATTACCCTATCGGCCATTGCATCTGCCTCCCGCTCGTATACATCGTCGGCTGGCCCCACAGACAATTTCGGCTGAATCAACGCGGGAGTAAAAAAGGGCGCCTCAGCTTTCTTCGTGAAAAAGCTGCTCGTCTTTTTTGGGACGGCTTGCGTTGTATGTTGCGGCGCTGCAAGTTCCATCGGGTCCTACAACTATTTCATCTGTTAATTATTTGTTCCTTCACGCCCATTCAGTAAAAATCATCTCCTTCATCCATGGTAACCGGGTCACACCTATACCCCAGGGCAAACTGCCAAACAAAACATCAATAGCCTTTCGCTCTACCTGCAATGACCAGCCATGATCCACCTGTAATAGTTTTCCCTCCCGCTGTATAAATGCTTCCCTGAATGATTCAACACCCGTATTTTTTAATACCGCCCAGTGCCCAATCACGGCCTGGACCAATTCATCGCTGGCAATTCGTATGTGTTCGCTCGCGACCAACCCCTCTGTAATCATCTCCTCTATTGGTACACCGCATAATATCTTTGGCAACACCAGGTCAACCTCCTCTACTCGCTCCTGCGAAGTTGCAAGACATTGAACCGACACGATCGCCCGCTGTACACTTTGTTCATCCACCCATTCATTATCGTTCCTGAATCCCAATTCTTCAAACATCCTGGAAAGAAAAGGATGAAAGATCACCAATCCCGCATTCCTGATATAAATAGCCTTATCCGCTTCCGGACCAACCGGCTTCTTACGAGGCCCTGAAGGTTGCTGTCTATCTTTTTTCGGAGGCAGCTTGCTCATCTGCTCCCTGGCTTTTGTTTTTATTTCGTCGATGCCGGGCGGAGCCTGTGCAATAGTCTCCAATACACCTTCAGCCACATCATCGTAATTTTCATCATCAACTCCACATTCGCTCAGCAGTTGGCTAAATGAATAGCTACTTAATCCATTTTCCTTAAGTACACCATCGATCACCTTACTTACGAAATCCTGACCGAAATTCCGGACGAGTCGCTTTGCAACCCAGATATCCCTGCCGACCAATTGCATCACCGCTTGAATTATCCCAGCATCGATGACCAACCCATTTTCTACTTCAGCAAGGGAGCCCACCCGGCTATTCCATGGCAGGTAGCCATGTTCCAGGTAAAAAATAAATTCATATCCCCCATTACTAAATGGTCGCTGACTCTTGTCCACCTGCCGCAATTGATCAGACAACTTACGCAGGGTCGTTTCCACCCACTCTTTCTCCCAGTTGTCTGCCGCAATGATCTCACAATCGACTTCCAGCCTTTCAATACAAACCACTTGGCCCTTACCAAATTGCTCGTCAAAAAGAGTATTTATCCGGGGCTGCAATTTTTCATAATACAATTCCGCGATGCGGTCCTGCAGTCCAAATGCGCCATCAAGGCTATCGAAATGGATCTCGATCGATTGCCGGCCAATAATATGATCCTGTTTATAACTCACAAACTGAAATTATTATCGAACTCTCTATTGTTCAATTTGGCAGCCATAATCTCACGCGTCAGGAGATAGGTCTTTTCATCAATACAACGAGTATTACCAAGAATTACGGTGGCCCTGTGCGTGATAGCAATTGGCTGGTCCTGGTTGAAGGCGCCGCGACCCGTTAAGGAGAATGGACGACCCTCTACCGGCTCGATACTGTTGTTACCTTGCGTAACTTTCCAGCTTGATTCAGCTAAATCGGCTTGCTTGGATTTAAGGGTCAGCTTAACAGGTGGCAGATTCCTCGTTGCATTCGACCGTGTCAAATTCATGGTAAAATCAGCCATACTGAAGATCACTGTAATAGCTACCGTTACTTTATTCTGGTTGATCGTATACGCAACATTGAAAGTCTTTGTTGCCGTAATGTTCATGGCCGCCGGATGTATCACTAAATTATTATCCATGATGTCTCCGTCATTCCGTTCAATCGTCACTGTTGCACCAGCAGGGATAGAAGTCTCTAGAGCCTGATTTTTCAGGTGCCCGCATACAACAAGGTCGCGATTTTCAGTGCGTGGCAATTCAATACCCTCTTTCGCTATACCCGGACATGCGCCATTGGTAGCCTCCAACACAATGCCAAGCGGGAATTTATCCGGAGGGAAATCATGCACCGGGTTTTTCTCTTCCGAGAATACGGTATCATTCGCCGACCATTTGTATTTGATGCCGGGCATTCCCTGGTCATCCGTTTCATTGATGAATTTCACCCGCACAAAATCATTGCCGACCTTGTCGATCACCGCTTTGAATTTGGGAACCGGTGTTGCTGCTACCGTTACCAACACCGAAACAGATTTGCCATTAGCTGTATAAGTAATGTTATAGGAACCTGCTGCCAAACCAAACGGTGAGAATACAAATTGCCCGCTTTCCATTTTCACACCCTCTCCCGATATTGCTCCGCCAGGAGGGGTCACATCGATTCCAAATACCGACCGGTCACTATTACAAAAACTATTCTTGTCAATTTTAATAGTTGGATCAACCGTTTCATCTTTCGGAGGTGGCGGCAAAATATATGTGATAGGAGGACAATCGCTGCAACACAAGTAAGGCACATAAAAATCTGCAATCACCATTTCATTGGTCAATTCAAACCGTGGCCGCTCGGGCGGACGGTTGATTATTTCCACGATCTCTTTCCTGCGGTCTTCAGGCAAATCCTGGCATTCATCCAGGTATTTTTGCATCACGTCTCTGAACCGGACATACAATTCCGGTTCTTTATACAGTGTAGCTGTTTGCAACAGTTTCGATTGAAATTCTAAATGATTCAATTTGACGGCTGGTTTCAGCAAATCCTGGAAATGCGACATCATCAGCGTGCTCAGCTCTTTATTCACGAACAAACTGCGTATGTCCACAAAACGTTGCCTCCGTTGTTCGTGATACACCAAGATGAAAGTCCCTCCCCTGGGTACACCCGCTTTGTGTTCAACACCGCCATGCTTTTTAAAATAATAGCTGAAATTTTTTGCCAGCCTGTATTCTGCCGTCCGGCGCAGGTACTCATTTTTCAATGCTTCCAGTCTTTCCACAATACAGGAATCAAAGGTTATTTCTACTTCGGTAGCGATCCTTGGTGATACTTGCTTAAGCGCCTTCGCCTCCGTTTCTAATCTTTTGAAAGTGGTTTTGAATTCTACAATATTCAATTCTGCCAGCTCATTCGACATTAGCAACCGAATCACCGATTCAATACGATCGATAAATTCAAACAGCCTGAAATGCAGCGCAGAAACAGGAATAACGCCACGGAAAGCCACGGGGTTTCTGAATTCACCCTTATTCGCCCGCACAATACTGATGTATTTATTGCCAACCAAACCTGCCGCGGGATTGCACAATCGATCCAATGTATCGCCCTTTATATATTTCTTCTCGGCGTGAAATTCATTTACCAGTGTCGAAACAAAAACATGGTCCACGGCATCCGGCAACCTGTTGATCGCACTAACAACCAGTTTATCTTCATCGTCGTCGTCGGCAAGTACTGCTGTTGCTGTTTCTACCGTTCCAGGCGCTGCTGCATCCGATGAAACAGTTCTTGTATTAGCCATCAAGCGCAGCCCGGCCGCAATGAGCGGATTTGAAATGGGAGTGGCGACAACCTGCGGGAAGAATGTAGGCCGCCCCGTATACCTCACTTTGGATGCAAGGCATAACGCGTCATGTACCCGGCAAACAAATTCCGCAATTAACACACGATAATCACTTTCCAGGTCCCGGATCAAACATTTCGGCTCCTCACCCCTAACCAGCGCCCCAATATAATCGGCACTCAGCGCAATAGTTTCAAATGGCAGGTTGAACCGTTGCTGCAACTGTTTAACCCGGAACAGCGCGTCGTTAATGCTTTTGCCAATATGCCCCTCCACCCGGAAGAAATCATATTGTTCAATATCATATAGCAGGGGATTGATAACAGGATCTGCTGTTGCGTAGTCAGAAGCATTATAACTCAGGTTGAATTTTGCCCGTTGCCGGTTGGTTTTGCGATAGTCCCAGGAACGGTACAATTCCTTGTTTGCCGTTGCTACTTTATAGTAATAAGGAATACACCGTTTCGATAGTGGCACCGCGCTCCACCTGCTCGGCGTAATCTTAACCACTTGTTTTTCAAAACCAATAATATCCCCGTAACTGATTTGCTCCACCATCAGTTTCAATCGGGCGAACAAAAAACGTACCTGACCGATCCGTTCATTTTCCGGATCAAATAAGGAAGAGTAAATGAAGTATTGGCGATAAGCCGAACGATCAACGCCGGTATTTACATTTGCTTCTCCCAGCATCACATGCAAGGGAAACCTCATTTCATCACCACAACACTCGGTCCTGATCTGGGTGAGTTTCTCCTTTAACTCGTAGTATGCTTTGATGAGATCGTCGATGAAATCATAGAAATACTGTATCAATATGGGTTGTGTGCTCTTGATCTTTTCTCTCAATTGACTCAACACCTGGAAGAGATCAGCGAAAGGGTCCTGCGGCTCATTTTCGAGCAGGTATTTATGATTGGTATAGCATTCGCTGAGCAATTGTGCCAGTTTCTTCAATAACGCATCGTCAACCAACGCAACAAAGGCATTCAGCACATCAGACGAAGAATTGAGGTTGCCGGCGGGAACATTGTATCTTTTTAGTTGAATATGCTTAGTATCGTCTTCTTCTGTTGTGACCGCTACTTCCCCTCCCTGCCGTTTGATAATTTCATCAAGGATGGATTTCTTTACCAATAACATTTTCACGTCGAAATCCATCCTGCTGCCTTTATCATTACAGTCGTTGGTATCACAATTTTTCAGGTTCAGTTGCTCTGCTTCCAAAAACAACACTACAGCAAATTTATCCAAATCACTGCCCGGCACATTCGACAGGATTGTCGCATTCGCTTTTTCAGCGGCATCCAATCCATTAAACGTTTCTGTGGTGATGAGTTGCAATAAACCGCTTTCGAAAGCCGGTTTATAAAAGGGAATATTGCCGGTTTCCACATTTCCGCATTGTTTTATCAAAGACAGGTCATTTGGAAACTCACGTACGGCATACGGCACAAAATGGGTATAATCGCTTTCGCAATGGAGTACCAAATATCCTTGTGATGTTAGCGCTGCCCCCTTCGACACATGAATGGCCGTTTGCGTATAGCTGATCTTTAGCCCGCATACAATTCCGCAGCCGATTAATTTCGCGCGGGTCAACCGGTCCTGCTGGTCAAGGTAGTTAAACAGGTCGTTCAGGTGTTTATTAGACAATACCTGGTCCGCTTCAAAAACCGGGAAATTATTTGCAATACCCATATTATGAGTTTTTAAATGTTCCTAAAATTGTTTTACCCAATACCACTGTATTACTGCCCTCCTTGCTCTCCACGCAATCATGAAGGTTTGCAACCGGGTATTCGCTGTGGAGCTGTTTCAATATATTAACCATCTCATCATTGGCTGCTTGGAACAAGGCTATGTTTGATTTATCAAAAGACCATGCTGCCAATAGTTCAATCCAACGTTTATATTTTATTTCAAATTCCCGCATCAGGTCATTGTTCAACCAGCATACTTTAAGCATTACCTGCGCAGGCGCTTCTTCGTTGATCTTGTTTTCGAAGTATTGGCGAAAGGGCATACTGTCGAAGTGATCGGGCCAGTAAGGCAATACCACAGACGCCCTGAAAGTATAAGGGTCCAGTTCACACAAACAATCGCAATCATGAAGGCAAACATCCATCAGCGCAAACGAAGCATCTCTTGGCCTCAGCAGAATATGTTCAAGCAAGTGGAGGCCTGCCGGGTCATTGCAACCCTTTTGTATTTCGGCTGCCACCGATTCCGCCACCTGTATGGCGGATTCCTGGTCATCAAATGAGCGCGAGCTTTTCACGAGTGTGTCTCCCGCCAGGTCAACAATGATCAGTTTAGCATCCGTATCAAATTGATAATTTCCTTTGTCGGCTCCCCGCTCAATGGCATCCAATGCTGCTTTTTCCGCATCTGCTTTCTTTTCATATTTAACCGACTGAAATGTTATGCCGCTTAATGAGGTGAACGAAAAAGTATGGAAGCATCTTAATATCTCCTCTCCCTCCACTTCCACCGGTTCTTCGTTGCAAACGACTTCCACGTTTGCGATGCAATACAAAAAACGCCTGCTGAAATCCCGGATACCCGTTAGCAGGCTGATCCTTTTTTCGAGGCCTGAAACATTTTCCGTATCCCAAAGCCAGGTGGCATCAACCGTGAAATCAGGATGCTGCGGAAAATAGTTGAACGCCTTTCCCCTGCCGCTGCTGATAACATCGTAATCTTTGAGCGACCGGACCTTTGCCCTGATCAATTCATCCGCCTCTATTTTTTCTTCGGTCCTTTCGATATAGTTGATGCGATACATCATTAAAGCGTAGTCGTTGAATGATTCCCCGAATCGTGCGAGTAAATGATCGAGAAAGCGATTCCGGCGGTTTTGAAATTCGTGCTTGGGCTCATATAGTTTTTGCCAGCCAATACCTGCTGTCACGGTAGAATCGTTGATGATGTCTTCTAAAAGAACTGCCGTACCGGAAGTAGCATATACCGGCTCCATATCCTTGATTCCACCGAGGAATTTAGCATAATAGCTGTTTTTAATATCCGCGATCGAGAACAGTTGATGTGCATTTGTTAGCTGCGATAAAAAATCAGCAAGCAATTGCTCGTAAAACATCAGGTAGGCCTTCAACTGCCGTTGCTGCGCGATCCGTTGCTGGGTTGCATTTTCGGGCAGCCCATATTTACCAATGCCGTATGTTTCGGGAAAATCGTATTGGACCGGCCAATAGCTTTCCGTATCTCTTTTGCGGCCCTTTGGCAGCGGAATGTCTCCATAGAGGCCTTTTAGTTTGTCCCTTGAACGTTCGGCATACAATACCGCCAGGCTGTCCTGCACTTCCGCATAGTTGGCAATAAAAGGAAACTGATCTTTGAATAAAAGGATCTTGGATGATTCTATACTCAGCACCGGCTTGTGCAAAGGCGTTATTTCCATGCACCATTTAACACCGATAAAGCCGGGCACGGGCTTTCCATTCTTACCGTATTTCGTCATCACGAAATTCCGGACCGACAA
>Ga0182746_1000091_pt1 | contig 175953 bp, 173 predicted proteins | sample eDN3rd30CBELigOP_FD_128881 | JGI IMG/M metagenome (GOLD analysis project Ga0182746, IMG submission 128881) | Enriched Organic Plus compost microbial communities from Emeryville, California, USA - eDNA 3rd pass 30_C BE-Lig OP (version 2) (version 2) ...
GGAAAGCTTGTCCAGAGAAGGGCTTTCGGGTATCGAAACTTTAAAAACTATCGTTTGAGAGTGCTAACTGCTTGTCTTTTTAGGAATTTTTGAACTTATCAACAGTTGCGTGAAGAGAACCTATCAACAGTTGCGTGAAGAGAACCCGTGAAGAGAACCGAACCATATAAGGGAAGTGTTAAATTGGAGGTGACGAGCGGATTTGAACCGCTGTAGCAGCTTTTGCAGAGCTGAGCCTAACCCCTCGGCCACATCACCCCGAAAGAGGACCCTTAATCTACGGTCATAGGTGCTTTAAGTCAATGTAAAGCTGTCTCGAGAGTAAGCTCTCAGATTCCGAGGATGACGCGTAATAGCAATTAATTATCTTCGGTGCCGTATGTGGGATGGTTGAAGTTCCTGGAGATTTTATGACCCGCTTAAAAGGCAGCTGTTACTGCGGCAACATTGTCGTGGATGTGCAACTCTCAAAACCCGCTCATGAGTACTCACCGCGGGCTTGTGATTGTGGGTTTTGCACCAAACATGGAGCTGCGTATGTCTCGGATTCCGAGGGTTCTTTGAGTTTCCGGGTGAAAGAAATGAAGGCCTTGGGAAGATTCCGTCAAAGCCGTGATGGGCAGGCTGAGTTTCTTCATTGCACTCATTGCGGTGTGCTTGTCGGCGTGGTTTTTCAGGAAGGGGAGACACTCTTCGGGGCTTTCAATAGTTCCGCCGTTGATGGAAATATTCAATTTGCACAAAAGGTGGTTGTCTCTCCACGATTGCTCAGTGCCGCGGATAAGGCCGCAAGGTGGAAAGAAGTTTGGTTTAAAAACGTAACCTTAGCGCCTTTGTGAGAGGCTGCCGCCGTTGCGGTGTCTTACGAAAATGCCTAGCCCCCGAGGATTCTTGTCAGCGCCATGCCAGGCGCGGCTCTCGGAAAGCCGTTGAACAACTCCTGTAATAAGTTCCCGCTGTTTGCTCTGCATAATGAGTGTTTTGAAATGCATTTTTCTATTTCGTGAAAGTCCGGTAAAAAGGCGGTCATGGAAATCCCAGCGCGTCTTTTACTTATGGTAATTACGGCACTAGTCGTTTCAGGAATGAGAGCCCAAGCTCAAACCTTGGCGGAGTTCTGTGCTTCTCCCTATAAGGCCGTTTGTGAACATCAGCAAAACGCGAAAACCCGTGAAGCCCGCATTGAAAAAATAGAAAAAAGACTGACCGATCGCGCCTTGGATGAAGCGTTTGAGTATCTTTACGGCTCGAAAAACCGTCCCGATTCCTTCACCGTGGACGATATCATGTACATGCCCGGGAAAATGGAAAGAAAAAGAGCGCAGCGGGTGTTCTATGCTTCTTTACGCAAGCAGTTTCGTGAGTATCTGAAACAAAACCGTGTGCCTACGGATTTGAATATCTCTGAAATCAAAGCCCATCTTTCTCAAGCCATCGAGCTTTCCCGGGAAATTCCCGCGGAAAACAAAGCGCAAATGCAACACCTGTTGCAAGAAATCCGCCTTATCGCCTTTAACGATTTAGACCCTGAAGAGGAAGGCGCGCTCACCGTGCGCGAGATCAATCTTATCTACAAGGGCTGCACCAAGCATCATTTCGTCGACAATGCTTTTGCTGACAGCAATAAAAAAGGCGAAAAGTTCGTGATTATCTGTCCCGGTGAAATTGTCGGCACCATCGAATTCGCCAAAGACTATGGCATTCCCAGAGAGTACCAGCTGGTGCCGTTAATTATGACCTTGGGGCACGAGCTTTCACATCATTTCGATTTCAGTGTGATGCCGGAAGCGTACACTTCCGCCTTGAAAACGGTGACGGATTTGAAGTCCGAACTTAAACACAGCAAAGTCGAAAACTACATGGGGGAAGTCACGGCCGACATCTGGGGAGTGAAGACCTTTGTCCTTGCGACCTATAACATGACACCGGAACTCCAAATGACCTTTGTTAAAGGTGCGGTGAACGATCTTTGTGGTACCGAGGATGATGGTGTTCACCCTTCAGGACAATTCCGCATCAATCGCTTGCTTCCGCCGTATCTGTGCCGTGCGCGTTAGGTTTTGAAATAAAACTGCCGCAACCAACCGTGCGCGGTGACCAAAAGAATGCCGACGAAAACCAGAATCGCCCCGATGACAAAGCTGGGTTCTAAAGGCTCACCCAGTAAAATCACTCCAAAAGCGATTCCAAAAAACGGTGTGAGAAAAGAAAGAACTCCCAATCGTGACGCCAAATAACGGCGCAGCAGAATAAACCAAATAAGGTAGCTCACGAAAGAAACAAGCACGGATTGAAAAAACAAACTCGCTAAGGCGCGCGGGCTTAAAACAAAATGCGTTTGCCCTGAAAAAAGGGCGCCTAAAAGCAAAATAACAAATGCCCCCAGAAGCTGGTAAAGCAATGTTTGCGTCGCCGGAGCATTCGACAAGCGTGACGTGCGAATAACGATGGTGGTCGCTCCCCAAGCCATTCCGCCCAGCACAGAATAGAAATCTCCGAGCAGTATATTGGGCGAGGAAACAGTGTTAGTGTGAGGATCAGCCCCTAAGAATGCGGCAACGACGCCAAGAAAGGCGAGTGCCATGCCGAACCATTGAACTCCCTGCAGCCGCTCGGTGGGAAGTTTCCAATGCAACCCTAAAGCGGCAAAGGCGGGAGCTGTGTATAGAAAAACAGAAACGTGCGAGGCCGTGGTGTATTTCAGGCCTTCACTTAAGAAAATAAATTCCAGTGCGAACAAAAGACCGATCAGAAGTCCGGGCTTGAGAGTGTCTTTCAGAAAAGAAACTGAGTTCCTTTGCGCCAAAGCAACCAAAGCGACAAAGAAGGCGGCGATGCCGGAGCGCCAGGAAATTTGCAAAATAGGCGGAATGTCTTCGGCGACGGCTTTCACGGCGACTTGCTGAGCACCCCAAGCAAGGCATAAGACAATCATGGTGACCACGGCTTTGCCGTCGAGATTTTTACGCACGTCCATTAGTGAATTTTGTGTTTTTCTAGAATCCTGCGAATCACGCCCCGCTTTTCCACTTTTTCATAAGCGGCTTTGAACCGGGCGAGCAGATCTGGATCGCTATTCTTGGAAAAACCGAAACTTCTTTTGCTGCCGACATTCAGCGGGTAAACCTTGGTGAATTCCACTTTGTTGATTCGCGGATACTCTTTGCGCATTTCCTGAAGCTGGTAAGAGAGCAAGGCCTCATCCATGGAAATATAGGACATGCGGTGGCCGGCGATTTTCATAATGAGAATTTTATCATCGCGGGATTCATCGGGAATGGCGCCGATATCTTTGATATCATTCACCCACGAGTAACCGCGCGTGACGCCCACCAGGGCGCCTTTAAGATCTTTCGCCTGTAGCATGTGCTGATGTTTGTCTTTCAGAGCATAAATCCAGATATTTCGTTCCATCTCGGGACCGATCCAAAAGAAAAGGTTCTCTCTTTCCGGGCTGATGCCGAGAGGATAAATCAAAACATTCTTTCCTTCGCTGGCCATTTTGTAAGCACGCTGCCAAGGGAAAAAATCAATCGGCACACGATCAAGTTTTGGAGATTTGCCGTCTTTGGCGAGTTCCTTCAGCACGAGTTCAAGCACTTCAGACATCACTCCTGCAGGACGGCCGTGTTCGTCGACGTAGCTAAAAGGAGGAAAATCCGCCGTGGCGATGCGAAAAGGAGGATTATAGTCGGCCGCCGCGTCGGCATAACCGGCACTGCTAAAGCCCACCATAAGAGCCATCATACAAGTGAATTTGAAAAGTTTGGCAATCACCATTGTTTTAGGGTACGCCGGACGCCAGGGCTTTTCAAGCGCGGCAGAGGATTCTGGCTTTTATTTTTGAATTGTGAAATAACTCTTCTATGGCACGTACAAAGAACTCACGAAAAACAGTGGCTCTCATCGCTCACGACGGCAAGAAGGCGGAAATGATCGCTTTCGTTAAAGACAATCTGGAATTTTTCAAATCTTTCGATCTTGTCGCCACAGCGACGACCGGAAAACATGTCCAGCAAACGGGTTTGAAAGTGAAAAGATTCTTATCCGGCCCTGTCGGAGGTGACGCGCAGATTGCGGCCTTAGTCGCCACGGGAAAATGTCATGCAGTCATCTTCATGCGCGATCCCTTAGGCATGCATCCTCATGATCCGGATATTTCGACGTTGTTGCGCATTTGCGATGTGCACGATGTGCCGCTAGCGACCAATCCTTCCACGGCTCAACTCATCGTCAAGGGCTTAGCGAAAAATCTTTTGCACAAAGATTAAAGAAAGCGCGGGAAGATCCCGCGCTGCTTTTTAGATATGCGGAGTTTGACTACCGCGAAAGAGCTGTGAAAACCGCGGAGGCATCATGTTTGCCACCATTTGCAGGGTGTTTTCAAAGAACGACTCATCCCTGATTTTGTGTTTCAGTTCCTCAAAAGCATGTCCGAACATCTCCGCTTCTTCTTGCGTGAAGTTTTCCCGGGCGGCATCAAACATCATGGCTTCTTCTTCGGCGATATGATTTTCCAAAGCGTCGCGCAACTTAATGATGGTGTCCATCCATTGCATACCCGTGACGTCTTCAACTTGCAGCAAACGCAAAAGAGCTTCGGCCTGGATGTGGTCCTTATAACCATGCAAAGCCAGATCTTTGGTGTGATCCAGAGATCTCAAAGAGTTATAAAAAATCGCCTCCTCGGCGCGGGAGTGCGGAACCAACTCGTCACGCAAGCGCGCCAAGAGGCGGGTGCGTTCCATGCTATTGGCATCACTCAAAGTCATAAGCTGCTCTAATATGTGCTGGATTTCGCGGTGATCGGTTTCGAGGGCTTCGTAGATATCCATAAAACACTCCTTCATAAAAATGCGAGCTCCAAAGTAAAAGTCCCACCTGTTTCTGGAAAGCATTTCGCCGTTTCTTTGTTAAGAGACTAAAAATTTGCGGACAAGGGAGAAAAACCCTTCAGTCGGATCATTACATCGCCGAAATGATAGATGCCTATACAATTTTGGAGTGGATAATGTCTGAGCATGACGTGAAGGTGATTAGAAAAAGGCCGGAGCCTAAGCTGGATCAGGACCTTGGTAAAGACCGTGAAGACGGCAAAGAGTTGCTGGAAAAATTGATCCGCGGTTTGGTGGATTATCCTGAGACAGTCATCGTCAGTTATTCGGTGGGAGATAAGACCACCGTTTACAAAGTCGAGTGTGATCAGCGCTGCCTGGGGCAGATCATCGGCAGCAAAGGTAAAAACATCATGGGCGTGCGTGCGGTGATTTCAGCGACCATGGCGCGAAAAGGGATCCGCGCCGTTGTCGAAATTCCGTATTACTGTTTGGACGTTTAAGGTTTTACATCGACGAGCAGGTCGGACTGCTCTCCGTTAACAAAAAGGCGGATGTTCCAGCGGCCGGCCATCACAAAATAAGCTTCTGAAACATAGTAGGTACCGGTGGACTGGTGAACGACCTTCACCGGTGAAGAGCCGTGACCGTGATGACCCATATTCATCCACAGATCGACTTTCAAATTCTGCGCATCAACGAAGTTACGTTCACCTGCGGCAGAGCCGGCCGTGAAAAAGCGCACGATAAATTGCGACTCGTCCCCGTTGAAGGGACCTTTGGCGAATTCAATATCCGCGCAAAGATTGTTCTGCGAAAACGGAATAGGGCAAGCGGTGGAGCGCTCGACAGCGCCAGCGGAAGAAACCGCGAACAGCGCACCCAATGTAAAAAACAATGCCAACATCTTTTTCATAAAAATCTCCTCGCGGCCTTAGCGTGGCCAGCGTTGCTGATAACTTAAATTCCAAGTTTTCGATAAGCTTGAGTTCACTGGATTGCCGATCAGGCTTTGATCGTTGTAACTCAATGTCACCGCGGATTCGAGATTCACCATATAACTTCCGGAAACCGTGAAGGTGAAATTTCTTTGGTCGGCACCATCAGACGATGTGGCGCCGCGGATGCGAATCGCTTCTTCAAAAAGATGCGAAAGGGCCGCGCCACAACGGTAATCCCCACGATTCCAGCCGATACCGAAAGTTTGCGAAGTGCCCCAGCCGGGTTGCACCTCGACATCGCCACCGTAAGCCGCGCTGGAAACATCGCGCGAAAAGGAACGATGAACTTCGGCTGTAAAGTTCGCATCCCAGACTCTCCAGGCTTTCAGTAAAGCCAAGCCAGCGCCGAGGGAATAAAACCCGCGTCCACGGCTTTCATTCGCGGTCAGGGCGGAGCCGTCATAAACCGAAGGACTTGTCGGCACCGTCAATTGCAGAAATGTGACCCCTTTGGGTTTCCATGGGGAGTAAGATTTTTCAGGAAAAGTCTCGTGACCCGCATAAAGAGAAATATCTCCCAGTCCCGATGAGGACGAAGAGGTGTCCGCCGATTTTGTTATCACAGGCAGAGTGAAACCACTTTGCCATTCTTCGGATAAAAGCAGAGCGCCTTCCAGTTTCAGTGTTTGCGTAAGATTATTGTCGCTTCGGCGCAGCCATTTGCCGTTTTGCAAAACATCTTCACTGACTTGCGAATAGGAATAAGTGCCGGTGACTTGCGCTTTATCGTCACCAAGAATCAGGGCCGGCACTGAAAAGCCACCGCCGCAACAACTTGCCGCCCAAGACACGGAAACATTTAAAAGAGTCACAACCAAGATCAAAGTTTTCATGGCACCATCAATCCCAGAGCGGCTTGATCCACGGTTTGCCCGGATCTTTTCAAAGTCAGGCGCACTTCCCAGTCGCCGGGCATGATGAAGTACACGTTGGATATTTTAAACTGTGTGGCGCTTAAGCGTGTGATTTGCACTGGCGCTGAGCCATGGCCCATGGAGGGCATCCACAAAAGCGCGCTCATCTCGTCATATACACTGCTATCGCCATCCAAAGTGATGACCAGAACATTGGCCTCCGAACTGTTCGGACCCGTCAGCCATTCAGCTTTCACGCACAGCTGTGTTTGTGGAAAATTCAAAGTGCAAGAGCCCGAAGCCGGAGGTGTGTTTTCGCGCAACCATTCTTCTCGCGTGATGTAGTCGGGACGCGCGCAAGCTGTGGCCAATAAAAGCACCAAGAAAAGCTTTTTCACGCCTCGTCCTCACGCTGAATATAGCAGCCTAAAGCGCGGCCCTCTTTGTGACGGGGGACTTTTCCTGCCTGCACATCTTCAAGCACGTCTTTTAGAAAATTCTTTTTTGCCGAAGGGCCGACGTGGCTGTCGGTGACGCCGCCGTGATAAAGCAGTTCACCTTTTTTATCGACGACGAAAACGTGCGGTGTTTTTAAAGCGCCGAAACGATTGGCCAGAACGCTCTTGTGATCTTGAAGAACCGGGAAGGGCAGTTTCTTTTCTTGAAAGTAGGTTTTGGTGATATCAGCCGTCTCATCAGCATTGGAGTGTACGCCGACAAACTGAAAATCTTTAAAGTCATCACTTAATTTGCGCAAAATTTCGATGTGACTGTCAGAGCAAGGACACTTGGCGGAAAGGAACACCAGAACAGTGGCTTTCTTAGCGGTGGAAAACTGGAGCTGTTGCTCTTTTCCCGTGATGACATCCGCACCGGTCACGGCTTCTGTGAATGCGGCTTGCGCGCAAAGAGAAACAAAGAAAGTTAAAACGAGTGATATTAGAAATTGCATGAAGGTTTCTTAACACAGGGGGTCTTTAAAAGAAACGCTACAAAATGCTGCGGAAATTAATCGTCGCGGCGCATTTTAAGTGGAGGTACTTCGTGCCTTTTTTGTGCAGAATTCTGTAACATTTTCTTATGTTTGGAAGACTCAAAGCTCTTAAAAATCGCATCGTGAAGTACAAACAAAGCGGCAAGGTTCGCAGTGACCTGGATGTTCTCTTGTCAGCCGCCAAAGACCAACGCCAGCTTGAAGATCAATTGCAATGGCTAGTGCAGCTTCTGCAGTGGGTGCGCTACGAAGGTGCTGTCGATTCCCATCTGGAAAAAGAGACCGGCCGTCTGCCGGTGGCGCGTCTGCGCTTCCTTTTGATGGTGCTTGAGCGCAATCCGGAATGGAAAAAAAATGTCGCGATGATTTTAAGAACCGTGGTTCATGAGGTGAGTGGCCTTGAACTTTACACGGAAACGGGCCTGCCTAAGGAACTGGGACTGTGGAGTGAGTTGATTGACCGCCTCACCATGAAAGTTCTGCCCACACCACCGCTGGATCATGAATTGGGTTATCTCTTTTGGGCTCTTTTTCCCGACAAAGACGATCCGCAGTGGCTTGCTTCCATTGACAACGTAACCTTCGATAAATTGGTGGAGCTCTTTCATTATGAAGTCGGCAGCGAGGAAAGGGGCTGGAACCGTTTAGGCTCGGACCTGGAAGACGCCCTTGTTTATTTGATCATTCAAATCCGTGCGATCGGTCTGTCGCCCGCGATTCGTTATCGTTTGGATAAACCTAATTTCCGTGACTCTGCGTTTTTTGCTTTGGTGCGCGGTCTGGAAGAATTTATGAACGCCTATCACGCGGGCGATAAAAATCAGGCGCTCGAAAAAGCTTCGCGCTTTCGCATGATCGTCTATGAATGCGGCCGGGAACTCGATCAAGTGCACCGTCATCTGGATGAGTATGGTGTCAGCATTGATCTTGTTTTCCAAATGACCCGCTTGCGCACTTATTTGCAGCGTGTAGAAAGTTTGTTAGAGATCCTGCTCACCGAAAAACTCGACAGCCGCAAGGTGACTTCATTCTTGTCTAAACTCGTTGCCGAAAATCAGGATCTGCGCAGTATTAAATCTCTTTTGTCGCAGAATATTTCTTTGTTCGCGCGCAAAGTGGTCGAGCGCGCCGCTGAAACCGGAGAGCATTACATCACTCGTTCCAAAGAAGAATACCGCCGTATGCTGCAAGCCGCGGGAGGCGGTGGTGCCGTGACCGCTGTCACCGTGTACGTGAAAATGGGCATTATCGCTATCGGCCTTTCCGGATTCATGGAAGGCTTTCTGGCATCGTTAAATTATGCTCTGAGTTTCGTGGCGATTCATCTTTTAGGTTTCACTCTGGGGACCAAGCAGCCGGCAATGACAGCACCTGCTTTGGCGGAAAAAATGCAGGATGTGGGAACCGAAAAAGGGATGGCGGATCTGGTGACGGAGATCACGCACTTGATTCGCTCGCAAGTGGCCTCCGTTTTAGGAAACGTGCTCTTTGTGGCGCCCACCGTGGTTCTGATCGACAGCAGTTTTTATTTGTTGTTCGGAAAACATCTTATGTCGCTGGAAAAAGCGCAGTACGCCTTTAAGTCCGTTGATATCTTGGGGCCCGCCGCTTTTTACGCCGCATTTACCGGAATCTTGCTCTGGCTTTCCAGTGTTTTTGCTGGATGGGGGGACAACTGGTTTGCCTTGAATTCTTTGCGCAAAACTTTGGCGCGCAGCCCGGCCTTGCGGGCCATTTTTGGTAAGCGCGGGGCGCGCAATATCGCCGTCTTTTTAGAAAAGAACATGTCCGGCCTGCTTGCGAATATTTCCCTCGGGGTTTTGCTTGGAATGGTGCCGGAGATTATGAAATTTATCGGTCTGCCGCTGGATGTTCGGCACGTCACACTTTCTTCGGGCACCCTCGGTGGAGCGATCACCGTTCTCGGTTTGGAATTTATTAAAACACCGGAATTCTGGCGTGCTGTTGTGGGTATTTTCTTTATCGGCGCTCTCAATGTCAGCGTGAGCTTTAGCATGGCGCTGTGGGTGGCGATCAAAGCGCGCGGAATCAATCCTCCGCAACGTCGCGCGATTCGCAAAGCGGTGATGAAGCGTTTTTTCACTCATCCGCTCAGTTTCTTTTTACCGGTGGGCCCAGACATTTTGAAATCTTCGCAAGGGCACGGTCACTAGATGATCGCCATTTCCGTCGTTATTCCCGCTTACAATGAAGAACACCGTCTGCCGGCGACACTCGATGAGCTTCGCCGTTTCATGGCGCAGCCCAGTTCTGCGTGGAAGATTGCGGAAGTGATCGTTGTGAATGATGGTTCCAGCGATGCGACGGTGGCTTGCGTGGAAGAGCGACAGAAGACGTGGCGGGAGTTGCATTTGCTCTCTCTGCCGCAGAATCAAGGTAAAGGCGCGGCGGTGCACGCTGGATTTCGTGCGGCAACTCAGCCATGGATTTTGATGGCCGATGCCGATATGGCGACACCGTGGGAAGAGCTGAAAAAGTTGGTCGCCGCCAGCACCGACGCCGATTTAGTCATGGGTTCGCGCGCGCTGCCACAGAGTGAAATTGTCGTGCGCCAACACTGGTTGCGGCAGAGTATGGGAAAGACATTCAATCGTATTCTGCGTGCGCTGGTCGGTCTGCCGTTTCGTGACACTCAATGCGGCTTTAAGCTGATTCATAACGGTGATTTTTTTCGTGCGCATATTCTGCCACGATTGCAAGTGCAGCGTTTTTCCTGGGATGTGGAACTGGTTATACTGTTGATGCACGCTCATAAGAAAATTTTTGAAGTGCCGGTGCGCTGGCACCACCGTGAAGAGTCCCACGTGCACATCGTGCGCGACAGTTTAGAGATGCTGTGGTCGGTGTGGAAATTAAAATGGCGGGTTCGCTTGGAGTAAAAAAGGCTCTGTTATTAGGGGCTTGTCGCGTGTTTGGGTACAAGAAAATAAAGACACCAGGCGTCAGTTTCCTTGTTTTAATATTAAGCATCATGCCTTCAAAGAGCTGATAGCTTCCATAAGAATTACTAATAAGTGAGGCCGAGCTGGTCCTAATTTTGAACTGGGGTTCCACTTTGGAACTAGGATCATCGTGACAGAAAATTTCACTTTTTTCCGTGTAAAAAAAAATGCAAGTGGTTCCAAAAGAGTACTTGATAAACCTTTCAAACTGAAATGAAGTGCCTCTCCATAAGGACCTCAATAGATGAAGTCCAAGGATTATGGGGGGATTTAATGAAAACCAATGTGTTTGCACTCATCCTGACAGTGTTGTTTGCAACGGCGGCTCAAGCAGAGCGCGTGATCGTTATTATGAAAGACCAACAGTCTTTCCAATCAGCACACATGGCGTATAAGATGAAGGGGTCTTATGCACTGAAAGGATTCAAAATCGGCGGTCAGCCGAACGGTCTTTCAACTGTTGACGGTCAAGTCGAAGACAGCCTTGAAAACTTGAATACTTTGATCATCAATACAAAAACGGATTCTGAGATTGAGAAATTGAAATCCAATCCTTCCGTGGCTTACGTAGAAAAAGAAGTTTTCCACGAAGCTCCACGTCCAGTAAAAGGTTTCTTGGCGGCAGCTCGCTCCAGCCAGCAAACAAAATTGGGACAAAAAACTCCATGGGGTATCCACGCAGTAAAAGCTCCGCAAGCATGGGCCGCAGCTAAAAAAGGTGACGGTGCCCGCGTTCTTGTTTTGGACACTGGTATCGATGCCAACCATCCTTCTTTGAAAGCAAACTTTGAACAAGGTCAAGACTTCACAGGAAACTCTTCCGGTGATGACTTCACAGACACTGTTGGTCACGGAACTCACGTTGCAGGTACTATCGCCGGCGTTCTTGATAAATCCGGTTTCACAGGTGTTGCACCAAAAGCGAAAATCTTGGCGGGCCGCGTGTGCGCTGAGAACGGTTGCTCTAACGTAGCGATCGCTCAAGGTATCAACTGGGGTATTACTCAAAAAGTAGACGTGATCTCTATGTCTTTGGGCGGTATGTGGTCCACTCCTGCTGAACGTGACGCTGTTCAAAAAGCAGATAAAGCAGGTATCACTGTTGTCGCAGCTTCCGGTAACAACGGTTCCAACCGTGTATCTTACCCTGCAGCTCTTCCAACTGTGATCGCAGTTGGCGCTATCGACAATACATTAAAAAAAGCAGACTTCTCTCAATACGGTCCTGAGTTGGCGGTTGTCGCTCCGGGTGTTGCGGTTGTTTCTTCTGTTCCGCAAGGCACAGGCCGTGAAGCTTCCGTTGAGATCTCTTTCGGTACTAAATCCGGTAAAGTGAATGCGTCCACTTTCCAAGGTGCGAAAGAGCTTTTGACTCCGGAAACCAACGTTTTGGTTCCTGCGGGTTTGGGTAAAGTTGAAGATTTCGCGAAAATCGACGTGAAAGGCAAATATGCTTTGATCGCTCGTGGCGAAATCAAATTCAGCGAAAAAGTAGCAAACGCTATCAAAGCGGGTGCAACTGGCGCGGTTATCTACAACAACGCTCCTGGTTTGATCCAAGGCGCTTTGACTGAAGACGGTTCCGTATTGCCAATCGCTGTATTCATGATCGAACAAACTGTAGGTCAAGAAATCGAAAAACAAATCGCAGCTGGCCAAACTGTAAAGGCGACTTTGCAAACTATGGCGACAGACTACGCGGCGTTTGACGGTACTTCCATGGCGACTCCTCACGTATCCGGTGTGGTGGCGTTGATGAAAGCGGCAAACAAAACTTTGACTGGCGCGCAAGTGAAAGCGATCTTGAAACAAACAGCGCAACCTTTGGGTCCGAACACAAACAATGAATACGGTTCTGGCCTTGTGAATGCAGAAGCCGCGGTTAACGCTGCTTTGCAAACTCACTAAGATAGTTCTTCCATAAATCACTAAAAACCGGCTTTCCAAAAGGAAGCCGGTTTTTTTACGTTGAGGCTTGGGTAAAGCCTTGTCATAATTTTCTTATGCACAATTTACCCTCCATGATTTCCGATCTGGCGCTCATTCTTGGGACTGCCGGTCTCGTCACTCTTCTTTTTAAGCGTCTTAATCAGCCTATTGTTCTTGGGTATCTGGTGGCGGGTTTCCTGGTCGGGCCAAAAACTTCGATTTTTCCCACCATTGTTAGCGGCGAAAGCATCAATCTCTGGGCTGAGATTGGCGTCATCTTTCTGCTTTTTGCTTTGGGTTTGGAGTTCAGCTTTAAACGTTTGTTCCGGGTCGGCGGGACGGCGAGCTTCACAGCAATTTTAGAAATCTCTTTGATGATCGTGTTCGGTTATGTGACCGGCCGTCTTTTAGGCTGGTCCACCATGGACAGCCTTTTCCTTGGTGGAATTCTTTCGATTTCGTCCACGTCGATCATCATCCGCACGGTGGAAGAACTCGGGTTTAAAAACTTAAAGTTCGTCAGCATGGTATTCGGTGTTCTTGTTATCGAAGATCTTGTCGCGGTTTTATTGATGGTCTTGCTGACCACGGTGGCGCTAACTCGCGATTTTGCGGGCACGGAAATGCTCGGTGCGATTGTGAAACTGTCATTTTTCCTGTCGATCTGGTTTGTGGCCGGGATATTCCTCGTGCCATCGTTCTTAAAACGCGCGCAGAAACTTCTCACCGAAGAAACTGTGTTGGTTGTGGCGGTAGGTCTTTGTCTTTTGATGGTGGTGTTTGCAACCAGCGTTGGTTTTTCCTCCGCTTTGGGGGCCTTTATCATGGGTTCCATTCTGGCTGAAACCATTGAAGGGGAGCGCATTCATAATCTCGTCGCACCTATTAAGAATCTTTTCTCTGCGGTGTTTTTTATCTCTGTGGGGATGTTGATTGATCCGCAAGTGATCGCGCAACATTGGCGCGAGGTTTTGCTTTTGTCGGCGGTGGTGATTGTTGGCAAAACTTTTGCCGTCAGCATCGGTTCCATTCTTGCCGGACAAACTTTGAAATCGTCCGTGCAGTCAGGCATGGCGCTGGCGCAAATCGGTGAGTTTTCCTTTATCATTGCCACTCTGGGGCTTAACCTTAAAGTCGTCAGTGATAAGCTCTATCCGATGGCAGTCGCCGTTTCCGTGATCACGGCCTTCACGACACCGTACATGCTGCGGTCTTCAGAAAAAGTGTACGCTTTGCTGGAGAAAATCCTTTCGCCAAAAGTGATTGCCGCTATTGATAGTTACAGCGTGATTTCATTTTCCATGTCCGGCAATAAGGAATGGCGCGATCAGGTGCGGGCTTATATCTTGAAAGTAGTTTTGAACTCCGTTGTCGCGGTGGCGATTTTTCTTTTTATGTCCCGCGTATTCCTGCCATTTTTGCTGGAAAGACAGATTGAAGAGGGCCCAGCGAAATTTATTTCGCTCAGTGCGACTTTGTTTTTGTGTGCGCCGTTTTTATGGGCTTTGGCGTTCGGCCGCACCAAGCAGTTCGAAATTCTTTTGATGGAGCAGGGGAAAGGCAGTCATAACTATGTCTTTCTGGTTTCGCGGATCATGCTGGCGGTGGGTCTTTTGGGTGCGATGGTCGCGCAGTTTGTACCGCTTGTGTGGGCGGTGGGTATCACGCTTTGGATGGTGGTCGTGGTTGGTTACGTGCTGTCACGCAAGCTTGGCGAAGTTTATCAGTGGTTTGAAAATCGTTTTCTTTCCAATTTGCACGAAGAAGTCGAAAAGAAACACGCGCGAAAAAGCAGCCGGGCTTTGGCGCCGTGGGATGCGCATATCACGGAGTTCACAGTTCCGGCGGAGGGACCTTACGTCGGAATTCCCCTGCATCAGCTTTCCATTCGTGAAAAGTTCGGCGTCACTATTGCCTTGATTGAGCGCGGAAGAAGACGCATCACCGCTCCCAACAGAAATGAATTTCTGATGCCCTATGATCAGGTTCACGTCATCGGCACTGACGAACAGCTCTTGCGCTTTAAACTTTTTATTGAGGCCGAGAGCTTTGATATTTCCGACGTCGTTCATATTGGCGAGCCCTCCGAATACAGTCTTGAACAGTACACGCTCACCGAAACTTCACCGTATTTAAATAAAAACATCCGTGAGTGCGGCTTGCGGGAAGCGACGGCCGGACTTGTTGTCGGCATTGAGCGCGAAGGTAAGCGCATTTTAAATCCGGACTCTTCGGAAGTTCTGCATAAAGGCGATGTGTTGTGGATCGTCGGCGACCGGGAAAAGATCTTGCGTTTAGAGTGACTAAACTTTCCAGTGAATAAGAGTTCTCATTAGGTCCACGGTTTTTTTCGTGTACGGTGGATAGATCAGGCGCAGAATCTTACCCCAGCGGGACTGGCGCAATACCGGTTTTTCGTGGGAAAACGCCTTAAAACCGTAAAAGCCGTGATAACTGCCAAGACCGCTTTCGCCGACGCCACCAAAGGGCAGGTGAGAGTTGGCGAAGTGAACTAAGGCATCGTTCACGCACACGCCACCACTGGAGGTCTGCTTTAAAACTTCATGAATATTCCACTCACTGTGTGAAAAGATATAAAGCGCTAATGGCTTGGGACGTTCATTGATAAAATGAATCGCTTCGGAAATTTCTTTAAACGGAATGACCGGCAATAGCGGGCCAAAGATTTCTTGCTTCATCACTTCGGCTTGCGGCGGAACTTTTTCAATCAACGTTGGCGAAACGTAACGTCCGTCCAAGTCCACGTCACCGCCAAAGGTGACTTCGGCTTGATGATCCTGAGCGTCCTTAATCAAGGACTGCAAGCGTTCAGTGTGCGCGCGGGAAATAATACGCGGAAAGTCCTTGTTCTGGTGGCGGTCTTGCGGAGATTTGCCGTAAAACTTTTCAATTTCGTGAATGAGCGCAGCCTTAAGATCATTCCAGACATCATGATGAACCAAGAGATAATCAGGAGCGATGCAGGTTTGACCTGCGTTCATGAATTTACTCCACACGATGCGTTCTGCCGCGAATTTCACTTCGGCGGAAGAATCAACAATGGTGGGGGATTTTCCACCCAGCTCCAGAGTGACACTGCTTAGGTGTTTGGCGGCGGCGGTCATGACGATTTTTCCGACACGCGTGCTGCCGGTAAAAAAGATATGATCAAACGGCAGCTCCAAAAGCTGTGTGGTGATCTCCGGCCCGCCTTCGACCATAGTGACGTGCTCTTCGCTAAAAGTCTTCTGGATGATTTTACGCAAAACCTGGTTTGTGCGCGGAGTGAATTCCGAGGGTTTCACAATCGCGCAGTTGCCCGCAGCAAGGGCTGAAACCAGTGGTGCGAGCGTGAGCTGCAAAGGATAATTCCACGGCGAAATGATAAGGCACACACCGCGAGGCTCGTACATGATCTGATTGCGAGTCAGCTTGAAAAGCAAAGTCGCTTCGGCCTTATGCGGTTTCATCCATTTTTTGAGAGACTTTTGTGTAAAATGAATTTCTTTAAGGACTGGATAAATCTCGGTGAGCAAAGTTTCCGCTTCAGGCTTATTAAAGTCCGCAGCTAATGCGGCCGTGATTTCAGAAAGATGCGCGTGGAGGCTTGCTTCCAGTTTTTTTAAGAACTCACGCCGCGTTTTCCAGGATTCGCGACGAAGCTGCAGGCTGTATTGTTGTTGATGAAGGAAGGTTTGCTCCAGCATGCTCCAATGATAGAACTCTGCTGCTCACTTGCAAAGCATATTTGCTTTGTGTGAGAACGCACAGTTTAAAACAGCGCGCGGGAGCAGCTCGCAGGCATAACGCGGTTTTTTTGCTGAACCACGTGCCAAAGAATTTTTGATCCCAGTTCATTCTCCATCAGTTCGGGATGGAATTGCAAAAGCAGACCGCGTCCGTTTTTAAACTCCGTAGCTTCCGTAACACCGTCAGCCCCGCGTGCGGCTATTTCCAAGGGGCCGCCTTCCTTAAAGGCCACGGCTTGATGGTGCAGGGAATTGACGTGCAATTTCCCTGAGGGTGCCAAAGATTTTAGAAGATTGTGGGATGTTTCTTTCACTTCAATATCATGCCAGTCATTGGCATGGGACACACTTTCACCGATATGAAAAGGCACGTCTTGAATAAGCTTGTAACCCAAAGCCACCGCTGAGATCTGCGAGCCCCGGCACACCCCAAGAAGAAACCCTTTTTCCTGTGCAACATAAGACTTGATAAGGTTGATTTCAAAACGGTCGCGCGCGGGAACCGTGTTGCGCGCATGGAAATTTTCACTTTTATAAAAGCGCGGTTCAACATCGTCTCCACCCATCGCCACCAGAAACGGAAATTTTTCGCCGATGTGGCGGAAGAGTTCGCGGCTTTCCTCCAAAGAGAGTCCAAGGTCCGCATTCATCGGCAGAATGTAAGAACGCTGGCGGCTTTGTGCGAAGATTTTTTTAAAGTTCACAACCCTTTGGGAATCGCGGCTGTAGTCTTTGGGAAGATTGGCGATAAGAAGCGCGCGCTTTTCACGCTCTCCTTCGAGAGGTTTAAAACCTTCCAGACGCAGATCGGGAAGGCGTCCTTGGAAAAGCTCCATGAGTTCAGGGTTTTTTTCGAGTCCACGTAAATATCTTTGCGCGGCGGCTTGCGGAGTTTCAGAAGCGCGCACCGGTAAAATCAACGGCGCCAAAGTTCCACCGGGAGACCATTCATAAAGGCGTAAAGCTTCCGCCGCGGAAACCGCGGGAAGGAGAAAAAGAAAAAGCAGTGCCAGCAGAGAAGTTCTCATGCTTTGGAAGAGTTCAAAGAAAATGCCGGAGATAGTGATTTGAGCGCGAGTTTATTGCTTTTAAGACCCGAACGCTTGTCTCAAACTGAGACAAGCGCCTTTTTACGGTCACCGCTGTTTAGACCACCAACAGATCTTTTTCAAAACTCTCACAGAGGAAGTCGACGATGTCTTCAAAACATTCGCGGCGTTCGAAAACTTCGCGCTGTTCCTGATAGCTGGGCTTTTTTAAATCGAACGCTTTGAGATCTTCAATGTACTGGGTGTAGCGCAGGTTTTGCGTGTCTTCACTCATCTCTTGCAGCAGATCGAGGATGTCTTGCAGAACAGGTTTGGTGTTGCCTTCGGTGTCTATCAAGACTTCCGCTTCCAGACCGTAGCGCGAGGCGCGCCACTTGTTTTCACGGATCATCCAATCCGGAGCCACAGGACGACGGCCGTTGTGTTCTAAGCGTTTGTGCAGATGGCGCGCCAGCAGATGAATGAACGCCACCAAGCGTGAAGTGCGGCGCAAACCAGGAACACCATCGCAGATGCGGATTTCCAGCGTGCCGTAATTAGGACTTGGGCGCAAATCCCACCAAATGTCTTTCACACTGGAGATGGATCCACTGCGAGTCAAACGGTGAACAATGGATTCAAAATCCTGCCAGCTTTCGACACGACAAGGATGACCGCCGGAAGGATGCGCTTCAAAAACGGTGATGCGCGAGGAAGCCAGTCCTGTGTCATGACCTGTCCAGTACGGTGAGCTTGCTGACAGTGCGAGCAAGTGAGGCAGATAGTACAAGAACTCATTCATCATGGCGATACAGTGCTCACCGTCCGGCATGCCAAGGTGAACATGCAAGCCGTAGATCATCAAACGGCGGGCAATATGCTGATTGCGCTCCAGCAGATACTGATAACGGTCGGCGGGATAGAAGATACGGTCGTGCCAGCGCGCGAAAGGATGCGTGCCATTGGTGGCCAGGCGCGCGCCATTCTTTTTGCAGATACGGTGCAGTTCGCGGCCGGTCAGAAGCAGTTCCTGCTCCACCTCTTGCACAGTTTTGCAAATGGGGGTGTCGATTTCCAGCATGCTTTGAAAAAGCTCAGGTTTAAGATGCGGTCCTGGCAGTGACCATTCCTGAAGAATTTCCGGCGAAATCGGGTGGAGATTGCGCGTCACCGGATTGATGATTTGCAGTTCCACCTCTACACCCAACGACAGCAGTTCGGAAGGCCCGAAGGCAATGCTTGGAGTGTTCGTCATAAAATCACCTTAGGGGAGGACGAGGTGAAAGAGCAAATTTTTATGAATAAATTTGTGACTTTGTGCGCATTTTTAGGACTTAGAAAGTGTTTTTAGAAAAAAATGGGGGGCTTCATCAGCCCCCCGGACTCAGAATGAGGGGAACCACCAAACCCTCAACGAGTCGCACAGAATCTTTATTAATTATTTAAAGGACTTTTTATGTTTTGCCTCTACGCGGGCAGGTCTCCTTGCCACCGTGATCCAGAGTGCATACATCACAACTCCAGAGTAGAAGAGGCAGAACATTGCTACATCATGTAAATCCGTCATGTTCTCTCCTTTTAGCGGCCTTCCGTGGCCTCGGAACTAAGAAGGGCCATCCTAGCGTCTTCTTGTTTCCGTCTTAAGAGCATCCGTGCTCTTGCTGTATAGACGACGGCCCTGGGCTTGGGGGTTAAAGAAAATTGCTAAAAATGTGGGCAAAATAGTCTAGGTGCGGCTTTTTTTACCCTAATGCAACCTATTGACTCTGGGGATGAAAGTGTTTAGTTTAAACGTTCTGCGCGCGGATGGTGGAATTGGTAGACACGTACGTTTGAGGGGCGTATGCGCAAGCGTGAGGGTTCAAGTCCCTCTCCGCGCACCATTTTTTTTTTATATTTCTTTTAAAATCTAAATTCTTAGAACCGACGGTGGTCCTCCAGAAGAGACTTTAATTTTTCCAAGTCACTCTGAACCATGCTGGCGTCCTGGCTGAAGGCTTCGTCGTTCATGGAAGGTAGGCGGTAAAGAGTGAACACCACTTCGCTGCCGTGGCCGTTTTTAGCGATTCTTAAAGGATTGTAGACGACATCTCCCGAAGGCAGAGTCACATCGTGATCAAGAACGCCGAATTTATTTCTTTCCGCGAATTTGACTTTCACTTGGCCCATGGGTGAATCGGCGATCCACGCGTCTCCGGCAGGAATGAGTGTGGAGCGCGCCAGTCCCGCCGCCCATTTCGGCAGATTGGTGGCATCAAAAACGAAGTTATAAACGTCCTCCGGAGTTCTATTGATGGAAACGCTGATCTGTTTTGCCGGATAAATCATGTGCTTGCTCCTTTGATGACGGCTCTGTCCGCGAAGGTTTCGTGATAACGACGTATAGAATAAAAATAACATTGTGTTACTTCAAAGCGCTAGTACATAGTGCCGTGGCTAAAGCGGTGATGGCAATTCCGGAGTTGACAGAAACCTGACATTACGGAACTGCGTTTTGGTGATAGGTTGCCGCCCACAATAAAGTACACACGATGGAGTTTTTGATGAAATCCTTTTTGCTCGCTCTTACTGTTTTTGTTTCTTTAAATGCTTTTGCGGGTCCGGAAGACCATATTGCAAATCAAACTTGCTATGCATTGGCTGAGGCTCAGTTGAAAACAGCCCCGCTCGAAGTTCCTCGTCAGGTGTGCCTGGAATCTTTAACTGTGGATACTGCCAATCAGAAGATTTCCGCTTACAGCTATTTTCAACAAGACCTGTACCGCAACCTGAAACTTGAATCGACAGTTCGTAAAAATGAAGACTGGGTTCATTTCTCTGCGTCCAGCGTTTTCATTGATGTTTGGGATTCGGGCTGCGGTTATGGCGATGTGTTTCAACTAAAAATCAACGGTCTTGTTAATTACAACGACCAAGTGAGCTTGAGTCAATTGGAAGTGTCTGTGCACGTGACATCCACAAATGACACTTGCCATTCTGTTCCCAGAACAACTGTTTACAATTACATTCTTCAATAATCGAACGCTGTTTTTGTCACTCGATTTTTAAGCCCGCTGATTAAAAAGCGGGCTTTTGTTTTTCTAAACAAAGACTTTGCACAAATTGTCTTCTATGGGCTCTTTAATCACAATAAGACCATGGATCGCTCGCAAGTAGAAAAAGATTTGCAGAATCTCCTGGATATCAAAACTTATCCCTGCATTGCCGCCGTTCAAGCCTGGAAGCGCAAAGAGCTGTTGTTCGATCTCTACAGCGGATTCGGCACAGGGGTGTCGGCGCGTGCGCTGGCAAGCCAACTCGTTGATTTTAAAAAGCAGCAAACCCCGCGAAACTTTTTTCTCACCTACATGGCCGTGTTTCCCGAGGACGTTTCTCAAGACGAAGAAGAATTCGAAGCAGGACTGTGGCGGGAGCTTTCCGCCATGTGGGAACATCGAGACATTGCCGGGGAGTGGGATCCGCGCTTCAGCGCTAATCCTGACGATAAAAACTTTTGCTTCAGTCTTGATGGCAGCGCCTTTTTTGTGGTGGGACTCCATCCGCGCAGCAGCCGGCAGGCGCGCCGTCTGCCGTACAACGCTCTGGTGTTCAATCTTTACGATCAATTTATTGAACTTCGCCGTAAAGGCCTTTTTGACAGCATGGCGAAAACCATCCGCGAGCGCGATATTCAATTGCAGGGGAGCGTGAATCCCATGGTGGAGACTTACACCAACACCTGGGAGTCGATACAATATTCGGGCCGCAACAATTCTCCGGACTGGCGCTGCCCTTTTCACAAAGAAAAGCGGGACGAAAAAGTCCCGCCTGATTTTCAAATTTGAGCTGAGCCGACGTCACGCTCTTTGTGCAGACCTTCGGCGAATTCTTCGATCATTTTGCGATTGAAGGCGGGGATATCATCCGGTTTGCGGCTGGTGACAAGTCCACCATCAACCATCACTTCGGTGTCATACCAGACGCCACCGGCGTTGATGATGTCCGTTTTGACGGAAGGCCATGAGGTCAGCTTTTTTCCGGCAACGATGCCGGTTTCGATCAAAAACTGTGGGCCGTGACAAATAGATGCAATCGGTTTTCCGGATTCAACGAAAGACAAAGCGAAGTCCACGGCTTTGTCATCAGCGCGCAGTTTATCGGGATTCATCACGCCACCGGGCACAAAAAGCGCGTCAAAATCTTCGGGATCGGCTTCTTCCACCGTCATGTCGACATCGAGTGTTTTACCCCAATTGCCGTGATTCCAGGCTTTGATCTTTCCTTTTTTCAAGGAAACAATCACAGTTTTTGCGCCGGCTTCATCGAGCGCTTTTTTCGGTTCAAAAAGTTCCGATTCTTCAAAGCCGTCGGTGGCAAGAATCGCCACCATTTTTCCTTGCAGTGATTTAGCCATAACAAGCTCCTTTATTTAGTGTCGCGGCGTATTCAGGTCAGGGTTGATATTAGAAAGGCCCGCTTCCTCTCCCTTCTTCACGCGTAAATTATTAGTCACTTCTTTCACGCCCAGGCATTGTTCAGCGACATCTTCGGCGAGATGTTTCATGTAACGCTCAGGAACGGAACCGCTTAAGGTGACCCGGCCCTGACTGGCTTGTACCTCAATTTCTTCCGCGTTGATATCAGGGTGACGAGTCAGCATCTCGTTGATCTCTTCGGTGATGCGTTCGTCAGAGCGTGTGTAGTTGCGCGGCCCCTTGCCGGCAAAAGTCCCTTGGCTTTCTTCTCCTGAGGGTTCGTAATATCCCCCAGAGCCCATTGCGCCGGCGACTCTTTGCTGCGATGAAAAATCGCGTCCTGGGCGTCTTTCATAGCTCTGCTGTTGCGGGCGATAATTCTGATTGGTTTCATAACCTCTTTGTCCATAGCTTTGTCCTTGGCCGTAATTGAGACTGCGATCGAGATCGCGCGGGCGATAGCCACGGCCACCCGCATAGTCGTAACTGGATTCAGGATAATCGGAAGGGCGGTAGTACTCTGAGGGACGACGGTACTCGGAACTGTCTTCATCACGATATCCCGAGCGCTCATCCATCGGATCGCGTTCGTACCAGTCTTGCGGTCTTTGCCGCTGGCGGTTTTGATTTCTTGGCGGTTGATTGTTGCGGTTGTTGAAAAAGCCCCGCGGTTGCTGTGCCATTGGTCTCCTCCCTTGTCATTCCTCGTTGAAAAGCATCCCGGAAATCGCGGAAGAGAGAAATTTCTAATTCAGAATAGTTTTACAATACATATCCGTTTTTCCTTTCACGTCTTTAAGATTTGCGATCAAGGCCTTGCGACCGAAGACGGGAGTGTGACAGGAAACACGTCTTTGCAGGGTGGAAGGTCACAAAGTCTTCAACTAACATAAGAGCCGTAACCCCGAACAAGGGAGGTCGTATGAAAACAACAAACAGTCTAACGATGTTAGTTCTCAGCTGCCTTGCTTCTGCGGGTCTGGCGGCAGGCACAACGGGCTCGACGACATCTTCGTCCTCTCCGTCTTCTGACTCGTCTTATTCCGGATCAAGTTCAACTTCTTCCGGCGCCATGAACTCGCAAGGAACATCCAGCTCTGACTATCAACAAGGACAAACGGGACAAACCGGAACGCAAAGACAGCCTTCTGGCAACCAAACACAGCAACAAAGTCAAATGGGCCGAGGTAACACGGATGCCACAGCATCGTCTTCACCTTCATCTCCATCCGGCACAGATACTTCGACCAGCACCACTGGCCGTACTGCCATGGATCAAGGTATGACCGCTCAGGATATGGCACTGACTCGCAGTATTCGTGAAAGAATCAACGCGGATAAGAGCCTCTCTATGAGAGCTAAAAACATCACTGTTATTTCTGAAAACGGTAAAATTACTTTGAAAGGTGCTGTTGCGAATAATGCGGAAAAATCCAAAGTAGAAGAAATTGCGAAAAAAGCATCTGGTGCTAAATCCGTGGAAAATCAAACTGAGGTTTCGACTTATTAACTAAGTTAACTAGTGAATCAGGAGGTTGAGTTATGGGCAAACAAGGAAGAAAGGTCGTCTTCGCGATTTTTGACAATCGAGCTGCGCTCGAAAGCTGCGTGAACGATTTAAAATCCCAGGGCTTTCGCGCCGAAGACGTCTCTGTGCTCATGCCAGGAAAAGGCGACACAGAAACATTCGCCCATGAAAAAGGCACGAAAGCTCCTGAAGGCGCTGCCATCGGCGGCGGTACGGGAGCTGTCCTCGGCGGTGCTTTAGGCTGGCTTGTCGGAGCGGGCGCGATCGCGGCCATTCCGGCGCTGGGACCTCTTGTCGCCGCGGGACCTATCATGAGCGCATTGGCAGGACTGGGAGCCGGTGGAGTTGTCGGCGGAGTCGCCGGAGCTTTAGCCGGAATCGGTATTCCTGAATTTGAAGCAAAACGATATGAAAAATATGTCCAAGAAGGTGGAATCTTGATTTCCGTCCATGTCGATGACAAGGACTGGGAAGATAAAGCGGAAGATATTCTGGAAGCCGCAGGCGCCAAAGATATCTCCAGCTCAAGTGAAGTCAGTCAAAAGTCTTTTACAGACAGACCCGACTCACAAACATACCACCCTTAGACAGAAGAGATCCCTTCTAAATAGGGAAGGGATCTCTTCCCATTACATTCCTGCAAAACATTTCGTGATAGTTAGCAATGATTGCAACACGTTCTTAGCAATTCCCCTTCAAATGGCTATTGTAAAAGTCTCACATTAGTAAAAACAAAGAAAAGGAGTCGTTATGAACTTGAAGTCATCGCTCGCGATTTTTGGTTTGTCTGTGGTTTTCACCGCAGGTTGTTCGCATATGAAAAACAGACATGCCGCCACGGATATGCCCAGCGCTGAAGCGCAAAGAGTGGCGGCGGCGGAAGACGCTGCGCAAGTGGCGGAATTGAGTTTTCCAAAGGGCTCCGCGCAACTGAGTGAGACCGCAAAACAAGATTTGCGCCGTCTCATTGACGAGGCCAAAGGCAAGGACGTTAAAGAAGTGAAAGTCATCAGCTGGGGTGACGAAGAATATCCTTCCAAGAGTGAAAAGAAACTTTCCTCCTCCGAAAGAGACCTTGTCAAAAAGCGCAACGAAGCGATCAAAGACTATGTCAAAACTTACCACCGTGGCCTTGATGTCGACACTTACAGCATGGCGGAAAGACCGGGTGCCTTGAAAGAGTTGTTTAACACTTCAGACGCGCGTCTAAAAAAATCTTTGGAAACGGCGGGCATTCCGACAACGGGTTCTCCCAGTACGGCTCCTTCCAAAGCTTCGAAATCCGTCATTATGGTTATTACTGAGTAAGCGTTTACCAAAGTCCACCAGCAAAGGAGTCACAGGAATTCAGTGAAGGTTCACGCAACGCACGCGGCCCTCGCGGTCCGCAAGTCAAAGGAAAGGACACGATATGATGAAAGCATGGATGATATCCGCAATGTTCTTGTTGTCTTTAAGTTCTTGGTACGCTTTCGCTGCGGCGGATGCGGAAACCGAAGCCGCTTCCAAGGCCTTGGGAGCTTCCAAGGTTTCGGAAATTTCTTTCTCGGAAGGGAAAGCCAATCTCAGTGACGAAGCGAAGGACGATATTCGCGGTCTCGTGAATGAAGCCAAAGAGAGCGGCAAAATTGATGAACTCAAAGTCGCTGTCTGGGCGGACCGTGAATACCCCACCAAAAACACCAAAGCTTCCAAAGGGGATATTGATCTGGCTCGCAAGCGCGCTGATGCGATCAAAGACTTTATCAAGAAAGAGCTCGATGTGAGTGATGTGAAAACTTACAACATGACGGAGCGACCCAATGCTCTGCAAAGATTTTTGCATACGCCCACGGCGAAAATGAAAAAGACAATGGAGACACAAGGAGCGGCGCCACGCACAGAAGAAGAGACAGGCTTCTTTGGCACGAAGGCGAAAGCTTCCAAAGCAGTCATCATGGTTTACACCGAATAATATACAAGGAGACGCTTCATGAAACATCTGGGATTGTGTGTGCTTTTTTTAAGCCTGTTCGCCGCGGTTCATGCCAAGGCGGCAGGCGTCTTTGTTGAGCCGGGGATTTTTTATGAAAAAGGGGACAACGAATTGAACTGGCCTGCGCCCCTGGATCACTCGACGGGCACGACCAAGGGCTTTGGAGTGAATCTGAAGCTCGGTTTTCACGCGGCGAATTCATTTTTTATGGCGCTCGATGGATCTTATTCAAAGCCCAAGTTCGAACACTCGGCCAATAATTACGACGCCGATGCCTCATCGACTTTGTATGGTGCGGTCTTAGGGGCCCAGATGCCGATCATAGGTTTACGTTTGTGGGCGGGTTATATTTTCGGTGGCGACTTGGATCCGGATGAGAGTAACGGTGTTGACGTGAAGTTTGAGGGCGCGAAAGGACCTAAAGTCGGGTTGGGCTTCCGCTTTCTTATGGTTAGTATCAATTTGGAATACATGGACCTTGAATACAATGATTCCATTCTTGAAAAGGCGGGACCTGTGTCAGGAACTCTGGATAACAAACTGAAAAACAAGGTCGGACTGATCAGTCTCAGCATGCCGCTGACCCTGTAAAGACTTTTGAAAACTAAAGACTCAGTAAAACCGCGCCCACGCCGATGGTGCATGCACCAAGAATCTGGGCGCGGCTGAGCGTTTCCTTCAGGAAATAAGAAAACACCACGGCAAAAAAGATCGATGTGTTCCGCAAAGAAATTGCTAAACCCGGTGCGGAAATTCTTAAACCATAAAGAAAAATTAAAAATGAAGCGGTGGCGGCGCAGCCTGTGATAACAACCGCCACCCCGCGCGTGCGGCAGGTCTGGGCGAGGCGTTGCCATGGCTGGCGGCGCAAATCCCAGAATAAAAACGGCAAAGAAACCACCATGGCCACCAAGAACAGCGAACGCGGATCGGCTTTTTGTACCAAAGCGCGGTGATAGCACAGGTGATAACCGGCGATAAAAATCGCGCTTAAGAACGCCCACAGATTTCCCCGCCAGATCGAAAAGCCGCCGGCTTTCAACTCGCGGAAGTTCATCGCCACAATGCCGCCGAAAATAAAGAGCGCGCCGACGTATTGAACGGTCGCGGCCCGCTCACTCAAGAACAAGCTCGAAAACACCCACACCAGAACCATGGCTCCACCGCGCATGATCGCATAGGACTGACCCAGCGAAGATTCCTGCAGAGCTTTGGCCAGAGTTAAAAAATAAAGACCCTCAAATATTCCGGAAAGAACGGCCATGGCCCATGCATTCTGTGAAGGGATGTCAAAGACGCCAAATGTGAGGACCGTTATCCAAGTCAAAATTCCGCTTAAAAAGATGGTGCTAAAAAGAAAGCTTTCCTTATCCGGAGCGGATTTAGCGATGGCATTCCAGGAGGCGTGCAGGAGAGCGGAAAATAAAAGCAGAAGAGGGCCTAAAGTCATAGTTCGTTTTAATTATTTTCCACCCTCGTGGCTAGAAAAAACTGTCCGCAAGCCGGTGTTCCGTGCTATGAACGAGGTCCTATGAAAGTCACCGATCTTGATTTCAGTTATCCTGAAGAACTCGTTGCGACCGCGCCTCAGCGTCCTTCGCGTGTTATGTGGGTGGCTGCAGGCCAGCCTCCGGAAGAAATTTCTTTGCAAGATCTTTTAGCACGCATTCCTTCCGGTGACGTGCTGGTCGTGAACAACACCCGTGTGCTGAAGCGCCGGGTGTTTTCCGGTGAGGTTGAAATTCTTTTTCTAAGAAATGTCACGGGCCGTGATTGGGAAGTTCTTTTCCCGGCGAAGAAATACAAAGTGGGTCATGTTTTTGAGCTCCCGTGGGGCGTGACCATGACTTTAACTGAAAAAGGCCGTCCGCAAAAAGTGCAACTCAATCAAGACGTGACGGAAGATTATTTTCAAAAAGTGGCGGAACTGCCGCTGCCTCCTTACATCCAAAAAGCCCGCGCACAAAGACACACGGTGGATGCCGATGAAACTTGGTATCAAACGGCATGGGCAAAAGAGCCGGGAAGTTTTGCAGCACCCACGGCAAGTTTGCATTTCACGGCGCAAGATATGGAAAATCTGCGCGCACGCGGAGTGCTCCTTCACGAAGTCACTTTGCATGTGGGTTTGGGAACTTTCTTGCCCGTGACGGCGGAAGATCTCGACGATCATGATATGCACGAAGAGTATGTCGAAGTCAGCGCGAGCACGTGGTCTGCCATTGAAAAAGCGCGCTCGGAGGGTCGCCATGTGTGGGCTTTGGGAACGACCACGACGCGTTCCCTGGAGAGTGTCGCGCAAGGACTTCTTTCCGGATCCGCCCAAGAGGGCTTTCGGGGTTTTACGAAACTTTTAATCCAGCCGGGTTATGAATTTAAAGCGGTGAGCCGGCTTTTAACGAACTTCCATCAACCGCAATCGACTTTGCTTGCGCTGGTGGCGGGATTTTCTTCTCTGGAAAGAGTAAAAGCTTGCTATCAATGGGCGATTGAGCGAAAGTTCCGGCTCTTTTCTTACGGGGATTTAACATGTTGGACGGCAGAACGCAGATGACTTTAGGCGAATTCAAAGTTCATAAAACCGCGGGCAACGCCCGTCGCGCCACACTCATGACCGCGCATGGTCCGGTGCAGACGCCGGTGTTTATGGCGGTGGGGACGAAAGCCACTGTGAAAGCCATGACCCCTGAAGAACTCAAAGAGTGCGGAACTCAGGTTGTTCTGGGCAACACCTACCACTTGCACTTGCGTCCCGGCGAAAAAACCATCGCTAAACTTGGTGGTTTGCACAAATTCATGAACTGGCATGGCCCCATTCTGACGGACTCCGGCGGTTTCCAGGTTTTCTCTCTTTCTCAATTGCGTAATATGTCCGAAGAAGGTGTGGAATTCCGTTCGCATCTCGATGGAGCCAAGCATTTTATCTCTCCGGAAAAGAGCATGGAGATTCAAATGGATCTCGGCTCGGACATCATCATGGCCTTCGATGAATGCTTGCAGTATCCAGCGACCGACGAAGAGATTGAAAAATCCATGGCGCTCACATACCGCTGGCTTTTGCGTTCAAAGGCGGCGATGACTCGTCCGGAAAGTCTGCTTTTCGGGATCGTGCAAGGAGGCTTGAGCCTTAAGCATCGTTTGCAAAGCATGGAGCAAATTTGTTCCGTCGATCTTCCTGGTTATGCTCTGGGCGGATTCAGCGTCGGTGAACCTATTCATCTGATGCACGAACTTTTGCCGCACGTGGCGCCGCGCATGCCGGCGAATAAACCTCGCTACCTGATGGGAGTGGGGACGCCGACGGACTTGATCATTGCGATTGATTCGGGCGTGGATATGTTTGACTGCGTCATGCCTACAAGAGTGGCACGCAACGGAACTATCTTTACCTGGCAGGGTAAAGTCAGCATTAAGCGCAGCGAATATCGTGAGGACAATTCACCGCTGGATCCGGAATGTGATTGCTACACGTGCAAGAATTATTCGAAGGCTTATTTGCGCCATCTTTTCTTGAGTGGTGAAATTTTAGGCTCTCGCTTGAACACGATTCACAATATCTATTTCTACATGAAGCTGATGGAACGCGCGCGTAAAGCGATCGAGGAAGATCGTTGGGAGCAGTTCCGTGATGACTGCTTAACGCGATTCGTAAAGAAAGACAGCTAGACTTAAATATTGATTCTTCCACAGAATAATGCTGAATTTTAACGTCAGTCTAATTTGGAGGAATCAATGTTATTCGGACTTCTTGTATCGACAGCTCAGGCTCAAACGGCTTCCGGCGGGCAACCCAGTGCCTTTGAAATGTTTGTGCCTTTTATCTTCATTTTCGTGATCTTCTACTTCCTCATCATCCGTCCTCAGGCGAAAAGACAAAAAGAACATCAGAAGTTCCTCGCGGAAGTGAAACGCGGTGATGAAGTGATCACGTCCTCTGGAATTTTGGGCCGTGTTGACGGTATCACGGAACAATTCGTGACTTTGGAAATCGCTGACGGCGTGAAGGTCAAAATGCTTCGCAGTCAGATTGCAACATCTCAGAAAGCAGCAACTCAAGAGGAAAAGAAATAATGGAAGGACTTCGTTGGAGATCTATTCTCGCGGTTTTAGGTGTGGCGGCCGCCATCGTATGGGTGGTGCCGAACGTTGTGAATTTGGGCGATAAATGGTGGCCTTCCAAGCAGAAGTTGAACTACGGCTTGGATATTCAAGGTGGTTTGCACCTGGTGATGGGCGTTGACGTTGATGGCGTGGTGAAAGAAAGCGTCACTCGTTTGATCGCTTCCATGAAACAGGAAATGACCAAAGAACAAATCGCGATGAGCGATATCAAGTCCGAACACCCTGAACAAGGTGAATTGACGATTCACGTGACGCAAGCAGCGGACAAAGCCGGTGTTGAGAAATTCCTCTCTGAAAAATACGGCACTGTTTTGCAAGTGATCGGAACCACCGACACGGCTGTGACAGCCCGTTACTTTGATGCGTATTTGAATGACTATAAAAATCGTGTGATCCAGCAGGCGATTGAAACCATCCGCAACCGTATCGACGAATTCGGTGTCGCGGAGCCTTCGATCTCCCGTCAGGGTTCCAACCGCATCCTGATCCAGCTTCCGGGCATGGCCGATGCGGAAAAAGCCAAGCAGTTGATCAATACAACCGCCAAGCTTGATTTCATGATCGTGTCTCACGAAAAAACGCCGCAGGAACTGCAAGCGATGATCGCTGAAGCAGAAAAAGCGGGTAACTATAATATGACCACGATGAAGTATTCTGAGTACGTCACTCGCTTGAACGAGGACTTGAAAGGAAAACTTCCGGAAAAAACGGTGGTGTACTTCGAGAAGTCCGCCAACGCGACGACGATGGAAGCGGGCGCGGTTCCTTACTTGCTTCGCACAGACACTGGTTTGGGCGGTGATGCTTTGGACGACGCGTACGTGGGTTACGACCAGTATCAGGTTCCACAAGTTTCTTTGGCGTTCAACTCTGCCGGTGCTAACAAATTTGCTGATCTGACCGGTTCCAACGTTGGTAAACAAATGGCCATCGTCCTTGATAAAGTCGTGAAATCCGCTCCGAGCATCCGTGACCGTATCGCGGGTGGACACGCGGTGATCACATTGGGCGGCAGCCGTGATCGCAACCAAATGATGGAAGAAGCGAAAATGATCTCCACAGCTCTGCGCGCGGGTGCTTTGCCGGCGTCCTTGGAGCAGTTGGAAGAACGCCGTGTCGGTCCGACTTTGGGTGCGGATGCGATCGGTAAAGCGAAAATGGGTTCCTATGTGGGAGCGGCCATCATCGTGATCTTTATGATGTTGTACTATCGTTCTATGGGAGCGGTGGCGAGCGTGGCGTTGGGCTTGAACGTTCTTTCCATCTTTGCGCTTTTGACCAGCTTCGGTGCGACTTTGACCTTGCCGGGTATTGCCGGTATCGCTTTGACAGTCGGTTTTGCCGTGGATGCGAACGTCTTGATTAACGAACGGATCCGAGAGGAACTGCGTTTAGGTCACGGTATTAAAGTGGCGATCAAAGAAGGTTACCATCGCGCGATGTCCGCGATCATTGATGCCAACGTGACAACAGCGGCGACAGCGGTCGTTCTTTTGTACTTCGGTACAGGTCCGGTGCGTGGATTTGCGGTGACACTTTTGATCGGTATCGTGACTTCCATGTTCGCGAACGTCTTCGTATCCAAAGTGATCGTAGATCTGATGGTTTATAAATTTAATTTCAAAAAGATTTCTGTGTAGGTCCTCATGAGCATTAAGAATGATTCTTTCGGACGTTTTGATTTTGTCGGTAAAGCATGGCTTTTCGGCGGTATCTCTTTGTTCCTGGTGATTGCGTCTTTGATTTACCTTGCCATTCACGGCATCAACTACGGTATCGACTTTAAAGGTGGTACCGAGATCCAAGTGAAGTTTGAAAAAGGTGTGACGATTGACGAGGTTCGTAAAGCGGTCGAAGGCTTGAAGCTGGGCGAAGTCGGCGTTCAATCTTTCGGTGAAGGCAACGAATTCATCGTGCGTTTCCAAGGCCGCCAAGGGGCGACTGATAAAGAAACCAACGAGATTTTGAATGCGGATATCACAAAGATCCGTGAAACAATCAATACGACTTTTGCCGCTTCCAATCCGGATATTCGCCGTGTCGACACGGTGGGTCCGCAAGTGGGTGCGGAATTAAAGCGTAACGGTGTGCTTGCGGTTTTCTACTGCTTGCTTGTGATCTTGATCTACGTGGCATTGCGCTTTGACTATAAATTTGCTCCCGGCGCGGTTCTTTGCTTGTTCCACGACGCCGTCATCACATTGGCTGTTTTCGTGATGGTGGGCAAAGAGGTGAACGTCTCTATCTTGGCGGCGATCATGACCCTGATCGGTTTCTCGCTGAACGACACCATCGTCGTTTTCGACCGTATCCGTGAAACCGAAGGTCATTTCCATGACAAAGGCTTCGGCTTTGTGATCAATCGCTCTATCAACGAGATGTTGGTGCGTACCTTGATCACTTCCGGTACGACATTTATTTCCGCTCTTTGCTTGTACATTTTCGCGGATGGCACGGTTCAGGATATCGCCTTTGCGATCTGCGTGGGTATCTTCTTCGGAACTTACTCTTCTATCTACGTTGCGGCACCACTGGTGCTTGTGATGGAGAAAATGTCCCTGAAAAAAGCAAAAGCATAAGGATGGCATGAACCCATTATGGAAGCCGCGTGAATCACTGCCAGAGACTGCCACGCCCCCCAATGTTGAGGGGCAATGGCCTTCTCTGATCGGAAAGATTCTGGCGGCTCGCGGGTTTGCCGCTTCCACGGAAGTGGAAAAGCTTTTGTTCCCCAAGCTCGCTGATTTGAAAGATCCCCTGACTTTAAAGGGGATGTCTCAAGCTCTTGAGCGCCTGGGCCAGGCCTATCTCAATAAAGAAAAAATCTGCATCTACGCTGACTTCGATCTCGATGGCACTTCGGGTTTGGCGTTGCTAAAAACCGGCATGCTGGCGTTGGGGTTCACCGAAGTTTTGCATTATCAGCCGAAACGCCTCTCGGAGGGTTACGGTTTTCACGTCGCCGCCGTCGAAGAGCTTCACAAGCAAGGTGTCAGTCTGATTATCACCGTGGACGTGGGTATCACAGCCCATGCAGCGGTGGACCGTGCCCGTGAACTCGGTGTGGATGTGATTTTGACCGACCACCATTTGCCAGCAGAAACAATTCCTCAGGCTTTCGTGGTGGTGAATCCCAATCAAGGCGATTGTCCTTCGGACTTGGGGTATCTGTGCGGTGCCGGTGTTGCGTTTTATCTTTTGCGCGGTTTGAAGCGCTACTTCCAAGACCACCCGCAACTTCCCAAAAATAATTGGGATTTAAAAGAAGTTCTGGATTATTTCGTGATCGGCACCCTCACAGACATGGTGCCGCTTGTGGATGACAACCGCGTTCTTGTGAAACACGGTTTGGTAAAACTCGCGGAAACCAAACGCGCAGGACTCAGAGCTTTATTGGAAGAGCTGGATCTGGTCGGTCGTCCTCTCACCAGTCAGGACGTGGCGATTCGCTTTGCTCCTAAACTCAATGCGCTTTCGCGGATGGAGTCAGGTGTATTGCCGATTGATATTCTGCTTTTGGAAGACGCCGCTCAAGCGCGAGGCTTGGTGCGTGAAGTGATGAAAAACAACTCCACGCGCGTGCAGTTGCAAAACGACGCAGAGGTGGAAGCGCAGTCCTTGCTTCAAGACTGGCCTCACAAGGATTTTGTTTTTGTTGCTTCCAAGAATTTCCATCGCGGTGTCGTTGGCTTGATCGCGACCAAGCTCACCCAAGTGTACAATAAGCCGGCCTTTGTCGGTTCCCTGGGTGATGACGGTATGATCGTGGGAAGCGCACGTTTACCCCAAGGCCAGGAAGCGTGTCTTGTGGAAGCGATGTCGAATGCGCAAGAACTCTTAAGCCGTTTCGGCGGGCACTCGGCGGCGGCCGGTTTCGAAGTCGCCGAAACGCGGGTTCCGACCTTTATTGAAAAACTCGCGGCGCACTTTGCGGATCTGCGCGAAAAACCGAAACCTCTGGAAATCTTCTATGACGTGGAGGCCAAACTCTCTGAAGTTGGAACGAACCTGATGAAGTGGTATGACTTCGTCGGTCCTTTCGGCACGGGCTTTTCAATTCCATTGATTCATTTTTCCAATGTCCAGGTTCTCTCGAAGCGCGAGCTGAAGGGGGGCCATTTGCGTCTGAAGATTGCTGATGATGACGGCCGCGTATCCGCCGAAGCGTTGTTATTCACTCCGACACCACGACAGCTGGATACATTGCAAAATGTGCCGGGTTTTTACCACGTGCTCGGAGAACTGCAGTGGAACTATTTTGCCGGTCAGAAAACCATACAGATATTGATTCGTGATTTAAAGGCAGCCACATGAAATCAAGTAAAAAAGTAGTCGTGCTTCTTTCGGCGGGGTTGGACTCGACGGTGAATGCTTTTGAAGCTATCAAGCATCGCCATGAGGTTGTTCTCGCTTTGACTTTCAACTATGGACAAAGAGCCGCAAAGAAAGAAATTGAACATGCGGCGAAAATCGCCGCGCACTTGAAAGTGCCTCACAAAGTGGTGGAGCTTCCGTGGTTTAAAGACTTCAATAAATCCTCTTTGCTGGTTGAGTCACAAGCGGTTCCGACAGGGAAAGATGTGGAGATCGACAATGTCGCGAAATCCGAAGAAACGGCGAAAGCCGTGTGGGTGCCCAATCGCAATGGTATTTTCTTAAATATCGCCGCAGCCTATGCGGAAGCTCTTGGCGCGCACACAGTGATTCCCGGATTTAACGCCGAAGAGGCGGTGACTTTCCCGGACAACTCAAAGGAGTTCATGGATCAGGCCACCAAAGGTCTTTGGTATTCCACGTCCAATCATGTAACCGTGGGATGTTATACCATTCACATGAAAAAGCCGGACATCGTGCGCCTAGGGCAAGGATTAAAAATTCCGTGGGAATTGATTTGGCCTTGTTATTTCTCCGGCGATCAGTGGTGCGGTGTTTGTGAAAGCTGCCAAAGATCAAAACGCGCTTTTGCTTCCGCCGGCGTGGATGTTCAGCACCTTTTTAAGGAGTAAGACATGCAGTCTCATTACATTGAGAAAAAATTTGCTTACGATGGCACTCAGCTGCGTTCTCTTTATGCCTACCTGGATCATGGTATCCTGGGGCCATCGATTATTTCTTGGCAGGGCCCGTGCTCGATTTCCTTTGATCACATGGTGGATGGTGAAGATCTTCTCGCTAAAGCCGTTATTCAAGGCGACGAGATGCTGCATTTTATTATCGAAGTATTCGACCGGGATCTTTTCTCGGGAGTTCTTTTGCAACGCCTTTTTGCTTCGATCACGCGAGATTATTTGCAGGCCAACGCCCGCACCGTTTTAGGCGACGATCATTTGCACCGTGATGGTGATGATATTTATCTTGGGGATCGTAAGCTCAGCATCAGCATTGCGACGAAATCGCCGGTTTCGGTTATGGTCCATTTTGCGATGAACGTGACCAATCAAGGGACGCCGGTGAAGACGCTCAGCTTGCAGGATTTGAAACTCGAGCCGCGCCGGGTGGCGGAAGACCTGATGACCTTGTTCCGCAAAGAATTTATTTCGATTGCGACCGCGACGCAGAAAGTGCGCCCGGTTCCTTAGGCGGCCCCTTTGTCTTTGGCTTTGATATATGCTTCACGCAACCACAAACGGATGTGTTTGAGGTAAAGGTCTTTCATGCCAAAGAAGACGAAATGATTTAAGAAGTAATCCGCGTTCTTGTCTTTTTCATGGAAATTCACTGTGCCGATAATCTCCGGCGTGTCGGATTCTTCCGGCCGCCATAAGACGAATTCCCGGAAAGCGCCGATACTGATCGCACGATAATATTTTAAAACCAAACCGGCTTCAGAGATCTGTGTGATTTCCACAGGGTTTGCGACCTTAAGAAGACTGTTATCGGCTTTGGTGGCGACGGTGGTGGTTTCTTTATTAAGCAGGGTCGAGTGTTGTAAGAGCAGTTTTTTAAGCATGTAGCCCTTATCAAACGGAGCAAAGAAAATTTCTTTAACCCAGGTGGAAAGCGCGCGAATTTCATCAAGCTGGATTTTCTTGCGGGTCACGAGGTGAAGGTCAGGACGGGCGCCTAAAGAAACTCTATGTTTGGTGGCGCGGTCCTGCAGATACTGCCAGATCTGCTCCCAGCGTTTTTCCCGCTCGATTTCAAAGATGTCGTAATTGGCGAAAATCAAATCAAACTGTGGTGGCAACTGCTGGCGGTTGGCGGTGTCTTTATCGGCAAGATCTGACAGCAACTGACCGTAATGAGAGTAAGTGTAAACTTCCGCATTGGAAAACTTGTCCGTCAGGAAGTTTTTTACTTCCATCGCCAATGGCACGTCTTCGTCGAGGACGAGAATGCGCATGGTGGTACCGTGGGTGTTTTTCACATCGTTCACGCCGTGCTTTTTATCTTGAAGAACGTTGCGACGGATCTGGCTGATTTGTTGATTGTCGGCGCCGAAAAAGAGGAATTCGCACAGGAATTCTTTTTCAGAGATTTCTTTGCAGGATTTGCAGTAAGCAAAAACGCTTTTCTTGTTTCCGCTCTTGAAGGATTCGCTGTAGTATTTGGTGATCGCGCCGATCTTGATTTCGTGGTTATTCATGGTGGTAAAGCCCACCTCGGAAAGACTGTGCAGGTGCACGTCTTTGAGCATTTCAATCGTCGACTGGATTTTCATGGAAGCCACGGTGCCTGTGTTCACAGGATGGTGGCCGGTGAGGGCGTACTCCAGATGCTGTTTTAAGATGAGCTTATCAAACGGCTTAAAGATGACGTTATTAATGATACGTTCTTCAGCCAGGCTGATATCAAAGTCCGGACTGTCGAAGGCGGTCAGGATCAGTGCTGTCGGTTCTTGCTCCGAGCACATTTTCTTGCGCATAAAAAAATCACGGGCCCTTTTTATGAGCCCGATGTTTTGCACTCCCAAAAATTCGTTTTTCGCAACCACCAGGCGCAGCTCGTGGGTGTCCGAAGGTTCTATATCTTGAGACGTATCATTCCTGAACTTTTGTCCACCTTGAGCCAAGGCTTTGGCCCCTTCGTGAACTGCGATTTTAAGCCATTCGTGAAATTGAGCGAGGTCGGTGAAAAAGCGAATAGAGAGCTTTGGATCAATATTTTGAAGAGTTTCAAACAGATCCTTCTGAATACGTTCATCATCTTCCAGGATGTATATGAACTTCATGTCTCCATTATATCTAATTTTGAAACAAAAAAATAAAAATCTTTAGGCGGACCGGAAAATAAAATAAACCGCACCTATAAGGCATAAGGAGGCCCATAAGAAATCCAGCTTCAGGGATTGTTTCATATAGAGAACGGAAAACCCCGCAAAGACCACCATGGTAATGACTTCCTGGATGATTTTCAGTTGCGGCAGAGTGAAATGCCCATAACCCATGCGGTTGGCGGGCACTTGCAGGACGTATTCAAAGAAGGCAATACCCCAGCTGACCAGAATCGCCACCCACAACGCGGACTCTCTCAACGACTTTAAATGCCCGTACCAGGCGAAGGTCATGAAGATGTTGGACAGGAACAAGAGTCCAATGGGTGTCAGAGTCTGCATTAAGAGCTCCTTTGATTGTAAGCGTGATTGCACAGGAGGCTTGCGATACGGCGATATTCACTCAGCAGGTCCAGGTGAATGGAGCTGGTGTTGATCGAGGTGTGCAGACCACGGTTCAGGCGGCTGATATGGTTTTCACGCAAAGTGATCTCGGTTTTTGCCAGATCACGCTTCAACTGAATAGCCTCTTCGCAAAGCTCTTTGTTTTGGTAAGCATTGATGGCCATGGCCGCCACTTTAACCACTTGCTCATGCATCTTGCGGATTTCAGCCCAACCTTCCTCGGAAAATTCAAGTTTCAAAGCGTTCTTTTTAATCGCCAGGGCTAGGATGTTGATGTCAATGGCATCGGCGGCGCGCTCCACGTCGCTGAGGAACATGATCATGTTCATGATGTTTTGATGCACAACCGTGGTGGACTTGTTGGCGTGATCCAGCAAAAACATTTTGGTTTCGCGATACAGGAAATCGACTTTGTTGTCGCGGTCTTTGATCGAATCAAAGTCTTTAGGATCATTGGTTTCAAAAAGACGGATGGAATCTTTAATCATGCCGAGGACGATATCTGCCGTGCGCATGATTTCGCGGTTGGCATAGGAAATTGCCAAGGCTGAGCTTTGATAGTTATTGAGATTCACAAACTCCGTGCCGAATTCTTCTCCCGCAGATTTGGGGAACATTTTCTCGATAAGCTGCGCGCCCTTATTGATGAAAGGATAGAACAAGACCGCGGAAAGGACGTTGAAGATCAAGTGAGCATTCGCAATCGAGCGTGAAATCGTCGTATCGAAGGTGAGAAGAAAGTCGATAAAGAGCTGTGTGAAAGGATAGAAAATCACCACACTGATGGTTTTATAAAAGAAATGCGCCCACGCCACCTGGCGGCCGATGTAGTTTCCGCCCGCGGCTGCAATCAGGGCCACGGATGTGGTGCCGATGTTTGCGCCATACACCCACAGCATCGCATCGTAAAAAGTGATGGCTTTAACGGAAGCCAAACTCATCGCCAGACCAATCGTGACGGCACTGCTTTGCACAAAAGCACAGAAAACGATGGAGATCAGCAACGAATAGCCGGGATTTTCACGCACGCTCTGGAAGACTTCCGTGAGCATGGGATTTTCTGCGAAATGATGCGCGGAAACGGAGATCAATGTCAGTCCCAAAAACAACAGACCAAAACCCATGAAAACCTGAGAGAGGTTTTTAAAGACGGTCTTTTTGGCTTTGAAATAAAAAGCGAAGGCAATCGCGAAAACGGGAAGAGCGTACTGTCCCAAATCCAGAGAGATAAACTGCACGGTCAAAGTGGTACCGATAGCTGTACCGATAATCACGCCCATTACTTGGCGCAAGTTGATGACCCGCGCGGAGCCCAAGCCGACCAGCATGGAAGTCACGGCGCCGGAGCTTTGCATAAGGGTGGTTAAAACAACGCCGGTCAGAATGGCGAGAAATTTACTCTGCGACAGACGGTTGAGCAGAACTGTGATCTTTCCCGCCATGAGTTTTTCAAGGGAGGACGACGCCAAGCCCATGCCGTAAAGAAACAGCGCCACACCGCTGACAAGAATGATGAAGTACGAGTTGTGGGTGTCGATCATGTCGTGTTCTTCTGGTTAAAGTGCACTAAGCTCCAAAAAAATAAAATTGTAGCAATAGCGCAGGGAATTAGGAAGCCCCAATATTGCGCGTGAAGATAAACGTAGGCTGAAAGAAACGAACCCAGCATGAAAGAGGCAATCAACCCCATGCGCATCCAGTTGGCGCGGATTTCATTGGTGCGGGGTTGAATCTTGTGTGAATGCGTGAGAACGCGCATAAGACCGATGCCCAGATCCGTGGTAATCCCGGTTAAATGGGTGGTGCGCACGATGGCTCCGAAAGCCGATGTGATGGTCGCATTTTGCAGGCCGCAGGCCAAACACAGCGCTGCGAGCAGAAAGTAATCTTTGCGGACGATGGGTGCCCCGAAATCTCCGAAGAGCCCCAGATTGCCGGCCGTGGCCACGCCCAGAGTCAGAGCGAAAATCATCAACATCACCACGGGATAAAGAGGCTTGCGTCCGGTTTGAATGCGGCGATCGACGAGCAGCGCTGAAAGCATCACTCCGCCCATAAAAAATCCCGGCACCGCAAGCATGCCCAGGGCCGGGCCCACTTTTCCGCCGGCAGCCTCCGCGCCGACAAGAGTTCCGAAGCCGGTAACATGAGAAACGAAACGGTGGCAGGAAAGGTATCCTCCGGTGTTAATAGCTCCCGCTTGAAAGGCCATGGAAAGCCAGATGGCGACATTGGATTTCGAATAGTGCGAGAGTGTCTGCTGGTAGGAGAACATCTGATGAATAGAGTAAAACATCTCTTCCAAAAAGACAAAAGAGGCTTATATACTTAAGTCTTAAACGAATGGATGTTCATGACCCAGGCAAAACCCGTTCTCGTGGTGGCGGCATTGATCCGTCGCTTTGGAGACACTGAAAAGAGAATCTTGATCGTGCGCCGCGGACCTGGGCAGAGCGGGGCTGGCTATTGGGAATTTCCCGGCGGCAAAGTGGAAGTCGGTGAGTCTCCGGAGCAAGCCCTGGTGCGCGAGATTGATGAAGAGCTGGCGTTGTCCATCCGGGTCGGAGATCTTTTAGGTGAAGCGGATTTTGCGTATCCGGCGAAGTTCATACGCTTGCGGGTGTATTGGGCTGAAGCCGTACACGGACAGTTGCAACTTTCCGAGCACGATGCTTTCAAGTGGTGTTTGCCGCAGGAAATTTCAGTGCAAGAACTCTCCGAAGCCGACCGGCCTTTCGTGGAGATGATTCTGAGTTCCACTCAATCCAGCAGATAGTCACGTTCCTCTTTGGTCGGAAGGCGACAGAAGTCGCGTTGACCAAACCAAGCGTAGCGGTGTTTTGCAATCCAGTTGTAAAGAGCATCACGCAAGAACGGCGGAATAAGCCAGCCCAATGAAAAAAGTTTGTACACGCCGCCTAGCTTTGAAAGGATTTTCAGAATGGCGGCGGAGCGGCGGTAGATTTTGCCTGCCTCAAAGTAGATCACTGTATCGAGTTGAACGCGATCTTCGGCGGGAAGTAGTTCGGCGGCCGTCGTTCCCTGCAGGGGAGCGAACAAAAGAACGTGAGTTTTATCACGACTGATCATAGCGTCGACGAATCCATTGCAAAGGTGACAGACACCATCAAAAAACACCACGTTTCTCATTTTCAGAGGCACCTTTTCCATAGCCTTTCCAAGCCACTATCTCTATAATGATCGCATGGAAGTCTTTCTTTTTCCACTCGTTAACGTGACTTTGTTTCCACGAACAACGAAGCCACTCAATATCTTCGAGCCTCGTTATCTCGCGATGATGAAAGACGCCATCGAAACACGAACACCTATTGCGATTGCATTCATTGAAGATCCCTCCAAAGTGACGTCTGTTCGACCTGACGAAAAAGTGCCTTTTGTGCGCGAGATCGCCGGCTATGGTTACGCTCAGATTGTCGAGGAGCGGCTCAACGGCACCCTTTTGGTCTTTTTGCAGGGGCAAGGCAAGTTACGATTGGGCAAGGTCGTTGATCGCGGCACGCCGTACATTGTGTGCGAAGCTCAAATCATTCCTGAGAAAACAGTTTTGGAACCGGATCAGCGTACAGAGCTCAATGCTCTTCACAGAATTTTAGCGCGCTGGATTCAAACTCACATTCCCGATCCCGCGCAACGCGATCTTTTCATGCGCAACCTTGTGCATCCCGAGGAGATCGTCGGCAGTTTCGCCTCGTACCTGGTGCGTGATTACGACCTTCAGCAAATGGTGCTGGAATACGACGACATCAATGAAAAAGTCCGTTTCCTGCACCGCTTGACTGAATCCAATGAGCTTACTACGTAAGCTCCACGCGCTCACTGCGCACGAAAAACACCCACTGCAGTAAAATCACCCAGATTGTGTGCGCCAAAGCCAGATGCACGATCTTCATCCACACCGGCGCATGCAAAAGCAAAGTCAGAATTCCAAACACTAAAGCCGCGACCAGAGCCAAGGCCATTTGATACGAGCGTCTTTCCAGTAAAAGACTTTCCGCGGTTTGTGCTTTCACCCAGAAAAACAAAGCAAGGCTTCCGCCGCCAAGAACGGCGAGCAGCGGATGCAATCCACGCAAACGAACCAGAAAGTGCGAGTCGCTGGAAAAATCCGCGCGCAAACCCTCAAGCAGGTTTTCCGTCGGGAAAAGAGAATTGGAAAGGGAAGCCCATGCTCCGGTAATGCCGATCACGACGATGATCCAAGGCAGATAGCGATAACGCTTGTCTTCTTGCGAGGGAGCTTTGAGGTCTTTTTCCAATGTAGCGGCGGCAAACGCCAGGGCAACAGCTCCCGTCAGCATGAAGGAATTGATTTGATGCAAAGCCATGACAAACGCGCGGTAAGGCGTATCGTTCGTCGTGACTAGTTTAAAAAGAACGAGCTTGGCGCCTAATGCCGCCTCCGTGATCATGAAAATCAAAGTGGCGGTGGCCGCTTTGCGGGTGAAGTGCCCGACGGGATAAATCTTGCGCGCGGCCCACCAGAAATAAAGAACGACGAAACCGTAAATGCCTGACATCAAACGGTGCGCATACTCCACCCAGGTCTTGCCTCGTTGCGCTTCGGGAATGAGTTGGCCGTGGCACAAGGGCCAGGTGTCACCGCAACCATCGCCAGAGTGAGAAATTCTCACCCAAGCTCCCCACAGGATCACCAAAAGAGTGTAAAAGAGAAGTCCAAATGCAAATTTCTTGTATTGAGCCTTTGTCATAGCATCTTCAGGGCTATCACGGCGTGGAAGAGCGGTCAATCTGACACGCCTTCATTGACTTCCAACCCCGGAAAAGATTTAAATGAGACATGTCCAAAGAGTCGTCTTCCCCTCATCACCACCATCATCATTCTCATGGTCATCACCATCATCATGCGCATGGGGCCTTGGGACGAATGAAGCTCGCGTTGGCGTTGAATCTGGGTTTTGCTTGTATTGAGTTGGTGGGCGGTCTTTGGACGAACAGTGTCGCGATTTTGAGTGATGCACTTCATGATTTCGGCGATGCCTTGGCGGTTTTGCTCGCGATCGTGCTCGAAAAAGTTTCCCATAAAAAAAGTGATACGAGTTTTTCCTACGGCTATCGTCGTTTTTCCACTCTGGGGGCGGTGATCACCGGCGTGGTTCTGGTGCTGGGTTCTATTTTCATTCTGATTGAAGCTGTGCCGCGACTTTTGAATCCGCAGCAGCCTCACGCTGACGGGATGATCTTGCTTGCGGTTTTAGGCGTGGCGGTGAATGGTTTTGCCGCCTACCGTGTTTCGCATGGATCTTCTCTGAATGAGCGCATGTTGATGTGGCACATGTTGGAAGATGTGATCGGTTGGGCGTTGGTGCTCATTGGCGCTATCGTGATGAAATTCTATCACCTGCCACAATTGGATGCGGGGATGGCAATCGCCTTGGCTCTGTGGATCCTTTACAATGTGTTCCGCAACTTGCGTGAAGCGGTGAAGATCTTTCTGATGGCGCAGCCGACACAGGTGCAAGCCGCGGAAGTGGAAGCGGCCATCCGTGGTCTCGATAAAGTCGAAGACGTGCATCACGGTCATTTGTGGTCGCTGGATGGAGAAAATCACATCTATACAGCGCATATTGTCTTGGGACCGATGGCCACCGTCGCGGATATGGAAGCGGTCAAAGCGGAAGTGAAAAAACTCGTAAAAGAGTTCGGTATCGTCGAGGCGACCATTGAAACCGAGGTTTCTGGAGCGGCTTGTATTGATCCTGAACACCATTAAAAAAATTCTTTGTCTCATCCCGGGATTTTGAAATCTTAAATTTTAAAAATGAATCTCAAAGTGAAGCGTTTCGGCGTTCGCTAGGTAAGTTTTTTTGCGTTCTATCCGATAAGACAAGAGGATAAAAGTTAAGGAAACATTTATGCTAAAGCCGGTACGTAACTCAGCAGGTAATATTTTGTTGCAAATCTTGGCAGCCACCGCTGTGATGAGCACTTCTTTTTACTTTCTCACGACTTACGTGATCGGGCAAAAGGAACAAGTCGGAAAAACGGCGAACTTGGTGAACCTGCGATTTGCCCTCAACAGTACCATGGACTATGTGATCTTCGGCATTCGTCAGAAGTACTGCTTCTCGAATGACGGGACGCTTTTAAATGAGCAAGGCGATTCCTGTAATCTTCAGCACTCGGGAAGTGTTGAGCGCCTTATGATGTCCACTGAGCAAGAGAACTTCGTACGTGAAATCGTCGGCAATCCTCCGAACACCAGCAAGGTGGGTCCGGTGGATCTGAACAATATCGCTTTATCCAAAATCGAAAGATACGTGAGTGTCGCTGCGGCTTCCACAAACCATCCGCTGTTTCCGGTTCTGAGCAGCCTGCGCCAAGTGAAGGGAACGGATGGTAAGCCTATTCCTGTCTATGGCGCTTATGTGTTGCTTGAGCGTGATGAATCCGCTTATCTGCCTCGCGCGGGTCGCGAGGTCTATCTCAAAGCCACGATCTCCCTTGTGGACAGTGCGAACTCCAAAGAGCCTTTGCAAATTGGTAGCACCAAACTGTCTTTGACTTCAAATATCGTGATTTATCCGCGCGAGGTTGGTTCTTTCGCTCTGGTCATTCCCGGCAGTTTGCATATGAACTCGACTTGGGATGCGAATATGGATGCAGGTGATGTTTCATTTCACCGTTACTCAGACAAAAAAGACATTGCGGGGAAGCCGGGCTTGATTTTCCAAAGTCCGGTCTTTGTTAACCGTGATATTTATCTTCCCGAAGATTCAGGAACAACCAGTGGTAGTGGTTATACTCCGGTCACTTTTGCCGACCGTGTTTATCTTGGAAACGGTTGGGTGCGCACGGCCAATGGGCTTTATGCGCCTCGTACGGCCGGAGGAACTTCCGACCGATATTGGGCTGATGCGACCACTTTCGGTGGCTTCTTAAAAGGTATTGAAAATGACGGGGGGTTGGACAAGGGACTTGAATTCTTTAAGAAAGGTCCCGGCTCCGCGGCTTCCAATCCGGACTTAGCGGCCAGCAAAGAGCTCATGGATAAGTGTATTAAAAACTCCATCGCACAGGCTTCTTTGAGTTATCTTTTCAACAATTCTGAACTCGGTGGCTATCTCAGTAGTACCGGCGGTTCATTTAAGTATCGTTTGTATCTTACGAGCGGTGGTTTCAGCAGACAAAATAACGCTCTTATCGTGAATACTTCTGAGTGGGCTAACGGCAAAGTTGATATCGATCGTGACCTGGTGGAAGGCGGGGACGGTGTCGTCAAAGTCCGTCTCTCCGTGGGCGCAAGATATGCCGATGTGCAGTTGCCTCCCAACGGCGAAGTGAAGTTCACGGCACCGGTCGGTTCTGATGCTTTAAAAGCGCAATATGCGAAGGCTCAATCCGATGCTCAGACAAATCTTTTAAATCAACAAAAAGAGTTGGATTCCCTGAGCGCAAAACTTAGTAAAGCTCGCTCGGATCTAGCGCAAGCCAAGGATCAATTGGCGGATGAAGAAGCGAAGCCTCAGGCTCCGTCTAGTTCTTCATCATCTCCTTCGGCATCGCCATCACCATCTCCTTCTCCGTCACCGTCGCCAACGGCATCGCCGTCGCCGTCTCCGTCTCCTTCGGCTTCCCCATCTCCAAGTCCGACTCCGGATACGACGGATTACCGCGACGAGCAGCTTATTAAGGAATTAAAGAGAGTTATCAAAGATCTTCAAGCGCAAATTGATGATCTTAATAACAATAAAATTCCAAATCAGCAGTCCGTTGTAAATACGGCTTCGAGAAATTATGATCAAGCGCGAACTAACTATAACACCTATATAAATATGGTAAACAATCCGCCGGTCGTTACGGTTTCAACGGATCGCATTTCTTCATACATGGTTACTTTGAAAATCAATGTGACCAATGCGAAGAATTTCATTGATAAAGATGGAAACCTGGTTCCGCCTAATTTCGCAGTCCAGGCTTACGATGCGACCTTCTATAACTCGGCTCCGGTAGGAGGTCGTGCACCGAACCCGAATCTCTTACGATACCTAAACTTCAACTATGATGTTTCCAACAGCTATCTGATGCCTCCTTATGGCCTGGCGAAAAGCCCGAATTCTGCAGAGGTGAAAGTGGATGAGCCAGAAGATTTCGACAGTCTGGCTGAGCTGTGTGAAAAAGCGCGTAACGCGCAGACGTCGCAATCTTTTGGTGGTGCGGGATGGAATACGGATTTCTCTCCCGGCACGCGTTTGTCGTGGAACTTTGCTGGTGCTGACAATGCAAGCGCTGGCGCAGACCCGGTATTGGCGGAATATCGCTTCGATGGTGGCAATAGTTTGCGCAGCAATGCCACCTTCCAGGTTCGCTCTATCGTCGGACGTTGCGTTGTCTATCCCGATGCGGAATTCATCACGGGATTCTTTGGCTGTGACAGAATGGAAATTATGTCGCGCCAGAAGCCATTGCGAATCATCGGAACTTTCATTGTGAATAAACTTTTGATTCACGAAAGCGCTTATAAGTCAGGTATCACTTGGAGTTCAATCTATTATCCGCAAGCCACCCGTGAGTTGCGCCGTGCGGGGAGCCCCGCAATCTTACGCTCATTCAGTGGACGGGATTGCGATGCTCCGAGCCAGGACCCAATCTGGCATCCGGTTCCGTCTGTGAAAGAAGTGGCGGACCGTATCGGTTGTAACACGATCAGTTTGCGTGCTCGCGCCAATCCGTTCCAGTGGACCGCTGTGGATCCTGATTGCGGCATGGTGGCCGGTTCCTCCAATACGACTTGTAAGCGCCGTTTGGTTCGCTTCTTCGTCGTTGAACAATCCAGAGAGTTGGGAGGAGGCGAAAGTGGACTGTAAGAATTTGCGTAATCAGCAAGGTCAGACCATTGTCGAAGCTCTTGTCGGCTTCGGCTTGATTGCGATCGTCGGTTTTGCTTTTGTCGGCGGCATGGTTTCTTTGCGCAACACTACGCGCAGCACAGTCGTGCTGTCTTCTTCGGAAAAACAGATCAGTGATATCGCTGAAAACATCAAAGCCGGTGTTGAGAATTATCAGGTCAACTTTAACTACGATAAGTCGGCTTCATCGCTGCTCAAGCCCGATGATTTACCAATGGCTTGGGATAATGGGATTGTAGCGCTGCGCTCGGAGTGCCCGGAATGCGCCGGTACCTACGGTTATACGATTCAACCTTATGAGGAATACCGCGGTCTTTATAAGGTCACTTTACGTATGACTCACAAAAGCTGGATTGAAAAAGGTGAACCTTTCCGCGACTACATTTTTGTAATGAGTGCAAAATGATTAAGAATAATAAGGGTTTTACAGCAATAGAAATGATGGTGGGAATCGGACTTGTCGCGATTCTGACCACCATTATTGTCTCGACCCAGCTGATGGTCACCAACGATCAGATGAAGTTGCAAAAGCAGCTTGAACAATCGATAGACACTAATCTTGCGGAAAGAATCATCTTCACAGATCTTGCCAACATTGATCCGTCTTACAATAACTTGACGGTGAAAGACGACGCGGGTTTGCAGTTCTTTGACTATTATCCAGACGTGCCGGCAAGTATGCTCAGCAACGTAAAACGCGAAGTGGCCCTGCGCCTCGATTCAAAGACCAGGGAGTTTCACATCCTCGCTCAGGACACAACGGCGGGCCCGCTTATGACCTACGATCCCACCGCGGCATACAAGGTCGGCACCTCAGATAGTTTTGACAAATCAGCAGATCTGACTTTTGTAGGCTTGAACTATCAGGATTGGATTAAAAAGAATAGGAAGTATTTTTGGCAGGACGGCAAAGCTCTTATGCTCGATACACCGGCGCGTTTGCGCCCCGTGGATGCAAATGGAAACGTCATCATGACAGTAGCACCTCGCAGTCCGATTTTTGTCGGCAAGGTCGCTGGAGCTGCGTTAGAAAATGACAGCGTTATTCGTTCTCTGGTCAACGCAACGAATCCAGAGACAGGAGAAAACATCGATAGCGCTGATACTTTCTTGCGGCGCTTGCCTTCCATGGGCGGCGGTCTACCCGTCGTGCGCCTGCGTGCTGTACGGATTGTGAAGTATTACTTGCAGCCTTACACCGATAATAGATTGGAAGGCACGCCGGCCAACTTATATAAGGCTGTGTATGAAAACGGCAAGTGGAGTGATCCATTCCTTCTTGCTGACCGCGTGGAGGAATTGAATCTGCGCCGTGATTCTGTGACCAAGCGAATGATTTATTTCAAAGTTAAAAAACTTAAAGAAAAAGAACAGCGTCAAGCGGGGTCTTAAAGTTTTTGAGGGGGAATTATGGGACGTTTAAAACCGGGTATTTTTATGACGGGATTATTGCTGGGGGCGGTTGCGCAAGCTCAGTCCACAAGCCGTGATTTTCCCATGTCTGTGAATACCAATACTTCCGGTGAATCCGTGACGTCTGCGCCGGCGTCTGGCATGGTCAGTCGCTCGGGGAATAGTTACGTCACGATCAAAATCAATAACACCTGTTTTGGTACGAACCTGCGCGGTGTCGGTAATCCTCTTGCCGCAAGTTCCACGGTTCGTGCGGACCTGGTTTTTAATATCGACGGAAAAGATTACGCCATTATGGCGAAGTATCCCGCGCTTTTGGTGACCAAAGCAGGTATGACTCCCAGTGATGCAGCTCAGCCGATGGCCAGCAGTAATTATGAAGTCTATGGAGGTGGTTCGGCGGCGCTGTTTGGAAACTCTGTTCTTTTGAAAACAGGCATTCCGTCGGCAGCGACCGTTGATGGCGCGGGCAATATCACCGTGAAATCGGTGAAGTCCGTTTATTTGAAGAGTTATTCGTTTAAGCAGGAAATCGCGGATTGTACTCCGGGAGCGGCCATTTATGGTTCTTACGGATACTCTTCTTATACACCGACTTATGCTTGCGGTGATTACATGGGTAAACCCGGCGTTGTCTCGGCGTCTTTCGGCGGTATCTCTGTATCTTCGGATAAATCCAATATTGAAGTGAATGTCTCCTTCCCAGGGGAAACCAGCTTCTGCGGTTCTTACTGGTCGCCGCTGATGGTCTTCTTCAATGATGAAAGACCGAAGTTCAACGGTCGCAGTGATTTCCCTCTCAATCCGATGGGGCAAACCATGTGGCCCGAAGCCGGTGCGCCAGGTTGGTTCCTGGCTCTCGATCGTGACGGTTCCGGCAAGATCGATCAGAAGATTGAACTTTTCGGGGATCTTGAAAAAAACAGCAACGGTTTTGAGGTTCTCAAGAAGTTGGATTCCAACAAAGACGGCGTGATCGATCGTAAGGATAAGGAATTTAAAAATCTTGTTCTGTGGAACGATAAAAACGGTGATGGCAAATCAGACAAAGAAGAGATCATGAAGCTTTCCAAGAAGGTGATCAAAATCTCTTTGGATTATAAAAAAGGCATCCTTCAGCCCATCGGCTCCTACGCCGAAGCCCGCGAACGGGCGAAGTTCTGGTATAAAGAAAACGGCAAAATCAAAACCGGGGAGATCATTGATATCTGGCTTGCTCCCGCGGAGACACGTTTAAGTCAGCGCTAGAGTCCTAAAAGCTCGCGCACTTTCTTTTCCAAAGCCTGTGGTTTGTCGGCATTAAAGCCGCGAAAAAGAGCCACAGGCTTTAAATTTTTATCAAACACGAAAAGCGAAGGCAGGGCCTGCACCTGAAAGTCTTTGACCATTTTCTTGGACTTGTCGTGATAAATACTGAAATCCAAAGGATGCGTTTTTAAAAAGCCATCACGCTCTTTAGCATCGTCGTCCTCATTAAGGCCTATAACAACAAGACCCTTATCTTTGTACTTGTTATAGAGCTTATTATAATGCGGCAGAGCCTCTTTACAGGGGTCACACCAGGCCGCCCAGAAGTCGACCAGAACCACTTTGCCTTTAAGATCAGAATGAGACAGCTTGGCGCCTTGAACATGGTCGGCGTCGAAAGTTTTAAAATTCACCTGAGGCACGGACTGAGCCTGAACACTGAAACTCACGAGTGCTGCTGCAAGAAAAACCACCGCACGCATTTATTTCACCTTTTCCAAATATTTTAAAAGCAAATCCCGCCCGCGAACTTTCGCACGCAAGATGGAAAGAAAGATAAAAACTCCACCGGTCTTGCGATCCAGAAAGATCATTTCCCGCGGCGGTGTCCGCCAGGAATGCTGACGCACGATTTGAAAGGCCTTTTTTGAAAGACGCTGCGGCAGGTCCGTATTCTTCCAGTCATAAACACCGTCTTTATCGACACGGCCGGATTTGTTGCGGGGATCGTCGTGGGAAATAAAAGGCTCGACCGATTCAAAACAGAAATCTTCAAAGACCTGGCGCAGTTCGGAACTGTCACCTTCCTGCACAAATCCCAATTCTGAAGCCGCTTGGAAGAACAAATTCCGGTCATTAAAAAGGGCGCCCTTCACCATGCGGCGGTAGGGATTTAAAAAGGCTTCGTCATAGACGCGAGTCGCTCCGAAATCCAAAAGCACCAATTGATCATGACCTTGCGGATTTAAGCGGATGCGATAGTTGCCGCCATGAGGATCGGTTTGCACGACACCCCATTCGAAAACTTCTTTGAAGTACAGATCCAAAAAATTCAGCGCCATTTTATTACGACGCTCTTGCGGCAGGCTTTGAATCAAAGGATCATCTGCGCGCAATCCACGTTCAAAGCGCGTGGCTAAAATCTTGGGCCCTGAAAACTCGCGCAAAACTTGCGGCACGACAAAGCGGGAATCGTCTTTCAGGCGCTCGTAGTAATCTTCTGTTAGGCGGGCTTCCAGCTCATAATCCGTTTCCTGCACAAGCATCTCGCGCACTTCCGCGAAAAGCGGATCTAAATTAAAATCCTTGGGAAGAAGCTTCAAAGTTCCCAGCAAAGTGCGGATGGCTCGTAGATCGCTGTCGATAGCACGATCCACATTCGGGTATTGAATTTTTAAAACAATGCTTTCACCGGTAGCTTTGATACGCGCGCGGTGCACTTGTCCCATGGAAGCCGAAGCCAGCGCCTCTTTTTCAATTTCCAAAAGCGCTCTTTTTTCTTCCGGCAATTGTTTGTTCAAGGTGGGTTCAATGGCTTCCCAGCTCAACGGCGGGGAGTCTGACTGCAGGGAGCGCAACAATTCGTTGGCTTCCGGTGGCAGAAAATGCTCACCGTACATGGAAAGCATCTGTCCTGCCTTCATCAGGCTGCCTTTGAGTTCGCCCAATTCAGAGCTGATCGCGGAAGCCTGGTTCTGCAAAAGACGTTTCCAGTTTTCTTGCTTGGCTTCCTTGCTTTTGAGTGCGGAACTCACACCATGGTGAGCGACAGAGGCCCCTGCTTGCAGAGTCAGTTTTGCAATCGAAAGACCGCGCGAAAACACCGACGACTTAATGCGTTCAATATTCTTGGTTTGTTTTTTCGCAGGCTTGTCATTCTTGCTCATAATTTTCATCCAGTGGTGCAGCCGACATGGCAGGAGCTGTCATCAATCTAGCGCAGATCGCAGAAATATTAAATGTTTATTCTTCGCGCTAAATATGACAAACTCCCGCTTATGCGTATTCTTATCACCGGAGCTACAGGACTTATTGGCCGGGAAGTTGGAAAAGCCCTGGCGGAAAAAGGTCACGATATCGTCGTGATCAGTCGCAGTCTCGCCAAAGCGCGCGAGCAGTTGCCCTTTCCTTGCGATGTCATCACCGGTGATTTAAGCCAAGGTCCTCTTCACGATGAAAAACTAAAAAATGTGGAAGCCGTGATCAATCTCATCGGCGAGCCTGTGATCGGCATGCGTTGGTCTCAACAGAAAAAAGACCGTATCTATTCCTCACGCGTTGACGGCACAAGAAATCTGATAGCGAGCCTGCCATCCACAGTAAAAACTTTTATCGCCGGAGGCGCGGTCGGATTCTATGGCGAGCGGGGCGATGAAATAGCCCGTGAAGGTGATTTGGGTGGCCGCGATTTTCTTGCCAAAGTGTGCGTCGATTGGGAGGCGGCGGCGATGAAAGCCCCCGGGCGCAAAGTTCTTGTGCGCACGGGAATTGTTCTGGCTCGGCAAGGCGGTGCGATTGATCAAATGCTCTTTCCTTTTCGCGCCGGTGTCGGTGGCATTTTGGGAAGCGGCCGCCATTGGATGAGCTGGATTCATATCAAAGACATCGTGGGTCTTTTTCTTTTTGCCCTGGAAAATGAAAATGTCGAAGGACCTCTGAACGGCGTGTCTCCGGAACCTGTGACCAATGCGGAGTTCTCGGAAACTCTCGCGGGCGTTCTCGGTAAAAGACTGGGGCCTCCAGTTCCGCACTTTGCTTTGAAAATGCTTTTTGGTGAAGCCGCAGGAGTGATGCTCATGTCGTTGCGAGCTTCCGCGGATCATGCCATTTCTTTAGGTTACCAATTCCACTATGACGATTTAACGGAAGCTTTGCGCGAAGTGTGCGCTCCGTGGCAGAACGGGGAGGAGTATTACTCTTCAGAACAATTCCTGGCGATGCCGCCGGAAAAAGTTTTCGGTTTTTTTGCCGATCCTGAAAATCTCGAACGAGTGACGCCGCCGGAATGGCAGTTGCGCGTGGGAAAAATGTCGGCAAGTCAACTCACGCAAGGTGCGCAGATTGAATACAGCTTGAAGGTTCACGGTGTCCCGTTGAAATGGAAAACAGAGATCGACGAATGGCAGCCGCCGTTTAAGTTTATCGACAGACAGAAACTCGGGCCTTATCGTCTTTGGCAGCACACGCACGAATTTTACCCTTTCCGTGGCGGAACGCTCATGGTGGATAAATTGCGCTATCGTTTGCCACTGGGATCTTTGGGCTGGCTTGCCGGAGGCAAATTCATCCGCAAAGACATTGAGGAACTTTTCAATTTCCGGCGTAAAATGTTTGCGGCGCTGGATACGCCACCCAAAGGCTGAGGCTCACTGCTTATTGCGCAGATCCCGCAAGTAAGCAAACTGCTGCACGCCTTGTGCAAGCAAAAATGGATTCACTTTCAATTCGATAAAAAGTTTCAGCGGCACACTCGGCAGATTCAAGCTGCGGCGATTGGTGAGTTCATTAGCGTACATTTCAAGGCCCTCATCACCACCGGTGATCGGCGAGTCATCGTGATGTGAAAGCATTTTGCAAAACTCAAGATTGGTCTCCGTGTATTCGTGAGTGCAGTAGACCAAAGTTTCTGACGGCAAAGCCTTGATTCTTTGGAGGCTCTCATACCCTTGTTCGTAGCTGCCCTCAAACAAGCGCCCGCAACCTAAACCAAAAAGCACGTCACCAGAGAAAAGCCATTTCTTTTCCGGATACCAGTAAGCGACATGCCCCAGAGTGTGACCGGGAAGTTCCATCACCTGAAAAGAAAATCCGGCGGCCTCCACAGTTTCACCCTCCTGCACGAAGCGATCGGCATAGGGAAGCTGGGTTTTGTTTTTAAGCGGAGCATAGACGGTGGTTTTAAAAGAGTTCTGCAACGCCTGGACACCGCCGACATGATCACGGTGATGGTGGGTAAGCAGGATTGCGCTTAATTCCAAACCGTTCTCGCGCAGGAAAGCACTGACGGCTGCGGGTTCCCCGGGGTCCACGACCACGGCTTTGCGAGTGTCGTCATCGATAATGACGAAGACATAGTTGTCTTCAAAGATGGGGATCAACTCCACGCGTTTCATGATTTCCATTGTCCTCTGTCTCACGGTGGAGCACAAGACCTAGGTGCGTTTGTTTCATAACAAGAACTGGTCTTGGCTCTCAAAAGCCATCAGATAAAATGAAAATCATGAAGATCAAAGTGGAATTGGAAGGCAGAGACTCCATCGAAGTGGAATGTGAGGAAGGAACTCTTCAGAAGCCCGGCGCTGTGAAAAAGGTTTCACTCGTGGGATGTTCCGACTTTATGGAGATGATGCACAAAATGCGAAAACATTTTGGTCCGGATATTTCCAAGTGGCCACTTCCGGAAGCTCACGATCACTCCAGTCTTTTATTAAAAGAGATGATTTTAAAACTGCGTGGAGAGTGGGAATTCCCTTACGCCGAAGACGAGCTTTGCCACTGCCGAACCGTTCCCGCGCACACTGTGGATCAGGCCATTATCGCCGGAGCTCACACTCCTGAAATGGTCACACGGCTGACTTCGGCCAGTACGGCCTGCGGGACCTGCCGTCCTGAAGTGCAGAAAATTATCAATTACCGCTTAGGAAAGCAGACGACGTAAGAGGGCTAAGAACCAGAGGCTTTCTTCGCTTCTTTCCCCGAAAGATCCTCGACGATTTTTTCAGGAAATTCTCCGGTTTTAAGATAGTGCTCTAGCAACGGGCCTAGTTTTCGCCGGCAGGAACCGCCGCAAGGTCCGACACCGGCGGAAGTGGCATCAAAAATTTCGTTCAACGTACGGGCCCCGTTACGAATGGCTTCTTCGATGGTGTCGCGCGGAATATTGTTGCAACGGCAGATGATTTCCGTTTTCTTCTTTTGGCCCATGTTAAAATTGTAATGCCGTGGGTTAGAAAAAGGTATTCAGGATCAGACCAAAGTGCAGCGCGTCACTTCGCATTGATAAGCGCTGGAGAATCCGGTAAAAGAAATGTCCTTCTAACAATGGAGCTGAAATGGCCAATCCTACAACTGACAAACTTCCTATGACAATTCGCGGAAAAGCGATGCTTGAAGCAGAGCTTAAGAAGCTTTTGTTGGAAGAAAGACCCGCTGTTATCCGCGCTATTGAAGAAGCTCGCGCTCAAGGAGACATTTCCGAAAACGCGGAATATGAGTCCGCTAAAGAGCGTCAAGCCATGATCGAAGGCCGAATTGCTGAAATTCAAGGCAAACTGGCCGGTGCTGAAGTCGTCGATACGTCACAAATCCGTGCGGATCGCATCGTTTTTGGTGCGTTCGTGAGCATTTTGGACACGGAAACTGAAGAAGAATTCAATTACCAAATCGTGGGCGTCGACGAAGCGGACGTGAAAAAAGGCATGATCTCCATCCTTTCTCCGTTAGCACGCGCTTTGATCGGTAAAAAAGATGGTGACACAGTTACAGTCCAAAGCCCGAAAGGCGATAAAGAATTCGAAATCGTTTCTTTCGGATATAAGTAATTTCTTTTGAAAAGACATTGTCGGTCCATGGTCTTCCTGTGAGAATAAACCATGGACTCGCGCCGACGCTCTTCGCACTCAGACCGACATCTTATTGCTGAACAACCTGGAATGGCGATTTTGCTTTCCGGATTGGTTCTTTCATTTTTGCTGGGCTACACGACAAAATCGCTTTTATCTCCGTCGCGTGTTTCCGCGCGCATTGAAAAAGCCGCCAGCCACATTCACAAAGACGTGAAAGTGCGTTTCAGTCAGGCGCAAGTCAGTCTTAGCGACGGCATTTTACCGCGCTTTGCTGTCGTTATTTCCGGTGTGCAAATGGAATCGGCGCAAAAGTGCTGGGGCGCGCCCACTCTCGAAGTGGACGAATTGCGCCTGCCGCTGTCGTTCTGGAATTTGATTCGCGGCCGTGGCCCGATTCAAAATATTGAAGCTAACACTGTGAAGCTCACTCTGCGTGAAGATTTTCAAGATTGCACACAAACGCAAGTGAAAGAAGAACCGAAAGCGCCCGCGCCGATGGTGAGTCTCACACCTTCCAATCAGTCGCAGAAATACCAAAACGACATCAGCGGTGTGCGCATTCAAAAGCTGCAAATCGTTTCCAATAAGTACCCGCAGTTTTCACCAGAGCTGCTTAGTTTTGCGGTGAAAGTAAGATCATTCGAACCGCGTGTGATTGAACTCACAGCTAAAACCCATCTCTTGAAAGATGCGCAAGTCGGCGATTATCTTTCCCACGCCAATATCTACATGGAGTACAAAGACACTCCGGAAGAAACTTTGCAGTCGCATTTTTTTGGTAACTGGCGGGAAGGGCACTACAGTATCATCGCCAACTACACCCTTGATGAACGCTTGCTCGCGGTCGAGACGGACTTAAAGCACATTCCTTTAAGTCAAATTCTTGCGATCCTGCAAAAGTACGATCTGGTTTCCAAAGAGCTCAACGGGCGTCAGGTGTGGATGTCTTCCAAAGCGCGACTGGTGGCCCCCGTGGATAAAATTCGCACCTCTCCTCTGGAGATTCGTGATCTGCGTCTGGAAGGGGACCTGGGCGAAATGAAGGCGGACCGAGTGGACATCACGTCGCTGGAGCCACTGAAGTATTCTCCCATTGTTATTGACGTGAAGAAAATGGATATAGGAAAACTTCTGACGTTGCTCAATCGTCCGAAAAACACCAGCATGCTGGGTGAGCTTGGCATTTTCACGGGCCGTGCGGAAATCGTTTCTGACCGTGAGATGCGAATGAGCGGAGAGCACACGGGGCTTGAGTTCGTTTTCTCCAATAAAGGCCAGCGCGAATTGCAAACCATCGAACGCATGGTGGGTGATATTCAGTTGCATGGTGACAACTGGAACTTCAACGTCAAAAGAGTCGAGCCGCGCGGGGGCACATTCATCGGTGATGTTAAAATGAAAGCCGATCGTGATTTCCGTGATGTGGATATCAAAGCACGCATCGAAGAAATTTCTTTGTCACCGGCCGTGCAAAAACTGATGACCAATGACGGTGAAATCGGTCTTGTCAGCCTGGATGCCGATATCAAACTCACGCGGGGACAAATGAGCTACATGAAAGGCTTAGCCCGTGTTGACTCCATGGATGTCGAGGGCTTGAATTTCACAAAAACTAAAACCGCGATTGATTGGGCGCAAGGAGAGGTCATCCTCAACACGCAAATCCAATCTTTGCAGGTCGATGCGGATTCACCGGGTGCGGAAATTCTTAAGCAGGTGACAGATCCTTCGTGGTGGGCCGCTGATAAGTCTCTTACGCTCACGGGACTCTCGGGGCAATTTCAATCCCGCGCTTTACAAGCTCTGGCGTGGAAGAACTTCCAAGGCTCCGCGGGAAAAAGTGGTCGTTTGCTCACAGACGGATCGTGGGACGAGCAGGGACGCTTGAAGGGCTCTGTGCTTTTGCGTGAAGGAAAGACACATCAAAAGTGGACCATCGAAGGCAACCGTGAAAATCCGGTCTTCGTGAAAGAGTCCTTGCGCCTTATGAGGAAGTAGATGTTTTTACTTGTCGTCATTTTGCTTATTGCGGGTTTTCTCATTTACCGTCATTGCACATGGAAAGCTCTTCCGTGGCCGGCGCAGGCATTGATTCCACCGGACTTTCAAGGGCATCGCGGTTACTGGAAAGAAGGCGCGCAAGAAAACACCATGGCGTCATTCAAGGCCGCCGCCGCACGCGGTTTGCAGATGATTGAAATGGACGTGCGTCTTTCCCGCGACGGCATTCCCGTGATCTTTCACGATGTTGATTTAAAACGTCTTGCGCACCGAAGTCGCCGTGTTGAAGAATGCACAGCCCAGGAACTGCAGTCCTGGGCGCAAGCGCCATCTTTGGAAGAAGTGCTGTCTTCTCGCGAGATTCCGCAGAATTTAAATATCGAACTGAAAACCTCAGCGGCTTTTGACGGCCGTTTGGAAAAAGCCGTGGCTGCCTTGATTCTGAAATACAAAGCTGAACGGCGCATTGTTTTTTCCAGTTTTAATCCGATGTCTTTATATCGCCTCAGTCATTTGCTTCCGCATGTGCCGCGCGCTCTGCTGGTGACCTGGGACGACGATCCGGAAAATAAAATTTACTTACGTAAGATGTGGTTTGCGCCTTACATGCGTTTGCATGCTTTGCATTTGGATCATCACTATGTGACTCCGCAAGACGTGCAGAAATGGAAACGAAGAAAAGTGCCGGTGGCGTTGTGGACTGTGAACGAGCGTGAAAAGGCGGAAGCTTATTTGCAAGCAGGGGCCCTCAGTATCATCACTGATGAACTCGGCAAGACCCCTGAACTGAAATCTTAAGAGCGTTGTGTTTCGCTTTGTTTTTGAGAAACAGTTTGTTGCTGTTGCTGGTGGCTTACTTGTTTGTGAGTGTCTTGGATGTCTTTAGGATCGACGTCGATTTCATTCAAACCTTGCTTAAAACCGCGGATCGCTTTGCCGAGACCTTGACCCAATTGAGGCAAGCGGCTGGGGCCGAAAAAGATCAATGCAATGATAGCAAGAAGTAAAATGTGCGTAAGGCTAAACTCACCCATGGGGTTCCTCCCGGATTCTCTTTTAGTCTACACTTTTTAGACCTGTCCGGGAGGAAAATCAACGGAAACCCAGGCCTTACTCTGTCGGCATCTCGATAATTTCGACTTGGTCAGCCTCTGCCGCCTCTTTTTCCAGATTAGCGGGTTCCTCGGAACCGACAGCGACGACTTTGGCTCCTTCTGAGACAGTTTGTACGGGAACGGCATCGCCCTGAGTGGGCGTTTTGCCAGGAAGCTCTTTAGCTATACCTTTAACTGGGCGAGGAGCCTGAACCTCTTTAGCGACGGTGGGTGCCGCATTTTTCGCCTTTTTGCCGCCGCCGATCTTTTTGAGCTCTTTGTCATATTTGGATTTTAAGTCGGCGAGTTCCTTTTGATAGCTTTTGCGGATTTCTTCGACTTGATGCGCACGGGCTTCCGTAATGCATGTGGAGTAAGTTTGAACCGCCACTTCCTTCGCCTGCGCGCGGCAGGTGAGCTCCGCAGATGTTTGCGTGAAAGCGTTGGCAGTAAAAAGAATTGTCACAAAAAATGAAAGAACTGTTTTCATAAAAACCCCGTTCGAACCCTTGTTCTAACAAGATTCGTGCCTGTGGAGGCGGCATGGAAATGCCTTTACAGCGCTCCTGCTAGGAGTTTTTTACAGGGGTGATCAGACAATTGTCGTCCGGCAGAAACCACGCAAATTACATAATGGAAGAGCCTGCTCGGAACGGTACATTGAACTCTTAAGGGGTTCAGACATGAAACTATGGAGCTTTCTCATTGTCGGCTTTTTCCTGTGGAATCTCGTGCAGGCGCAAGATCTGTTCATCAAGAAAGCCAAAGACAAAACTGTCGTCCCTTGGGCCGTGACCGACTGGCCGCCATTCTACATAATGAAAGGTCCTCATAAAGGCGATGGGCGTCTGGATCAGATGAAACGAATTGTGGCGGCGAATTCTCCGGATATGGAGTTTAAAGATGTCTACGCTGATATTGGCCGCACCATTGAACTTTTGAAAATGAACAAGAACATCTGCACCGGTTCTTTACTGAAAACTCCGGAGCGGGAAAAGTACGCCTACTTCACCGCGCTGACTTTTCAGGTGCCCCATGACTACGTGATTGTGACGGCTCGACCGGAACTTCTCAAAGGAGCTGCGGAGCCAGTTTCACTGCGCACTTTTCTGGAAAACCCCCAGTGGCGCGGTGTTTTTCCGGTGAGCCGCTCATATGGCTCGGAAGTGGATCCGCTTATCGCCACGGCGGCTTCCCGCAATCCGCGAGTGAGTCTTGTGACGACGAGTGAAGGCTACATGGCGATCTTAAAAATGGTGCAGAAGAAACGTTATGACTACACCGTTGAGTACGAGCATGTGGCCCGGTTTTTTAATGAAAGCATCATTCCCGATAAGCCGTTATTGGTAAAGACTTTGAAAGAGACCTTGTCTTCGCCGGTATTTTATTTCGCGTGCACCAAGAACGACTGGGGTCGCAAAACAGTCTTGAAAGTGGATGGAGTTTTGCGCAAAGTGGCCGGAACAAAAGATTATCAAAATGCGGTGGAGTCGTGGATGGTTCCGGAGATGGTGAAAAAACACCGCAAGGCCCTCGATGATTTTTATCAGCGCAGGGCCCAGCAAGAATGGCATACGGTTAGCGACGAATCGCTTTTGGATCTATAGCGTCCTGCAAACCATCACCCAGATAGTTGAAGCTGATAGTGGTAAGCAAAATCAAAACACCCGGGAGAATCGCTAAAAACGGCGCTTGGTAAATCAACTCTTGCGCATTGGTGAGCATGTTACCCCAGCTTGGCATGGGCGGCATGATGCCCAGACCCAGGAAGCTCAAAGCAGCCTCAAACAAAATAGATTCACCGACTCCTAAAGTGATCGACACCAGCATCGGCGCAATGACGTTGGGGAACATGTGACGAACAATGATGGTGCTGTCTTTCGCACCCAAAGTGCGCGCCGCTAGAACGAATTCTCTTTCACGGATGGAAAGAATACTTCCGCGCACCAGGCGCGCCACAGTCATCCATGAAAACAGGCACAGGATGATGACCATTTTAAAGACGCTCTCATTAGACGTGCTAACAATGGCTTTCAGAACCGGCAACTTGGAAAGATCGATCGCCGCCATCACGATCAGAACGGGAATGGTCGGCAAGGATAAAAGCGCATCTGTGATACGCATTAAAACCGTATCGATCACACCGCCATAAAATCCCGCAAGACTTCCGATCAAAAGACCGATCAAAGCCGAAGCAATGGCCACAAGAACCCCGACGCCCATGGAAACGCGGGTGCCGTAAACCAGGCGGATAAACACATCGCGGCCCAACTCATCCGTACCGAAAAGATGGAAGGTTTCAAAATCTTTAAAAAGGGAAATAAGGTCACCCGCTTCAGCGACTTGCAAAGAAGTCAAAGCGGTCACGGCTTCTTTCACATCACGCGCAGCCAGTTCATAGATCGCATCGGCTTCAGCGACTTGGACAATGCCTTTTTCAACCAAAGCTTTTTGCACTTTATCGGCGGCTTCCGGATGAGTCGTGATAAATCTTTCGATTTCAGTTTCGCGCACATCTTGGCCGACTTGCGCTGTGGTCATCGGCGCCAGGTAACGATTCGCAACGTTTTGCGCATCAGGATCCAGTTCGGTGATGGCTTGAATTTGGTTTGCGAAAACCGCAATCAGCATGAACAGAGTGATGATGACCGCACCCACCACGGCGAGCTTGTGCTCCATGAATTGAGTGAGAACCATCTTCCACATGGGCTGGGCTTTTTCCAGCTCCGCGCGTTCTTTCGCCGACAAGGACGCGGTGTCGATTTCAATATTATTGAGTGTGATTTCGTTGGAACTCATCTGAAACCTCGTCCTATTGGTAAGAAATTCGTGGATCCGCAAATCCGTAAGCAATGTCAGCAACGAGGTTCATCAACAAAACCATGCTCACGGAAATCACAAAAGAGATCATCGCGACATTGTAGTCATTACCGATAATGGAGTCGTAAACAAGTTTACCGACGCCTTGATAAGCAAAAACAGTTTCCGTCAAAATCGCACCGGAAAAGAGGCCCGAGAAGCTCAAAGCCAGGATTGTGATCAGCGGAATCAAAGCGTTGCGGAAGCCGTGCTGCCAGATCACCTTGCTGCGTGAAAGCCCTTTGGCGCGAGCGGTGCGGATAAAATCATTGCGCATAGCTTCGAGCATCGCAGAGCGAGTGAAACGGGAAAAGCGGCCGATCTGTTGAATGGAGAGGCTCAAAACAGGCAAGACCAAATAAACAGAACGGTCCATCAGCTCCGTCCAAAAACTTTGCGGGCCTTCACCGATGGTTTGTGTTCCTCCGGCGGGAAGGATCGGGAATTTCACGGCAAAGACGATGATCAAAACAATCGCCAGCCAAAAAGAAGGTATGGAAATCCCGGCAAAAGAAAAGAGATTCATAAAGTAATCCGTCCGGCTTCCCGGCTTAAGCGCCGAGATTACACCGAGCGGAATGGCAATCGCCAAAGAAAGAACCAAGGAAGCAAAAGACAAAAGAAAGGTGTTCCACAAACGCGGACCCATCAACTCCTGCACCGGCACGCGGTACGTGCGGCTGTAACCAAGATCACCCTGAGTGATAGACGTCATCCAGTTCCAGTATCTTTTGTAGGTCGGTTGATCCAGACCGTACAAGGATTTCAAACGAGCGACGTCTTCGGCGGTGATCTTGGGATTTGAAGCCACCATCATGTCCACAGGATCACCCGGCATCAAGCTCATCAAATAAAAGCACACGTAGGACAGGATCACTATCACTGCGAGTGTTTGCAAAATGCGACGGGTGATAAATGTGGTCATGGGTTCTCCTAGTTCAGGTTCCAGTCTTCGATATTGTTAGTTTCGTAGAACTGGTGACCGGACATTTTATAGTTCTTCAAATTCTTCGGGGTCACGGAAATATCAGAGCGGTAGTAAAGAGGCAAAACCGGAACTTCCGCTGTGTACAATTTCAGGATCTCATGCACAAGATCCGCGCGTTTTTTCGCGTCGAATTCCAAATCCAAAGCGTCGAGGTCTTTATCCACAGTGGCATTTTTCCAGCCGTGGAAGTTCTGACCGGACCAGCCGTTTGCGGATGTGGGAATCGCTTTGCTTGAAACTGTGGAGCGCGGGCTGTTTTCCGGAGAAGAAACCCAGGCAAACAAAGACAAGCCTTCGAACTTACGCTTTGTCATGGTCTCAGCAAAGAAAACACGTGCCGGTTCGTTCTTGATAAGAACTTCAATACCGGATTGTTTCCATTGGTTTTGCAAATAAACCTGAACCAGCTCGCGGGTTTTATTGCCCGCGGTTGTTTGGAACGCCAAAGACAGGCGTTTGCCGTCTTTAGAACGGTAACCGTCGGCGCCCATTTTCCAACCGGCTTCATCCAAAAGTTTGCCCGCTTCACGCTTAGAATAGCGGTACAAAGTGATAATTTTAGGATCGGCTGTGAACCAAGGATCTTTCGGAGAAACATTGTGCAAAGCCACTTGTTGTTTGCCTTCGAACAACGCTTTTACGAGGTCATCACGATTGATGGAGTAAAGCAGCGCTTTACGAACGCGCACATCGCTCAAGATCGGATTTTCCAATTTCAAATCGATGTGTTCATAAGTTACGGACGGAACGAAGTGCACAACATACGGCAAGCCTTCCGCTTTGGTCTTTTTATCGAAAGCCAGGGCTTGGTCGAAGTCGAGACCCAAAACAGAGATCATATCGATGGTGCCGGAACGCAAGTTCGCTTCCATCGTACCGGTATTAGGGATCAGTTTCACGATCACTTTTTTGATGTTCGTTTGTTTGCCGTAGAAGTGAGGATTTGGAGCAAACGCCACGTGGGAGCCTAATTTCACTTCGGAAACAACGTAAGGACCGTTGTAAAGACCGGGATTTGTCGGATTACGAACGTAGTTGGAGTTCTTTTCGTAGCCCTCTTTTTGTTTGGAGTATTTATCGAAAACGGCTTTTTCCAGGTGAGTGGGGACCGGGAAGAATTGCGCCAACTGATAGAAATCCCATTTTGCTTTGTCGTATTTGAAAAAGCATTTTTTAGGATTCTTGGTATCGATGTCGATTTTTTCGACTTGCGTCCATTGTTCTTTTTCACCCACGCTCACGGTCGGGCTGATCGCGATTTCACGCGCGGTGATGAAGTCTTGGCAGATCACGGGTTTGCCGTCACCCCAGGAAGCTTTATCCAAAATCTCCCATGTCGCGACGATTTTCTTTTTGCCGCCTTCTTCGATGATTTTAGCGGTGCCTTTTTCCAAAGTCGGAATTTCTTTGGCCAATTGCGCGACCCATTTACCTTCTGGAGTCAGGTTCACCAGAGAACGACCCACCATGCGATACATGTACGCGGATGCGGACATGGTCATGATAATAGGGTTGAGAGTTTCAAACTCCTGGGAAATACCGATTTTAAGTTCGGCGTTGGTGGGAGCTGCAAAGCTTTGAGCCGCAAAAAGGCTCGCTGCCAGCATGAATCCTTTCGCAAATTTATTCAACATACGTTCTCCTTGTTGCTTAAATGGATGCCTTGTCCGTGGTGGTGCTTGTGGTCTCAAGCCAGCAAGCTTTCTTGTGAGCGCCGGCGCCTTGCAAAGCCGGAATTTGCGAAGCGCAAATATCCATCTTGTGCGGGCAGCGCGGATGGAAGGTGCAGCCCGGAGGTGGATTGATCGGGCTTGGCACTTCACCGCCTAAAGATTTTTTCATTTTCTTCTTACCCTGGCCCACGCGCGGAATCGCGCCAATCAGGGCTTGGGTGTAAGGATGCTGCGGATTTCTGAAAAGCTCATCGCGCTCGGCGATTTCCACAATCTTACCGAGATACATCACCGCGATACGATCACAGGTGTGTTCGATCACGGACAGATCGTGAGAAATAAAGATGTAAGTGAGTTTGAGTTTTTCCTGCAGGTCTTTAAGCAGATTTAAAATCTGCGCCTGAATGGAAACGTCCAAAGCACTGACCGGCTCGTCACAAATAATCAATTCCGGATTCAGAGCAATGGCACGCGCAATACTGATACGCTGGCGCTGACCGCCGGAAAATTCATGCGGGTAGCGGTTGACGTGGGCTTTTCTTAAACCCACAAGCTCGATCAATTCCAAAACGCGCTGATTGCGTTCCGCCGGAGTGCCGACATTATGAATATCCATCGGCTGACGGATGATTTGACCCACGGTCATGCGCGGATCCAAAGACGCGTAAGGATCTTGGAAGATCATTTGCATATTGCGGCGTTTTTTACGCAGAGATTCGCCTTTGAGATCGAGGAAGTTTTGACCATCGAAAGTGATTTCGCCAGCGGTGGGTTCATAAAGACGGATGAGAGTGCGGCCCAAAGTGGATTTGCCGCAACCAGATTCCCCGACCAGACCGAGGGTTTCACCTTTACGCACAACCAGGGAAACATCATCAACGGCTTTCACGCTGGCGACTTCACGCAGGAGCAAACCTTTGCGGATGGGGAAGTGCTTTTTTATATTTTTCGCTTCAAGAATGATTTCGCTCATCGTTCGTTCCCCATTTAAAGCGGATTAAAGCAAGCCACGGTGTGGCCCGGTTTGATTTCGTTCAAAGGTGGTTTGTGGTGTGTGCAATCAGCCTTTGCACGGGTGCAGCGGTTGACAAACGGACATCCCTTAGGGAGTTCGTAAGGTGCGGGCACACTGCCTTCAATCGTCGCCAAACGGCGCACACGCTCACCGAATTTAGGACGGGAAGAAATCAAAGCCGCTGTGTACGGATGGCGCGGATTCAGGAAAAGCTCTTGCGTGTCGGCTTGCTCACAAGTTTGACCGCCGTACATGACCATGACCTTGTCAGAGATTTCCGAAATCACACCCAGATCATGGGTGATGAATTGCACGGTCATGTTGAATTTTTCCTGCAGATTTTGAATCAGCTCCAGAATCTGCGCTTGAATGGTCACATCCAAAGCTGTGGTCGGCTCATCGGCGATCAAGAAAGTCGGATCACAAGATAGAGCCATGGCGATCATCGCTCTTTGGCGCATACCGCCGGAGAGTTGATGCGGATAAGATTCGTAACGCTCTTCTGGAGAAGGAATGCCCACCAGGCGCAGCATTTCAATGGCGCGCTCTTTGGATTCTTTGGGAGAGCATTTTTTATGCTTCATGATCTGCTCGTCCATCTGATAGCCGATGGTGAGAACAGGGTTTAGAGCTGTCATAGGCTCTTGGAAGATCATGGCCATTTCACCGCCACGGACTTCTTCCATGTCATTTTCTTGAAGTTTTAAAAGATCGCGGCCGTTGAGCAGCACTTGGCCGTTGGTGATCTTGCCCGGCTTTTCGATCAAGCGCATGAGGGAATAAGAGGTCACGGATTTACCGCAACCGGATTCGCCCACGATACCCAAAGTCTGACCGCGTTCAATTTTATAGCTGACATTGTTCACAGCACGGACCGGGCCGGCATTGGTGTGAAATGTGGTCTCGAGATTTTTGACTTCAAGTACGGGTGTTTGCACGGCCTATGTCCTTATTAAAGAAAACGTCGTGTTTCAAGTTCTTCGAGCACAGCAAGGCTGCCTTTTTTAAACGCCTTGCCCACGATTCCGGTGAGTTTATCACTGAGACTCTCGCGATGTTCATACTTTACTTTAACTATCTGATGTTTCTCTGCGAGTGTTAGCAGATAGTCGTCGCTTGTACGAATTTCATCGACCAAACCTTTACCAAGAGCTTGTTCGCCGTACCAGTATTCACCTGTCGCGACCTCCGCGATGTTGAGCTGCGGACGGAATTTATGAACAAAGCTTTTAAAAAGAATGTGAGTATCCTCAAGTTGTTCTTTAAATTTTTCTTCGCCCTTCGGGGTGATTTCGCCCAAAAAGCTCACGGTGCGTTTGTATTCACCGGCGGTGTATTCTTTGTAATCGACATCAAAACGCTTCAAAGCGCGGTTGACGTTGGGCACTTGAGCCACAACACCGATGGAACCGACGATGGCAAAAGGGGCCGAGTAGATTTTATTCGCGGTGCACGCCATCAAGTAACCGCCGCTGGCTGCGACTTTATCGACGCAAACGATAAGAGGAATATTCTTTTCACGCACGCGCAAAAGTTGGGATGCGGCCAGGCCGTAACCGTGAACCATGCCGCCGGGGCTTTCCACACGCACGACGACTTCGTCTTCCGGAGTCGCGGTGGTTAAAATCGCGGTGATTTCCTCACGCAGGTTTTCTACCGCGGAAGCTTTGATATCGCCTTCAAAATCGACCACGAAGATTTTCTTTTCGTGGGCACGGGATTCTTTTTCCTGATTTTTGCGTTCGTTTTTCAGTTTCTTGCGCATCTCTTTGCGTTCTGCTTTGGTCAAAGTCTGCGCTTTAAGAAGATTTCCGAAGCTTTTGTATTTCTTATGCAAAAGCTCCACCTGGATTTCTTCTTTTTGGCCGGCTCTGGAAGCCAGGAGTGCGATCGTAATAATGACCGCTAAAATGGCAAAAAGAATCAAAAAGGTTTGTGCTGCGAAAATCCCGATGTCTTGCAAAGCGTTCATATGGCTCCCTGAAAACAGGGGTCTACGTTATTCAGGATTTGGTCAAAGGTCGAGCATCTTTTTTGTTTACTCAAAAAAAAGAATTCTGCCTGATAGAATCGCCATAAGTCCTTGGAGTGAAAATGAAACTTGCGCGATCTGGGCGCTACATCCTCTGTCTCGTGATTCTCGGTGCTGGCCTGCCACTCCGAGCGCAGGTCTCTGAAAAGGAACGCCTTTCCGGTTTTGCTGAGCATCAAAAAAATCAAAAGCAGTTTGATAAAGCCCGTCAGCAAGGCCAACGCGGCTATCTTGAAGAAGAAGAGCAGTGGGAAAATCAGAAGAACCGCAATCTTGAAGCTTATAAAAAAGAGAAGAAAGCGGAAATCATGAATGAGGACAGCCCTGAAGCGAAAGCGGATGCGGCAGAAAAGCGTCAATACGAGCAAAAACAAGAAAAGGAGCGCCGCGACTACGTCGCTGAAAAAGCGCACCAGGAAACGCTTTCCCGGGAAACCGCGGGACTTCCCAGCGAAGCGCAAGAACTGGGTTTGGAAGAACTGCGCCCTCGTTACGATTACAAGAAAAGAGCTTTGTACGGAGCCCAGCCTAAATACGGCCGCTCCAGTGGCAGCAGTGGTTTTGCCGGCAGTAGCGGCAGCAGTCCTTCTTTTGGAGGCGGCTCTTCGTCGTCATTCCCGCCGCCGCCCACATTTGATGATTTTCCCGAGGGCGGAGGTTACGTGCCTGCGCCGAATATGCCGGAAGATTACGGCGATGTTCCACCACCACCTCCGCCACCACCTCCGCCGTTTGGCGATGACTATGGGGGAGGAGCCTTTGGAGGTTCGGATTTCCCACCGCCTCCGCCGCCACCTCCACCACCGTTTGGTGACGAGGGTGCTGATTTCTAGAGCGGAATCTGTTTAGCTTTCGCGGAGAAGTTCTTCGGTAGAGAGGCCGGCGTATTGCTTGATGCCTCTCATAAGGTACCAAAATATCCCCAGTAAGAAGAGAATCGACGGCACCATGATGATGGCCATGGACCATGTTGTCATTTTAGCGATTTGCTCGTTGAGCATCAGAGATTGCGCTTCGGCCGAGAGGCTCGTGTCAATATTGGTAAAAATATGGCGCGCCAAAACAAAGTTGCACACGGCGCTAAAAACAAAAGACAGGGTCAGCCACAAAGTCGCCTTGCGCATGTGCTCGTGGAATTCTTTTTGTTTCCCGTGCTCCGCCAGTTTTTGTTCGAGCAGATCGACCTTCATGACTGAGGGATTTAAAAACAGCGTTTCAATAAAAGGTCTTTTGGTGAAAGCCGAACCAAAAACGAAAAGACCTACCAGAGTGGGAAAGGCCGCCTCTTTCACGGCAAACCAAAAACCGTTCAGACCGAGCAAAGCCAAGCCGCCGGTGAAAAGCACGTTGAGCAATCCCAGCGCGGAAAAGGCATTGGACTTTTTTCTTTTGATGAGATCGTAAGCGCCGTAGCCGAGTGGAAACGCGAGGGCGAGTAACAATGCGGCCAGGGGACCGATGTATTTGCTAAGTTTATTCAGAATAAGAACAGGAAGAACGATATTAAATATCAGATTTAAAAAACCGTTTTCCTTTTGAGCTTCTTGCGACATCCCTCGTCCAGTTCCGCGAGCTTTAAGCTGACTCGCTTGCCCTGGCATCCTGAGGGGAGTTCTGGTAAATTGCAAGCTGCGCTGTGCGTAGCGCCGGAGGTTTATCATGCCCGAACTCCCCGAGGTGGAAGTTGTCCGCCGTGGACTGGAAAAGATTCTTAAAGAGCAACCCACTTTGCAAAAAGTGGAACTCAAAAGAGCCGACTTGCGCGAACCGATTCCTGCTAAAAAATTAAGCACGCTTGTCGGTGAAAAGCTTTTGTCCGTGGAAAGGCGAGCCAAATATCTGCTTTTGTGGACAAAAAAAGGAGCGATGCTCTCTCACCTAGGGATGACCGGCACGTGGCGTGTGGCGGGGCCTGGAGAGGAGCGCGATCATGACCATATATATTTGCATTTTTCCGGCAACCTGCGCCTGGCTTACCGCGATCCGCGCCGCTTTGGCTGCTTCGATTTTGTGCAAAATCCCCAAGAGCATCCTAAACTCAAGGATTTGGGGCCGGAGCCTTTAAGTTCGGCCTTCACCGGTCTTGAGTTATGGCAAAGACTGCGCGGCAAGAGTGTCGCTTTGAAAGTCGCACTGATGGATCAAAAGGTGGTTGTCGGTGTCGGGAATATTTATGCCAGTGAGGCCTTGTTTGCCGCGGGTATCAAGCCGACGTTGGCGGCTGGGAAGTTGTCCCGCGAGAAGGCCGACGTGCTTGTGGATGAGATTAAAAAAATTTTATCTCAGTCCATTGAAGCCGGCGGTTCTTCAATTAGTGACTTTGCTCACGCCAGTGGCGAAAGCGGCTATTTTCAGACGAGTTTTCGTGTCTATGACCGCGCCGGAGAGCCTTGTGTGAAATGCCGTCAACCGGTTCGCTCCAAAGTTTTAGGCGGGCGGAATACGTTCTGGTGTTCGCGTTGCCAAAAATAATTTAAAAATTCGTTTGTCAAGAGGCCGCAGTTTTGTGTACCTTGGTCCTTAGTCGAGTTTTGAAAAACAAAAAATGCGGACTCATGGAACTGTTTTGTGGAACGTTTTCGGAAACGAACAGGGAAGTGCGAAAGCATAAAAACGAAGGGACAACAACAATGAAAGCAATCGTTATCGCGGCTTTGCTCGCTCTTTCTTTCACAACTGGTTTCACTTGCTCTAAAAACCAACCTGCTGAGCAAACTGAAACTCCAGCAGCAACTACTGAAGCAGCTCCTGCAGCTACTACAGAAGCAGCTCCTGCTGAAGGTCAACCTGCAGCAACTACTGAAGCAGCTCCTGCTACTACAGAAGCAGCTCCTGCTGGTCAAACTAAGTAGTTCGTTCCCGCAAGGGTCCTGCACTTAGAGAAAAAGCCCTCCGTATGTGAGGGCTTTTTTTTATTCATAGACTAAAAACCTTTGGAGTCCGGCATAGTGATGTGTTTTGAAAGGGACTCTTCCTCATATTTTTCCTATATATAGACAAGGGCCTGAACTCCTTGCACTAGCTCACATTAAAGAGTCTAATTATGAATGTATTCAATAAAGGAGATACATCGTGGACTCTATCAACGCTTTATACGGTTACTTTCTGGAGAGCTGCACGTGGGCCTGGGTATTGGCTTCCGTGGTGCTCTTGCTCTTTGTCGGTTTCTTTAGCAGCCCTCTCATTGTATGGACGATCGCTGTTGCGGTGATCATGGCGGGATTTGCGGCACCCGCGTGGCTGTGGATTGTTTTTGCCGTTGTTGCGGTGATCTTCAATATCCCGGCGTTGCGTGCGGCGCTTGTCACTTCCGGCGTTTTCGCGATCTTCAAAAAATTCGAATTCCTGCCGAAAATTTCTGAAACGGAAAAAGCGGCTTTGGACGCAGGTGTTGTGTGGGTTGAAAAAGATCTTTTCTCCGGCAAACCTGACTTCAACAGCTTGATGCAGGAGCCTTATCCAAATCTCACTCCTGAAGAAAAAGCGTTCATGGACGGTCCGGTGAACACTCTGTGCTCCATGATTGACCACTGGGAGATTTATAAAACCAAAGAAATTCCGGAAGAGATCTGGAATTACATCCGCAAGGAAAAATTCCTGGGCATGATCGTTCCCAAAGAATACGGCGGATTGGGTTTCTCCGCACTTTGCCATTCTGAAGTGATCATGAAACTTTCCTCCCGCTCTTTGGCGGTGGCGATTCAAGTCATGGTTCCCAACTCTTTGGGTCCCGCGGAGCTTTTGGCTCACTACGGAACTGATGCGCAGAAACAGCGCTGGTTGCCGCGTTTGGCGGACGGCTCTGAGATCCCTTGCTTTGGTTTGACAGAGCCGACAGCGGGTTCTGATGCGGGCTCTATCACTTCCACAGGTGTGCTCTTTAAAGACACTGACGGTAAAATTAAAATCCGCCTGAACTGGAACAAACGCTGGATCACTTTAGCGGCGATTTCTTCCGTGATCGGTTTGGCGTTCCGTTTGCGCGACCCGGAAAATCTTTTGGGTAAAGGCGAAGACGTCGGTATTACTTGTGCTTTGATTCCGTCTAAAACTCCAGGCGTGATCCTGGGCCGTCGTCACGATCCTTTGAACACCGCTTTCTACAACTGTCCGACTCAAGGTAAAGACGTGATCGTGGATGCGGAAGAAGCGATCGTCGGCGGTATTGCGGGAGCAGGCCGCGGCTGGATGATGTTGATGGAATGCTTGGCGGCAGGCCGTGGTATTTCTCTTCCAGCGCAAGCGACAGGTGGAGCGAAATTGGCGACTCGCGTGACGTCCGCGCACTCTGTGGTTCGTCGTCAGTTCGGTGTTTCTATCGGTAAGTTTGAAGGTGTTGAAGAGCCTTTAGCGCGCATTGGTGCGACGGCTTACACACTCGAAGCGATGCGCCGTTACTGCTTGGGCGCTTTGGATAAAGGTATCAAGCCTGGCGTTATCACAGCGATGCAAAAATACTACGCGACTGAAATGGGTCGTCGCACGATCAATGATGCGATGGATATCATGGGTGGAGCTGGTATTTCCATGGGCCCTCGCAACTTGCTGGCGGAAATTTATATCGCAACTCCCATCGGTATCACGGTGGAGGGTGCGAACATCATGACTCGTACTTTGATCATCTTCGGTCAGGGGGCTTTGCGTGCGCATCCGTTTGCGTACTCTGAAGTGAAAGCGTATGAAGCCAACGACTTGAAAGCGTTTGACCGTGCGTTCTTCGGTCACATCGGTCATATCGTGCGCAACACCTGCCGTTCGATCTTGTTGTCATTGTCTCGCGGTTACTTGGCGGCGACTCCAAACTGCCATCCGCAAATGAAGATTTACTTCCGCCGCTTGTCCTGGACTTCCGCAACGTTTGCGTTGCTGTCTGACGTCGCGATGGGTGTTCTCGGTGGTTCCTTGAAAATGAGAGAGAAAATCACCGGACGCTTTGCGGATATTCTTGCCAATATGTACATCGCGACTTCCTTGTTGCGCCGTTTTGAAGCGGAAGGCCGTCGTGAAGAGGATCTTCCGTTTGTTCACTACAGCTTGAAAAACTGCATGGCTGAAATCCAAAAAGGTTTCGACGGTATTTTCGACAACTTGAAAATCCCGGGCTTGCGTTGGTTCTTCAAAGGCTGGATTGGCGCGTGGTCACGTATCAACTCTGTCGGCTCTCAAGCATCCGATGGCTGGTCTCATGCGATTGCTTCCGCGATGATGAAAGAAGGCGGTATCCGTGATCGTTTGACCGAAGGCATTTACATGCCAACAGACCGCCAAAAACAACAAATGGCGCGTTTGGAGTACGCGTTCTCTGTGACTTTGCGTTCGGAAGCGGCTGAAAAGAAAATCAAAAAAGCCATCCGCGAAGGTGTGTTGCCGAAAAAGAAAACTCACTTGTTGCTGGATGAAGCGCGCAGCAAAAATATTATTTCCGAAGAGGAATTTAAACTTATCCAGGAATCCGATGCCGTTCGTTACGACGCGATCCTGGTGGATGATTTCTCTGAAGAGCAATATCACGCTAATAAAGTGTTATGAAACTAAAGCTCAAGGCCACAGATTGTCCGGTTCGCAGCAAGCCTTCCAACTACCCTGAAGAATTCGCCCGACGCATGGTCGGGCGAGAAAAACGTCAGTTAGGGGAGGCCTTCGGGATTCAAAAGTTCGGCGTGAATCTGACAACTCTGGCGCCTGGAGCGCAATCCGCGCTTTTGCACAGGCATAGCAAGCAGGAAGAATTCGTTTACATTATCTCCGGCACGGCGACCCTGGTGACAGATCAAGGTGAAGTGCAACTCGAACCCGGTGATTGCGCCGGGTTTACACCTGCAGGTCCCGCCCACCAATTGGTGAACCGTTCCAACAGCCCCGTCATATACCTCGAAATGGGTGATCGCATCGCCGATGACAACGCCACTTATCCCAACGACGATCTCGTCGCCGAGATGAGTGAATCCGGTTGGAAGTTCCGTCACAAGGACGGCAAGCCGTACTAGATTATGCCATGACAATCTAAACAAACACCTCATCTAACAGTGGACCATGGTAAAGGTGGTTCTCTTTACACCGTGTAAATTACCAGAAGAGCTGTTTTTCGATGGCGGCCCTTTGCCGGCGAGCTTGAGAATAAAGCCATGGCTGGCGCATTTATGTTCGCAACAGGAATTGAAAACAGTTATCCCACCATCAATGGCGGTCGCACCCGCATTGATCAGATGGAAAAATGTCTGCACTACAAATACTGGTCCAAAGATTTTGATCTCGTCGAAGAACTTGCGATTCATTTCTTAAGATATGGACCGCCCATTCATCTCACTTGGTTGGGCGAGGGAAAATACAACTGGGATTTCGCCGACATGACCTTCAAGGATCTGCACCGGCGAAATCTATGTCCCATTGTGGACCTGTGTCACTTTGGCGTCCCTGATTGGATCGGGAATTTTCAGAATCCTGAGTTTCCCAAGCTCTTTGAAAAATACTGCCGCGATTTTGCTCTGCGCTTTCCGTGGGTGCAGCTTTATACGCCGATCAACGAGATGTTTATTTGTGCCCTTTTTTCAGCGGCCTATGGCTGGTGGAATGAGCAGGAAAAAAGCGATCGCAGTTTTGTGACAGCTTTGAAGCACATCGTAAAGGCCAATCTCTTGGGTATGAATGCGATTCTCGGTGTGCGTCCCGATGCTATTTTCATTCAGAGTGAATCATCGGAATATTTTCACGCTGACAACCCGCAAGCCATCTAGCCCGCCGAAATTCTGAATTCAAAACGCTTTCTTTCTCTGGATTTAAATTACGGACGGCGCGTGGACTCGCTCATGTATGAGTATCTCATGGATAATGGAATGACCCGTGAGGAATACCATTTCTTTTTCGACTGGGGCCTTAAGCACAATTGCATCATGGGAAACGACTACTATGTGACTAATGAACACCGCGTGGCCGCTAATGGAAGCACAAGAGCTTCCGGAGAAGTTTTCGGCTACGATGAAATCACCAGTCAATATTACTCGCGCTATCTGATTCCGGTGATGCACACGGAAACCAACGTCGCGCAAGGACCGGTCGGGGACGAGGGCGTGAACTGGCTCTGGAAGCAGTGGGCGAACGTTCTCAGAGTGCGCAACAAGGGGATTCCGGTTGTGGGCTTTACTTGGTATTCGCTGACAGATCAAATCGACTGGGATATCGCTCTCCGGGAAGAAAAAAACCGGGTTCATCCGGTAGGGCTTTATGATCTCAACCGGAATATTCGTCCCGTTGGCGAAGCCTATAAAACACTTATTGAAAGCTGGCGCCACGTTTTACCAACACAGAGTGTTTGTCTCAGGGTTCCTGTGGTTTCCCCCAAAGGTTATTTCCTGGGCGAAGCCGATTATCAAAAAGAGGAGGCGCGCCGCCGCCAGGGGTCTGGAACTTCTGCGCCTTCCATCAATCAGTGAGGATAAAAAGAATGAGCCGATTTCAAAACAAAGTCGCGATTGTGACCGGAGCCGGCAGCGGGATTGGGCTTGCCACGGCTTTGCGCTTGGCCAAGGAAGGCGCGCAGACCGTTCTTGTCGATATTAATGAAGATCATTTGAAAAAAGCTTCTGAAGAAATTGAAGAGGTCGGATTAAAACCGATGCTAACGGTTTGCAATGTGAGCCGCGCCGCCGATGTGGAGAAATCCGCCCAGACCGTGATGAATCAGTTCGGGCGGCTGGATATTATCGTCAATAACGCCGGACTGATGGTCTTTAAACCTTTAGAACAGCAGACCGTGGATGACTGGACGAAGGTTCTTGGCGTCGATCTTTTAGGAACGCTTTTCTTTATGCAACAGGGATTTCTACACATGAAAAACGGCGGCTCCATTGTCAATGTTTCCAGTATTCATGCGGTGGAAACAACGCCTTTGGTGTCTTCCTATGCCGCCGCGAAAGCGGCGGTTCTTTCGTTGACTCGGTCGGGTTCCATTGAAGGTAAAGAGAAGAAAATCCGTGTGAACGCCATTTTGCCGGGAGCGGTGGATACACCGATGCTGTGGGCGAATCCCAATGTGAAATCGGGTTTAGAGGTGATCAATCAAAGTGACGTCGGAAAGCCTGAGGATCTGGCCTCCGCGATTGCATTCTTGGCTTCTGATGATGCACATTTTGTTACGGGCGCCAGCCTTCGTGTCGATGGCGGACGTCTGGCAAAAATCTGAGAGATGCCTGAGATGATCTCTTTTACTAAACAGATTCTTTAATAAAACCCTGATTCTGTTATTCATTGTCGTGGAATTTTGCCAATAGTTTATCTAAACATTCGTTCTTATAGCGGACGACGGCGCGACTTGGCTGCAAGGATCTTTTTTAAAAGTTCGTCGTCATCTTCGTCGAAAACATCACCGATGATTTCTTCAAAGATATCTTCCATGGTGACAAGACCCACGTACTTTTGCTGATCGTAAATCACCGCCATGTGGGATTTTTGCTCCTGCATTTTCAAAAGAATTTTGAACACCGGCTCAAAGGCTTTAAATTTAAGAATAGGACGAATCAGGCTTTGCCACTCGGTGGTTCCGCGCAACACCAAGAACTCCTTCGTGTTAATCACGCCGATCACTTCACCGTCATCCAAAACAGGCAAACGCGTGTGACGAGAATTCAGGACGATGGTTTCAACATCCTCGTGTAGGTCGTTCTTGCGAATGTAAATGACATCTTTCCAGGGGAGCATGATCTCACGGGCGACCTTTTTATCCGTGCTCACCAGATTCACCACGTACTGCTTGGTTTGCAGAGGTAGATCCTCAATGGCGATATCGGTCGAGTCGTGGCCTGTTCCTTTAATACTGCCAAAAGTCATGAGCCGCAAAAGCAGGTTCGTCGATTTTTCAAGCAGGGTCACGCCGGGGGAAAGCAGTTTTTCTCCCCAGTAAAGACCGGGTGCGGTCCAAAGGGCGATCGTCAAAGGGTTGCGTAAGGCCAGCGTCTTGGGAAAAAGTTCTCCGACGACCACGCTTAAATAAGAAATCGGCAAAACAACGACAGCGATGGCAATGGCTTCCGCCGTTTGTTCACTGACATGGAATCTCTCCATGAGATAAGGGCTGAAGGCTTCCTCCGCACCCGCACCACCGACGGCGGCGGCCACCGCTCCCACAAGCGTGATACCGATTTGAATCACGGAAAGAGTTCTTTCCGGATTGGCTTTGAGCTTTAAAAGCAGACGCGCTTTTAGGTTTGTTGAGGCCAACCGTTTGAGCTGTTGGCGGCTCACGGTGACAAACGCCATCTCCGAACCAGAGAGAAGCATGTTAATAAAAAGGCAGATCACAATGACGAGAAGTTCGGTCACGGTGTCTCCTTGGAAAGGAGAACGTATTTCGAGGCAGGGTCAGGATCCATGGAGCAAACATTAGCAAACGCTCGGGACGAAAACAAAGCCTGCCGTTCCATAAGGCGACGCGCTTTGCGTTATGTAATTTGTGGACAAAATATTTGCCAATTGCCCGGGGCTTCGTGCACAACGGCGGCAACCTAAACCGTATAAGAAGCCAATAAGGGGTTTCGTTTCTACCAGGCGCCGTAAATGCCTGACTATGGGAGATCTTATGAAATCGTTGTTCACACTATTTGTTCTCTTTGTCTCTTTTAGCGCTCACGCGACATGGGAAGAAGATTTTGCGCAGCTCAAAAACATCCCGCGCAGCTACGAAGACTCTGGTTCGATCTGTGAAGAAGTGGGCCGACTTGAAATGCAAAAAGAATTTCCAGCGCCTCAGTACAGCGTGATCGTTGGTATCGCTTACGGTGACGAAGCCCGCGTGATCGGCGAACTGGATCTTGTGATTTTTGATAACAATCTTCAAAAAGTAATTAAAATCGGTGAAGTGAAATGCTGGAAAGATGTGCGCGGTGGACTTGAAAAAGCCCGCGAACAGCGTGCGCGTTTCTTAAAGGCCATTCGTTCCAACCGTTCTTTGCGTTTCTTCTCCACTTCGACAAAAGAAGCCTTTCCTCAGGAAAAGTTTGAATACGTGCAGGAGTTTTTCTCCATGGCGCAAAAAGGTTCCGTCGCGCAAGGATTCGATCGTGAGTTGGAATACACTCTGAAAGAGATGCATGACTATCGTTACGAGATGATTCGTTGCCAGAATCAGGGCCGTTGCGTTCGTCCCTAAAATGGTTGAGGGGCCTTCGATGTTCTACACCGAAAGCCCCCAATCGCGTTCCTAAGATGTCTTAGATCGAACGCAAAATAAAATTAAATGAACGCATCATGGAGCTGAAAGCCTGGCGCTTATTGATAAAGCCCATGTAGGAAAAATTGCGCACCAAAGGCAAATCCAGTTCTTCTTCGCTGTGTCCGGTATAAATCACCACCGGGATGGGTTTACGCACCTTCTGAATCTTTTTTTCAGTCAGAAGACGGTCCATCAGCAGAAGAGTGTCACGGCCACCCATTTGTGGCATCTGCCAATCCAAGACTACCAGATCAAAATGTTTATTCACAAGCAGTGGAATGGCATCTTGACCATCAAAAGCCATGGTCACATCGCATTTGTAATGATCCAGAATATGGGACATCAATTTGACCGAATCTAAACTGTCATCAATGACCAGCACGCGATGTGTAGGCTGTTTTTCTAGAGATGTCGTTTCTTCAACCACCATGAGGTATCTCCCTTACCTTGATAGAAAGTACCTCTTTATTTGACCTGATATGGTTCTGAGAATCTTCTAAAACAGGGAACATGATGGGATTTTAATGAAAGGTCTGACGGAATACAGAAAGAACTCGCTTTTTATGCGAGTTCTTTCCTTGTTTGTTCAGTCACAACGGTTTCGCGCACAATGACGACTTTAATTTGTCCCGGATAATTACATTCTTCCTCGATACGGGCCGCGATCTTCTTAGAAAGATCCAGAGCCTGAGCGTCATCGACTTTCTTTCCGTTCACCATCACACGGCACTCACGGCCGCCGCTCAAAACGAAACAGTCCGTCACACCTGGGAAGCTGCGGGCGATGTCCTGCAACTCCGAAACTTTCTGATTGTAAGACTCAATCGTCGAGCGTCTCGCCCCGGGGCGGGCCCCTGAAACGGCGTCCGCGGCGATCACAAGAAACGCGTGATCGGTGGAAGGTTGTTCATCAAAGTGATGCGCTTTCACAGCGTGGACAACGTCCGGTGCTTCGCCACGTGCGGCGATAAAGTCCGCGCCAATCACGGCGTGGCCGCCTTCCATGACGTGGTCCATGGATTTACCGATATCGTGAAGCATGCCCACACGGCGCGCTTTTTTAACGTCAAGGCCCAGCTCAGACGCCATAAGGCCCGCCAACCAGCCCACTTCACCGCAGTGGAAATACTGGTTCTGAGTGAAAGAATAACGATAGCGCAAAGAACCCATCATCTGACGGATCTCCGGATGCAGGCCTTCCAGTCTGAGTTCTTTGGCCAAAGCATCGCCATCGTGCTTGATATTTTTAAAGAGTTCTTTTTTCTGATTCTCGGCGATTTTTTTAATAAAATCCGGCGTGATGTTTTTCTTTTCTTTAAACACACGCTCTAAAGTTCGGCGGGTCAATTCGCGGCGAACCGGATCGAAACCAGCCACGCCGACCATGTCCATGCCTTCTTCAACGATAATGTCGCAACCACAAGCATCCTGCACAGCCTTGATATTGTTGCCGGCGGGATCGCAGAAAAGTTTGCGCACGTTATTGTCAGGAAAGTTCACAGCGCCAATACCGCGCTCGGCGCAATAAGGGCGGGCAAAGCGGTCGATCACCAGACTCAAAATTCTTTTGGCGCGCGCTTCGGCGTGCTCTTTCAAATCCTCTTCAGAATCCTGGAGGTGGCGGGCGGCACGACGGCGCGCTTCTTCTTCCATCTGGGCTTTAAGCTGATTTTTAAATTCTTCGGAAGAAGTACCTAAACGCTCAGTGAGTTTTTGCACAAGGTCTTTGTTCAAAGATTTTTGCGCGTCTTTGACTTTGCTTAGTTCCGCTTCCTGCGCGCGCAGAGCTTGCTCCTGTTTGCGGATTTCAGCTTCGCGCTCTTGCAGTTTCTTTTTTTCTTCCTGAACGATGGAATCAGCTTTGGATTTTTTTTCGTTAGCCAGTTCTTGCAGTTCTTCAATGCGACCTTCGGCTTTGAGCATGTCCGGCTCCACCTTGGTCCACATTTCCATTTCAATTTCCTGAACGCGTTCTTTTTCTTCCAGAGCTTTCAGTTCCACCGCTTCACGGGCTTCGCCGATGAGTTCCTGCGCTTCTTCGCGGGCATGCCGCAATGTGCGAGCGTTCATGAATTTGTGCAAGGCTAAGCCCACGCCACAACCGGCGAGCAATCCAAATAAGGCTATAGCAATCATTGCAATCATGAGGGTCTCCTACAGTCATTCAGTGTACTCGCGCCGCGCGCGCAACGCAAATAATCCTCTTTCTGAGCATTTCTTTACTTCTGGCGTTATGGAGAGTAGTTTTGAAAACCGAGGAGGACTTTATGAGTCATATGGAGTGTCAAACCAAGTGGACGGGCGGTATGGGCTTTTCTGCACAAATCCGCGGTCACCAATTCGTGATGGACGCGAAAAACGACGTGGGTGGTAAGGACCAAGGACCGACTCCGAAAGAAGTTCTGCTGGCCTCCATCTGCGCGTGTACAGGGATGGACGTGGCCTCCATTCTAACAAAAATGAGAGTTCATATGGAATCCTGCGACGTCAATGCGCAAACTGACACGACCGCGGGTTATCCGTCGATCTTTCAGAAAGTCACTTTGCAGTATCAGTTGCGCGGCGTGGACATCAAACCCGAGCAGGTCATGAAAGCTGTCACTCTGTCCATGACCAAATACTGCGGTGTGAGCGCCATGGTCGCCAAAGCATCGCCGATGGAATACGAAGTGTTTCTCAATGGGGAAAAAATCGGCGCAGGCGTGGCTGATTTTGAAAGCGGGAAAAAGTGAGCGAAGTGCGCATCCCTTTTGCGGAGATGGATTTTACGTACGCGCGCTCACGCGGGCCGGGCGGGCAGAATGTCAACCGCACGAACTCCGCGGCCATCCTTCGCTGGAATCTGTGGTCTTCGCAAGCGCTTTCCCCTGAAATTAAAGAACGTCTGGCGTCCAAATTAAAAACAAAACTCACCGCCGAAGGGGATTTGATCGTGCGCAGTGAAGTCCACCGCGATCAAGATCAAAACCGCTCCGAATGCATTCGTAAATTGCACGAGATCATTGCCAAAGCGCTCTTCGTGCCGAAGAAAAGGATTGCGACAAAGCCCACGAAATCCTCCCAGCGCAAACGTGTAGAGGGTAAAAAACGCCACTCTGAAATCAAATCCTTGCGCCGTAAAGTGGAAACCTAAAACACCGGCTCGCTCAAATGCGGCTCGCTGTGGGTTTTTGTGGGCGTCGACTCGACCACTTCAATGCGACGGGAAAGGGCGATCGCCACGAAGGTGAAAAAAACCGCGACATAACCGACGATGCTGTAATTTTCAAGACGCCCGGTGGGACCGGTTACGATGATCAGACCCGCGATATAACTTGAAACCGCCGAAGAGAGTTGCTGCACGCAACTGACGATACTCATAAAACTGCCGCGGTTTTGCGGCAACGAAGTTCCTGAAACCATGGCCGTTGCCGGAATCATACGGCCACCGGAAGAAACAAAGAAAAAAGCGCAGATCGCCAGAACCAGCCACAAAGGTGTTTGCGGTAAGTGCGTGATAATCAAATAGGGGAGAAGCGTGATCAAAGCCCCCCACAAAAAGATTTTTTGCTTACCGAAACGGTCCGCGAGACGACCGACAAAGGGAGAGCTGAAGATCGTGCACAAGCCGCCGATCATATACACCATCGGAAGCTGTCCTTCGGTCACTCCCGCGTTGGCCACCAGGGACGGCGACAAAAAGGGAATGATCGCAAAATGCCCGAACATCACCGCCGACATAAAGTACAAAGCGCGACGCTGGTTTTTATTATTGGCAATACGCGTGAGAACGGCATACACCGGCTCCGCCGCGCGTTTGTGTTCAAGATGTTTGCGCATGGAAGGGACGTAAAACCAAATCACACCGCAAAGAAGCAGTGAAACCCCGCCTAAAAATAGAAACGGCGCATGCCATGAATAGGCGTTCGCCAAGAAAAGACTGAAAGGCACACCCAAAATGGACGCCATGGAAAATGAAGTCATGATCACACCCATGGCGCTACCACGACGTTCATAGGTAATGGCATCGCTGACGATGGAAAGAACCAGGGAACTTAAGACGCCGCCGAAGATCCCGGTGAGACCACGGGCGAGTAGTAAAATTTCATACGTCGGAGAAAGGGCGCAAGCCAGAGTGCCCAGTGAAAAACCGATAAAGAAAAAAAGCAGGCTCAGCTTGCGGTCGAACTTATCCATGAAAAATGAAGCTGTGAAACCGCTGATCGCCGCACAAAACGTGTACGATGACACGAGGAGTCCGAACTGATGAGGGGAGATCGCAAAAATGCGCATGAGTTGCGGACCCAAGGGCATCATGATCATGAAATCCACGATCGAACTGAACTGAATGGAGGCAAGAATACCGAGAAGAATTTTTTCTTGTTTCGAGAACACAGTGAGGGTCCTTTTTGTTGACGCCAACCAAACTAACCTATAATCCATTTCTATGGCAACAATTTGGAAATTTACAAAGTTTATCATCATCCTTGTCGTTCTCGTCGCCGCTGTTTGGGCTGTTATGGCGAATTACAGTGTCATCTTTTCGAAGACCATCAAAGGCGAAATCACGGGCGTTGAGCGCGTGGAAATTCCAGTGGCTTTGGTCACGCGCGCCGAAGGCGACATCACTTCGAAAGTGTTCTCTTTTGCGATCGGCATTCGCGATGCGAAGACCGGTGAAATCTACACCGCCTCTTCCGAAGACCGTCAGTGGGCCGTGGCGCAAAAGGGCCAGTGTGCGGAGGCTGTTTTCTTGCCTTACCCGCCATGGAATTTTACGAAAAAGGATACGTTCTTCGGAGCACGCCTAGTCCGTCTTTACGACTGTCCTCAGCACTAGGCGGTGAACCGCCATGCTGGAAATCCTTCTGCTTGTCACTGCAATAGGTGCCGGTTTCTTGGGAGCTCTTCTGGGACTCGGAGGCGGCATCATCATTGTTCCAGTCTTAACCCTGCTTTATCACGTCAATATCCGTTACGCGATTGCCGCGAGTTTGATTTCCATCGTTGCGACCTCCTCGGGAGCGGCAGCCAGCTATCTTAAAGATTCTTTGACCAACTTGCGTTTGGCGGTTTTCCTCGAAATCGGCACAGTGAGTGGAGCCATTCTTGGTTTTCTGCTCGCCTCTTACATCAAAAGCCAGTTTTTGTTTTTGCTCTTTGGTGTGTTCTTGTTTTTTTCCGCTGTGATGATGCTACGAAAGCGCGAAGAGCACTTAAGTGGGCAAAATCATCCCTGGGCTGAGGCTCTCAAGCTCGACGGTTCCTATCCTGATAGCAAAAATCACTGGATCAATTACAAAGTGCAAAACGTGCCGTTAGGTCTGTTTGCGATGTTCGGCGCCGGTGTTTTGTCAGCTTTGTTGGGCATCGGCAGTGGCATTTTTAAGGTTCTGGCAATGGATGGGGCAATGAAACTTCCGATCAAGGTTTCATCAGCCACATCCAATTTCATGATCGGTGTGACAGCGTCGGCCAGTGCCGGGGCTTATCTCTTACGCGGGGATGTGCAACCGCAGATCGCAGCTCCGGTGGCGGTGGGAATTATCATCGGTTCTTTTTTGGGCGCTAAAGCCATGGTGCGCATGCCGGCGCGCCGGATTCGTCAGGTGTTCGTTATTGTCTTAAGCATTGTTTCCATTCAGATGATTGTGAAAGGGTTGCGCGGATGAACCCCATAGAAGAAAGACCCATGACAGACTTGCATCGCCTTGAGTTGCGCATCAGTCAACTCCTGCGCATGGGGGTTATGGTGGCTGGGGGCTTATTGCTCGTCGGCTGGTTATGGATGCTCTTTAATAATGGCGATGTCCTTGCCACTTTCCAGGAGTACCGCCCTCAGGCTCTCACGCAAACTTTGGAGTGGGCTTTTATCACGCGCGACCGCGCTTTGATTTTGTCCTTTGTCGGGCTTTTAATTTTAGTGACACTGCCGGTGGTGCGCGTGCTTCTTACGGGAATTCTTTTTCTCAAACAAAAAGAATACCGGCTCGCGACTATGGCATTTCTAGTTTTTGTCGCACTGGTTTCCAGTTTCTTTTTGGGAATTGATCTTTAAGAAAATCTTTTTAGAAAAGTTTGTCGGCCAGATAGAGTGGCAACAAAATATAAAGCGTGATATCGCGAACCAGATAGTAAATAAAAAATATGGCAAAGACTTTCCAGCCGTAACGGCGGATCACACCTTTGATTCCAGACTCACGAAAAACCTGGCGCACTTCGCGCAAGATTTTCGGCGTCCAGCGGTCTAAAAATTTCGTCTTTGGTGGTGCTTCATCCATGAGTAAAAAAGACCCTTTACCTTGTTAAACCTTCCTTTATAAGGTGCAAGGTAAAGGGGTCAATCTAATTAGTCCTCTCCCGAATAGTACAACTTATCAGACGCAATTTGTCAAAATGACGAAATCTCTTTTAAAAACGCTAGGCCTTCTCTGGCGCCAGGCCTAGTATGAAAATATGAACATGAAAAATCTTAAATACACAGCTTTCATTCATCTCTACGGTTTGCTTAAAATTCCTCTGGTTTTATTTATCAGCCCGCGTGTGGTTGAAGTAGGTCCCAAGCGCTGCGTGCTCAAGGTGCCGCTTTCTTACCGCACCAAAAATCATCTCAATTCAATGTACTTCGGCGCTCTTGGAATCGGGGCGGAGCTTTCTATTGCTGCTGCCGCTGTGATGGCAATCACCGAGAGCAAGCAGAAGATTGATTTCGTTTTTAAAGATTTCTCCGGACAGTATTTGAAGCGCGCCGACGGCGACGTGCATTTTATCTGCGACGAAGTGGAGGCGGTGAATGCGCTTATTGAAGAAGCGAAAACCAATCCTGCGCGCCTGGAAAGAAAATTCAAAGGCTACGCGGTGGTTCCTAAAACCAGCGAGACAGAGCCCGTGATGACGTATGAGCTGACTCTGTCCGTGCGCAATCGTTCCTTAAAGTCCTAAGCTTGAGAGCGTCTTCACGCTCTCTTCGTATTCACGCACGAGTTTTTCATAAATCTCGCGCACAGAAAGAATTTCTTCCACCAAACCCACAGACTGGCCGGCACTCCACACCGTTTTCCAAGTGGGTTTGTTTGCGGCTTCTTCGAGGGATTTCATTCCCATCAGGTGAATCAATGGAGTCATGTATTTTTTCGTGAGCTTGTGTTCTTTAAGAATTTTGAAAGCCCACGGTAAATCCGTTCCCAATTTTTGCACATAAGGCGTATTGATCACAGCCGCGGGAGTTCCGGACACTCGCGTGGTCATCACAATGTCTTCCGGTGTGGAGTTCACGATCGCATTTTTATAAGCATTGTCGACTTGAGCTTCGCGGCTGGCGATAAAGCGTGTGCCAACGCTGACACCGGAAGCGCCCAAAGCCAGGCACGCTGAAATCACAGAACCGTGAGCAATACCACCTGCGGCGATAATAGGAATGTGCAAACGATTCTTCAGCCACGGAATGAGCACCAATGGAGAAATCGGGCCCGCATGTCCACCGGCGCCACTGCCTACGGCGATCACACCGTCGGCACCCATGTCCTGAACTTTGAGAGCATGTTCAAGATTTGTGACGTCACAAAGAACTTTGGCGCCGTTTTTATGCGCCTCTTCGATCACTTTTTTCGGACTTCCCAAGGAAGTGATAAAAAGTTCCACACCGTGATCCAAAGCGATTTTTAAATCCTGATCCTGACGCGTATTGCTCTTATTTACGATGATATTCACGCCGACCGGTTTTTTGGTGCGGCTTTTGATATTCTTCAAAGCTTCGGCGTATTTTTCAATAGGACGATAATTGAGTGCGGGAAAGGTCCCAATCCCACCGCTTTCGCTGGCTTCAACAACGATATCGGTGTTGCTCACCAAAAACATCGGGGCCGCGATGATCGGAAAGTCGATGCCCATGGTATCGGAGAATGGAGTTTTAATTTTTTTGAGCATGTTTAGGAACCTCTACTTTCTGTGCATGATAAATACCCGCGTGACCGGAGAAAATATAACTCATCACGCAAGCTAGCGCCGTGTACAGCCCGGTGCCCGTGCCGAAAATTTCTAAAGCCATCACGGCGCACGCTAAAGGCGTGTTGGCAGCACCCGCGAAGACCGCGACAAAGCCCATGGCGGCCAGCAGACTTGAGGGCAGCGGCAGAATCCAAGCTAGCGCATTGCCCAAAGTCGCGCCGATAAAAAACAAAGGTGTGACTTCGCCGCCTTTAAAGCCGGAGCTTAAAGTGACAATCGTAAATATCATTTTAAAAAGAAAGTCGTAGACGGGCACCGGTCCTTGCAGGCTTTCAACGATAGCTGGAATGCCTAAACCCAGGTATCGATCCGTGCGTAAAAGAGCGGCCATCAAAATAACCAAAACGCCTCCGGCAAAAGCGCGCCACAAAGGAGAAGCGATGAGGTTCTTAAAAATCTTGGTTGCGCGATGACTGCTCCATGAAAAAGCAAAAGCACAAACGCCGAAGCAAACTCCCGCAGCGAGCGCCAGCAAGAGATGTGTCACTGAAAGCGGTGTTGCCGCGGGAATGGCATAGGCCGTGTGCTTTATTCCCCAAGCCAAGGTCACTTGATCGGCAACAATCGCGGCGATAAAACAAGGCAGCAGAGCTTGATAGCGCAAGCGTCCGATCGCTAAAACTTCCAAACCGAAAATCGCACCTGCCAAAGGCGTCCCAAACACGGAAGCAAACCCGCCGGAGATCCCGGCCATTAAAAGTGTTTTGCGTTGCTCGGAGTTAAAACGAAAAAGCGGAGTCAGCTGGTCGGCCAAGGTGCCGCCCATTTGCACGGCCGTGCCTTCGCGGCCCGCGGAGCCACCGAAAAGATGCGTGGCCAAAGTCCCCAATAAAACAAAAGGCGCCATTCGTAAGGGGACGATTTTTTGCGGATTGTGAATTTCGTCGATGAGCAGATTGTTTCCAGCTTCGGTGTTTTTGCCGTAGCGGGAATAAAAAAACGCAATCAGGATTCCGCACCAGGGAAGCAGGTACAGCAGCCAAGGATTTTGCAGGCGCCAGTGAGTGACAGCATCGAGAGAAAAAAGAAACCCCGCGGAAGCTGTTCCGGCCAAAGCGCCGACGAGGGCTGCGACAGCGGTCCACAAAAGAACTTCAGGAAGAATGCGGATTTGTTCGAGGTGTTTGAGCAAAAAAAGAACCTCCCCGTATTTAGGATACGGGGAGGGCGGGAAAAGGCAAGATAAATCTAAGGTTCAAGATAGCGGCGGATGAGGATGAAGACTTCTTTTTTGATCGCCTCTTCGCGCTCAGGACTTTGTGGTCCCAAGAGAGCCAGTTGCAAAATATTGTTAAAGCAACTGACGATGAAAAGAGCCATCATCTCACGGTCACGACCCGGGATTGGCGGCATGTGCGCGAGCACCGCTTTTTGATAGTGCTCAAAGAACACGCGACGTGTGTCCCAATAGTCGAGCATGCCTTGGACTCCTTGAAGCGCGGTACGAAGCGGGCGGTTGTCATGGAATCGCGTAAAGCCGATATCAATAAAGGCATGAACCTTTGAATCCAAATCTGTTGCTTGCAGCTTAGAGAGTTGTTCTTCAATGTAAACGAGGTCTTTTTGCAAGAGGTCGTCAATGACGGCCGCAACAATGGCCTCCTTATTAGCGAAGAACTGATAAAGGGAGCCGATACTCACGCCGGCCATCTCAGCGATTTTGTCAGTGGTGATGGCGTGATAAGGCTCTTGCACGAGTAAACGTGCACAGGATTCCACAATGCTTGCTACCGTTTCTTTGGAGCGTTTCTGAACCGGAATTTTAAGCATGTATCGTTTTTCAGGATTTGTGTGACTTGCAGGAGCAGCACCCATAATTTCCTCCTTTCGAGGCTTACAAACTTTGCTCGTATTCATATTCGGTCTTTAGGGGGCAATATTCAATACTAGGTCTTTAAGTATTGGATTACGATACCCGAGTCCCTCTAGGGAGTACGGTTTAACAAGTCTTTAACATTTTTTACGAACTATTGTCTTATTATGATCGTCGAGGCTTGAAAAATAGAATTATTACTCAAATGCAATCAAAGAACTGTAGAAATAAGAGCTTTTCCTACAGTTTGAACTCGAAAATAGAACTCTCAAGGGTAAATTTCGGACGCGGCATTCAAAAAGTTGAAAGAACTCTTGAAGCCTTTGTTCCTTGGGAACAGGAGAAAACGAGTGTATGCCTGTGCATTGAGCAGGTCTTTGCAGCCTCATGGATGCGGCGCGCAGTGCCTGTTTTGCACTCGCTCCTCACATTTTTTGAATCATGACGGCGGTCATCGAACGGCAGCCTAAATACACCTATCATGAGTCTTCAGGAGGCCCATAATGTTGAACACCGGCATGCTAGGAATCTGTATTAAAGACCTCGAAATGCGCGTGACTTATCAGAATGAAAGCTCCGAAAAAATCTGCGGAGTGATGAGGGGGGAAGTGTGCACCAAAGCTTGTCAGACACTGCGCTCTCAGATTCCAGGATGTCCGGCGTTCTCCCAAGGAATGAAGATGTTTAAAAACGTCGACGTGAATGGATACAAGGCCGACATCGTTCTTGTCGAAGACACCAAAGCCATTACGACCATGATGTACCCCCTGCACAGCAGTGAAGAACTTTTGCAGCAACAAGAGGCTTACCTGCGCGAGCGTGGTCTTACCAAGAGCGAAGTGCGCATTATGCAAATGGTTTTACAAGGAATGACCAATGCGGTGATTGCGGAGAAACTTTTTATTTCCAAAGCCACCCTAAAAACGCATTTGAACAATATCTATAAAAAACTACCCGCGTCCATGCGCCCTTCACAAAGCCGCGGAGGCTAGGGAAATCTAGGGCGCCGACTCCATGAAGTGATCTTCCTGGCGATCATAAAAGTGGCGAGTGAGCACGTACACCGGGCACGGCGCGTGGCGCACGACATTGCGGGTGTAGCTTCCCAAAAGCGCAGCGCTAAGGGGGCCGCTTTGCGCTTCCATCACAACCATATCGCATTCGTGGCGTTCGATAGCATCAAGCACCAGTTCATCGACGCCTTTGTAGCTGCTGTCGATAAAGTAGTGAGCGGTGACGCCTTCTTTCGCGGCCCAGTCAGCCCATTGTTGCGCACGGTGGGATTGGCTCTCAATCTGGTGTTCCACAATTTGATCGAGAGTCAGCATGCGGCCCTTGTAATTATAAACCCGGGGGCGGGTGTCGAGATCAAAAAGACTTTCAATAGGACGGGCGATCGCATGCAGAAGCAGGATTTTCGCGTGTAGTTTCTTGGCAAGCTCGATGACGTGACGGAAGTTGTCCTTGGAATGCTCACCGAACTCCGTCGGGAAAAGAATATTCCGCGATGTTTTTATTTTGGTCGCGTGCGAACTGATCACGCACACTGGAATTTCCGATTGCATCAAAAGGCTTTCCGCAAAACTTCCCAAAATAAATCTTTGAAACCCTTCACGACCGTGGCTGCCGACAACGATCATGTCGGCTTTACTGTGTACGGCATAAGTGGAGAGAGTCTCCGCCGCACCCGCATGGGATTGTGAAGCATGAGGAATGACTTTGGGTTCAAGCAAAAAGGAGAGGTGATACTCACCCAGCACTTCCCGAAACAAAGATTCCGCCGTGCGCGAGTGATCCGTGACCCAGGCCGGAACTTCATACGTAGGAAGCACGATTTCATTTTCCCGAAGCAAATAGAGAGGTTCAACTTCGGCACCCGTGGTTTGGTGCAGGTAGGAAATGTACTCAGCCATCTTCTGATTGAGCTCTTTATTGTCTTCAAACGCATCAATCGCCCAGATGATTCTCATAGAACCTCCTGGGTTTTATTTTGCTCGCAACAAGATATGGAAAAAAGAAGCGGCCTTGCAAACTGCCATGATACATAAACGGCCGCGACAGCGAACCAGTGTTGGATCACAAAACTCAACGGAAAAGAATTTCCTGGCTTTCGCGCACGAAACTCACTCCGCGCAAATACATTTCATCGGCATTTGCAGGGCAAGGGTATTGATTGTGGAAGGCGCGGTCGTTCTGCCACTGATAACAACGTTTATTGCCGAAATCGCGGATATTAAAGACCACGGCCCAAGGCCCTTCAAACCACGCCGACTGTCCGAGGTGGAATAGGCTTGCGCCTTCTGAAAACTCCTGAGGGCGCAGGATCGAACGTCCTAAAAAACCCGGAGCGGCATGACCGGTAAGATCCGCCAAGGTCGCGCCCACATCATTTTGTGAAAACACACCGTTGACGTTTTTCTCGGCAAACGGTGGATTCGTGTCACCATGAACTGAATGGTATTTCATCACAAAAGGAATCGCATAGTGTTCAAAAATACTGCTGGCGGCAAAGCTCGTGTGATCCGAAAGCAAAACCAGGATCCAGTCCTTCTTCCATTTGCGTTTCTTAAGCCCTTCATAAAATCCGCGCAGCTCGGAATCCGCGAAATGTGTGACGCTGAAATGCAAAGTCTGTTGAGTTTCGTCACCGAACTCCGGTTTTACTCCGGCGGGTAAAGCAAGGTCGTGGGTCGTGTTGGTGTTGATTCCGATCAGCATAGGCTCAGGCATTTTATCCATGCGCTCAAGCACGTGCTTATAAAGATCATGATCGAAAACACCCCAGTTGTTTTGCTCTTTTTCAGTCCAGCCCGGAATCTCCCGTTTGCCGAAAGATTCCTGAAAACCTGTTTTAAGAACGAGCAAACCCACGCCGCTGGTGTACTGATCCGAGCCTTGGAAAAACGCCGAGCTGTAACCTTGCTTGCTTAAAAACTGCGGAACACAAGCAAAGTCCTTGTTCTCAATTTCTGAAAACATAATGCTCTTGCCCGGAGGATTCGGCAGACCGCAAAGCGTGGCAAAAAGTCCTTCGGTCGTGCGATGGCCGCCGGCCAGCATCAAATCCACGCGCAAAGATTCTTTGCGGAGGTTGTCGAGGAAAGGCAGCACTTCTTTGCCGTCCACCACGCGGTCCATATAAACACCGGGCCAGCCTTCGAGAAAGACGATGATGATATTGCCATCAAACTTTCCTGTCGCTTTTTGAATGCCGCGCGCGGATTTCCACTGATCAAAAATTTTATCGGTGGGCGTTCCTGCCGGTACAGGCACATCTTCACGGCTGGATTTTTTTCCAGCCAGAGCCGCCCAGGCGATGCCATAGGCCCCGTTCAACGCCAGTGTGGCCCCTTTGCTGCCGCCGCCGGAACGATAGGCCCAGGACGGATCTTGCGGAATACCGTCAAAGCCGCGCGCAAAGACCACGCTGACAGCGGCAATGAAAAGAAAAGCAAGGGCACGCTTGAAGATCCCTTGCACAGGCTTATAGGACGGAATCACAAAGCGCGCAGCAAAAGCCGCTGCGAGAAACGCAAACAGAACTCGCAACCAAAATTGTTTCACCAGATTTCCCAACGAGTCCTGAATGGTGAAGAGATTGTATACTTCATAAGAGATATGCCGGCCTGATTCTTTGGCGTAAATCGCATCCGCCGTAATGAACACCGTGTACACGAGTAAAAGAACGCCATTGATACGACGAAACGTTTTTTCAGAAAAACCGCACAGCGCAGAACTGCCATAGGAAAGCAGATAAAGAAAACTTGCGAAAGCGAGATCAAAATGCCAGCCATAAAGAAACGGTCCCAATGTGCCGGAGAAACTTTTCAGATTGGAAAAATCCCAAAGATTCAAGTAAAGCGCCACCACCGCGCGCATCACCATGCCGAAAAGCGTGAGTCGAAAGAGATAACGGGCCGAAGACATCAGGAATGACATGGGCCCAAGATTAAACGAGAAAAAGAAAAAAGCCCACCGGGAAGTGGGCTTTTTTTAAGTTTTGATTTGGATTTAGTTTGGAACCCCAGCCGGGTCCGGTGTGCCTTGAGTGCGCACTCCGCTTTGTTGCAGCTTCTCTTCGGCTTTTTCGACCTCCAAGATGTATTTCTTGGTTGCCGCAGGAAGCTCGTTCCACATTCTCATCGAAAGCAAAAGGCCCAGGCCCGCAAACGGCAAAAGGAACAAAGGCCAGTAGTGCCAGTCACGGTGAGACAGGTAACCAATCGCCAAAGACTGAATTCCGGAGCCCAAATAAACGCAACCGTCCACGATGCCGGAGGCTGTCGCTGTCATCTTCTTACCACCAAAGTCCGCAGCCGCTGTTCCCGACATCAAAGAGTGAACGCCGATCACAGTCAAAGTGATCATCACTGCCGCCACACCCAACGCGGTCGGATTTCTCATCAAGCTGAAAGTCATGATGATCAAAAGAATAATCATAATCCCGTTATTGATCGCCGCCGGAGGGCCACGACGGGATTGGAAAAGACGGTCCGACACGATACCCGCGGCAAAACCGCCAAAGATGCCCGTTAAGCACAACAAAAGACCCCAGTTCTTAATAAAGAATTGAGAACCTTCATAGAAGGCAACGTCTTTGTCTTTCATTTCATTCGCAAAAACGAGGTACCATTGCATAATACCGTTGCGCAAAACGCCGGAAGTGAAATCCACGAGAGCGATCGTGATCATGATCGGGTTTGTGAAGATCTTCTTCAGCATAAAGCCAATGGAGATTTTCAAGTTTTCGTCATTTTCACCTGGAGCTGAGGACGCGTCCGCCGTGTCGAAGTCGTCGAAGTTCGCTTCTTTCGGAGAATCCTTCAAAAGAATCATGTCGATCAACGCCCAGCAGATCAAGAGGAACGCCGGGATGGTAAAGACCAGCCAGGTCGCATTGGTTGTGCCGGTGTCGATGGCAAAGATGTGCTGGATGAAATTTTGGAAAGCGGTTCTTTCGCCTTCAATGTGCAGCTTGGAAGCCTCGACAATCGCCTGACCCCAGTCGAAAGCAAAGTAAACACCGAAAGAAATCAGTGTACCGAAAATCGCACCGAAGACACCGCGCTCACGCACGTGGAACCAGTACGCTTTGACTTTGATAATGGAAACCGCACCGTAACTTTGGAAGAACATGTTCAGCGCAAAGAGAACGGAGAAGGTGACCACCATGTTCATTTTCAAGCGGCCCATAAGGTAAAGATAAGTCACACCACCCATGAGCAAGTTCATCACCGCCGCACCGAGGGCTGCGATGATAATCCCTTTTTTACCGCCGATTTTATCAACGATGGGGCCGTTCAACAGAAAAGAAAAACCGTAAGTGATGGTGCCGGCGGCAAAGATAAGACCGAATTGTTCTTTGGTCATCATGTCGCCGAGAGCGTTTTTGGAAACGTTCAGGTTATAGCGGGCCATGTAGAGGAAGGCGTAGGTCATGCCCAGAGGGAACCAGTTCACAAAGCGTCGGAACATGAACTTACGCGAGTGACCCAGCGGATTGTTTTTAAAGTACAAAGTGATCACCGCGATAAGACATAAAGCGACGAGGAAAAGAGCCATGCAGCGCCTCCAATGAAAATTTTGGCAAAGCTAATAGAAAAATGGTTCCTTGGCAATGGAAACAGCCCGCCAGGACAGGCAAGTTTCTTCAGGATTTGGTCAAGACCGCCGCAAGCAGCTCCAGAGGGCGTTCTCGAATGAAAATCACTCTGATTTCAGTCGTGATACGATGCAAAAACTTCAAAGCACGGCGTCCTAAATGTGTTTAGAAAGAGCTGAAAATAATCATAAGCAAAACTTATGGAAAGTCTAAAATTTATCTGTTTGTGCTTATAGGTCCAGGGCGATATGTTTTGTCTCAAGAGGAGACAGTACAAAGTTTCCTCGGTCCTCGGTAAGGTCCTTGACCACCTCCCGAAAGCAATAAGGGAGGACCCGGTCCCCAAAATTTGCCGTAATCACGGCTCCTTAAAGTCCCACCATCAAAGCCCATCTAAAAGCCGCACCGAGGCTTGCGCGCGCCAACGACGCAATGCTACTTTTCAGGAGCGGATTCGACCGCGGAAACTGGACTGAACGAAGATGTCATTTAAATATTTCCCTCTTTACGAAAAGCAAAAAGACACAACCCAATATAAAAAACTCTCTTCCGACCATGTGCGCGTGGAAAAGTTCGGCGACAAAGAAGTTTTGGTCGTCGCTCCCGAAGCCTTGGAGCTGCTTGCGCAAGAAGCCTTGAGCGATGTTTCGCACTTGTTGCGCGCCAGTCACTTGGAAAAATTAGAGCGCATTCTGCAAGATCCTGAAGCTTCACCCAACGACCGCTTCGTGGCGGTGGATCTTTTAAAGAACGCCATCATCGCGGCGCAAATGGAGTTTCCGTCCTGCCAGGACACCGGCACGGCGATTGTGATCGGTAAAAAAGGCGAGCGTGTTTTCACCGGCGCCGACGATAAAGAATATCTTTCCAGAGGCATCTACAACACTTACCAAAAAAGAAACCTGCGCTTTTCACAAATGGCGCCGCTGTCTTTTTTTGAAGAGAAAAACACCGGCACCAATTTGCCGGCGCAAATCGATCTTTATACCGAACAAGGTGATGAATATCATTTCTTGTTCCTGGCTAAAGGCGGTGGCAGTGCGAATAAGTCTTATCTGTATCAAAAGACCAAAGCGGTTTTAAATCCCGAAGGTTTTGAAAAATTCGTGCGCGAAACTTTGAACTCTTTGGGAACAGCGGCATGTCCTCCGTACCACCTGGCATTCTGCGTGGGTGGAACTTCCGCCGAAGAAACTTTGAAAATCGTAAAATACGCTTCGGCGGGATATCTTGATGGTCTTCCCACTACCGGCAGTGAAGGCGGACGCGCTTATCGTGATGTGGAAATGGAAAAACGCATTGAAGGCTGGGCCCGTGAAACCGGAATCGGGGCGCAGTTCGGCGGTAAATACTTCGTGCATGATGTGCGCGTGATCCGTTTGCCTCGCCACGGAGCCAGCTGTCCGATCGGTGTGGGCGTGAGCTGTTCCGCCGACCGTAATATCAAAGGCAAAATCACCCGCGAAGGTATTTTCCTGGAGCAGCTGGAATTGCACCCCGAGCAGTATCTGCCGAATCACTTAAAGGATGCCAGCGCCGAAGCTGTGCAAATTGACTTGAATCAGCCGATTGAAGAAACGCTGAAAATTCTTTCCGCGCAAAAAGTCGCTACGCGTGTGATGTTGAACGGTCCGATGATCGTGGCGCGCGATATCGCGCATGCGAAACTCAAAGAAAAACTCGATCGCGGTGAGGGTGTGCCTGAGTACTTTAAAAAGTATGCCGTATACTACGCGGGACCCGCGAAAACGCCGAAGGGTTATGCCTCCGGTTCTTTCGGTCCTACCACGAGTGAGCGCATGGACCCGTACGTCGGCACTTTCCAAAGCCTTGGCGCTTCGATGATCATGCTTGGCAAAGGCAACCGCAGTCCGCAAGTGACCGAAGCCTGCAAGCAGTACGGAGGTTTTTACCTGGGTTCCATCGGTGGACCTGCGGCGCGCTTAGGAAAAGAGTGCATCACCAAAGTGGAAGTACTCGATTTCCCTGAACTGGGTATGGAGTCGGTGTGGAAGATTGAAGTGAAAGATTTCCCGGCCTTCATCATCATCGATGATAAAGGCAATGACTTCTTTAAATCCGTAATTCGTAAATTATAAAAGACTACAGCGCCCGCTGCTCTTCGGTTTCTTTGACGAGCAGCGGGCTGATACTCACAAAGAGATTCATGATAACGGGGCCTAAGAGCAGACCTGGCAAGCCCATCATGATGATCGCGCCGACAACGCACGTGAAGCCCACTACCGGATTAATCTTGTTTTCTTTGCCGACCATAAAAGGCTTAAGAATATTATCAATGCTTCCAGCGATAAGGGCGATCACCGTCATGCCGATACCAGAACCCGTGCGTCCTCCGATAAAGGCCAGTATCGCAAGTAAGAATCCGACTGGAGCCGCGCCGATAACGGGAATAAATGAAACAAAGAAGGTCACGGTGAGAATGAGCCAGAAATCACCTTCACCGAAAATCAAACTTCCCAGGCCCACGATGCAGGCTTGAATCAAGCCGATCACCAGAGTTGAAAACAAAGTGGTGGAGCAGCTGCTTTTAAACAGGGCGATGAAGCGCTCGGTGGTTGTTTCCGGAAATGGAGTGTACTTCATCACCACTTTTTTAACGCTGCCGGCGCGCAAAAGCAGAGCGAGCAGCGTAATAATAAAAACAAACGTCGCAAGAAATATCGCCGGGAACTGTCCTAACAACTGACTGGAAAAATTAAAAATAATTTCCCCGGTTCGGCGCAAAACATTTTCCATCATGCCACGGGCGGGGCCTGCGACATCGGTTCCGGTCCATTCAGAAATTTTTTGCAGCCATTGCAGAACGAATTCTTTGAGATTGTGGATCTGCGATACGATCTGGTCGGTTTCAATGGTTTGCGGCTGGCTGATGTGCACAACGATACGATAAATCGCAAGACTGATCGGCACCCAGAAGATAGCCAGTCCCACAATCAGGGTGAGGATAATGCACAGAGTGCGGCCCAGTTTTAAGCGTCCACACAGCTTGTTGATAAAGTCACTCAAGCCCAAAGCAAAAACCGCCGCCAAGGCGATAGGTGCAAGAAAAGGCAAATTGATAAAGACAAAGGCGGCGAGCAGCAGCCCCAAGAGCACCCAACGAAACAACAGCGTTTTGGACTTCAGACTCTCAATCACATGGAACCTCAGTCATTCACTTCACATTGCATGCGGCAGTCAGAGCGGCAGTTCACCCACGTTCCGTCATGGCGGGGAGGCAGATAGTTGGGATTGCAAAAAGTGGAGCAAGACGTCGTGTAAGTCAGGGCGCGACCGCGGTAGCTCATTTCACATCTCCAACGGGCATCACGCTCGCCTTCGTCTTGCGCGCGGCGTTTGATATTGTCGAAGCAGAAGAAGCCACTGTTGGCATTGCAGAAGCTGTATTCACTTCCTTGGCCTGTCACATAAATTGTGCGAGCGGCGAAAGCGGACTGGCAAAAGACAAACATGAGTGCGACACCCAGAATGTGTTTCATAAAAAAGCCTCCTTCCTATCAATCAACGCACAGTTTAGGAAAGGAGGCAATATGTAGGTTCAGCAAAGCAGAGCGTCAGTTAGGCTTGCGTAAGGAATTGCACGCCGAGCTCTTGGATTTGTTCGACTTCATTCCACTTCGTCCAGCGCACCTGTCCCTCGACGGAAACATACTCGCCGTCTTTGGTTTGATAAGTGAGATTGACGAAGTCTTTTTTGCTGTAAAAAGGCGCTTTGATTTTCAGGCATGAGCCGTTGAGAGAGATGTTTTCAAAGCTTCCACCCAAGATCGGCTGAAAACCACGGTTCTCCACTCCCAAGGGCAGCATTGAGGGGCTGACCATGGCACGATGATCATGATCTTCACGGCGGTCCTGGCGCATTTCCAATTCCTTGCCTTGCAAATAGGCTTGAATGTCGCGAGCCAAATGCTGCTCTTCCGTTTTCCACAGTACGATGAATTCTTTGTGTGTTTTCAGGCGCACTTTCATTGGGCCGGAAAGTTCGTTGACGATAAAGAACGTTTTCACATTGGGAATGTTCTTTTGCAGATAGCTGTAAATATCGAAATGACGGACTTCCAAAAACGGCAGATAGACGACGACGATTTTCTCGCCGGGTGTCTGTTGCAAAGCCGCGCGCAAATTATAAGGATTTTCCACCAGAGCGCAGTGCATGTTTTTTTCATTTTTCAATTGTGCAGGAACTTTCGTGGTTCCAGTGATAAAGACGTGGGTCATTCGTTGATCCTCCCTTGCAGTTTTCCTAAAGCAAGAGAAGAGCCAAGAAGCCGGGCGCGAAAATTCTTTCTGGGGTGGAAATCCCTTAACACCTGTCTATAAAAGTTTAACAGTGTTGGGATTTAAATAAAAAATAAAGGGGGCTGGTGTATAACCAACCCCCTTCAAGTGGTCTTAGCTTGCGGGTAGCAAGGGAGTTCCCGAAGGACTCAAAGGTCGTTGATCCCAGCGGGGGAGATCAATGCCCAGAGTGATCTTCAGCACTTCGTTGACGTTGTCGACGAAGTAGAAGTGAATATCCTTGCGGATTTCCTGCGGGATCTCTTTAAGATCCTTTTCATTTTTCTTACACAAAATCACTTCGCGCACACCGGCTCTGTGAGCGGCAATCACTTTTTCTTTGATACCGCCGACGGGCAGCACACTGCCTCGTAATGAGACTTCGCCCGTCATCGCCATTTTCGGGTCTACCGGTTTATTCAGTAACAATGACGCCATGGAGGTCAGCATTGTCACGCCCGCCGAAGGCCCGTCTTTGGGAATCGCGCCGGCGGGAACGTGCACGTGAATGTCCTTTTTGCTGAAATCCAGAAGCGGGTCAATGACCGGCAAACGCGATTTCAACAAAGTCAGAGCAATCTTCGCGGACTCTTGCATGACTTCACCCAATTGTCCGGTCAGCAGCAACTGACCTGTGCCTTTCATCTGTGCGGATTCGACAAAGAGAATGTCGCCACCCACAGGTGTCCAGGCAAGACCGGTCACCACTCCCGGTGGAAGCAGGCTTTCGATCATATCCGAAGAGTATCTTTCCGAACCCAGGATTTCATCCAAGTCCTTCACATCCACGGTGAGCGGGCGTTCCTGCGTCTTGATCAGCTTCAAACTCATGAATTTACAGATGGTCGCAATCTTGCGTTGCAGATCGCGCACACCGGCTTCACGAGTGTAGTGGCTGAGCAGCGCCATGATCGCGTCATCCGTGATTCTTAAGGAATCATCGGACAAACCGTGCTCACGCAATTGTTTCGGCCACAGATAACGAAGCGCGATTTGTTTTTTCTCGTCGGAAGTGTAGCCACTGAGTTCCACCACTTCCATACGATCCAAAAGCGGACCGGGGATGCCTTCCAAAGAGTTCGCCGTTGCAATGAAGAAGACTTTGGAAAGATCAAACGGCGTATCCAAGTAGTGATCCTGGAACGTGTTGTTTTGTTCCGGGTCCAGCACTTCGAGCATCGCCGCCGCGGGATCTCCGCCGAAACCGCGAGTGAGTTTGTCGATCTCGTCTAAAATAAAGACGGGATCGTTCTCGCCCGCTTTTTTAATCGCGGAAATAATCCGGCCGGGCAAGGCACCGATGTAAGTGCGGCGGTGACCGCGGATTTCCGCGTCGTCACGCACACCACCCAGGCTCACGCGCACATATTTTTTACCCAGCGCCCGCGCAATACTTTTACCGAGAGAGGTTTTACCCACACCCGGAGGGCCGACAAAGAGCAAGATCGAACCTTGATGCGTTTTACGCAGCTTCATCACCGCCAAGTGTTGCAGGATGCGGGTTTTGATTTTTTCTAGACCGTAGTGGTCTTCATTCAAAATCCGTTCGGCCTCTTCCAGGTCGATTTCTTTTTGCGGTGAAGATTTGCTCCACGGCAGATCCAGCATCAATTCCAAATGCGTGCGGATGATCTGATATTCCGGCGAAGCGGAGTTGATCGTCTCAAGACGCTTCAACTGACTGCGCGCCAGATCCAACGCTTCCTGCGGCATACCGGCGCTGTCGATGCGTTCCTTGAATTTTGCGAACAAGTCTCCATTTTCGCTTTCTCCAAGTTCATCGCGGATCACGCGCATTTGTTCACGCAAGATGGCTTCCTTCTGAGTTTGCTGAAAGTTCTCATTGAGCTTTTCACGAATACCGCGCTGGATTTTCAGACGCTCTTTAAGCTCTTGCAAGCGGTCGAGCAGTTTCAGCGTGCGGTCGCGCAGTGACGTGATCTCAAGAATTTCCTGCTTCTCAGTAACGGAGAGATCGGCAAAAGCGGCACACATATTGGTGAGTGTCGCGAGATTGTCGATATCTTCCAGAATCGCTTTCACCTGCGCGGTGTCGCCAGGCAAAAGGTCGAGCAGTTCGTCACTCAAAGTGCGCAGACTCGCCAAGAGCGCTTCTTCGGTTTTCTTATCCATAACGCCGCGATCTTCCACGGCTTCCGTTTGCGCTTCAAAGAAGCCATCGTGCGAACGGCTTTGCACCACGCGCACGCGCTGATGAGCTTTGACGAAAATGCTGTAACTGCCATCTTCATCCATGCGGAAAGATTCAATTTTAGCCAACGTCCCAATGGTGTAAAGATCTTCGATCTTCTCGACATTGGCGTGGGGATTTTTTTGTGTCAGGAGTACGACCCAATGATTGTCACGAAGCGCTTTCTGCAAAGCGGAAATACTTCGCTCCCTTCCCACCCGCAAGGGCATGCTGATATCGGGAAAAAGGACCGAATTCTTCAGAGGAATCACGGGGATAAAGCCAGAGACGTAAGACATCTTAATACCTCATTTCTCGCCCCAAGTGGGGTTAATGTAACAAACATGAGCACGAAATGAATTTCGTCAAGCCAGCTCCAGTCCATATTCTTTAGAAAGGCGCGCTTTCAACTCATTATAATTTACGGGCTTGGTAAAATAACCCTGCGCGCCCAAATCAAAAGATTTTCGAATACTGAGCTCGTCATCATAAGCGCTCATCATATATACGCCGATGGTGGGGTAGTGCTGTTTTACTTTTCGCAATAACTCGTACCCCGAAACTTCCGGCATATTGATGTCAGTCAACAACACCTCCAGACCGGGGCGGCGGTCCGTGGTTTCAAGATAATGAAGACAATCCTTCGCATTCTCAAAAAAGTGCAAATGAACCTCCCCGTTGCGGATGGCTTTGCGGAATTTCAGTTCACACAAAGTTCCAATGCTGCTTTCGTCGTCGACCACAACAACAGAAAGGGGAGGAGCTTTTTCACTCATGGCGAGGCCTCCTTGAGCGGCTCTCCGCGCGGAAGTTCGATGAGCACTTGCGTGTACTCGTTTTCTTCACTTTCAAGGCGGATGCTGCCGCGGTTTCTTTCTACAGTTTGTTTTGCAATCCACAATCCCAAGCCCGTGCCTTCGCCGGCAGGCTTGGTCGTATAAAATTCGTCATAGACATTGGTCAGATGATGCTTCGGAATGCCGGTGCCGTTATCACGGATGCAAATTTTAAAAAGTGTCGTGTTCGGCATAAGCTCTACCTGAAGGGTGGGAACGTAACCGGGAATATTCCGTTTCAATTTTTCTTCCAAGGCGTAAAGGGCATTATCAATAATATTGATCAGCATGCGCTCAATGCTGGCGGGATCTCGGACCGAGACATACACTTGCGGAGCGATTTTCTTTTTGACCACTAAAACGGATTTCAGATCGGCGTGCGGCAATGAGCGCACGTAGAACTCGACGGCATGATCAAGCATTTCAGAAATGGAAATCCGTTCCGGCTCCGCGGTTTCTTCCTGCCGCGCCTGTTTCAGCATGCTGGTGATAATCTCGTTGGCGCGCAGACCCTGCTGATAAATCATTTCCGCGGCCTTGCGAGCCGAGGTCATATCCAGGTCTTTTTCCTGCAGCAGTTCCGCGGCATTTATAATGATATTGAGAGGATTTTTAAGTTCATGGGCAATTCCGAAAGTGATTCTTCCCAGGGTCGCGAGTTTTTCTTGGGAAAGCAGCTGGCGTTGCGTGACTTGCAGGCTGTCGAAGGCTTTCTGCAAATCGCGGGCTCTTTCATCGACCAGTCTTTCCAAACTTTCATTGATGCGCTTTAAAGAATCTTCCACTGCGAGCCGGCGGTATTCCGTGCCGATGCGTGCGGCGAAGAATTCCACAACAGCCGTGTAGAGTTCGCGGTCATCCAAAGGTTTGTCATCCATGACGACGAGCAGGCCAATGAGGCTGCCATCGGTATTTAAAAAAGGCGCTCCGACATAAGAGTCCGCATGCAGATCACTGAGCATGCGATCGCGCGGGAAAAAGTCGCGCACTTGGTGCGGATAACAGGCCACCCGCGTGCCACAGATGACGTCCGAGCAGGGGGAACCATCAAGAGGATAGACGACATTATCGGTGAAGGAGTTTTGACTCCATAAAAAATCACTTTGAATGTCCTGCCGCTGTGGTTCGACGGCGTGACCCACCATCACGTATTTCACATGAAGAATTTGTGCCAGGCGATGGACTAATTCGCGGATATAGTCCTTCCCCGAGATCAGTTGATCAATATTGTAGACGTCATTGAGAACCTCAAGGGCGCGAATGCTCAGTGTATCCATAGACCCGCTCTCCTGAAGCCCATTTTATCATTTCGCTTCAAGAAAGATTTGAGCTTAACCCCAGAGTGTCAGAATACACCTTCGCGTGAATACGAGGGTTTTAGTATTTAAAACCGTCGACAAGCGCGATATCGCGAGTCAGACCGCCAAAGGGCCCGCAGTAAACGCGCTCTTCGAGCCACGCCATCTCTGCGGGAATTTCATCTTTGAAAATAATTTTTGCCCAGAAGCGATTGAGATTGTCCCAGCTATAACCGCGCCCTTTCAAATGATCTTTGGCTTCAAAGGGAGCCGCTGTGGCCACAATCTGAGTCATGGGTCTGCGGGCGTTATTTAAAAGTTCCCACAAGTAAGGCTTGTTTGTTTGGGCTTCGGGAAGACTCAAAAGATAAAGCAAAGCTTCTACGTCGTTGATTGCACGGTGAGAGTCCGTGAAAAAACCGTGATAAATATTGAGAAGCTCCAGTTTTGAACTGGTGAATCCTTTCAGACTCCAGTCGATTTGTTTGACCGAGCAGGCCCAGACTCTTTCCGTAGAAATTTTGGATTTGCGATCAATGAAAGGACGATCAAAGCGCGCATTGTGCGCGATCACAACACTGCATTCTTCAAGAAGGGCGTTGACGGCATTCCAGTCGATATTCTGTCCGGCCACCATCTCATCGGTAATGCCGGTGAGTTCAGAAATTTCCGCTGGAATAGCTCTGCCGGGATCTTGAAAACTGCAATAGCTTTTTCCAAGAGCTAGAACTTCCCCGGTGTTGCGATTGAAAAGAAACTGACGAAGGCCGATTTCAATAATGGCGTCTTCATTTTGATTCAGACCTGTTGTTTCCACATCAAGAACAGCTCCGGCACGGACGATATCAGCGTTGTTTTTGATCCAGTCCGGTGTGGCGTAAGGGGGAACTTGCACAGGACAACCTTCTAAGCGGTTGAGCGTGACTGTTTTTCCATCCAACGATTTTCCGATCCAACGAAAAGACACAGGTATTCTCCCCAAAAAATAGATCCGCTGTGATCTTATTTGAGAGAGGGAAATGATGAAAAACAAAATCGGATTTCTGCGCCGCAAAAATCCGATTTTTCAAGAAAGTCAGGACGCTTCTATTTCTGCCTCTTTTTTTATACAAACACGCCATGAAAGGTCTTTCGGCGAACTGAGAGACGCGTCGCTTATCTTGCCATTTGGCAGTTTTACATGCAGAATTCTCTAAAATTTCCACATGAGAGGTTGAATGAAAAAGTTCGTTGTTGCATTTGTATTGGCGCCTTTTTTGGCTTTGAGCTTTGGTTGCTCCAGTTCCACAATCATCCAGTCTTCAGATCCAGCGGCAAAAATCTATGTCGATGGTATGTACCTGTAAAGGTTCCGTTTCTTATTCTGATACTAAAATCGTAGGTTCCACGACGATGGTGACTTTGAAAAAAGAAGGTTGTGAACCGCAGAACTTCACATTCTCCCGCAATGAAGAATTCGATGCCGGCGCTTGTGCGGGTGGTGTGTTCGTTCTTGTTCCTTTCTTGTGGATCCAAAAATACCGTCCAATGCACCACTATGAATTCGAGTGTGAATCCAACGGTGCGCCTGTAAGAGCGGAAGCTGCTCCTGCAACCGGTGCGAAAACTAAAAAGTAAAATTCTTTTTATAGTCTTTGCGGCGCACGCAAACGCCGTTGCAAAGTGCCGGTCAAAGCACCGCCGTGCGTTCCTACCAAAAGTGGGTCAGTCCCGTTTTGGGCAGTGAATGTAAGTACTATCCTAGCGATTCCCACTATCACGTTCTCGTTTCACGCCAATGCGGGCCGTTTACGGCGACGGCAAAATCCATGTCTCGCTTTATGCTGGAGTATGATGCACCGAAACTGGGTTTTCCTGTGGTGTTGAAGCAAGGTCATCTTCATTATCAAGATCTGCCCGGGGGCTGCGGTGTTTTCTAAATTCTTTCTTTTTATCAGTTCCTTCTTTTGTCTTGCGCAAGCCTTTGCGGCCGCGGGTTCTTGCACCAAAGATCGTTTTTTGTGGAATGAGGCTCAGCGTCTGTATGAATCGAATCAGATGCTTCTTAGTGCCGTTCATTTTTCGCAGTTGCGCGCTTCCGACTGTGATGCAGAAATCGCGTCGCGCTCATGGCTAGGATATAGCTTGGCTTTGTCTCGTTTGGATGAAAACGGCGAGGCTTTGCGCAATATCGAAACCGGCTTGCAGGCTCCTTCCGTGAAAGAGCAGGACAAAGCTTCTTTGCGTCTTTTAAAAACCTGGATCCGCCAAGAGCCGGGAAGTGATCTGACCTCAGAACAGAAAGCGCGCTGGTCCCTGTGGCAAGAGCGTTTTGCGAAAGAAAAATTCACCGCCGTTCTGAATGCGACTTCTTTTAATGCCGACGAAAAAAACAAACTTTCCGAAATGCAAATGGCGCTGCAGTCTTCTCCACGGAAAAGCCCGCTCACCGCCGGAATGGCCAGCGCCCTTTTACCGGGAGCGGGGCAGGCTTATGTCGGAAATTACCAAACCGCCGCGATGGCGTTTATTCTCAACGCTCTTTTTCTTAGTGCCACCGTCGAGTTTGCACGCAATGATTTACCGGCAGCCGCCATTGCCAGCGGTGCCGTATTCTCTGTGACTTATGTGGGTAATATCTTGAGCGCCGTGCAAGGTGCCAACGCCTCCAATCAGACTTCGCGCAGCGGTGCTGAGCAGTTCCTGCAAGACCATCTCTTTCCGGATCTCAAACCCTAGTCGCAGCCAGGCAGTTGGGAATAACCGCTTTCATAATATGAAACCCGCGGAAATCCTTTTTGACTTAAGAGGTGCGCGGCATCGGCGGGGGAAATTTTGTTCTTGCACAGGACAATCACGATATTGTCAGACGTGAGCCCTTTTTTTTGAAGAAGCGCTTGTAAATCTAAATTTGCAGCGTCTCCGTGAAAAAACTCTGTGCCCGGGATATTGATAACGGGAATTTTCACCTGCGGGTCCATACTGAGATTGTACTGAGAAAAATCTTTTTCTGTGCGCAGATCTAAAACGCGGGCCTTGTTCTTTGCTTCACTGAAATTCATGCCAAAAGTGGGAGGCAAGCGTGGTACAGGGACATAGCCGCCCAGAGCTTTGGTGCGCGCTTTGCTGCTCCAAAACGGCGCTTCCGTTTGTGTGAGGTAAGATTTCAGCTGATCGTAATCAAGACTCACGGGCTTATCGCCGGCCTTGCCGGCGTGTTGGCAGCCAAGAGTCACCGTAAAAAGACAAAAAATAAAAAGCAGGGACAGTCTCATTCGTAAAAGTCTATCCTCTCCAAAGAAGAATCGCACTTTGTCTTTCGTCGTGGCCCGCGGACAGCCAGCATTCCTTGCTAGCTGTTTTCTGCGGATTCTTCCACAGCCGGGAAGTAAGTGCGTTTTGCGCCGATCTCGTGACCTGCGGGGATTCCTGTTCCGAGTTCTTCAGCGCGCAGGACAGATTCCGGCAGGTTGAGGGACAGACGCAGCTCATTGACTGTTTCCGGAACAAACGGCGCGAGCATAATCATCAGATTCTTCAGCACGTAGAAAGACGTGTAGAGCGCATCTTTTCTTTCCGCCTCAGGGGCGCGGTCGTCGTGCGGTTTGTATTGCGAAAAAAGAGAGTTGATCAGTCGCGCATAGTTTTCAATCTGTCCCAGCAAAGTCGAGTAATCGCCTTTTTGCATAGAGCGCAGATACATCTGCACAAGCTTCACGGTTTCCGCTTCGGCTTTACCGATAAGTTTTCCTTCAGGAACTCGGCTGTTGTATTTCGAATGACAGGCAGAGATAGGCTTTTCAAAGGCCGCGTTCATCGGTCCTGCCAGGAACTTATTGCGTTCTGCGAAGTGCTCGAAATCAAAATTCGACGCTTTCACCGGCAAGCTCAAAAGCGCCAGGAAGTAGCGCACTTGATCCGGGGAATAACCCATTTCCAGCAATTGATCGCCGGTATAAAAATTACCTTTCGACTTACTCATCTTTTCGCCGTTCACCATCAGGTGATAACAGCTGAGGATTTCAGTCATTTGCAAATCACCTTTTTGCGGCAATTGTTGCGGATCGTTTTTATGACCCAGCCACATCGAACCTTGCATGATGACGTAGAAGAAAACGTTGTCTTGTCCTAAGAACTGCACCACGCTTGCTTCAGGATCACACCAGAAATCTTTGTATTGTTCGGGTTTGCGCCCGGATTGTTGCAAGGCCACTTGCGTGAACACGATGGGTGCGATCAAAGAATCCGGCCATACATAAAGTGTTTTGCCTTTCATCTCCGGATCCAATTCCGGGGGAACAGGAATACCCCAGGATACGTCACGAGTGATCGGACGGTAAGCCCACTTGTCTGTCACAACGGAAGGAATTCCCGCCGCAGCCAAAACGGACTGAGCGGTGGTAAGGTCTGCTTTGGAATCAAACAGACACTCCACCTTTTTACCCGCGACATAGCGAGATTTGTGTTTCGGAAGAGTCTCTTTGATCTCTTTGTATTTCGCTTCAAACTGATTTTCAAAACGGCAGCCGATCAATACCGTGTTGATCACTTCCTGAACAACGGCGGAACGCCACGCTTTTTGTTTGCTTTCAATCCATGTTTTCAGAGGATCCGCGACCTTCCACATATCCAGCCACCAGTGAGCGGTGTCGCGCAGTTCGGGCTTGGCGTCGCTGAGCTGGCTGCGTGGATTTTGCAAAGTGCTCGGATCAAACTGAGCACCGCAAACATCGCACTCATCAGAGTAGGCCTCAGGATTGCCACAGTTCGGGCACGTGCCACGTACGAAACGGTCTTGCAGAAAGCGATTCATTTTCGGATCGTACCATTGCTTGGTGACTCGTTTTTCCAGAAGTCCGTTTTTAAAAAGACGGCGCAGGAAATCCTGAGAGTATTCTTCGTGCAAAGGATAAGTTTCCGGACGGGAAGTGCCTGTGAAGACATCGGTTTGAATCGAATAACGTTTCAAAGTCTCTTTTTGTTGCTCATGAATGGTGTCGATGAACTCGCGAATGGATTTGCCGGCTTTCACCGCTGCCACTTCACTGGTCGAACCGTGATCATCATTGCCGTTAACAAAAAGAACGTTTTCAGCGCCGATCCACATACGCATCCAACGGGCGTAAACATCGGCAGGAACGTGCGCGCCGGCAAGATGCCCTAAATGCAAGGGACCATTGGCGTAAGGCATGCCCGCTGTTACGACCACCTTTTTAGGTTTCTTGAACATCTGAAGAACGGATTTAACGTCAGTAGGAGGAGAGTATCTGTTTTCGGGTTTTGATCCTGGTTGCATAGTGACCTCTAAAGGACTGATTTTAGTCAAAATATGCTGACGATGCACTACTTTGCTGCACGGAATTGATACAGAGTATTATCACAAATAAATCTGAAAGAGGCATTGACCGCAAGGTCCGGTTCCCCTATAACTAACTTTCCGATCGATTCTTGTCGCGGGGTGGAGCAGTCTGGTAGCTCGTCGGGCTCATAACCCGAAGGTCGTAGGTTCAAATCCTGCCCCCGCAACCAATAAAGGCCTGATGGTAAACCATCAGGCCTTTTCCATTTTTGTCTGAATACATAGCTTTCTTCATATTGTCTCGGCTCAATCAGTGGCAATTTATCTACATTCGCCTGAGAGAAAAAAGCCATGCCGAAACGATCCATAAAAAGACCCTCGGATATCAAACTTTCCGCGAAGATTTTAATCTCTTCGTTGGCTCTTCTTCCGGCGCTGACCGGTTTTATGCAGCTGATCGGCTGGCTCTCCGGAAATGCCGGCATACTCACATTGTGGCGTGGCACTGCACTGATGTCGTTCAATACCTCGCTTTCCATGGTTTTGGTGGGCCTTGGTATCAGTTTTCTCCTTTCTAAGAAGACAGAGAAAATGGCATTGAGCGTGGGCTTGATCGTTTTCTTTATTTCTTCATTGGCTCTCGTTAAGTCGATAACGGGAGCCGGTTTTGCGCTTGATGATTTGGTTTACGCGACCGCGCAAAATTTAAATCTCATCTCTGTCACATCCACTTTCACGGCGACGGCGCTTTTATTTGCGAGTCTCGCCGTCATAATGCATGAAACCCCGTGGGCGCGCGAAATCCCCATTCAAATCGGACTGGTCGGCGCCGTGGTGACCGCCATTGGCACAGCCAGTCTGGTTTCGCACATTCTAGAGCTGCGCCCGCGAGGAGGTCCTACCGGTTTAGGAACAGTGGCGATTTCGACAGCACTTGCTATTTTTCTTTTGGGCACAGCTCTTATCACAATTGAAGACAAACGCTATCCGCCCAAAGATCACTCGTGGATTCCGCCGACTGTGGGGACTTTCGCATTCAGTATCGCGCTGATCATGTGGCAATCGCTCAAAAGTTATGAAGCGGTGAGTGACAACGTGATGTCTTTGTTTTTAGGCGGCGGAATTATCCTCGCATTCCTTAGCAGCGTCGCAAGCTACTTTGTTTTGATGTCGCGCAAACATTTGGATCTTGTTCTCGCCAAAGAAAACGAACTGATGCAGATGAACGAACAATTGGAAGCCCGCGTGCGGGAAAGAACTCAGGAACTGGCCAACAGCAACGCGGAACTGGAGCGTTTTGCTTACATGGCCGCACATGATTTGAAATCACCACTCAATTCGATGACTCAGTTTGCAGAGGTTCTCCAAGAGGAATTAGGCCCGCGCCTTAATGATGAAGAAAAAGAATATCTGGCTTTCATCAATCAAGCCGGAGAGCGTGCACGGCGCATGATTGACTCTCTTTTGGAATATGCGCGGGTTGGAGGCCGGCCGCAGCGCTTTGAAAAGCTGGATATGAATTCCGTAGCTAATACGGCGGCGGAGAACTTAAGTTTTGACGCCAGTCACGCTCATGCTGAAATCATCATTCAGGCGCTGCCGTTTGTCTGCGGTGACCGTATTCAGATGACTCAGCTTTTTCAGAACTTGCTTGCTAATGCCATTAAATTCCGGAAGCCTCAGCAAAAACCCTCCATCCGCATCAGTGTGAAAGAAGAAGGAACGAAGTGGATCTTTGCCATCGCTGATAACGGCATTGGCATTGAGCCCAAACATTTGGAAAAAGTTTTTGAGCTGTTCAGCCGCTTCCATAAAGAGTATCAGGGAACGGGACTGGGACTTGCGATGTGCCGAAAGATTGTTGAAAACCATTTCGGCCGTATCTGGGTGGAGTCCAAAGTGGGCGAGGGAACGACGTTTTATTTTTCTCTGCCCAAGATCGGTTCTCCAGAAAGTCCGTGTCAGTAATCCGTGTAGCCTTGAGGGCCAGACGTGTAGAACGTGCTCGCATCGGGAGGAGTCAATTCCAATCCGTTTTTTAAGCGGTGAACTAAATCCGGATTGGAAATAAACGGACGCCCAAATGAAATCAGGTCCGCCACGCCTTCGTTGATCAGTTCGCGCGCTTTGCCAAAGTCGAGATTTTCATTGGCAATCACAGGTCCTCCGAAACGTTCTCGCAAATGCGGAGTCAAGTAGCCTTCGCTGGGTTTTTCGCGCAAAAATAAAAACGCAATCTTGCGCTGACCCAATTGCTCGGCCACATAAGCGAACGTTTCTTGCGGATTGGCGTCGCCGATATCATTGGAACTGCCGCGCGGGGAAAGATGCATGCCCACCCGGTCCGCTCCCCACACACTGATCACGGCATCGGTCACTTCTAAAAGAAAGCGGGCGCGATTTTCGAGCGAGCCGCCGTATTCATCAGTGCGCAGATTGGTTTTACTTTCAAGGAACTGATCGGGCAGGTAACCGTTGGCCCCGTGAATTTCAACGCCATCAAATCCGGCACGTTGAGCATTCGCAGCTGCCCGGCGGTAATCTTCCACGATCGCTTTGATTTCAGAAATTTCCAGCGCACGCGGAGTTTCATATTCACGATGGGGGCGCAAGAGATTCACATGTCCTGCCGGCCGCACGGCACTGGGGGCAACGGGAAGTGCGCCGTTTAAATAATAAGAATGAGAAATGCGCCCCACATGCCAGAGTTGCACGACGATTTTGCCACCGGCTTTGTGAACGGCATCGGTGATCATTTTCCATCCAGCCACTTGCGCTTCCGACCAGATGCCGGGAGTGTCAGGGTAACCCACAGCACGCGGAGAAATGGCGGTGGCTTCAGTGAGAATAAGTCCCGCGCCCGCACGCTGAACATAATAATCGCGCATCATTTCATTAGGGATGCGCTCGCTGCCGGCCCGGCAACGCGTGAGTGGCGCCATGACAATACGGTTGGAAAGATCCAGAGAACCCAGTTTTACGCTTTCAAAAAGTGTTTTCATATTAATCCTCAATAACTCGATACTTTATTCGCAATTTTGCTATATTTCAAGAATATTGAAATATAGAAGGAAGGACTTGTCTTTTTGGGACGAAGCGGCTAGAACATTTTCATGGCACGAGCTTTTGTTCATCCTTCCGCAGACGATTTAACCATTGATGGCGTTTTATATGCGCTCTCGGATCCTGTCCGCCGTGATATCGTTTTAAAACTTTATGGCTGCGAAAGCATGAGCTGCAGCAAAGCTTGCGAAGAGCTTGCCCCTTCCACCGTGTCCTTTCATCACAAAATCCTGCGTGAATGCGGCCTCATCCGTTCTGAAAAAGTCGGCGTGGAGGTTATCAATTCTTTGCGCTTGAAAGAACTCAACAAACGATTCCCAGGTCTTGTCGAGTCTGTGCTCAAGTTTCATAAAGCGAGCAAACGCGACTAGCCCTACTCGGGTCCAGTGCCTTTCGGCAGGCACGACCATGAGTATTGGCGTCCACATAAAATCCTCCTTTGTAGTCGCAAGATTCTCCCTCAAAATCGGCTTATAACTTCAAAAGAGGAGAGAACTATGGACACAAAAACCAAGACAGGTTCGTTAGCAGGTCTTCTCATCGGCGCCTCTTTGGGAGCCACGGCCATGTACTTTCTGGACCCGCACCGAGGAAATTACCGCCGGGCCCTGGTACGTGACAAACTTTTCAGTTGGGTGAAACGTGCGGAACGAACAGGAGAGCGTCTTGCCATGGATCTTAAAAATAGAGCTGTCGGCACCGTCCGCGAAACCAAGCGCCACCTGCGCGCCGAAGAAGTGGACGATAAAACACTGGCTCAGCGTATTCGTTCTGAGTTTGGCCGTAAAGTGAGCCATGCCAAAGCGATCGAAGTGAAAGTCGAGAACGGCGACGTGCGCTTATCCGGTCCGATTCTTAAACACGAAGTAGCGCAGTTGATCGCCTGTGTGGAAAGTGTGCCCGGAGTCAAATCCGTGCGTGATGAGCTCTCGAAGTACGACGAACCCGGTGATATTTCCAGTTTGCAAGGCAGAGGCGCGAAATACTTCCAATAAAACAAGACGGAGACGGCGGAGCTCTGCTGCTTTTCCGTCTCCGTAAGTTGCCTTTCCCGTAAAACCGTGTTTCATTTTGCCTAAAGAGGAGACGTTGCTGTGAAAGGCGCATTTAAAATTCTTGCGATCAGTTTCGGTGTGGTCATCATCATTTTCGGTGGTCTTGCGATCTGGGGACTGTCGAAACTTCCTTCAGCCCTGGATATTAAAAAAAGCCTCACACCTCCGGCACTCGCCAAAGCGCAAAAGCATAATGATATTAAAACGGCCGAGCAAAAAGGCGGCGCTGACACGGAATCTTCCGGAGTTGTTCCCGCAGGACCCGCAGCACCTCCCGCGCAAAAAGATGATATCGCGCAAGCGACAACCCAAGTTTTACTGGAAGACTTCCTCGATAGCCGCAAACCCCTCGTGCAAAGTTGCAAAACCCTGGAGCAGGCGGCAAGCAGTGAGTTTCTGCGCGATCCGCGCAGTGCTTCAGCGAAGTATTTCTTTAAAAGCCTCGCCGAAGAAAAACATGATCCGCTGGTGGAAACCGCCGCGCCTATTTTGCGCTATATTTTCCGCGCCCCAGGAATGCAGTCCGTGGTCGATACGGTGCTAAAAGCGGAAGAAACCCAAGACTTCGGCCTTTTGAAAAAAGCGGAGTTTTACTATGAAATCTACCGCGCCGGTGATTTTCTTAAAAATCATAAAGACGATATGGATGAGATTCTGCAAAAAAGCTACAACATGCACCATCTTGCCAAAGCTGTGGCGCAAAAGCCGGAGCTGGCCCGCGATGCCGCCACTTTAAGTTTCTGTGAACAGATGGAAAAAAACGTGAATGAAAAAGGCGAGTACAACGCCGACGAGGCCGCCGGCGAGATGATGAAGTTTTTAGGAGATGCCGGTATTGATCCGAAATCTATCGGCTATGATCCGAACTACCGCTCGAAAGTAAAACTGAATCTGTCCAGCACCCAGGTCACCATCAATGACACTTGGGTGGTTCAGCTCTTTGCCCGCGATATTCAAAAAGCGTCCAAAGAACCCGCGAATTAATTTTTCGCGGGAACGGTTTGCGATTCACCTTTTTCATTCACGGTGACGATCTTGGTTTTTGTCACGCGAATCGTGGGAATTTCTTCGGCTCCGAGGGCTTTCATCTTTTCGATTTCAAACGGCACGATTTGTTTCGGACCTTTTTTCCCCGGATGAAGTTTGTACTGGTGAGCGCAGTTTTTAGAGCAAGTATCTTTTTTGAACTCGAGCTCTGAACACTCCACGCAGATCAATTCTTCAGAATCACAGCGCTTGCAGGTGATCTTGATTTCAGAAGGCTGACCGCAGTGCGGGCACAGACCGTATTTCTGTGAAGGTTTTAAGTTTTGATCCAAAGCCACACGGTGGTCAAAGACGAAGCATTCACCTTCAAACTGGTCGTTCGGGTATTCCTTCATGTAATTGATGATGCCGCCTTCAAGCTGATAGACATTGTCGTAACCTTGCTTTTGCAGTTCCAGAATACCTTTTTCACAGCGGATGCCGCCGGTGCAGAAGATCAGCATTTTTTTATCTTTAGGAATGCCCTGCTGCTCAATGTACTGCGGGAAGTCCGTGAACTTTTCAATGTTCGGATTCAATGCACCTTTGAAGGTGCCGATTTTGTACTCGTACCAGTTGCGTGTGTCGATCATCACAAAATCTTTTTCTTCTTTCAAAACGCGGTTCCACTCAGCCGGGGAGAGATGATGATTCTTTCCCTCAGGTGGCATGATTTCCGGAATGCCCGTGGTGACGATCTCTTCACGGATTTTCACTTTGAAGCGGCGAAACGGCGCCTTCTCAGACTCGGAGTCTTTAAAAAACAAATCGGGAACTGAGAAATAGTCACGAATAAACTGTTTCCATGCAGTGAAAGACTCCAGCGAGGAAGCCGCACAGGTGGAATTGAAACCCTCGTGTCCCAGGATCACCAGGCCTTTGATATTGAGTTCTTCTGCTTTTGTTTCGAGATCTTTTTGAACTGCGGCAGGATCCGCAAGCTTCATAAACTTATAATAGGCCGTAACATAATAGGCCGTAGACGCAGTCATAATGTCACCTCAGTTATCCAACCCTGGCTCCAAACCAAGGGGAGTGAAAGTTCACGAAGGGTTATAAAGGCTTTCGCCCTTGAGAGGCAAGTATTATCTATGCGGGGCGACAAATGCTTGTAAGCTTTTGATTTCCCAATTAAAAAGAACTCTTTAAAGGAAAGAAAATGCTCGCGACTCCTCAGGTTCAAAAAGAAATCCAACGCCGTCGTACCTTTGCCATCATTTCCCACCCGGACGCCGGTAAGACCACACTGACAGAAAAACTGCTGTATCATGGCGGCGTGATTCACGAAACCGGTGAAGTCAAAGGCAAGCAGGGCACCAAGGCGGTGACCTCCGACTGGATGGCGATGGAACGTGAAAAAGGGATCTCCATCACATCTTCCGTGATGACCTTCGACTACGAAGGCTTGCGCGTAAATCTTCTCGATACTCCCGGCCATAAAGACTTCTCTGAAGATACGTACCGCGTTTTGATGGCGGTGGATTCCGCCTGCATGCTGATCGACGTCGCCAAAGGGGTGGAGGAGCGAACGCAGAAACTTTACGAAGTCTGCCGTATGCGCCATATTCCGATTTTCACTTTCGTCAACAAGCTCGACCGTGAGGGGAAAGACCCGCTGACACTGATCGATGAGGTGGAAAAAACACTGAACATGCAGTGCTATCCGGTGACATGGCCTTTGGGGATCGGGCAGCGCTTCCGCGGTATTTACAACCGTCTTACTAAAGAGCTGTGGATTTATGACCAGCGCCGTGAAGAAGTGGAAGATTATAAAATCATTCCGTTTGAAAAAGGCAAAGACGATCAGATTCTCTATCAATACCTCGATAAAGAATCCGCCGATCAAGTGATTGAAGAACTTGATTTGATCGAGAGTGCTTTGCCGCCGTTTGATGTGCAAGAGTTTTTAAACGGCACGATCTCACCGGTCACTTTTGGTTCGGCGAAACAAAACTTCGGTGTGGATACGTTTTTGAAATTCTTCACGCAGTATGCACCCGGCCCGCAGCCGCGCCATACGAAAGACGACAAAGACATTGATCCTTGTGATGCCAATTTCACGGGCTTCGTATTTAAAATTCAAGCCAATATGGATCGCCGTCACCGCGACCGTATCGCTTTCATCCGCATTTGCTCAGGAAAATTTGAGCGCGGCATGAAAGTGAAACATTCCCGTCATGACAAAGAACTGCGCTTGTCTTATGCCAGCCAGTTCGTCGCGGCAGACAAAGAAACCGTGGATGACGCTTACGCCGGTGATATCGTGGGTGTCGGTGATACCGGGAACTTTGCCATCGGTGACTGTGTGTATGTTTCCGGCAAAGTGCACTTTGAAGACATTCCGAAATTTGCTCCTGAGCTTTTCGGCAAACTTTCCGTGCGCGACGCTTTGAAACGCCAGAAAATGCAGGAAGCCCTTCAGCATCTTTCCGAAGAAGGCGCTATTCAGCTCTTTATTGATCCTATCATCGGCCCACAAGATCCGATCATTGGTGCCGTCGGGGAACTGCAATTTGAAGTTCTTTTGCGTCGTCTGCAGGACGAGTACAACCTGGAAGTGAAGCTCAATCGCTTGCCTTATGGTGTCGCCCGCTGGCCGCGCACTCATGACGGCAAGCCTGTGGCGAATCTCAAAGGCGGCGCGAATATGTTCCGCGATCTGCAGGAAAATCCAGTGGTTCTTGTCAACCAGGAGTGGGACTTGAATTGGCTGAAACGTGAAAACCCGGATGTGGAATTCCACACCAGCATCAGCAGGGCAAGATAATGATTCTTCCATTAGAAATTCAAAATTTGCGCAAGACTTACAAGGGCAGTGCGGTTGAAGCGGTGAAAGGTGTGACCTTCACCGTCAACGGCGGAGAAATTTTCGGACTGCTCGGGCCTAACGGCGCCGGTAAAACGACAATCATTTCCTCCATCACGACTCTCGAACAGCCGACTTCAGGCACGGTGAAGGTGTTCGGTGTGGATGTCTGCAAAGATCCGATGTTCACCAAAAAACAAATCGGCGTCGTGCACCAGGAAGTCATCAACTCAGGATTCTTTGATGTCGAAGAAATTCTGGAGTTTCATTCCGGCTACTATGGTTTGCGCAAAAACACCGAGCGCATTCATTTTCTTTTAAACAAGCTTGCGCTCTACGAACACCGCCATAAAAAAGTAAAACAGCTTTCCGGCGGTATGAAGCGCCGTTTGATGATCGCAAAAGCCCTCGTTCACAATCCCAAACTTTTATTGCTGGATGAGCCGACTGCGGGCGTGGACATCCGTTTGCGTGAAGATTTGTGGGTGTTTGTGCGCGAGCTGCGCAATGAAGGCATGTCGATTCTGCTTACGACTCACTATCTGGAAGAAGCTGAAGAACTGTGCGACCGCGTGGGTATTATCAATCTGGGCTCGCTGGTGGAACTTGGGAACACCAAAGAGATCATCCGTCAGTACACCCATAAAAAAATCCGCGTGGTGATGACTGAAAACGTGGCTTTGCAGACGCCGTATCTGACGGAAGTGGTTGGTAAAGAGTATTTCTTCATCGTTCCGCAAAATAAAACTCTGGGTGAATTTATCAATGAGGTGGGCATTCCCACTCACTTGATCAAAGACGTGCAAATTGAAGAAGGCGATTTGGAAGAAGCCTTCTTAAAACTTGTCAGCTCCAAGGAAGTGCAGGCGCCGCTATGACCGGATTTGTTACTATCTTTCACCGTGAAATCGCGCGTTTCTTGAAAGTCATTGTGCAAACAGTGATCACGCCGTTTGTTTCTTCGTTCTTGTATCTGCTGATCTTTGGTGTGTCTTTGGGTGAGCAAATGTCGACTCATCAGGGTGTGAATTATCTCTCCTTCCTGATTCCGGGTCTGATGATGATGGGTCTGATCAACAATGCTTTTCAAAACTCGTCGTCGTCCATTGTGTCTTCAAAGTTTTCCGGGGACCTGGAGGATCTGCGTGTCGCTCCCGTCACGGATCGTGAGATCATCTGGGCGATGAGTTTGGGGTCGCTGGTGCGAGGAACTCTGGTGGCGTTGATCACTTATATTGTCGGCTCTCTTTTCATGCTTTATCAGCACGGCCAGTGGCTGACGGTGGCGCATCCTTTGATCACGCTGTTCTTCACTGTGGTCGCCGGATTGATCTTCGGTATGATCGGTATCAGCGTGGCGTTTTGGGCGACAAGCTTTGACCAGCTTTCCGCTTTTTCCGCCTTTATTCTTTTGCCGCTCACGTATCTGGGCGGTGTGTTTTTATCGATTGAGCACTTGCATCCGTTCTGGCAAATGGTTTCCAAATTCAATCCGCTTTTGTATCTGATCAATGGTTTGCGCTACGGTATTTTAGGAGTGAGCGACGTGAATATCTGGACGGCGACGTTGATTTCGCTGCTGGGTTTTTTGTTCTTCTACGTCATGGCTCACTGGAGTCTTAAAAAAGGTTCGTTCCAGCGCTGGTAAAATAAAAACGGGGTCTTTCAGCAGAAAGACCCCGCGGCGAAACATCATTTGTTTCTTAATCTTATTTTTTGTTTCTGCTCAATAACTGCTCAACCACACTCAATGTAACATAAACGTTGCAGCGGTAACTGAGGTTTTCATAAGAGTTGCCGTTATAAGAAATACTGCCTTCCCCGGTGAGAGTGCCGTCGCCTGGCAAAACTTGGTCGACATCGAAAGCCAAGGAAGAAAGCGCAATGGGTTGATTGCTGTCCTTTTCGCGGGGAAGCAACTCAAGATTCAGCTGCAAACGGCGCATTTTCTCAGGCACCGCGCGCGGGTTTAAAATGTCCGAGTCTTGTTCAATCGGATAAGTGTTCTTGGTGATCGCTTCAAAAATGCCTTGCGCGGATTGGCGGTTTAAATGAGAAATGCCGTCGTTGAAGATGATCCTCTGTGTGGTTGTACGGTCCGAGTATTTTTTCTCAATCACAGTCAGAACGGAAGGGGACACAGGCATCTTGTCGAACTTGTGTCCTAAGGTGAAAGGCAAAACCATTGCGATGTCCAAAACCGGATCGCTTTTTTGTTTGCCCCAAACATCGCAGTTCACGTGCAAAGCGGCTTGCGCCAGTTGTGCGCTCAAGAGAGTCGCAATAATAAGCGTGGACTTAAACATACCATCTCCTATCGTGAAGTGATTAAAAATGAGCGGGGCGGAATATAGCTCACAAAACTTCACACCCACAGGGGATGGCCGTGCTTAAGAAAAGGTTTCTTGTCTGTATAAAGGAACGACGCTCACTTCTTCAGTGAATGCCGTTCTTGAAAAAGATTTGTTCCCCGAGCGACGGAGAGAATTAAAGGGTTCCCACAGGAGCCGTTGCTGGAGCGGCCGCGGGAGTTTGCGTGGTGCCGTCATTCACAACACTGAAGTTCAAAGATTCAAATTGCTGGCGGCGGTTTCTTTCGTCTTCAAGACGTGCGGATTCAAGTTTTTCCAGGATTTGATTTTCAGTTTTTGTTTCCATCTGTTTGCGGGCTTCTTTCAAACCCTCCAAAGCCGCAGAGTTGGAAGTCACCAGTTGCGCTTGCGCAGACGTTCCAGCCAAAACAGATGCAATAATCATTTTTTTCATATTCAGGCCCCTTTTTGCGTCACTCATACTCACAAAAAAGGGGTATTGAATCACTCAATGCGCCGCATATATAAACTCTACAGAGTCTGGAAAATCGCAGTGCGTTGCTCGTGGCTTTGTCATTCCCAGCTCAATAGGTTAAACAAGTCCTTTTAGGAGAACTCACGTGTTTGAGAATTTATCTGACAAGATCATGGCAAGCCTTAAAAAGGTCCGTGGCCAAAACAAGATCACGGAATCCAATATTGAGGATGTCATCAAAGAAATCCGCTTAAGTCTTCTTGAAGCCGACGTGAACTTCAAAGTCGTTAAAACCTTCATTGACCGCGTGAAAGCCAAGGCCCTCGGCGCGGAAGTTTTAGAAAACGTCAATCCCGGCCAGATGTTCGTAAAGATCGTTCACGATGAACTCGTCAACGTTCTTGGCGGCGGTGCTGTTGATATCAACGTGCGCGAAAATCCCAGCGTGATCTTCCTGGTGGGTTTGCAAGGGGCAGGTAAGACCACGTCTGCGGCGAAATTGTCTCTTTATGTCCGTCAGAAGCTCGGTAAAAAACCGGGCTTGGTTCCTGCCGATATTTATCGTCCGGCGGCCATCGAGCAATTGCAGACTCTGGGACGCCAAAACAACATTCCGACCTTCCCCACACAAGCGGGAATGAAACCGGAAGAGATTCTGGAAAAATCCAAGCAGTGGGCGCGCGATAATATGGTCGACGTGGTGATTGTCGACACCGCAGGCCGCTTGCAAATCGATGATGAACTGATGAGTGAGCTTGGCCGTTTGCGTGAAATCTGGACACCGCAGGAAATCCTGCTTGTCGCCGATGCGATGCTTGGTCAGCAGTCCGTGAATGTCGCCGAAGGTTTCCACAAACGCCTGACTTTGACCGGTTTGATTTTGACGAAAGTCGACGGGGATGCGCGCGGTGGTGCGGCTCTTTCCATCCGTGAAGTGACCGGCATTCCGATTAAATTCCTCGGTATCGGTGAAAAGGTTTCCGCTCTGGAAGTCTTCCATCCGGATCGCTTGGCGGGACGAATTCTCGATATGGGCGACGTCTTGTCTTTAGTCGAGAAAGCGCAGGAAGTGATCGACGAAAAGTCGGCGCGCGACTCGGCGAAAAAGATCATGAAAAACGAGTTCACCCTGGAGGACTTCCTCACTCAGATTCAGCAGCTGAAAAAGATGGGTGGCTTTGAGAGCATCTTGAAATTTTTACCCGGCATGGGCGAGCTCAGTAAGCAGCTGAAAAATATGACTCCGCCGGATGCTGAGATGAAGAAAATCGAGGCGATCATTCGCTCGATGACCCAGCAAGAACGCCACAATCATAAGATATTAAACGCTTCGCGTCGTCAAAGAATCGCGAAGGGTAGCGGCACTCAGGTTCAGGATGTGAATAAATTGGTGAAGCAATTTGAGGATGCTAAGAAGATGATGGGCGGCCTTATGAAAATGGGAATGGGTCGAGGCGGGATGAAGTTTCCATTTTAAGGCTTGATATTTAGCCTTTAACACAGTACACACTTGGTCTTACTGTTTTCCAAACAAGAGGTTTATACATGGCAGTTGTTATCCGTTTGGCTCGTATGGGCGCTAAGCACGAACCTAAGTACCGCATCACTGTAGCTGATTCTCGCCGCTACGTTACCGGTAAATTCCTTGATATTCTTGGAACTTACAATCCTACTCCTAAAGGTAACGATAAAAAGGTAGAGCTTGATCTAGCGAAAGTTGAAGAGTGGATCAAGAAGGGCGCGCAACCTACAGACCGCGTAAAACACGTTATTAAGTTGGCTCAAGCTAAATAAGTGGTTGGCAACGCGACCGATTTCGTTAGAATATCGGTAAGTACCTATCTCTGTTGGGGGTAATTATGGATAGCTTGAAAGACCTCGTTGAGTTCATGGCAAAATCCCTGGTGGATAAGCCTGAAAAAGTCGAAGTTGATGAAATCCCTGGTCAGCAAACCACGCTTCTTGCCTTGAAGGTCGACAAAGAAGACCTTGGAAAAGTAATCGGTAAGCAAGGTAAGACTGCCGCAGCGATGAGAACAATTATCCGCGCAGCTGGTACAAAACTGAACAAGCGTTATCACCTCGATATCGTTGAGTAAGTAAGAGCTTAAAATTTAATTCTCTAGGGAAGGGGTTGTCGCAAGGCAACCCCTTTCGTTTATTAGAAATCCTGAGAAATCCCGATGCGTGGATTTCGCTACGGGGAGTGAGTATGAAGTTAGTTGGTAAAGTTCGTGAAGCCCATGGTCTCAAAGGAGATCTCTACATTCTGATTTTTTCCGGTGATATCTCCTGGGCGAAAAGAATGAAGACCTTCGGTTTGAAAGGCAAAGACAGCGAAGAAATTCAAAGCTTCAATGTGGAGCGCAGCAAGCCTTTCAAAAAAGGCCTTATCGTGAAAGCCGCCGAGATCAAAGATCGCACGGCCGCGGAAGGCGTTCAGCACATGGAATTTTATATCGACGATGAGCTGCTGGTTTCTAAACCGGGTGAAACGATCTATCTTTCTGAAATCAAAAATTTCAAACTGAAAAATCCCGAGCAAACCGTGCTCGGTGAGATCATCGGCTTTTCCTCTAACGGCGCTCAAGATCTGCTGATCGTGGAAGCCGCAGGCAGGAAAGTGGAAGTCCCTTTTGTCGATGCGTTCATCAAAAAGATCGACTTCAAACATCAAGCTGTCGTGATGGATCTTCCCGAAGGGCTTTTTGATATCGAGAATCTTTAATGAAGATTGATGTGATCACTCTTTTTCCTGAGATGATTGAAAGCGCCGTTTCTCACGGCGTTTTAGGTCAGGCTTTAAAAGAGGATCGCTTGTCCGTAAAGGCGCACACACCGCGCGAGTTTGCCACTGACCGCCATCGCACTGTCGACGACCGTCCCTTCGGTGGCGGTGACGGCATGATCATGCTGCCAGAGACTTTAGAAAAGACTCTGCGGAAAGTGCAACATAAGAATTCCAAGGTGATTTATCTTTCTCCGCAAGGAAAAACCCTGACGGACGAAACCGCCCGCGCTCTTTCCCGGGAAGAACATTTGATTTTTATCTGCGGCCGCTACGGCGGTATCGATCAGCGGATCATCAACGCCTATGTGGATGAGGAAATCTCCATCGGTGATTATGTTTTGTCAGGCGGGGAGTTGGGAGCGCTGGTCGTGATTGATGCTTTGGCGAGGTTTATTCCCGGTGTGCTGGGGCATGAAGAGTCCGCGCACAAAGACAGTTTTTCCCAAGGGCTTTTGGAACATCCCAATTTCACGCGTCCGCGCGAATACTTAGGCGAGGAAGTTCCCGAAGTTCTTTTGAGCGGCAACCATAAATTGATTGATGAATGGAAGAGAAAAGTTTCAGCTCTGGTGACCTTGAAAAAACGCCCGGATCTGTTTAAAGCTTTTCTTGAACAGGAAGTTCTTAACTATCAGGCGCAGAAAAAAAAGAAAGGCCTGCCTCCTTTGGCGGAGTTGCGGGAATTTTTTAAACAGATGCCCGAAAAAGAAAAGCGGGCGCTGGGTTTGGAAGATCTGCGCGAGGAAGATTTGCATGAGTGAGATTTACGTTCCCCGTCTTGCCATAGGTCTTGTGCACTATCCGGTGCGCGATCGTCTGCAAAAGACCGTCGCGACCAACGTCACTAATTTTGATATTCATGACATTGCCCGGGCGGCCCAGGTCTATGGAGTGGAAAATTATTACATCATCCACCCCATGCAAGAGCAGCTCATGTTCGTAGAGCGCGTTCTGGATCACTGGAGAACCGGCCAAGGGGCGAAGTTCAATCCCATGCGTAAGACCGCGCTGGGGCCCGTTAAAACGGCTGAAAGCGTGGAAAAGGCGCTGGCAGACTGGGGAGTGCCCGATTGTCTCACCATCGCGACGTCAGCGCGCACGGAGTGGGCGCAAAGAAAGTTCACTTTTGCTGACTTGCGCCATCAAATGCATGTGGAAAAAAGACCGGTTTTTATGTTATTCGGTACCGGTTTTGGAATGACAGAAGACTTGATTCGGTCTTGCTCTGGGGTCCTGGAGAGTATCCGGGGGGCTCCACCGAAGGATTACCGCCACCTTTCTGTGAGGTCGGCCGTAAGTATCTGTCTTGACCGACTCATGGGTCCATGGTAGACCCTTGTTTTACTTTTTTGAAAATTGACTGCTACAAGGATTAAGCAATGGCTACTAAAGAAACAAACCTGATTCGTCGCGTAAGTGTTAAAGCTCCTAACAAGAACATCCAATCCTTCAACTCCGGCGATACGGTAAACGTTTTCGTTAAAGTTAAAGAGGGTGAGAAAGAGCGTATCCAGCTTTACAAAGGTATTGTGACTAAGATCCAAGGTTCTGGCGCGCAAAAGACTTTCACAGTTCGCAAAATCTCCGCGGGTGTGGGCGTTGAAAGAACTTTCCCATTTGCTAGCCCTGCGATCGACAAAGTTGAACTTGTGAACGTGGGTAAAGTACGCCGTTCTAAGCTTTACTACCTCCGTAACTTGGAAGGTAAAGCCGCTAAGATCGAATCTGAATTGGCGACTGCAAAAGAAGATTAATTTCTTCTTTCGAAAAATTTGTTTTCAAGCGAAAGACCTGAAGCACAAGCTTCAGGTCTTTTTTTTATGCGCATGAGTCTCTGAAAGCGCTCCGTAATCCTGGGACATTTTTTACTGCAGCTCATTGTTGAGTGACGAAGGACCAGCTCTGCCACTAAGATGCCGGAAATTTCCGGAGTACGTGGGCAGACATGGTAGCATTAAAAAAATCCGCAGGCGCATCTAAGAAAAAAGCAGCCAAGAAAATCACTGCGAAAAAGAAAACCAAAAAGGAAGAGTATCCCAAGGTGGATTGGCGTGCTTATTCTCCCACTCCTGTGATCGGTGTCGACGAAGTCGGCCGCGGTTGTCTTGCCGGGCCGGTGTATGCGGCGGCGGTGATTTTTAAATCCGATGCGCTCAGTGATGATGTCACTGATTCCAAACTGATATCCGAAGAACGTCGCGAAGAACTCGCGGAGTTGATCTTAAAAGAACACCAAGTCGGTATCGGCTATGCAACTGTCGAAGAGATCGATCAGATCAATATTCTTCAGGCGTCGCTGCTGGCGATGAAACGCGCGATCGAGCAACTGGGTGTTTCCGGCGGTCACGTGCTGATCGACGGCAATATGAAAATCCCGGGCCTTGAAGGGTTTGAGCAGACAACTCTGGTCAAAGGCGATTTGCGTGTGGCTCCGATTTCCGCAGCGTCTATTGTTGCGAAAGTCGCACGAGACCGTTTGATGAAAGAGTTGGGAAAGAAATATCCAAACTATGGCTTCGAGGTTCACAAAGGCTACTCCACACCGGCGCACATGGAAAGCATCAGCACCCACGGCCCGTGCCTCGTCCACCGCAAATCCTTCGCCGGCGTTAAAGAATATCTCGAATCCTAAAAACATCTACTGGGCGCACCAGCGCGGGATGGATTCTGAATCCCGCGTGCAAAAACATTATCAGCAAAAAGGTTATCATCTCTTAGAGCAGCGGCTGAAAACGCCGTTTGCCGAAGTCGATCTGCTCTTTCAAGCGCCGGAAGGACACGCGCTCATGGTGGAAGTCAAAACCGTGAACAGCGCCGATTTTCACAGTTACAGAATTTCGAAAAATCAAAAATCGCGACTGGTGCGGGCCTTGGTGTTTCTTGCCGCACGCTTGGACACACTGGTGGAAATCCACTGGGCCTTTGTCACGAAAGAAGGGGAGATCACGGTCATTGAAGACATCAGTGGTTGATCAACCCTCCCTGTGCGGGTGACAATAAGACATGCAAAGACTCACGCTGCTCGTTTTAGTATTGATTCTGCAAACTCAAACCGTTTTCGCCAACGACCTCAGAACATTCCTAAAAAACTGCGCCTGGGGTACTATCGGCGGAGCCGCCGTCGGAGTCGCAAGCTTAGCTTTCACCGACAAACCCAGCGAATCCTGGAGCAACGTCGCCAAAGGCGCCTCATTAGGCCTCTACGCCGGAATCGCCTACGGCCTCTATCAAATCAACAAAGAACCCACCACCCAATACCAACAACCCGATTTCGCCCTTTTCCCCACACTAAAAGAAGGAAAAGTCGAAAGCATCCACGTCACCAGCACCATCTACGAATTCTAAAATCTCGCGCAAACAAAAAAACACAAACGCTTGCGGCAGCACCATGAACGTTGTGGCTTCTACTAGCAGAGGTGAGGGGCTTTCCTAGGGCCACCCGAAGTCGGCCTCCGCCAAGCGTGATGCGTTCGTCGCCAAAGGCGACGATGGCGGCAGAGCTCAAGGAAGAGTGTGCCGACGCAGCGGAGGCTCTAGGAAAGCCCCTCACCTCTGCTAGTAGAAGCCGTAAGAGTCGAGGGCTTCCGGCGGCAACGCCGGCTTCGGCGTCCCATCGAAAGTAAATTCAAAATTGAGTTTAAAGCGAGCATCACCACCGGTGACCTGCTCGTGAATGAAAGTGATCAACATACAATCGCCCGGAGGCTTGAGCTGCGCGATGTAGGCCCATGACTTGATCTGATCGCCGGTTTCGGATTCGGCCCAGTTGGCATCGTAAACGAATTTACCCATCAAATTCACGTAACGCGAAACGAATCCGGCAGAAAACGTGTAGTCCTCTTGACGGGCGCTCGTATCAACCGGTTGTCCTGGAGTGATTTTGTACTGACGGGTGAGTTGCACTTGGAAAAACTGCCCGCGGTCATTCAATAAACGCACACGCGAAGAAGCGTTGGTCACGTTTTGATAAGGGAAGTAGTTAAAGATGGAATACGTTTGGAAATGATCCAGGCGCATGTCCAATGTCGCGGTGATATCAGACCAGGGCTCTCCCACTTTGCTTTCTTGAGAGGCGTCATAGGATTGCGCGAGTTTCAAGTAACCGATCTGACGGTATTCAGGACGATCGCCGACCCAGCGTTTTTCCGTGACCTTATTCAGCAAAGACAGAGTCACAAGATTGCGGTCGTAAACGCGGTCGTTGTAGTCGAATTGCACTCCGAAATCACTGCCGATATCCAGATCGTTGATGCTGTCACGGGAAGAAAACGGCGCATCGGACAGCGAGCCTGTGCCGAAGAACGGGTGATTGTCCTGAGAAAACCACGGCAGGCGGCTGTAGGTGATTTCCGGCACGATCTCGTGTTTGTAGCGTGTGGCTTTTGAGCTCACAGTATCGCCGTAAATACGGCTGAAGTTCATGCGTGTGCTGATTTCAGTGCGCAGATAACGGCGCACCAAGTACGGATCTTTATCAATGTTAAAGCTGTAGTGAGTTTCGCGATAGCTGAGCTTGGGAACAAGATCCATGCCCTCACCCAGTTTCACGGGATAGTAAAGGCTAGGGCGGATGTCCAAGCGTTGACCCGTGCGGATTTGATCGACGCTGGGATCATAGTCGCCATCGTAAATTCTTTTGCAGGCGGGATCGTCTTCCCACTTGGGACTGTGGCAGGTGTTTTTAGGGAAGCGGATTTTCGCTCCATTGACGGTGGCTTCTTCCATATCGTCGTAAGCATTTCCGGAGCGTGCGAAGTTTGTGTAGTTCAAATCAAAAGTGTAAATGAAGTTCGTATCGGCAATGCTTTCTTGCGTGTGGGCATAGCGTAGTTCCGGCAAGCGGTGAACGGCATCGTCGTTTCCGGAAAGGGGATCGCCATGCAGGATATTTACATAGTACGAAGAATCCACACTGAAGTGTTGGTCCTGCGTATTGCGCGTGTAAGACATGCGATTTTCCATGGCGGAGTCACCATGGTTTAAAGTTTCTTCCGAGAAGTCTTTCGGGTATTGCAGGTCGCTCGCAAGATTGACTTGGGCGCGATGAACGCCGCCGTCGGGGAGTTCTAGGTAATGATTGTAACGCGTGAACCAACGTTCAATCGGTGCGTTTTGCTGCGAGAGCGGACGATACAGATTTAAGCGCGGATCATCAGCAAACGCCTTATCAAAAATACTTGCGGCGTTGAGCTGGCCATAAGAATTTTCATTGAGCATGTAGCGGTATTCGACAAGTCCCTTGATGCCCCGCTTGGCGTAGTCTTTCACTTCAATTGTCGCATCACTGCTGCGCGAGATGGCCCAGAAATAGGGAAGAGAGAATGCAAAACCCCCTGTTTCAGAAACCTCGAAGGTCGGCGTCAGTATTCCGGACTGACGATCACTCTTCAAAGGGACAATCAAGTAGGGAAGCCAGAAGACCGGAACAGGGCCAAAGCGCAAGATCGCATTTTTGATGTAAGCATAGCCGCCTAATTCTGCGCGGACTGTGGTGCCGGAAAAACTCCATGAAGCAGGACAGTTCGTACAAGCCGTGTAGTCGGCGGAGTGAACGATGTATTCGCTTTCGCCGGTTTTTTGCAGAACCGTTCCCGTGAACATCACTGAACCGGATTGCACGTAGCCGTTGTAAATGATGCCGGTGTTGTTTTCATAATCCAGAAACACCTGATCGCCGGCGATGGTGTTGCGCGAATCCATGATCTCGACATTGCCGTAGAGTTCCACTTGACGGCTGCGGCGGTAAACGCGGGCGCGGTCGGCTTTCAAGTGCTGGCCTTGCACAACGATTTGGATATTGCCCTCAAGCTCGGTGACTTCGGTGGTGCTGTCGTAAAAACTGCTTTCGGCATTGATGAGCATGTTGTGGATCTTCGCAGTAGGTTCCGCCGCCCACAGGGAAGAACTCCCGCACAGGGAGACGATTAAAAATGAAAACAAGAAGATCCAGCTCTGAAGCACGGGACCATTGTAGGAAGGCCTTGGGCGTTTGTCGAGGCAGAAATCGCTGTTTTCCTGGCCTCTTTTTGGACTCAAAATGTCACAAAATCAGGCCGACAAGAAAAGGCATTGAAACGATTCTCTGGAGAGGTTTTGCATGGAAGTCAAACTCGTGCTCGACGGTGATATTACTGTCGTGTCTTTGAGCGGCCGTATCGAAATTGAAAAAACACAATCCTTCAAAAACGCGTGTCTTAAGAACTTCGCGCACAAGAAGGTTGTCTTTTGCATGAAAAATCTCAGCTTTGTCGGTTCTTCGGGTATTCAGAACTTTTTCGGTGTGTTGAACGATCTTAATTCCCACAATAAATTGAACGCGAAAATCGCGGGCCTCAGTCCTGATTTTCAGCGTCTTTTCAGCTTTTCAGAGTGTTCAAGTCTGGAAGTTCACGAAAGCATTGAAGGGGCTCTGCAGAGCTTTTAGACCCCTTCTTGTTTGCGCAGTTCGTTGAGCTTCTGGCTCAGCTCGATATTGAGGCGCTCTAAAGCGGCGGCGGCCACTTTGAGTTTCTCATGCTCTTCGTTTTTCGCATTCCACATGTAGCGCAGGCTTTCCAGTTGTTCGATGTACTGGAAGTTTTCTTTTTCCAGTTTTTGGATGCGTTCCTGGTCTTCCACCACGCGGATTTGTAGATCGGCATGTTCCACGCCCAGTTTCTGGTTCTGGCGGGACAGTTCGCTGATGCGCTCTTGCTGGCGCTCAATTTCTTTTTCCAGACGCTCTTTCATGTCCTCTTTGCTGCGGCGAAGTGTCACCACTTCATTTTCCAGGGTGTCCTGGCGTTCCAGGGCGGCATGCAGCTTCATGGACTTCACTTCAAGTTCTTCTTGAATCTGGTGCAGCATCTGCAGTTCACGGTTGAGACCTTGGATTTGCTGCTCATAGAACTGCACCATTTCCTGAGCTTTCTTTTCGGAAGCTTCGACTTGATAGCGGGAGTTCTTCGTAACTTCGATCACCTGGTGGCGCATATCACGCAGCTGCGCCTCTTTCTGCGCCAGGGAATTTTCCAGTTCATGGAGTTTGATATCCTGAGTACGGGAGTATTCCTTGAGCTGGGAAATATAAGGCTTCACCTGGTTTTTGATGCGCTCGTGGTATTTCACGTGGCGGGTGAGTTCCGCGCTCATGTTGCGCGTTCTTTCTTCAAGTGCTTTGAGTTTTTCGCCTTGAATTTCTTTTTCTCTTTCGAGCTGATCGACTTTCTGTCTCCACAAAGCGTCTTTTTCTTTCCAGACAAGGATTTGATCGGTCACGGAAGACTGAGAGATGCGCGCTTTGGTGGTCTCTTCAGAAAGCTTTTGGTTTTCGGTTTCTAGAATGGAAAGACGGCGCAAGGCGACCTTCAAGCGCGCCATCAAGTCTTCATTCTGCGAGATCAGATTTTCTACAGTGGAAGATTTCAGGATTTCCTTGGGCAGATGACTGAAGTCATTGCGTTTGGGCATTTCATCCGGCAATGGAATGCGGCCGACCGCCGGTGTGTCGGATTCAAAATCAAGATGTCCTAGTTGTGCCGTTTGAAAAGATTCGGTTTCCATAGGCCTCCTCCATGAGTGTCTATGCAGCCTTTAGGCTTATTTTCCCAATATGAGACATTTTTAGTCAAACCAAGGTCGATAAGACTGGACCTAGGTAGCGCTAAAAGCCCTTTACTAATGGCGCGAAAATCCGAAAAGAAATGCATGTCATTACCCGCAGTTAAAGACGCCAACGCTGTTGCTGAAGCTCCCAAACAAAACGACGCTTCGTTTTTTGATGTGGGCTTTGATCGTGCTGATCTCGGTCGTCCGGATTCACTGCGGTTTAATATTCTCACCTGGGTTTTGGATGAGCGCTATGACAAAGCGATTGAAGAGTTGCGTGATTTTCTTGAGCAGCCTTCAGAATATCCCAACTTCAAATCCAAAATCACTCGCTACATCCATCACTCGGTCGATCTTATTTACGCCATCAAAGCAAAACGCAGCTTTCCGGGAATCAATTCCTTGACCCGCGCAAAGCAACAGGAATTGCGCGAAAAGTTCAAAGAGCACTTCCGGGAATTGCAGTATGTACTTAAAGTCGTTGAGAAAATTCAAGGCGATCTGCGCATTCAAGATGCTCGTTCTACCATTTACGTGGTCCGCGCTTTGTGGTTTTCTCTTTTAGGGGTTGTGCTGCTCGCGTTTTGGATGGAAATCTTCCACGGCCTGGCGAAAACAAGTTACATCGTTTTCGACGAGGCGTTCGGAAATATCGCTAACTGGCTTGCCGAATTGATCGGCTTCTAGGTCACATCCATTAATGTGACCGCCTTCTTAAAGTTTTACTTTTTCAAACTGCGGTAAGCGGCATCAAGGATAGGAATCAGTTGGCCGCCACTGAGTAATTTACCATTCACAAAAACTGTGGGCGTGCCCTGAATTTGGGCTGTTTTACCTTCATTGGCCATAAAGCGGATCAGTTCCTGGGTCTGTGGATCTTTCACGCAAGTTTTAAGATCTTCCAAAGACAGGCCGACAGCTTTGGACATGTCTTCCATATTTTTATCCAAGTTTTGCGCTTGAATGACTTCCATTTGGTTTTCGAAGTAATAATCATGAGCGGCCCAGCCTTTTTGCGCCAGTTTTTCCGCACACATCACCGCGGAGGCCAGTCCGCAGGAAATGCCATCGCCACCGCCGGTGATAGCTTCGTTGCAAGTGCCGTCCAAAGGAAACGGTTTAAAGACCAAGCGCACATCACCGTGACCATTGGTGAAAGCGTGCAAAGGAGGAGCGGCATGCTTACAATGTGGGCAGCGGAAATCCGCAAACTCCACGATGGTCATGACCGGTTCGCCAGAGCCTTTTTGTAAAATCAGACCTTTGCTTAAATCAAAATTCTGCGCCGGAGATGCTTGCCAATAAGCGACTTTTTCTTGCGCGATTTTATCCAAACCGGAAAGTCCGTGGCTTTCAAGATACATAATGTTTGCGAGGAAAGAAAAAGCGGGAATGGCGATAAGGAATCCGCCCACCCATCTTTCTGTCGTGAAAATATCTTTGATGTCGCTGGCGATATTGGCGCCATTGACGTCCTCGGCCCCCAGCCATGTAAAGATAAAGCCTAAAACCGACAGCACATAGGCGCTCAAGCAGAAGATGCAAAGATTAGCCATCGTGGTCGAGATTGCGCCCATCACCACGGAGCCAAGAACGGTGATCCCCGACAGCAGTAAAGCATAGCGGGATGTTTTCTCACGGTCTTGGACAAGGTTGAAACGGCTGACCGCCAGGAAATAAAGAAGGACGAGATTGGTGATCGCTCCCCACAGAGCGATAGGTACGCCCAGGAAAGCGGAGTATTTGCTCGCTGTGACGGCGTCACAATTGAGCACTTCATTGATATTGCAAACTGCGCCCCCTTCAGCGCCTCCGAACTTTAAATCATAGTAGTGAAGGGTGAGATAGGTATGAACGCCCACGGCGATCAAGGTGATAAGCAAAGCCAACATCAAAAAGGTGTTTTTACGAGCGGTGTTTTTCATGCTCCCATTGAATCGTGATTTGGTGTTTGAAATCAATCAAAATTATGTAAAAATCGGCACAGACGCTATCAAGGAAGACAGCTTGAACGACCTGCAAAAGTGGATTCGTATTCGTAAAGATCTCTATCTGCAAATGGAACGGCAGGTTCGCCATCGCCTCGGGGAAGACACTCCAGAGTTGATGCGTTATCAGAAGGTCTATCAAAAAGAGTTTCTAAAAAAATGGCAGTCAGCGACAAAAGAAGATCTGTGGCAGAGAATCTCAGAGTCCCAAGTCGTATTGATGGGTGATTTTCATGCGCTTCATCAATCACAAAAGGCCCAGTTGCGGATCCTGCGCCACATTCCCAAAGAGCGAAAAGTTCTTTTGGCTGTGGAGTTCTTTGAGGCGGCCGATCAGGAAAAAATTGACCGCTACCTTTCCGGAAAAATGTCGGAACGGGAGTTTCTGAAAAGCATTCAATGGCAGACGAAATGGGGATTTCCTTGGGAGCACTATCGTCCTTTGCTTCGTTGGGCTCAGAAACATAAGATTTCCGTGTTTGGGATCAACAAAAGTTATAAAAAGCGCAGTGCCGCAACTCTAAAATCCCGGGACATATTTGCGGGAAAAAAGATCGCGGATCTTATGCAGAAAAATCCCGATCATTTGGTTTTCGTTATCTACGGAGATCTGCATTTGGCGGGGCCGCATATTCCGCAAGAGATCGAAAGGCACGCCGGTAAAAGCAGTGCTAAGAAAATTCTCCGGATCTTTCAAAATGCCGAACGGATTTATTTCCAGCTCTTGCAGCATGACTTGGAGTCTTCCGCGGATGTGGTACGCCTTTCGCAAAATGCGTTTTGCCTGATGAGTGTTCCGCCGTGGGTGAAGTGGCAAAACTATCTGATGTATCTTGAGCAAGCCTATGATGTCGGTCTTGAGGCGGAGGATGAGGACGATGATGAAATGGCGCTTGATTATACCGACCATGTGGGGCGGTATGTGCAGATCATCTCGGAAGAACTCGGACTTTCCGTCAGTCTCGATGAGCTTTCCGTTTACACGGCTCGCGATTCTTCCTTTTGGCATCAGGTGAGACAGTCTTATGATACCGACAAGCTGCGCCGAATTGAGGAGATGATCGCTGACGAAATGTCTTTTTATCTGCCTGAGATCAAGGCGGCGTATCTGGCGCGGGCGACCGTGAATCATGCGGCGTCCTTGGCTATGCGCTATATTCATGCGCAGACCCGAGCGGTGAAAAGATTGCTCTCGCAAGTGCCGGAAGATTTCTTAGGATTGATTTGGCTTGAGGCGGTGGCTTATTTCGGTTCAAAAATCATCAATCACAAAAGAAAAACAGACACCGTCGCCGATATCAAGGCCAGCCTTTCCTCGCGCGGCCCTAACAACTTGGGCAAGGAAGCTTTGCAGCTTGCTCTTGCTCAGAAAATGCATGAGCTCATGGTGATCACCGGCGTTCCTCAGCATCGTTTGCAGGCCCGGCCGCGAAAAAAGTGGAGCTATTGGCTCGCGGCAAGTCTTCTTGGGGGAATGCTGGGTGAGCGCTTGTATGGCGGCTATCGCAAGAAACTGGTGTCACCGCTGACCATTCAAAGTTTTTTAAAGAAACCGGTTGATGAAAAGAGCTTCACTGTTGCTTACTATGATATTGTGGAAGTGATTGAGTCGCTGCCGGCTCCGTTTCATAGCAAAAGGGAAAAGTTATGAAAGACGTTTGGTACTATCATCAGAATTTAAAACCGCAAGGTCCGTTGTCTTTACAGGAGATGAGGACCCGCATTCATCGCGGTGAAATCGGTCCGATGGATTTGGTTTGCCACGAGGCCGACGGCAGTTGGAAACCGGCGTGTGAGTGGAGTGTTTTCGAAGCCTCTCTTTTTCCCGCAGCACAGGCTTTTATTTACGGTCAGGATGTTCGCACCGATGAAAAGGAATGGGTGCTCTTGGTGCCATCCAAAGAAGCGCAGAGCGCTCTGCAAGAAGGCCCTTTTTCGATCAGCGAATTGAATGATTTATTGCGCGCGCAAAAAATCTCGGCGCAACATTATATTTGGAAACCGGGTTTGAGTGGATGGTGTCGCCTCAAGGATCGGCCGGAATTTGCAGCTCTTAATTTAGAGCATCCTTAAGGTCTTTGCCGGGCTTAAAACGCGGCACGTAGGCGCTGGGAATCTTCACTGTTTCACCCGTTTTAGGATTGCGGCCCTGGCGCGGTTTGCGCGCACTGCGTGAAAAAGTGCCGAAGCCCACGAGTTTAACCTCTTCGCCTTTCTTCAGCGCATCTTGAATGACTTTCAGTGTGGCATCGAGAATTTGCTCGGACTGAGCTTTTGTGGTCTTAGTTTTTTCCGCAACGAGTTCCACCAGTTGAGCTTTATTCATAGGGCTTTATGTCCTTCACTCCGAGAAAGAAACTTAAACTAAATTTTGCGCATAAAATGGTCAAGATAAATGCATTTCGGCGTTTTGCGATGTCATGAATCAGGTTCTATTTTGTTCTGAATCTGATTATCATAGACCAAAATCGGGGAGGGTTTATGAACTGGGTGTTGACTTTGCTGATGCCTTTTTTAGTGACGGCTCAAGATCTGTCCCAAGCCAAAGTTTATGATTTAAAGTCCGAACGAAAAAAACAACTCTACACTTTGCAAGTGCAAGTCACGCCGAAGGATGACGGCACACGCACTGAAGCCGTGTACAAAGATATGGATGGGCGAGAAGCCGTTCGCGAGGAGGGCGTCATTCAAGGTGCGCAGCTCGTGAGTTATCAAATCACGCAAAAGCAAACCGAGGAAAAGGGTCGTATCTTTGTTGAGGGTGATAAAATAAAATTTGAATACGAGGGCCCCCAAGGAAAACGTAAAAGTGCGGAAGAAAAATTAAAAAATCCCACTCTGTGCACGGCGAACTTTAACGCGTTTGTGCGTGAAAACTGGGATGAGCTTGCGGCGGGAAAGGCTATTGACGTGCGCTTTGCCGTTTGGGACCGCTTGGAAACGGTGGGCTTTACTCTGCAAGGGATCGGTGTTCAAGAGCACAATGGGGAGCGCTGGATCGAACTGCGCATGAAGCCTTCCAGCTTTTTGATCGCGGCTTTGGTAGATCCGATCCACCTCTGGTATGGGGAAAATGATAAAAACCTCATGCTGATGAAAGGGCGGATCGCGCCGAAACTGCGTCAGGGAAAGAAATGGCGGGATTTGGATGCGGAGGTCGTTTATTCTTACGCGACCAAGGTCGAAACCGGGAAGAGTGTCTCAAAATAAAACGCATCCGTCAGCGTCCTAGTCTCAATATTCGGCGGTTTTTTGCCGATATGTGAGGCATGAAAAATCAAAATTCTTTTTTCGTGGTTTTTTGTTTGTGCCTGACGGTGGGACTGGTCGCCGCCTATGCGGTGTTCGTCGGTCACTTCAATGGACATGAAGCGTACGAAATGCGCCTGTCTGAAATGAAAAAACAGGTGGAAAAAGAACGATTTAACAACGCGCTTTTAAGTTATCAGTTGAAAGACTTCCAGCAAAGTGTCGCGCAGATTTTACCCGATGAAAAGAAACTTCAAGCGCACTATGAACTCCGCAATCTTGCTTCGGTGGTGCGCTCTCCGGCCAGCGATGAGTCTCTGGATCTGTCACCGGTTCTTTATGAAAAAGCAAAGAAGTACTTTAACAGCCAGGACTACGACAAAGCCATTCAGGAGTTCAGTCGTTTATTGGACGACTATCCCTTGTCTTCCCACGGTGTTGAAGCGCACTTTTTTATCGCTGAAAGTTATTTCCTGAAAAAAGACTTCCGCAGCAGTCTTGCTGAAATCGATCGCATGGTGACTCAGTTTCCACGTCATGAGCTGACAGGTTTTATCCTGTTGCGCATGGGGCAGATCAGCGAATTCAACAATCAAACGGAAGAAGCCTCTGAGATTTACAAGACTGTCCTTAAAAACTTCTCTAACGAAGACTTAAAGAAGCAAGCGCGCAAACTCGCGCAGAGTGTTGAATTCAAATGAAGAAGTGGTTCCGTCTGTTTCTTTTCTTAATGGCATTTCAAATGGAAGTCCGCGTGCGCGCTTCCGGTGATGTGCTTGAGCAACCCTCCGCCTGCCTGCGTTCGCAAGAGTCTTGCGCGGTTCAAGTAACCGGGGCGGGATTTCACTTGGTGCGTGAGGCGATGAAAATCCATGCGACGGAATCCTCAACCTTGATGCGTCTTTCTGAAAAACAGTGGCGCCTGGTTCGTGGAGCTTTGTGGGTGGAAAAAGGACCAGCTCTGGAAGTTGAAACTCTTTATGGCACATTGCAGGCGCCGCTCGGGCAGTACTGGGTTATTGACCAGGGTGATAAAGTTCTGGTTCGCAATATCAACGCTTCTTTGCAAGTGACTTTGCGGGACGGAAAAACTTTGGAAATCCCGGAAGGCTTTGAGGTGTGGATTGCCGGCATCAACTCGAAAGGTGTCGCGGAATACGGCATGATTCAGCCCATTGATATGAAAAGCCATCTGCCGCTGTGGAATTCTCTTTATCGCGGTAGCAAGCAGGACTTTATCAAAGAAGTCGTGGCTTTGCGTGAAAACTGGGGAGATCTTACGGCTAAAAGCAGTTTGCTTTATAAAACGCTGGTACAGCGGGAAATCGCTTCTGAACGTGAAAAGCGGGAAGCTGCCGAGCGTATTCGCGCCCGCAAGCAGGCGGAAGACCGCCGTATCAAAGAGCTCTACCGTCAGCGCGTGTTCGAACGCTAAAAGCGTTTCATGACGCTGGACCACAGTCGTGATTTAAATTCCTGAAAAGGTGAATTGAAGTTTCTTCCCGGGCCTCATGATAATCTGAGGCGGGAGGATAGGATGTCTTCTATTTCATCATCGGATCGCAGTCGCCAGGACGACAAAATTCGCCAAACTCGTGAGGAGTACGAGACCCGCGAAAGTGAAAATGCCAAGCGCCGTAAAGCGGAAATTCAACGTTTGGAACAGCGTCATAATGATGAAGTCCGCAAAATCACTGAAAATTACGAAAATCGTATTGCGGAACTCAAAGACCGCAACCGCGAGACAATGAACGACAAGGATTTCGAAAACAATCGCAAGATTGAAGAGGTCCGTCAAACCTACCGTGAAGCTCTCCGCAATAAAACGGAAGACGCTTACAACGCGCGCCTTGAACAAAAAGAAAGTTACGAGGGCGCTCTGCGCAAGCAGAAAGAAATCAGCGAAACCCAGCGTGACAATCTCACCGAACAAATGGGCGGTGAACTGGCGCGCCAGGAACAGCGTTTTGCTGAAATGTCAGAAGAAAACCGCCGGCGCTCTCAGGAGTCCGTTCGTGATGTGACTCGCAAAATGAACGAAGCCCATGAAAAAGAGCGCGATGCGATGATTTCAGGGCAGCAAGACCAAATCTTCACGAAAGATCGCAATATGCGCGAAATGCGCAAATCCTATGAATCACGTTTAAAGGAAAGTGAGCGTCAGCGTCAGGCGGACAACTCGCGCTGGTCGCAGCGTTTTTCTGATACGGTGGCCAACAAGAATGAAGAATTCGGCGACAATATCAAGATGAAGCAAATGATCATGGAAGAAGAGCGCGAGGCGATTCGCGGTAAGTACGAAAACGCTTTGGAGCAAAAAAGTGCTCAGATGGACGTGCAGAACGATAATTTCCGCGATTCCGTCAATGAGCGTTTGAATTCGCAAATCCGCTCCCGTGACAGTCAGATTCAGCGCTTGAACAGTAAATTGAACAATGAAATGTCCAAGAATGAAAGATTGCGCGGTATTGAACGCCGCAATTTGACCAATGCGTACGAAAAACGCATGAATCTGGTGGATCAACAGCGTGAAGACGCGATCGATCAGATGAAAGACCTCAATAACGAGCGTATCGGCCGTGTCTTGGATGAAAATAATAAACTTTTGCGCCAAGCCGACCGTGAAAGCAAATCCCAGTCGACCATGATGAATGCGCGCCACCGTGAAGAGCGTGAGAATTTGATCCAGCAGCACAAGGATCAGATCACGCAGATTTCCAACAATGCCGAAGGGCGCGTGCGCAAGGTTTTGGATTTGACCAATAAAAATCAGACGGAGCTTGAAAAGTACTACACGGATTCTTTGGATACGGTGAAAGCGAACTATTTGGATCGCATGGACACTTACCGTGAAAAAACGATCGCTGACCAGGTGGCCACCAATAAGGCGATGACGGAGCGTTTCCGCAATATGGAAGCGACGTTTAATGCGCGCCTTGAGCAAACCGTGAAAAACTACGAAGATAAAATCGCGCAAATGAAGGACAACCAGGATCGCGAACTGAAGCGTATCGAAAATATGTACGCGCAGCGCCTGGGCGACCGCGATAAAGCCATGAAAATGGAAAAAGAGTCCTTGGCGATGAAGTACGAGGCCAAGCTGGCTCAGCTCAACGACTCCCATAAAGATCAATTAGATAGAATGAATAGACGCCATGAGGAAGATATGCAAAGCTTATCATTGAAGATGAGCTCATATAGCAGGAAGGCGTAAGGAAAATGTTAGCGGATCGTAGAGCGAAAATTGTGGCCACCATCGGGCCTGCGACTCGTGATGAAGCAAACTTGGAAAAAGCGATTAAGGCGGGCATGAACGTGGCTCGCCTTAACTTTTCTCACGGCAGTCATGAAGATCACCTTAAAGTTATCAAATCATTGCGTAAACTTTCTCAGGAGTTGCGCGCGCCGGTGGCGATTCTGCAAGACCTGCAAGGTCCCAAGATCCGCGTCGGCAAATTTGAAAACGGTTCGATTGAAATTAAAACCGGCGAAAAAGTGGTTATCACCACCGCGGCTGTTTTAGGTAAACCCGGATTGATTCCGTCGGATTTTAAAGAACTGCCTTTGGCGTGTTCCCCAGGAACAAAAATTCTCTTGGATGACGGCTTGCTGGAATTGCGTGTGTTGCAAGTGCGCGGTGAAGAAGTCGATGCCGAAGTCGTTTACGGCGGCATTTTGAAAGACCGCAAAGGCATGAATCTGCCTGGTGTGAACCTCCCGGTGGATTGCATGACGCCCAAGGATCTGGAAGACCTTGAGTTTGGTTTGGAAAACAAAGTCGATTATGTCGCTTTAAGTTTCGTGCGGCATGCCCGCGATATTCGCAAACTGCGCGAGTTGATTGAGGCTAAAAAATCCAACGCTAAAATCATTGCTAAAATCGAAATGGTTGAAGCCTTGGAAAATCTTGAAGAGATCTGCCGTCTCAGTGACGCCGTGATGGTCGCGCGCGGTGATTTGGCGGTGGAAGTCGGGCAGAGCCGTCTGCCGGGATTTCAAAAACGTATTATTCAGGTTTGCAATCAGTTGGGCCGTCCGGTGATCACGGCGACTCAGATGCTTGACAGCATGGTGGAAAATCCGCGCCCGACAAGAGCGGAAATCACGGACGTTGCCAACGCTGTTTTAGATGGTTCCGATGCCTTGATGCTTTCGGCGGAATCCGCTAGCGGCAAGTATCCGTTTAAGTGCATTCGCACCATGCATGAAATCATCACCGAAGTGGAGAATAACGAGGAAGAGTATTACAAGCTTTCTCTGGAAAATGAATTCCTCAGTACGCCGGCGGCAATTGCGGCCAGCGCTTCTCTGAGCGCTTTAAAACTGCATGCGACGGCGATCATCTGTCTGACCACATCAGGTAAGACGGCGAATATTATTTCCGGTTTCAGACCGCGTGCACGGATTATTTCCATCACTCAGCACATGGAAGTTCTTAATTCCATGGAGCTGATGTGGGGCATTCAAACGCACATGATCAAACCTTATAAAACGATGGAAGACATTCTTGTCCAAGTGGATCAATTGATGGTGACTCATGGTTTGGCTAAGACCGGGGACCGCGTGATCATCACTCTGGGGCAACCCATTGCGCAAGGTTCGAAAACAAACTCCATTTACGTGCACACGGTGAATGGCGAGCAATACTCGAAGCTTCCAGATGAGCAGCTGCCTTTGCGCTGTCAGACGGATCCAACGGTTGTATAGTCTTTATTTGCGTTGAAGGAGCGCTTTTTCCAAGCGCTCAAGACGGGCTTTTAATTCCTGATTTTCTTTTTCAAGTTTTTGCAGGCGTTCGTCATTGTTGGATTGAACGCTGGCAATCTCGCGGTGGACTTGCGCCAGTCCCGCTTCACAGCGGTTTTGGGCGGCAAGGCGCTCTTGATGTTCTTGTTTTAAAGCTTCCACCAGAGCAGCCACTATATTTCCATATTGCACGGCTTTATAACCCGACTGGCGATCGGTGCGCACCAATTCCGGATAAACCTTTTCCACCTCTTGCGCGATAAAGCCCACGGTTTTTTGATCGTTGGCTTTCCAGGTGAAGTTCACACCGCGCAATTGCAGAACTTTATTTAATGCATCTTCTAAAGTGGAAACATCCTTTTTAAGGCGAGCATCCGAAGTATAGAGGAATTCGGTGGCTTTGACGTTTCCGGCGACTTCCAGTTTTTCGGAAGGATTGCTGGTGCCAATACCGACACTGCCGGCTTGAGTGATGCGAACGGCCTCGCTGTTAAGAGGTTTGAAAATGATATCCGCTTTATCGTCCCCATCATCGGCCGTGCGAATCTTCAGACCTTCAGAGTCGTACATAATTTGCATATAGTCCGTGGCGGAATCCCAGGAACGGTCCATACGCAAAGAGCTTTCCCATCCATCCGTTTTTTCCGTGATATGCAGCATGCTGGTGGGAGTAGGAGTGTTAATGCCGATATAACCGCTATGATCAATGCGCATTCTTTCCGCGTCGCTGGTGGTTCCGTTTGTCGTTGTACGAAAGCCAATGGCGGCGCCGTGATTTGTCGTGCTGAAAGCTTCGGTTGAAATGCCGAGGATGGTCGCTGCGGCAAAATTATAAGTGCTTCCATCATACCCTGAAAACTGAACCGCTCCTAAACCGCGAGCGCCACCGATGGCGACTTCGGAGCCTTCACTTCCGGCGGCGGAATGAAATTTAATTCCCGGATAAACGGCGGCGCCATAACGGATCAGTCCGATATTGGTTGAGGTTCCGCTCAAAGTCAGAGAATAAGGAAAGTTGGTTGTCGTGCCAATGCCGACGTTGCCGCTGGTGTAGTAGATGTTAGCACCTGAGGTCGTCCATTGTGTTGCGGTTCCGGAAGGCAATACGGAAGAGTTCAGTTTTCCGCTGCCATCCAGTTGCGGGATTTGATTTGCACCGGTACCGGTGTTCACAACCAGATTCCCACCGCTTGTTGTAAGACCTGTGCCGATACTCAGACCGATATTTGTGCCGGTGTCGATCAAGGGAGCCTGAACTCCCAAAGTGGTGTAAGTCGCAGATCCCGTACGTTTTACAAGGCCTGTGCTGGACAAAGAAGCCAGATCAATAGCGGTGACATCACTGTATTCAAGGCCGGTGCTTTGCGCTGAATTCGCACGCAGGTATTTGAAGTCAGCGCCAACGGGCAAACGAACGTTGTCTGTGGTATTACGAGTAAGGAGATCACCTTTCGTCGTTAAAGGGCTCAGAGCATTGAAAGCAGCTAGAGCTGTGGTCTGTCCCGTGCCACCTTTTGAAATAGGCACGGCTGCGGAAAGATTTGCTGGAGTTAAATTTGTAAGAAGACTTCCATCGACCGCAGGAATTTGTGATGAACCATTGAGTTGCAGAATTTGGTTAGCACCGGTACCCACATTAACGTTCAAAGTGCCCGTCGTGGTGATTGTTCCGCCAGGGCCTGCTCCAACATTCAAACCCGTGCCTGCCGTAATAGATGTCACAGAACCTGTATTAGCGGCAACCCAGGAAAGAGTGCCATTTCCATCGTTCGATAACACTTTTCCAGCACTGCCGGTATTAGTCGGCCAAATAATCGAGAAATTCGCGGCAGCTGCTGGATCCAGGTTAAACTTCACAGTTTTATTAGAAGCATTGCGGATATAAAGATCGGTCGCATAAGTCTCATTGCTATTCAGCTGATTGGCCGTGATGTTGTGAGCACTAAAATCACCGCTCGTATCACGCAAGACTAAAGTATCCGGCGTATTTGCCGCAGTTCCCGTCGTGGCAGAGTTCGCGACCTTTCCCGCAGTGGCAATAGTGGCAAGTTTTGTGTCGGAAATCGCCGCAGATGCAGAAATATCAGCGTTGACGATTTCACCATCTTTGATTTTCGCCGAAGTCACAGCGTCGTCGGCAAGTTTGCTTTCATCAACCTTGCCAGCGCCGATTGTAGGATTAGGATAAGTTCCCGTGAGATCGCCACCGGCAGAGCCGCTCACGGGGATACCAGAAATATCCACTTCGGTGATGCCCGTGATGCGTCCTTTGGCATCGTAAGTGATGCGTGGCACTTTAGTAGCGGAACCCGCCGTGCCCGCAGTCACCACGTCTTTCAGCGCCACTGATCCTGTGGACGTAATAGTGCCTCCGGTGAAATCGGAAGCTGCAAAGGCGATAGAAGTAACACCATTATTTCCTGAACTCACATACTGCGTGGAAGAACCGTTGATCAAGTTTAAGAGTTCATTGTAGTTTGCAACACTCAAAGGAGAGATATTGCCATCATTCACGCGCAAAAGATTTTGCGCGGTGAAGCCCGAGATTTGATAAGCCTCAATCGCAAAAGGCACGTAAGAAATATTCTGTGATGGAATGGTTTCCACCGTGGGGCTGCTGAGAGTGAGATCTTCGAAGCTCACGACGATTTTCCGATCATCGTCAGCATTCGGAGTGTAAGTGCCGCCGGTGCATCCGGAAAGACCGGTGAAGCTGCCGCGATTGGTGAACACGGCACTCAAGGACGTGCCGACGTAGTTATGAATCTGCGGTGCCGGTGCCGAGCCGATATTCAAAGCAAACACACCCGCTGATGTGGACATGTTCAAAGTCTGTGATTCTTCATAAAGAAGACAGTCGTTATAGCTGCGGATTTCGACGGTAAAACGAACGTTGCTGGATTCAAGTGGAGTGCTGTCGGGACGGAGGATACGGCCTTGATAGGTCAAACCGATCCCGGCATTTGCGATGGAGTGCAAAGCAAATACAAAGAACGTGATCAGGTATTTCCAGAAACTGTTGCCAGTAACGTACATGAGGTTCTCCGTGCCTAAGAACTTATCGGTCACTTTGAGAACTTTTTGACCAATTTCACGTATTTATCGTGAAAAGCGAGCAAGATTTAGACACGGATCGCGGCGGAACGTCTCACAGAGAGACGTTATCGCAACTTTCTTTTCAGATTATTCACAATAGTCCAGTTGCGCGCCAAGGGCTCCACATCTTCAAGCCCGACCATGATGTAGACGCCTTGTTCGTCCATGATCTTTTCAGTGAGATATTTTTTCTCAATCAAAGAGTTCACGTCTTCGGCGCGGATCAAATTCCCGGTCTCTTTCATGGATTCGTTTTGCACGTCATTCAAGTTCACTTTGCGCAGGCCCTTGTTGTTAGGCTCTACCCGGCGTGCAAACAGAAGCAGGCCATTAAGAATGCGGACCTCCGCATCGCTCAAAGAAGGCAAACGGTCTTTTTCCTGTTTGAATAGCCACTCATTGTACCAATCGACGAAGCTGAAAAGCTCCTGAGGTTTGGTGTTGATAATTTTTTGTGTGCCGTCACCGCGGTCTTCCTGGATCACATAACCGAGATCGGTGAGGGCGTTCACCACGCTTTGCATTTTGTTGGTGGCTTCCTGGAAAATTTGAATGGTGTAGTTGCGCAAAAGCACGGAAGAAAAACTCAGTGCGCCGCCTTCTTCCGGTTTTCCGTATTTGTGTCCGACCAGATTCAAAATGGAAATGTACTTGTTAACAATGTGGGGTGGAAAGCGCTCCTCATCGGGATTGGCGTTTTCAAGAATTTTGATTTTCTTATTAGCCTCGCGCAAATTTTCATTGAGCGTTTTCATGATGGCGCGCACCCACACCGGGAGTTGCTCCATCTGCTTGGTTAAAGATTCATAGGGGAGTGCGATCACTTCGGAGTCTTTGATGGCTTTCACATTGGCACTGCGCGGTTTGTTATCAAAAAGGGCCATTTCACCGACCATAGCGCCGGCGTTGATTTCAGCTAGCACCACCTCGGAATTTCCTTTGGTTTTCGTGACTGCGAAAGTTCCTGACTTAATGATGTACATCGCATCCGGCGCGTCGCCATCCCGGAAGAGATAAGTATCTTTCGCCACTTTTTTTTGCTCAGCCACGCTACGACCCCTTCAATAAAAAAATGCCAGAACGGCATTTTAATTTGCATTCATTATCACTTTAAAAGAGGGGCTGAGCAATCGCCGTCTGGACTTAAGATGGGAGGTGTTTCATACCAAAACATCCTCCGTATTTTTCGCAAGCTCTAGTGAGAGCAGAAGGGCGCGGAAGGATCTTTCTGACAGAGATACTCTTTCATTGCGGCATTTTCTTTTTCCGCCTTGTCAGCGCGTTCATGCAAGGAAGCTATTTCCCGATTCTGCTTTTGCGTGTCTTGAACAAGGGATTTGAAGGCTTCGATCAGTGGTGAGATCAAATGATCGTACGCGATGGATTTTAATCCCGACTGAGGATCGGTGACGACCACCTCAGGATAAATTTTTTCCACTTCTTGAGCGATCAAGCCCACTTGCGGAGAAAAGCCAAAGCGCTCCTTGTCTTTCCATTCATAACTCACGGGTCGCAGGTGCAGAATTTTCTGCAAAGAATTCTGTAAAGGCTGAATGTTTTCCTTGAGGTTTTTATCGGAACTTGAAGTGCATCCTGCGGCTGTGCAGATATTGGTGCCGGCGATTTTCAGTGCCGCACCCGTGGCCATATTGATCGAGCCGTTCACGTCCAGTTTATAACCTGGACTGGTCACACCGATACCAATGTTGCCGGCGGAAAGATCGCCATAGATGGCATTACCGATATTCAACTGATCACTGCCGGACAAATTGGGCACATCCATCTGCGCGCCGATGACGATGTTACGACTTCCTGACGTCTGCAATGAGCCAGCTCTAAAGCCAAGAAAGACGTTGTTATCGCCAGTGCTAAGATTTGTGGCGGCCACATTTCCCACGGCGGTGTTCGCGTTTCCGGTTATGACGTTGTTTAAGGCTTGATAGCCGACAGCGGTGTTGCTAGTGCCTGTTGTGAGAGCGTATAAAGACATTGTCCCTAAGCTCGTGTTGTTTCCACCCGTGGTCGCCGCTTGCAAGGCGTATCTTCCCACCGCGACGTTGTAATACGCCGATGAAATGGCTTGTCCGGCGCCCTGACCGATAACCACGTTACCGCCCGATGTGGCTGTGCCATTGGCAAAACTTGTCGGACCGATGGCGATATTTACCGGAGATCCAAACAGAGTGATCGCATTTGCTTGATTGACTTGATAACCAAAGCCGGTCGCGACATTCACAGTGCCGCTGACATCCAGTTTCGTCGCTGGAGAACTCACACCAATACCGATATTTCCCGACGAACCGTAAATCCAATTTTTAATATTCAAGAAACCATTTGTCGCCGCAGAGGGAACATCTGCGCCATTACCGATCAAGACGTTGTCAGATCCGGTGCTCAGAGTCGTTCCGGCACTGGGTCCAAGAACAATATTGTTAGCTCCGGAAGTTAAATTCTGCGCAGACTGATATCCGATGGCGATATTGTTTGTTCCTGTCGTTGCCGCGCTCAAAGTTTTAGAACCGACGGCCACGTTGCCTGAACCCGTCGCCGATTGCAAAGACAGGTATCCTGCGGCTACGGAGTGAGTCGCGGAGGAAGAACTCATCGCTTGTCCCAGAGCCACGCTGCTAAAGACAGGCATGTTCAGCGCCACCGTGCCATTAACATAATATTTCGAAGACGAGTTGATATCGCCGACGACATCAAGTTTGTAAGATGGAGAAGGAAGGCCGAGACCCAAATTGCCATTATGATCTAAACGCATTTTTTCAGATATGGAGGTTGAGCCATTGACCGTAGTGTAAAATGAAAGGGCCGTTCCGTGTGCGGAAGTCGTGAAGGCTTCTGTGGTCATAGCGCCGATCATGGCAGTGGCGAAATTGTAGGAAGCACCGTCATATCCGGAAAACTGAAGTGCACCAAGTCCCCGGGCATTGCCTACGGCAATCTCCGCGCCTTCGGAACCGCTGACCGCATGCAATTTAAGTCCGGGATAAACAGCAGCGCCATAGCGGATAATACCGATATTGCCGGAAGTTCCGCTCACGGTCAGAGGATAAGGAAAGTTGGTGGTGGAACCGATACTGACATTCCCGCCGCTATAGGAAATATTAGAACCTGACGTCGTCCATTGCGTTGCTGTCCCTGCAGGTATCACCGAAGAATTCAATTTACCGCTGCCATCCAGTTGCGGGATTTGATTTGCGCCGGTACCGGTGTTCACAACCAGATTTCCACCGCTTGTTGTAAGACCCGTGCCGATACTAAGGCCGATATTTGTGCCGGTGTCGATCAGTGGGGCTTGCACTCCCAATGTCGTGAAGGTGGAAGCCCCGGTTCTTTTCACAAGACCCGTGCTGGATAAAGAAGCCAGATCCACGGCAGTCACATCACTGTATTCAAGACCGGTACTTTGCGCGGAGTTCGCACGAAGATATTTAAAATCAGCTCCCGCAGGCAGGCGGACATTGTTAGTTCCGTTGTGAGTGATCAGATCACCTTTGGTCGTGAGCGGGCTTAAGGCATTGAAAGCCGCGGTTTGCGTGGTTTGTCCCGTTCCTCCTTTGGAAATAGGTACAGCCGTACTCAAATTGGCAGGAGTTAAATTTGTAAGCAAGCTTCCGTCGACAGCAGGAATTTGTGATGAGCCATTGAGTTGCAGAATTTGATTAGCACCAGTACCCACATTAACGTTCAAAGTGCCGGTGGTTGTGATGGTTCCTCCAGGGCCCGCTCCGACATGAAGGCCAGTGCCCGCCGTGATTGAAGTCACAGAGCCTGCATTGGCGGCAACCCATGAAAGAGTGCCGTTCCCATCGTTGGAAAGAATTTTTCCGGCGCTGCCGGTGTTGGTAGGCCAAGTAATAGAAAAATTGGCGGCGGCAGCGGGATCCACATTAAACTTCACAGTTTTATTCGAAGCATTGCGAATATAAAGATCCGTGGCGTAGATTTCATTGCTATTGATTTGGTTCGCCAAGATGTTACGAGCGCTGAAATCGCCGCCGCTATCGCGTAAAACTAAAGTATCCGGCGTATTTGCCGCAGTTCCCGTTGTGGCAGAGTTAGCCACTTTTCCCGCCGTCGTGATCGTTGCAAGCTTTGTATCGGAAATCGCCGCGGTTGCAGAAATATCAGCATTGACGATTTCACCATCTGTGATTTTCGCCGAAGTCACACTGTCATCAGCAAGTTTGCTTTCATCAACTTTCCCAGCACCAATCGTGGGATTTGGATAAGTGCCGCTCAGATCACCACCTGCGGATCCAGAAGCAGGGACTCCGCTGATATCGATTTCACTGACAGCGGTGATACGGCCTTTACTATCGTAAGTGATCTGAGGAATTTTCGTTGCTGATCCTTTGGTTGCTGCTGTGACAACATCTTTTAGCGAAACGCTGCCTGTGGAAGTGATCGTTCCACCATTAAAGTCGGAATTTGCAAAAGAAATCGACGTCACACCGTTGTTGGCAGGTGTGACATATTGAGAGGAAGAACCATTCAATAAGTTCAACAACTCATTAAAATTAGCCACCGTCAGAGGCGCAATATTTCCATCGCTGACGCGCAAAAGATTGGAAGCCGTGTAGCCAGAAATCTGATAAGTCTCGATGGAAAAGGGCACATAAGAAATCACCTGCGCGGGAATTGTTTCCACGGTAGGAACGGGCAGAGTGAGATCCTCAAAGCTCACCACGATTTTACGATCATCATCAACATTGGGCGTATAAGTGCCGCCGGTGCAACCGCTTAATCCAGTGAAGCTGCCGCGATTGGTGAAAACAGAACTCAAAGAAGTGCCCACAAAGTTCTGCACTTGCGACGCTGTCCCTGAACCCAGATTCAAAGAAAACACGCCGGCGGAAGAAGACATATTCGCCGTTTGCACTTCACGATAAAGCAGGCAGTCGTTATAACTTTTAATTTCAATCGTAAAACGCACGTTGGTGGAATCAAGTGGCCTGCCGTCAGGTTGCAGAATACGTCCTTGGTAAGTCAGACCGATTCCTGCTTGGGACCACAATGGCGTCAGAAACAATGACAGCGCAATAAAGAGCAGCTTTGTTGGGATACGGACATTGACGTACATCAGCGGTTCTCCAGACATTATGGAGAACTTATCGAAGGCGAAATGTTCCTGCTTTATTGGAAGGAACAAAAACCCTCATTACTGATACATAAGACGGTAAAAATGAGACGTAAAACGGAGAGGACTGACAAGATTCTCGCAAAAATACGAGAATCCTGTCTCAAAAAACTAGAATGTCATCGGCTTGCAGTCAGGCGCGATGGTCATTTTTCCTTCGGTCGCAGCGAGAACCTTCTCAGGGCTCAAGTCTGGAGCGTATTCTTTTAAAAGGAATCCGTTCGGAGTGATTTCAATCACACCAAAATCACTGACGATCTTCTTAATGCATTTCACGCCCGTCAAAGGCAGAGTGCACTTCGTGCGCAGTTTGGAATTACCTTCCTTATCCGTGTGTTGCATGGCCACGATGACATTGCGAGCGCCGGCGACAAGATCCATAGCTCCGCCCATGCCTTTGACCATTTTACCCGGAACCATCCAGTTGGCGATGCTGCCGTTTTCATCCACTTCCATCGCACCCAGAACGGTGAGATCGACGTGACCGCCGCGAATCATCGCGAAACTGTCAGAGCTGGAAAAGAAACTTGCGCCCGGCAACGCCGTCACAGTTTGTTTTCCGGCGTTGATCAAATCGGGATCGATTTCGTTTTCATGGGGGAAAGGTCCCATGCCCAAAAGACCGTTTTCGCTTTGGAGCATGACGAATTTATCTTTAGGAATGTAGTTCGCAACCAGAGTGGGAATCCCGATACCGAGATTCACGCAGTAACCGTCTTCCACTTCCTGGGCGATACGCTGAGCGATTTGTTCTCTCGTTAATGGCATGGCTATTTTCTCACCGTTTTTTGTTCAATGCGTTTTTCGTAGTTCGTGCCTTGGAAAATACGTTGGACGTAAACGCCGGGAGTGTGGATTTGATCCGGATCAAGTTCACCGATTTCCACCAGCTCCTCGACTTCCGCCACTGTGATTTTTCCAGCCGTTGCCGCCATAGGATTGAAGTTGCGCGCGGTTTTGCGGAAGACCAAGTTTCCAAACTTGTCGCCCTTCCACGCTTTCACAAAGGCGAAATCACCGACAATACCGCGCTCAAGAACATAGTCACGGCCGTCGAAGTTTTTAATCTCTTTGCCTTCAGCCACCAGCGTTCCCACGCCTGTCGGCGTGTAGAAACCGGCAATACCAGCACCACCGGCACGCATTCTTTCCGCCAGAGTTCCTTGCGGGCAGAATTCCAGTTCCAGTTCTCCACTCATGTAGAGTTTTTCAAACAGAGCGTTTTCACCGACGTAGGAAGAAATCATTTTTTTGATCTGGCGGTTTTGCAAAAGCATTCCCAAACCGAAATCATCCACACCCGCATTGTTGGAAACGCAGGTGAGGTTTTTTACGCCCATGTCGCGCAAAACAGCGATGCAGTTTTCGGGAATTCCGCACAGGCCGAATCCACCGAGAATCAAGGTCATGCCGTCTTTCACGTCAAAGAGCGCGCTCTTGGCGTCTTTAAAGACCTTCTTGCTCATGGCTCTTAGACCTTCTCTACGATCAAAGCGACGGCTTCGCCGCCACCGATGCACAAAGTTGCCAGGCCATAACGTTTGTTATGAGTGTGCAGAGCGTGAACCAGTGTCGCAAGAATGCGCGCACCGGAAGCGCCGATCGGGTGACCGATCGCCACAGCACCACCGTGAACGTTGACTTTCGCCGCCGGGATTTCAAGTTCTTTCATCGCCACTTGTGTGACCACGGCAAACGCTTCATTGATTTCCCAAAGATCGATATCGCCGACTTTCAGGCCCGCCTTATTTAGAGCGCCTTTGATCGCGCCCACAGGAGCGGTGGTGAAGTATTTCGGATCGTGAGCGAAAGTGCCGTGCGCGACGATTTTCGCCAAAGGTTTGATACCGCGTTTTTTAGCTTCGCTTTCAGACATCAAAACGTGCGCTGCCGCGCCGTCGTTGATTTTAGAAGCGTTCGCAGCCGTGATAGTTCCCGCTTTGTCGAAAGCCGGTTTCAAGCCCGGAATTTTTTCGAAGTTGGTGTTGAACGGCTCTTCGTCTTTATCGATGGTCACCGCGCCTTTTTTGCCTTCGACGACAACCGCGGCGATTTCGTTTTTGAAGGCGCCTTTGTTCCAGGCTTCCTGGGCTTTTTTATAAGAGTCGATCGCGAAAGCGTCTTGCTCTTCACGAGTGAAGTTATGTTCTTTCACGCAGATTTCCGCCGCATTTCCCATGTGGAAATTGTTGTACGGATCCCAAAGACCGTCTTTGATCATAGAGTCGGTCATTTGCGTTGGACCCATGCGGTAGCCGGAACGAGAGTTTTCAAGCAAGTGCGGAGCCAAAGTCATGTTCTCCTGACCACCTGCGACTGCGATTTTGGTATTGCCCAAAGCAATGGAGTCCGCGGCCAGCATCACAGCTTTAAGGCCGGAGCCGCACACTTTGTTGATGGTCATGCACGGAGTGGTGTTCTTCAGACCTGCGTACAGAGCCGCTTGACGTGCTGGAGCTTGACCGACACCTGCAGTCAGGACCTCGCCCATAATACATTCGTCGATTTCATCAGGAGAAACACCCGCGCGTGCCACGGCTTCCTTGATCGCCACAGCACCGAGCTTTGGTGCCGGTAGAGAAGAAAAACCACCTTGGAAGGAGGCCACCGGAGTTCTTACACTGCTCACAATTACGACATTTTCCATATTTCACCTCAATGTGCGTGCGAACCTTTTCGGACTCGCGCGGCAATTTTATTGTCAATGCCCCGATACTTTTTTATATTTTGAAAGGTTAGTCAAACCTGTAGGGGGTCAACGCATGTCAGCGATCACTTTCATTCTCGCGCATCTTCTTTTTCAGCCTTTGTTGGCCGCTACTTTCGAAGTTCCTGTGGCGGAAGGTGATCGTTTGGTCCTCAAGGGGCTAGATGCCCAGGTGCAAGTTGTGGGACAGGCCGGCAACACGTTGAAAGTTTCGGGCGTCGAAGAGTCCAGCACCGAGGGCGTTTTTGTACTTACAAAGAAGAATAATATCATCGAAATCAAAATGAATGAATACGGCGGAAAAAAGTCCTGGCTGAACATCGTGCCGCGCGCCTCTTCACAAATGAAAAAAATTGAAATTTGGGGACCGGCGATCCCTGCGGAAATTCAGCTTCACGGCGGTTCCGTCGTTGTTCAAAAATGGACTCGCGATATGAAGGTGAGTCTGACTCAAGGCCGTGTGAGTTCTTTGAATGGCGCGGGCTCTTTGCAAGTGTACGTGCAAAAAGGCGACGTGAATGTGCAAGATCACAACGGCAAAGTGACCACCGATTCTTATCAGGGTTCGATGGCGCTTAAAAATATTCAAGGCGATGTGGACGCGAGTCTTTTTGCAGGACAGCTTTTGCTTGAAAAGGTGAGAGGATTCTTATCTCTTTCGACTCAACAATCGAATGCCAAGGTGAACGCTTCCAGCGGCACAATCCAGTTTGAAAACGGCAAAGGTTCTTTGAATATCCAAGCTTTCCAAGGGCGTATGGAAGGGCAAAATCAAGACGGCACAGTGACGATCGCCATGGCGCTGGACTCCGAAGTGGATGTGAAAAGCAAATCTGGCCGCGTGAACGTGCAAGCGCCGCCAGCGTCGGGCGCGACTTTGAATCTTCTCACAACCGAAGGTGAAATCCTGGTTCCTTCCGAGGTAAAAGTGACCAAACTCAGTGCTGAAAAAAGTGTTCGAGGCCGCTTGCGGGGCGACGCACAAAGGGGTCATATTTTTGTGCGCAGTCAAGACGGCACAATTTCCGTGAAATGAGTTGACGCCTCTCTCTAAATAATACATTCATGGATAACTTGGTTGTCGTGTTTATCGCAACTTCCGAGTCATCCACATATTTCAGGTAAGAACTATGGCAAAAATCGTGAAAAAGAAGCCAGCAGCGAAAGCTGCATCCAAATCCGCAAAAAAAACGCCTGCGAAAGCAGCCAAGCCCGCGCCTAAAAAAGCGGCAGCTCCTAAAGCTGTTGTGAAAAAGAAGGCGGAGAAGGCTCCGGCGAAAGCGGCGGCTCCGAAAAAACCGGAGTTGAAGAAAAAAGCGGAAGCTAAACCGGTTGCGAAAGCTCCGGCCAAGACCGCAAAAGAGGTCAAAGCCGAAGCCGCAAAGAAAGCGGACAAAGCTGAAAAAGCCGAGAAAAAGGCGACGCCTCAGTCGGCAGCGGAAAAAGCTCCTAAAAAAGAAGCCAAAGCTCCGAAAAAGGGCAAAGGCGGCAAAAAGGACAAGGAAGAAACGGATCTTGACGACGATTTTATCGCCGATGACGACCTGATGGGCGATGAGATCGGTGAATACGAGGAAGAACTCAAAGCCGTTGAAGAAGCCGACGAAGATGTTGAGGTCGAAGAAGAATGGTCCGGTGAGGAAAAACCGAAAACGGACGAAGAAATCATTCTGACCGATGCGGAAGGGCGCCGCTATTGCCGTGCCCGTGACTGCGATCAAATCGCGGCCGTGGATGCTTATTGCCGTTACCACTACCTGCTTTTCTGGAAGAAAATCCAAGTACGTAAGAAGATCTTGGCCGATGGAAAACTGGAGCGTTACGTGGAAGAACTCACGTCCCGTTATCCAGATAAATTCCTCGAGATGATCCGTCGCGACCTGCGCACGGAAAAAGACTTCCTGGCAGCCATTCAGGAGCTTGAAATCGACGAATCCGTTCAAGACAACGAGTTCGAAGAGGATACTAGTGCTTATATCGAAGAAGTCCGCGGCATGGGGGACAATGGTGGCTCCGGTGTCGAGGATGACGAGTACTAGTTTTTAAGTGACTACCAGTTCTCGGTGCGGTTTTGCTGTGGAAAAGGCTTCAGCAATTCCGCTCCGTCGGACGCGGGCTTCCTGACCTCGCCGGCCTCCATTATCGATGGGTTGTGGGTGAGCTGCGTTAATTTGGGATCGCTTACTATTTTCATTGCAAATGTGAAATCTCGCCATTACTACTAACCGCCGTGACTCAAATATATGTCAGAAATCGGTCTGACGTTTCTACCTGCCACCGTACAATGGCAGACTATTTGGAGGGGAAATGTTTAAAGGCGCTCTTATCGCCGTTGCTGTGGTGTTGTGTTCAACCTTTTCTCACGCGGGTGAGAATTTTCCAAAGGGACCGGATGCGACGCTGACCCCCGGAGCTCTTTGTAATCATCCTGATTCTTACCGCTATCCTGAAAAAATCGCTTACTGCGAACGTGACGTTTCTACTTCCACCAAAGCCGCTGTTTTCCAAAAATATGATCAAATCGGTTATCGCACTCGCTCTATGAAGCGCCAGGCGTTTAAGATTGATCACTACATCCCATTGTGCGCCGGTGGCAGCAATGACATTAAAAATCTTTGGCCTCAGCACGAGAGCGTTTACCAGATCACAGATCAACTGGAAGCTTTGGTTTGTGAGAAAATGGCAGCCGGCCGTTTGAAGCAAAAAGATGCTGTGAACCTTATCATCGAAGCGAAAAATCACCTCGATGAAGTTCCTGAAATTGAAGCGCAAGTACGTGCTCTTTAATTCTTAAAAGAAAATAAATAATAAAAAAGCCGTCTCGAAAGGACGGCTTTTTTGTTTTTGCTCTTTTGTGATTTTTCTTATCGCAAGAAGATCTTGGTTGAGGCAGATCGATCAGTGGAGATCGTCCTTCTTTTTCTTCTTAGCACCGCCGAACATGCGCGGGTTTTTGTCTTCTTCGTCTTCCTCATCGTCAGTTTTTTCCGCATTTTCTTCATCGCGAGGAGGGGAAAGTTCTTCGCTTTGTTCAGCGCGTGACAAAGCGTCTTCATCCGTTTCGTCTTCGTCGTGATAAAGGGACGTGTCGTCCATGCCTAAAAGCTTGTTGGCTTCTTCCTCCAAAGATGAATTTTCCGTGGAGAATTGCAGATAGATTTTTTTGCCTTGGAAGGGAAACTCTTTCCACACGTAAGGGAAATCGACTTCGCCGTCGTTTTCCAGGTACTCCATCATCATACTGGCAGCGGCGTCCACGCAGTTGTGAATGCGACTGACGGCATCTTGTTCGTCTTGAGAATAATTCATGGAAACTTCAAAGTTAGCTTGAGCCAGACGGCCTTTTTCCAAGTATCCGACGCGGAGCAGAATTTCTTCAGGGTAGATACGGCCTTCGACGACCAATTCGCCATTTTCCAAGTAAGATGCGAAGTTTTCTTTAAAAACGGTGCGGATCTGATCAGAGTACTCTTTAGGAAATCCGGTCCATTTTTTTGAGCTTTTCAGGCGCGGGGTCAACATTGGAGGCCTCCATCTTTGACATTTCTGGAACGCTCCTCTATAACTCACTTTCTTTGATGACACAAGAGGTAAGAACCTGTGGAAAACACTACGCAAAACGCTGAAAATTCGGGTCTGAATCAAGATGTAGGACAAGGCCGTGGTGTGTATATTTCCACGTACGGTTGCCAGATGAACGTCAACGACACCGAACGCATGTACTCCCTTTTGGAGATGCAGAACTTTTCTCCCGTGGACAAGCCGGAAGACGCGTCTTTGATCATCATCAATTCCTGCAGCGTGCGCGAAAAGCCGGTGCATAAAGTTTATTCCGAAGTCGGCACTTTCCGTAAACTCAAAGAAAAAAATCCGGATCTTAAAATCGGCGTTGGCGGCTGCGTGGGCCAGCAGGAAAAAGACAATCTGATTAAGAACCAGCCGATGATTGATTTCGTTTTCGGAACCGATCAAATCGACAATCTTCCGCAACTGGTGGCGCAATCTTTTGCCGGTGAAAGACGTCTTATCAATGCGAAGTTCGAGCACCGCGCGCCTTATCACATCGAAACGATGGTGCGTAATCCGGGGGTTGCGACTTTCGTGAATATCACCAAGGGTTGCGATAATTTCTGCACCTTCTGTGTTGTGCCTTATACTCGCGGCCGTGAAAAATCCCGTCCGTTGCAGCACATTCTCACCGACATCCGGCACCTTGTGAAAAGAGGCGTGAAGGAAGTCACTTTGCTCGGCCAAAACGTGAACTCCTATAAGGGCGAAGAGGGCCTGGATTTCGCCGATCTTCTGGCGAAAACAGCGCGTGAAACAGACATTGAAAGAATTCGTTTCACGACATCTCATCCGAAGGACTTTAATCAGAAGCTTGCTGACGTGATGGCGGCTCATCAAGATAAAGTGATGGAGTACATCCATCTGCCGTTCCAAAGCGGCAACTCGCGCATTTTGGACAGAATGAACCGCAATTACACTCGCGAGCATTATCTCGAGAAAATCGCGATGCTCAAAAAAACGATTCCGAACGTGGTTTTCTCGACGGATATTATCGTCGGTTTTCCTGGAGAGACTGAAGAGGAATTCCAGGACACCGTGAGCCTTGTTCAGGAAGTGGGCTTTGAAACGATCTTCGCGTTTAAATATTCTCCGCGTCCGTTTACCAAGGCGGCGAAGTTTGAAGATCAAGTCAATGAAGAGGTGAAGACCGAGCGTCTGAACCGTCTTTTTGAAGCTCATGACAAAATGGCTTTTGAACTTGTGAAGCGTTACGAAGGCCAGGTGATGAAAGTGCTTGTTGAGCAAGTGGACCGTGAGGCGGGCAAAGTTCAAGGCCGCAGCACGGGTAATAAACTTGTGCATTTCCTGGGAACACCGGATTTGATCGGCAAAACCGTGGATGTGAAAATCACCAAAGCGTTCCCAGCCGTTTTCCGTGGAGAACTGGTTTAGAACATGAAAGATATTTTGGATCTTAACAACATCAAGTCACAGATTGTTTTTGCGCAGCCGTCGCAAGAAGAGGAAGTTTTTCACCAGGATGATCTGGTGCAACTCTTTCCCTATGGATTGTCTGTTACCACTGATGTCAGCCGACCGCTGTTATTACTTAAAGACGAGGGTCATCAGTACACCTTGCCGGTGGCCGTGAGTCCGATTGAGGCGGGGATTTCTTTGTCTCAGTCCAACCGCGCGATTCTTGAATCTTCACCGCATAAATTCACAGCGCTCTTGATGGATTCCTTGGGAGTCGAAATTCGCCAGGCGGTGTTTGTCGAAATAAAAGGTTCCCATCAATATTTGCGTTTGTACTTTAGCGGACACCCGCACACCAATTCATTGAAATTGCGCGCGGATGAAGCGATGTCTTTGTGCCTGTATTTGGGAGTGCCGCTTTTTGCGACAAAAAGTTTTATCGGTCGCTCGCGCGTGATGAATGCGCAGCTCGAAAGCGGCGCGCAAAAGCTGCAAAATCTGGGGCTTACGGACAAAGGCACTGGCTATCTGAATTAGTTTTTGCAAAAATGAGGCATGACTCATCTGCCTCATTTGATCACAGATCTTGGTTTCATTCTTATTATCGCCGCCTTAGCCACGCTTTTATTTAAAAAGCTCGGTCAGCCGTTGGTTTTGGGATATTTGATCGCAGGTTTTCTTGTCAGTCCCCACGTTCCCATTGTTCCGACCGTGACCGACAATGAAAGCATCAAGGTGTGGTCCGAAATCGGCGTGATTTTTCTTCTTTTCAGTCTCGGTCTTGAGTTCAGTTTCAAAAAGTTATTTAAGGTTGGCGGCTCGGCGGGGTTTACCGCTCTCTTTGAAATCTTCTTCATGGGCGCTTTCGGTTACATTGTCGGAAAAGCCCTGGGCTGGTCCAATATGGATTGCCTTTTCTTTGGTGCGATCCTTTCCATGTCATCCACCACCATCATCGTGCGTGCGTTCCAGGAGCTTGGTTTAAAAGGGCAGCGTTACGTTGAGTTGGTGTTCGGTATTCTCGTTGTTGAAGACATCGTCGCGATCTTTCTTTTGGTCTTGCTCACCGCTTTGTCGAGCGCCAACGGTGTTTCCGGTGGGGAGCTGCTGTTTTCAGGCTTAAGGCTGTTGTTCTTTATCGCATTGTGGTTTGTGGTCGGGATTTTTATTATCCCGATTTTCCTGCGCAAGATCCGTGGCCTGCTTGAGGATGAAACGACATTGCTTGTTGCCATTGGCTTGTGCTTTTTGATGGTGATCATCGCCTCCCACGTCGGATTTTCTCCCGCCCTGGGAGCCTTCGTGATGGGTTCGCTCTTGGCGGAAACTCCGCAAGGCCATAAGATGGAGCATCTCCTCACACCGGTGAAAGATCTTTTTGCCGCGATCTTCTTTGTCTCTGTCGGTATGATGATTGACCCCAAAGTGCTGATCGAGCGCTGGGATTTGATTCTGCTTGTGACCTTTATCACGATTGTCGGAAAGGGGATTAGCACCTTCCTGGGCGCCCTTCTTTCCGGCGAAAACCGCAAGCAAGCTTTTCAGGCGGGCATGAGCTTGGCGCAAATCGGGGAGTTCTCTTTCATCATCGCCTCTCTAGGGGTGACTCTTAAAGTTACCAGTGATTTCCTGTATCCCTTAGCGATTGCGACCTCGGCGGTAACCACTTTCACCACGCCTTATCTCATCAAGGTGTCTGAGCCTGTATTCCGTTTTGTTGATGCGCGCATGCCGGAAAGTATGAAAGCGGCTTTGGATCGTTATCACGCGTCTTTCGGCAACAAAGGGCGTGAGCGTATTGGAACACTTCTGTTTAAGAGTTACGGCCTGAAAATTATTTTAAATACGGTCGTCGTGATTGCCATCATCGGAGCATTTAAAGGCCTCTTGATCGGCGAGGTGCAAGAGTACCTTGCGGAAAGTTCCTGGGCGGGAAGTGTTTCGCTTTTGCTCTGTCTGCTTTTGTGTGCGCCATTTATGTGGGGCATTGTGATGAGCGGTCCTTCATTGCGAGCGCAACGTGAAGTCGAGGAATTGCAAAAGCTTAAAGGTTTGCAGGCAGGCCTTTTCGTCGGTCGCGTGGTTTTAGCTCTGCTTTTGCTTTCCGCTATTCTTTCCCAGTTCGTGAATTTGAGACTTGCTTCCGGCGTGGTGCTGGGGGTTTTGGTTTTAGCTGTCGTCTCTGGACAGTTCTGGGTGCGCCGTTTGTATCAGTTTATCGAAAAGAATTTTCTTAAAAATCTCACGGAAAAAGAGCGCCAGGAGCTGATCAACAAAGAAGTCGTTAAAAATATTCTTCCCTGGGAAGCAAGTCTGGGCAGTTATGATATCTCCGCCAATTCACGTCTGGCGGGAAAAACTTTGCGAGAGCTTTCATTCAAAGAAAACTACGACGTGACTGTGGCTGCGATCTTCCGCGGCTCCCAACGTCTTTTTGCTCCGGATGGCGACTGCATGGTGTGGCCTTATGATAAAATTTTGTGTTTTGGCAGTGAAGAAGAGCTACAAAAGTTCCACAGCGTCCTTGAAGAAGAAAGAACCGCCGGCGCCATGAGTGCGGAAGAATCCCTGGCTCGCCAAGAGGATTTCAAGTTGGATTCTTTTGTCATTCGTGGTGATTCCGAATATCGAGGTAAAACCATTCGCGAGAGTGGCATTCGCGATAAACTGCGCGGCATGGTTGTCGGTGTGGAGCGTGGCACGCAAAGAATTCTTGGTCCGACCGGCAGTTTTGAACTGCGTGAAAATGATCTTGTGTGGTTTGTCACAGATCGCAAGATGCTCTAGGGTGACAGGACACTCGCGGCTTATACTGGGCCTTCGGGAGGAAAGCGGCGATGTCCTACATGGGTCTAGTGCTTTCAGGCGGTGGAGCGCGTGGCGCATATCAAGCCGGAGTGCTTGCAGCCTTAGCACACACAGCCTCCAAATTGAAAATCCGCAATCCTTTTCAGATCTACGCCGGAGTCAGCGCCGGCGCGATCAACGCCTCATTGCTTGTCGCTCATCCCGGGGACTTCATTGAGTGCGCGAAGAATCTCGTTAATCTGTGGAGCAATATCAACAGTGACAAAGTGTTTTATGCGGATCTGATGACTCTTTCCCGCGGTGGATTGCAGTGGATGAGCGAGTTGTCACTGGGTGGTTATAAAAAAGAGCAGGCGTTGCGCTCGCTTCTCAGCACGCATCCACTCAACGCGCTCTTAACGGAAATCTGCCATTTTGAAGAGATCGATAAGAAAATTAAAAATGGAATCCTGCGCGGGATCGGCGTTTCCGCTTTGGACTACGACAGTATTTCCACCGTCACTTTTTATCAGGGGACGGACGATATCACGGCCTGGGAGAAGGGCATGCATCGCAGTGAGCCCACGAAGTTAGCGGTGGAGCATATTATGGCTTCGTCTGCGATTCCTTTGTTGTTTCCACCGATCAAGATCGGTGACCGTTATTACGGTGATGGCTGCATCCGCAATCAATCTCCTTGTGGTCCGGCGATTTATATGGGCGCGGAAAAGCTGATTGCCATTGGGGTGCGCCGCCGTCAGGACACGTCTTACACTTATCATCATCACATCGGAGCCGGGCAAGCGCCCACCGTCGCCCGCGTGGCGAATGTTCTTATGCACGCGGTGATGATGGATGGCCTTGAGTCCGACATTCAGCGCATTGATCAGATCAATCAAAGTTATTCGGTGCTCACGCCGGAAGAAAAAAAACGCGTGGCTTTGCGTGAAATAGAAAATCTATGGATTTCTCCCTCCGTGGATTTTTCCGAAATCGCCGCCAAACGTGTGAAAGAACTTCCGCGCATTATCAGGTATCTTTTGCGCGGCCCGGGTTCCATGGAAGAGTCCTCGGAGATGTACAGTTATCTGCTTTTCACGCCGGCCTATTGCAAGCAGCTGATCGAAATCGGTTTTTCCGACGGCATGAAAGAACGTGATCAAATCGAACACATTCTTTTAAGCGGCCAAAAGCAGCCCTCACGCCTGCGCCCCGTAAAGAGCTCGCAGCAAACTCGTTCGTTGGAGTAGTTGTGCGGCGTGTTGCTCGCGTTAAACGGGGCAAGATGAAGATAAAAACATTCAAAGCTTGGCCGATAATTTGGTAGTTTTGAGAGATCTTTCGGCGCTGATTCATTTCTTTTGAGGTGTTTTATGAGTGAAACTTTTGTCCGTGCTCGCGGTGTCTCACCGATTATTGCTGAAAATGTCTTCATTGCCGACAATGCTCGCATTATCAGTGATGTGGAAATCGGTGAGGGATCTTCGATTTGGTACAACGTGGTGATCCGCGGTGATGTTATGCCAATCCGCATTGGAAAAGAAGTGAACGTTCAAGACGGCGCCGTGATTCATGGAACTTATGGAAAATGGGGTACAACTTTGCATGATCGCGTGACTATTGGTCACTTAGCGATGTTGCATGGATGCGAAATCGGCCGTGGAACGCTCGTCGGCATGGGCTCCATCATTATGGACGGCGTGAAAGTGGGCGAGCACTGCCTTATTGGAGCAGGCTCACTTTTGACTGAAGGCACCGAGATTCCGCCGCGCAGTTTGGTCTTAGGTCGCCCTGCGAAAGTGAAACGGACTCTGACTGAAGAGGAGATCGATCTTTTAGAGAAATCCGCGGATAATTATCTCCTCTATAAAACCTGGTATTAGCACCTCGCGCAGACTGGACTTTGCCATTTCTCCAAGGTTTAATAAATAAACCCGCCAGAGGAGATTTTATGGAACGCGAAGTCCCCTACGCCTTAACTTTTGATGACATTCTTCTTCTTCCCCAGTACTCGGAGATCACGCCCACGGATGTGGTGCCGCGCTCTCTGTTTGCCCGAGGGAAGTATCTCAACACACCGATTATTTCCGCAGCGATGGACACGGTCACAGAAAACCGCATCGCGCGAGTGATGGCTCAGCACGGTGGCCTCGGTATCATTCACAAAAATCTGGATATCGAAAAGCAAGCTCTCGAAGTTGAAAAAGTAAAAAAATACGAAGCGGGCATGATTCTGGATCCGATCACTCTGGGCCCGGATCATTTGGTGCAAGAGGCTGTCAACCTGATGGAAAAATACTCCATCAGCGGTGTGCCTATCACAGTCAATGGAACTTTGATCGGCATTCTGACCAATCGTGATTTGCGCTTTGAAGAAAATTTCGATCAGCCTATCCGCAACTTGATGACCAAAGAAAATCTGGTCACAGCGAAGATGGGTACGACACTGGATGAAGCAAAAAAGATCCTGCAAAAAAATCGCATCGAAAAATTACCGGTGGTGGATGAAAAAGGCCGTCTCAAAGGTCTGATCACCATCAAAGATATCGAAAAAGCCAAGAACTATCCGCAAGCCACCAAAGATGAGCACGGACGCCTTTTCGTCGGTGCCGCGGTCGGTGTGGGCGCGGATTCGCGCGATCGCGCCGATGCTCTGGTCGCTGCGAAAGTCGATGTGCTGTGTGTGGACACCGCTCACGGTCACTCTAAAAACGTGATCGAAATGGTCAAGTACATCGCGCAAAAGTACAAAGACGTCATTGTTGCCGCCGGAAACGTTGTCACTGCGGAAGGCACGCTGGCGTTGATTGATGCGGGTGCCGATGTTGTAAAAGTGGGTGTCGGTCCTGGAAGTATCTGCACCACGCGCGTGGTTGCGGGTGTGGGCATGCCGCAAATTTCGGCTGTGATTGAATGTGCGAAAGCGGCGAAGGCGCGCGGTAAGACGATTATTGCTGACGGCGGTATTAAATTTTCCGGTGATATCACCAAGGCTTTGGCGTTGGGTGCAAACTCAGTCATGGTCGGAAATCTTCTTGCTGGTGCGGAAGAATCTCCGGGTGAAACGATTCTTTTCCAAGGCCGTACGTATAAAGTTTATCGCGGCATGGGCAGCATCGGTGCGATGTCGAAAGGCTCCAAAGACCGTTACGGTCAGATGGATATCGAAGAGAATGAAAAACTTGTTCCGGAAGGCATCGAAGGAAAGGTGGCTTACAAGGGCCCCGCTTCCGGTGTGATTCACCAACTGGTCGGCGGTTTGAAATCGGGAATGGGTTATGTCGGTGCTCGCAATATCGATGATTTGCAAGCGCGCGCGAAGTTTGTGCAAATTTCCGCAATGGGTCTGCGTGAGTCTCACGTGCATGATGTGAGTATCACCAAAGAAGCTCCTAACTATCGTATGGAGTCCTAATGCGCGGATTTATCATTCTTGATTTTGGCTCGCAGTTCACTCAGCTTATCGCCCGTCGTTTGCGTGAGCTGGGTTTTTATTCAGAAATTCATTCTTACAAATATCCCACAGAAGAAATCCGTAAGAAAAATCCTTACGGCATTATTCTGAGCGGCGGTCCTAACTCGGTTTATGAAGAGGGTTCCCCGCAAAGAAATATTCCGGAGCTTCGTAACATAAGTCCTCTGCTCGGTGTATGTTACGGCATGCAATTGCTGACTCATCAGTTGGGTGGCAAGGTCGCAAAAGCTCAGCACCGTGAGTATGGTTTGAATTATGTAACATGGACTTCGGTCATAAAGGGAGTTCCTGAAAAACAAAAAGTGTGGATGAGCCACGGTGACGTGGTTGAAAAAGCTCCCGAGGGGTTTCAGATCATCGCGAACTCGGATGGTCATCATCCCGCAGCCATGCAAGGCCCGGGAGTTCTGGCGTTGCAATTTCATCCCGAAGTGGCGCACACCGATCACGGCATGGACCTTTTGCGCTATTTCGCACAAGAGATGTGTCATGCTCCTGCGAACTGGGATGCACCTCATATCAAAGATCTTTTAATCCGGGAAGCGCAAGCCAAAGTCGGTCCTAAGGATCACGTTCTTGTGGGCCTTAGCGGGGGTGTGGATTCCACAGTGGTGGCGACACTCCTGACTCAAGCTTTGGGTGCGGAGCGTGTCCACTGTGTTTTTGTTGATAACGGTCTTTTGCGCAAGAACGAGTTTGAATCCGTTCTGGAAAATTATCGCAAGATCGGTTTGAACGTAAAAGGTGTCGATGCTTCCGAAGAATTTCTTTCGGCGCTCGCTGGAAAAACTGATCCCGAAGATAAACGCAAAACCATCGGTCGCGTTTTCATCGAAGTTTTCGACAAGAGTTACGACCACTCTTTGCCGATCAAGTGGCTGGCGCAAGGAACGCTGTATCCGGATGTGATTGAGAGTGTTTCTTCGGTCGGCGGCAGTGTGACGATCAAGTCGCATCACAATGTTGGTGGCTTGCCGGAAAAAATGAAGCTGGGGCTGGTTGAGCCCGTGCGTGAGCTTTTCAAAGATGAAGTGCGGATGCTGGGGGCGCAACTGGGGCTGCCGGATACAATGCTGTGGCGTCATCCGTTTCCAGGGCCGGGGCTTGCCATTCGTGTGCTGGGTGAAGTGACAAAAGAAAAATTGCAGATTCTTAAAGAGTGCGACGATGTCTTTATCTCCGAACTGCGCCGCCGCGGTCTTTATGAAAAAATCTGGCAGGCATTTTGTGTTCTGTTGCCGGTAAAAACTGTGGGTGTGCAGGGCGACTCACGGACTTATGATCATGTGCTCGCTCTGCGTGCTGTGACTTCCAGTGATGGCATGACCGCGGACTGGTATCCGTTTGAATTCCAGTTCCTGCGTGAGGTTTCCAATCTTATCACCAACAAAGTGAAGGGTGTGAACCGTGTCGTCTACGACGTCACCAGCAAACCTCCGGGAACGATTGAGTGGGAGTAGGTTTTAAAAAAGTAATGACCTGCTTGTAACTCGCAATACGAAGGATCTTTGGTAGCTTTTCGTTCATGAAAACGCAAAAAAAGATTCTTCGTACTTCCAAAGTGCTGACTGTTTTTATTGTTCTTTCCGTTATCGCGGCCATGGCTGCTGGCACACAAGTGCTGTATGAAAGTTCCGGCACATCCAGTTTTAAATTATTCGAAAACGAACAAGGCTCTCGCGGTATCACGCAGAAGTTTCAGAATTACGATATTTACCGCAAGTACACGCAACAAGGCGGTGAAGAGCTGTTTTTAGTTAACAGCGCTAAAACCATTCAATACATGCTTGATGCGGAAGGTATTTTCGGAAACATTTCCTGGAGCGTGCGCAAAGGCCCGCGTTTGGAAACACGTTTGTGGGGTAAAACCGAAGACGTCACTGAATTGAATGTCAACGGCTCACAGCCCGTGCTTGTTACCGGCAAAGGCGGCTGCTGCGCGGAGATGACAGGGTATCGCCTTTACAATATTGAAACCGGTCGTCTGTTGATGTCTTTCAATGATTACGGTTTTCATGACAAAGTCGTTCAGCCGTTTTCGTTGGAAATTCCCAACTCCACCTTGCCGTTTCGCTACATCGGTGTTCTTTCTCAAGACAGCACTCGCGACCGCGATTTTGCGACTCCCGAAGCGGGGAAAGCGGCGGCTTTGCTGGTGAAGTACGCGCGGGAATATCAAAAGCAGCAGATCCAGCTTGATATGGAGCTTGCCAGCGGATTTGCCGTCAGCGTGCTCGAAGTAAAAATCGAGCGTGATCCCACGGTCACTGACAGCGACAAGATTGAAATTCAAGACGATCAAGTGCGTCTGTGGAATATCGACGGGAGCACGTCGCCTTCGGATATTTCCGGAGTTCTGCTCAAAATCGTGATGGACGGTGGCTTCGGTCCTAAAACCATAAAAATCCCCGTCAGAAGCGATGGATTCGATCTGAAGTCCGCCGAAATTCCCCCAGGAGTTTCCGCGCGCTTTTTGCCTAAATAAGTTCCCAATAACGCAGCGAGTGAACTAGTCGCGGACAAGGCCTTTTATTGAATTAAAAAAAGGCCTAAGATATGAAATTATCATGTCTTTTGTTCACTTACACGTTCACTCTGAATACTCCCTGTTAGAAGCGGCCTGCCGTGTGAAGGCCATTGCCAAAAAAGCCGCGGCCTTGCAAATGCCGGCGGTGGCTTTGACCGACAACGGCAATATGTTCGGAGCCGTGGAGTTCTACTTTGCCTGCAAGGACAATAACGTAAAACCTCTGCTGGGTTTGGATGCGTACGTGGCACCCGGTTCGCGCTTTGATAAAAAGCAAGACCGCGATCAAGTGAACGTGGGCCCGCGCCGTTTGGTGTTCATGGCGCAAAATATTGAAGGCTATCGCAATCTCTGCAAACTTTCGACGATCGGTTATCAAGAGGGCTTTTACTGGAAGCCGCGTATCGATTACGAAGTCATCCAGCAATACAATGAAAATCTGATCTGCCTCACAGGTGGCTTGCGCGGCGAAGTGCCTGAGACTTTCTTGCGTGAAGGACCGGAAGCGGCTTTGGCGAAAGTTCGTCAGCTCAAAGAAATTTTCGGTGATCGCCTGTATCTTGAAATGTGCCGCACCGGCGTGGCGGAGTGGGACCGTATCAATCCGTTCCTGCTGGAAGCTTCCAAAATCACCGGTGTTCCGGTGGTGGCAAGCAATGATGTTCACTACATGACTCAAGACGATCAGCTGGCGCAGGAAGTTTTGATCTGTATCGGATCGAATAAAACGCTCAGTGATGAATCGCGCTTCCGCTTGGGTTCGGATGAATTTTATTTCAAAAAACCGGAACAAATGACGGAACTTTTCGCCGACATTCCGGAAGCGATCAGCAACACTCTGCAAATCGCCGAGCGTTGTGACGTGAAATTTAAAATCAAAGACGAAAGCGGCAAGCCGATTTATCACTTACCGACTTTCCCGACCGATGACGGTTTGACTCTCAAAGACGACATCGCCCGCAAATCGAAAGCGGGTCTGGAAGAGCGCTTCGAAGAAGCGGCCGCTCGCGGTGAGGCCGTTCCTGAGGAAAAAAAGCCCGAATACTTTGCGCGTCTGGAGTACGAACTCGGCATCATCGATCGCATGGGCTTTAACGGTTACTTCCTGATCGTCCAAGACTTCATCAACTGGGCCAAGTCTCACGACATCCCCGTAGGACCAGGCCGTGGTTCCGGTGCGGGCTCGCTTGTCGCTTACTGTTTGCGCATCACGGATTTGGATCCGATTCCGAACTTCCTGCTCTTTGAGCGTTTCTTGAACCCGGAACGCATCTCCATGCCGGACTTCGATATCGACTTCTGCCAAGACCGTCGTCAGGAAGTCATTCAGTATGTGACCCAAAAATACGGGCAAGAGTCCGTATCGCAAATCATCACTTACGGTAAACTGCAAGCCCGCGCGGCGATTAAAGACGTCGGCCGCGTTTTGGGCATGACATTCCCTGAAGTCGACGCCGTGACAAAACTGATTCCGGAAAAACTCGGTATCACGCTGAAAGAGGCTCTGGAAATGGAGCCGCGAATCGGTGAGATGATGGAGATGAACCCGACCGTGGCGACGCTCATGGATCTGGCTCAGCGGATTGAGGGGATGGTTCGTCACGCCGGTATTCACGCCGCGGGTGTGATTATCGCCGACGGACAATTGGTTCGTCATGCTCCGCTTTACAAAGGCGCTGACGGCGAGCAGGTCGTGCAATACGACATGAAGCACGCCGAAAAAATCGGTTTGATTAAGTTCGACTTCCTGGGGCTGAAAACCCTCACGCACATCAATCATGCGTTGAAACTGATTAAGAAAAATCGCGGGATCACGGTCACGACAAAACAGATTCCAATGAATGATCCGGCGACCTTCGAGATGATGTCCCGCGGAGACACCGCAGGGGTGTTCCAGTTCGAAGGTGAGGGCATCACCGATGCCACCCGTAAAATCCGTCCTTCCTCATTTGCCGATATTACCGCGATCACGTCTTTGTACCGCCCAGGTCCGATGGCGAATATTCCGGACTTTACCGATCGTAAACACGGCAAAGCGCCGGTGGAATATCTCTTGGAAGAAACGCGCGAGGTTTTGTCTGAAACCTACGGCATCATGGTTTACCAAGAGCAGGTTATGGGTATCGCCTCTCGCATTGCCGGTTACTCTCTCGGTGAAGCGGACATGCTCCGCCGTGCGATGGGTAAAAAGATCAAAGAAGAGATGGACAAGCACCGCGAACGCTTCATGAAAGGGGCGGTGGAGCGCGGTCACGATAAAGAAAAATCCTCTGAGCTTTTTGATTTGATGTATAAGTTCGCCGATTACGGATTCAATAAATCCCACGCCGCGGCTTATTCGGTTGTGACTTTGCAAACGGCTTGGTTGAAGTGTCATTACCCGGCGGAATTCTTCGCAGCTTTGCTCAGTACCGAGCTTTCCGACACCGACAAGATCGTTAAATACTCCAAGGATGCGACCAAACGCGGTTTGGTGGTGAAGTCACCGCACGTGAATTTCTCTGATTACCTCTTTGGCGTTCACGGCGATGAAATCTATTTCGGTCTGGGTGCGATTAAAGGCGTCGGTCAAAGTGCCGTGGAAGCGATCGTTGAAGCGCGTGAAAGCCTGCCTGAGAAAAAGTTCACTTCGCTGGATGAATTCTTTAACACCATCGACCTTCGCCGCGTAAATAAAAAGGTGATCGAGTGTTTGATTAAAGCCGGCGCCTTCGATGGTTTCGGCGGTCATCGCGCGCAACTCATGGCGGGTTATCAGAAATACCTCGACCGCGCCCTGGGTTTGCAAAAAGATAAAGAGTTGGGACAAGCTTCCTTGTTTGATCTGGGGCCGTCCACGGAAAGCACTGTGACTTTAGAAGAATGCAAACCCTGGAGCCGCACGGCTTCGCTTTCTTATGAAAAAGAAGTCCTGGGCTTTTATCTCAGTGATCACCCGTTGAAAGGTTTTGATACACTTTCGGAACTCTGGACCACTTGCAAAGTGGCGGATCTGCCGGCGCAAATGCCCGCACCGAATTCTCCAGAAGCCGAGGCCCTGAAAGCCGCCAAGAAAGACTGGAAAAACCGCGATGCCGGTAAAAAACGTGTCATCGTGGCGGGACTTATTACCGAACTGCGCGAGTTGATCACGAAAAAAGGCACACGCATGGCTTTTGGAAAGCTCGAAGATCTGACCGGAAGCTGCGAATTGGTGATCTTTCCGGATTCGTATGCGCGTTTTGAGATGCAGCTTCGCGATGAAAGACCGGTCCTGATCGGTGGGGCTCTGGAAGTGGAAGAGGGTCTGGCGAAGATCATGGTGGATTCCGTGTCTCCGCTGGAAGACATCCTCAAAAAGACCAAACGCATGGTTTTGCGTCTGGATAAAATTGATCCCAGCGACTATCCCAGATTACAATCTTTGATGAAGGACTATCCCGGGACCACCTCGGTGAGTTTGGAAATTGAAGTGCCTGAAGTGAACCGCCGTGTTTTGATGGAGATGGCGGAAGCAACAGGCATCAGCGTGAACAATGATTTTTTTGAAGGCGTTCATTCTCTCTTTGGGCGCACGGATTTTATTGAATTGAGGAGTTAACATGCGTTTAGCTTTGATGATGGCGGCAGCTTTGATTCTCTTAACAGGTCAGCCATCCCAAGCCCAGCAAACGGATCTCGTGGATCGTACTTTTTCCGGCGTTTCGAAAGAGACCACACCGCAAGGCGCTCGCCGCGATATCCAAGATCAGGCCTCCCAAAAAGTTTCCGAAGAAATTATCAAAGAGTTGATCGGGGAAGAGCGCTTTCTGCGCAATAAGTCTTTAATTCAAAGCAAAGTTATTAAAAACTCCGCACGCTATATTCCGTTTTTAAAACCTTCCGCTTTGGCTCAGGAAGGCGAAGAGTACAAAATGTCTGTGGCCATGAAAGTGTCTTTGCGAGATCTCAAACAGCTCTTGCAAGACAATTCTTTGCTGAATGAAAATGAGGCCATTCCCGTGGTTCTTCCCGCGGTGAGCTGGAACGATCAGGTGCAAAGTCGCAGTTACCGTTGGTGGCTCCCCCAGGATAAAAGCCAGGGCTTTCTTGTAAAAGAAGCGCGCCTGCTTGAAGAATCTCTGCGCAATGCTTTTCAAAAGAACAATTTCTACGTCGTTAAACCTATCGAAGCGGGATTGGGGAACAGCGTTCCTGCGGACTTTCAAAATGAAAAGATCGCTTCCGGGGAAGACGCGCAGTTTTTTGCTCAATACTTCAATGCGCCGGTCTTGATTGACGGCCAAGTGACCATCAACAAATCTGAAAGTGCCAACACCTATCGTATTGAAATCCGCATGACCGCGATGCAAGTGAGCAACGGCCGCGCGATTGCCGATGTCTCCCGCAAGTATGAAACCGAATCGGGAGCTTTGGAAAACGCTGTTGATAAAAAACTGCGTGAAGTGTCCGAGGCCGCGGCGGGTGACCTCGCTTCCCAAGTTCTCGAAGCTTGGCAACGGGGTTCTGTGGGAACATCCGTGATCCGTTTGACCGTGCGTGGCCGTAATATTTTGCCGGCCATGGAAGGATTGAAAGATAAAATCCGCTCGCAAATCACCCAGGTGAAAAACATCCGTGAACGCCTGGTCAGTTCTGATTCCGTGAGTTTTGAATTGGATACGGCGGCGTCCGTTCCGGAGCTTTTAACCAAGCTTGAAACATTGGATATTGACGGCAAAAAACTTTCGCGTGTTTCCGAAAGCCGTGAAGAAATCGTTTTGAAATGGGCGCAATAGGAGAGTGACAATGCAAAAATATCTGTGGCTTTTGTCGGGTTTGTTTTTGGTTTCTTGTGTGACGATGGATCGCAGCTCTCCCACCATGCGCCGTGAAATCAAAGACGTGAGCTATGAGGCCCGCAAGGAGGACGCGTCCCCTCGTAAGAGACTGATGATCTTGCCGTTCCTGGATAGCTCTGACAAGCGTCCTCAGGATCTGCGCGATAAAGCACGCGCGGCCTTTATCACAGACCTGAACCGCAGTGGTGAAGTGATTGCGTTGGATAGTCGCGAATTAAATCTGGACCTTTCTAAAATGATGGAAGCCGGCCAATACAAACTGCAGGACGTGGCCAAAGCGGCGCAAGCTTTGGGTGTCAACGCGGTCTTGGAGGGTAAAATCCTCGATATTCGTATTAAAAGAAAAGCCGATAACGTGGGTGTGGTTCGTCATTTGACGACGGCTTTTGAAGTTGTCGCGCAAGTGCGCGTGGTTACAGGACGCTCCGGACGTGAAGTGTTTAATACGGTGAAAACGGTCACTGTTGAAGAGCAAGGCGTGCGCGTGGCGGAACGTGTGGAAACCGATAAATTTCTGGCTAACAATCCAGAGATGATCGAAGTCATTGTTAAAGATGCGTTCCTGGATTTTACTCCGCAAGTTTTGGCTTCCTTGGATAAAGTGACGTGGGAGGGCCGCATTGCCGCGATCAACGGCGATCGTATTTACCTGAATGTCGGTCGTGTTTCTGGTTTGCAAATCGGAGATCTTTTGAAAGTCACAGAAGACGGCGATGATGTGTATGATCCTGAAAGTGGAACGCACATCGGCCGTGTGCCAGGTCGCTTGAAGGGAACTCTGGAAGTAATCAGCTACTTCGGTAACGACGGCGCCATCGCCGTGATTCATTCCGGTTCGGGCTTCCGTGAAAACGACCGCGTGGAGCTTTATTAAACCACAGAAACCCATGGCACGTTGTTGAGTACCATTAATGAGTAGCAATCTTGCGGTTCGTGAATTGATATTCCGTCAGTCATTATTATAATGGCTGAAATGACATCCTCAGCCTTCGCTTTCTTTTTCACTCTTTTCTTTTTCCAACTGAGTTTTGCCAAGCCGTGGACCGTTCCGGTTTTATACTGGAGCATGAAGATTGAGGGCCAGGTGGCGATGCGCAAAGGCTTTGAAGAAGAAATCAACGCCTACAACGCCAAAAGCATCACGAAAATCCAACTCGTTCCTTATGTCGCCGGTGAAGGTCGTAGTGGCGTTATTAAGCAAGTCGCGCAGTTTGAAGAAGTTTTAAAAAAGAAACCCGATGCGATTGTGATACAACCCACTGACAACTCCGCTTTAGCGAAGGGCTTGCAAAAGGCCAACATGGAAAAAATTCCGGTGATCGCTTACGATCAGTACATCGTTAACGGAGATATGCTCTCTTTTATCACCAGTGACAACTATCAAGCCGGTCTTGATAACGGCGATTTCATCGATTCCTTTTACAAGAAAAACCAAGAGATCCGCATCGCTGTTTTTGAATATCCGCGCGTGTCTTCAACCACTGACCGCGTGGATGGTTTTTTTGATTCCCTTCGCCAGAAAGGCCGTAAGTTTCGTGTGCTTCGCCGTTATGAAGCCGTAGATCCAGAATCAGGCTTGCGTGCGGTTCAAGAGTTTCTCCGTGATTTTCCTGCCAAAGGCAGTGTGGATATGATTCTTACCGTGAATGACGGCGGTGGACTGACCATCGTAAAGCATCTGCTTGAGAAAAAACGCAGTGAGATCGTGCATGCCACCTTTGATGGCGATCCGCAGTCGGTGGAAAATATTAAGCAAAAACGCATGACGGTGATAGATTCAGCTCAATTCTGCGCGGAGCTGGGACGCGAAAGCGCGCGCACCCTGATCAGTCACCTTAAAAAAGAAAAAGTTTCGCTCAAAAAGTTCATCCCGACATTTCCAGTGACTCAAAAAAATGTGGATTCATATCCGGGCTGGATGGGGACTCCGACACAGAAAACGGCTCAGAATAAGTCTTCGCCGGCCGGCGGCTTTCGCACGCCAAGCACTGATCCACGCAAAAGGGAATTTTTAAATATTAAAATAGGTGTCGCGCCCCTTTGTCCTTACATCTGCGAACAAGGTCCAGGAACATGGGGAGGCTATATCTATGATATTCTCATGGATGTCGCCCGCAAAAATAATTTCACGGTGGAGCTTGAAAGCATTCCCAACACACGTCTGGCCAGCGCTCTGCAATCCCGCCGGGCCAATTATATTATTGTTCCGGCGAATATAGTCCGCTATCTCCCGGATGTGCGTATTGCAAGGACCAAGCTGGGAGTCAGTTACACGGGGGCGCTCTTGTCTTCGGAGAAAGCGGAGCCGCTGATCGATGAGGTCACTGTGCAAAAGCGCAAAGTGGTCTTTGCCGATCTTGGCAGTGACAGCGCTCTCAGTGTCAGTGTTGGAGATCTTAAAGCCACACGGCTGACCGGATCGGATGTCGCAGATCGCATGATCAAGATGATCGGTGATCGCCGTGTTGATATCGCTTTAGGTGATTACAATGTGCTTCGCTATTCCCTTTTGCGCCGGCCGCAGACGAATTTGCAACTTTTGCCGACGTCTCTGACGGGATTTAATTCTCTCGTTTTGGTCAGCACTTCTAAAGAACCCCAGTTCGGTTATCTGCCAGAACATCTTGCGCAATGGTTTGAAGAAGCACGTGGAAGCGGCCAACTTGAAAAAGTTCTTAGCAAGTACAATCTCAAAGACTGGAGCGTCTTTTTAAGTCCTTAAGACGCCTTGAGAGTCGCCGCATTCTGCATCGAGGTCACCAGAGTTGAAAGAGTTTTCGCGTCCGAGAGCAGCTCTGTCGAAGCACCGGTGAGATTTTCCGCGTAAGCGCGATTGGTTTTAGCCACGTCATCAAGCATGTCCATGCTGTTTTTAATGGTTTGCATTTCGCGGTTCTGAATTTCTCCGGCCTGGGCAATATCACGATTTAAATCACTTAAACGCTGAATGGAACCAAGAGTGGAACGTAATATTTCCTGGCTTTTTGAAGCATACATTTCGCTTTCACGGATGATGGAAACGTTTTGATGCACCAGATTTGAAATATCTTTGGCCGAAGAGGAACGGCGCTGCGCAAGAGTGCGCACGGCTTCCGCCACAACACCAAAGCCCTTGCCGTGTTCACCGGCGCGCGCGGCTTCCACGGCGGCATTAAGAGCAAGAAGATTCGTCTGAAAAGCGATATCTTCAATCAAATCCACGATGTCGGTGATCTTTTGCGAGCTTTGCGCGAGATTTTTGATGCTCGCAAAAAGATTTTCAATATGGACGGCGCCGGTTTCAACGGCTTCTTTCGAGTTTTGCGACAATTGCTGCGCCACTAAAGAGTTTTCCATATTCTTTTGGATCTGTTGTAACAGCTCATTGAGAGCGTGAACGGAAGTTAAAACCTGATCATTCGCTTTGCTCGCCGAAGAAAAAATATCTTTTCCGGTTTCATCGATCAAAGTGCAGCTGCGAAAGTTTTGCGCGGAGATTTCATCGAGTTTTTTCACTGTTGTGTCCTGAAGCTCAATAAATCCACCGTAGCGGCGGGCAATCAACATGACGGGTCCTGCTTCAATCAGAACGAACGCCGCATGCAGAATCACGATCCAAAGGCTGGCGTCGTAATTAAAAACACTGCGTGGAAAGAAAAAGAAGAAAAGCAGATGGTGAAGCGCAATCACAACCGTGGCTGTAAGAATCGGCCCCATGAGACCGAACAGCATCAAAACCGCAAGTCCGACAAAGACGTGAAAATGCATTTCGATCATGCCGTTACCAAGGTGAATGAGAATTCCGGAAAAGCACATCACGGTGGCTGCGAGCATATTCGGTAAAAGGGAACTGCCAGATTTGGTGAAATAAAAAATCGTGGGGCCGGATAGAATCAACAGGCGCGACCCATTGGCTTTGGCCGTTGTAATAGGCCAGAGCCGAAAAAACCGGGAGGTGCAGATACATGGCGATCAAAAAGGCTTTGCTGCGTTCTCGGTTGAATTTTTGCCGGAAGTTCATAGGTTTCCTTTCTGCGCTAATATCACTGACTGCGGATCGAAAAACTTCTGTGCCCGGACACTGTTTCCGCAGCCGGAAATGGGAAGGTTGGAAATAATTCTGTTTGAAAAATAACTCTGGGCGATGGTGACATCTTGACCGGGCTGCGTGCCGTAAGCTCCGGCATAAACTCCTTGTCCGCGGGGTGATGTCACCAGGAAAAACGGTGGTTTGAGTGTCGCTGTGGCAGGGTCTTTGATTTCATCCGGTTTTTTAACAATGACGTAGTAGCCGCTTTTTTTGCAGAAGAGATTGCTCATGCGGGTCTTCTTTGAGTAGCACAACCAATTCGTCAAAATAAGAAACCGCTTTGCGCTTGAGAAGGTAGTCACGCACACCTTGGCTTGCTGATTCAGAGTCGAGAACATGCGTAAGAACCCAGCGTCCTTGGGGTTGAGGATTGAAAGCCTCTGAGCTATGCAATAAAGAGACGGAAACCACACTCACGGTGCCCCATGCAATAACGAAAAGAAGGCGTGTCCACTTTTGCATGCTTCTAAGATCGGCACAGCGGTGATCTAATGAAGTCTTGAGAATTGAGATTCAAAGAGACTTCAACGGGTTACAACGCTTTATTGCGTAAATGTAATTTGTTTACTTGTAAATCGAGGCGGCTAGTGTTCGACAAACAGCTTTGAACGTGCTGGACTCGCCCCTTAAGCGCGCCATCTGCAAGCCACCTTGAATGGCGGATAAAAGCAAATCGGCGGTCGCTGAGATTTTTAAATCTTTGCGGAAGGATTTATCACGAACACCTTGGCGCAGAGTTTTTATCAGCCACTTTCTTTGTGTCTGATGAAAGGTTGAAAGACGTTCTTTCATATTGTCGGGAAGGGTATTGAAATCAGAACATAAAACTCCGGAGGGGCAGATTTTTTGTTCATCCAAAGAGATTTTGAAGAAAAGATCGAACATTCGCTCTAGTTTCTTTTTCGCGGAAAGGTTCTCGACCTTTTTGGCCCAACGGATATAGGCTTCTTCATAGTCATCAAGCAAAGCCATGCCCATTTCCTCTTTTGAGGCGAAATAGTAATGCAGGCTCGCTTTCTTAATGCCCAGCTCATCGGCGATCGTTTGAAAGCTGAAACCGTTAAAGCCCCGTGTTTGCAGATAATGACGGCCGAGGTCAAGGGCGCGGGTTTTTGTATCCATCGTACACATTCCTTGCTTTAGTTTCTGGACTGTTTTATTATCTACCTATCGGTAGGTAGATAGCAAGCGCAAGTAACAAAAAAGGACATGAAATATGAGCAACTCTAGAACTATGAGACCTGTGGCCATCCTGGCTGGATCGCGCACTCCGTTTACAAAATCTTTCACGCACTATTCCCGCACGCCTAACAAAGAGCTGATGTCGGCGGTTTTAAAAGACCTTGTCGCAAAAACCAATCTGCAAGGAGAGCGTCTGGGTGATGTGTCCCTCGGAGCGGTTATGAAAAACGCTTCGGACTGGAACTTGGCGCGCGAGTCCCTGTTGAGCTCCGGTCTTGATCCGCACACACCGGGTTATGATGTGCAAAGAGCCTGCGGTACGGGTCTGGAAACCGCGGCGCAAATCGCTTTGAAGATCGCCGCGGGACAAATTGAAAGCGGTATTGCCGGCGGTACGGACACCAATAGTGATATCGTCGGTGTTTTACCCCACGAATTTTCCTGGATCATGATGGAAGCGCAAAACGCGCGCACCACCGTGGATAAAATCAAAAAACTTGCGGAAATGCGTCCGGAATATTTAAAGCCGCACTTTCCGAATGTGCAAGAGCCACGCACGGGGCTTTCCATGGGGCAGCACTGTGAAATCATGGTCAAAGACTGGAAGATTTCTCGTGAGGCGCAGGATGAACTGGCTTTGCAAAGTCATCGCAATGCGGCCCGCGCTTACGACGAAGGTTTTTATAATGATCTGGTGTTCGAGTTCAAAGGTCTTAAAAAAGACACCTTTGTTCGTGCCGACACCAGCATGGAAAAACTGGCGAAACTCAAACCCGCATTTGATTTCAGCGGCACCGGCACATTGACCGCTGGTAACAGCACGCCTTTGACAGACGGTGCTTCCGCGGTTTTGCTGGGCAGTGAAGAGTTTGCGAAAGCGCATGATCTTCCCGTCCTGGCGTATCTCAAAGACGCTGAATATGCGGCGGTGGATTACGTCAATGGCGAAGGCCTTTTGATGGCGCCCACTTATGCGGTGGCAAGACTCTTAAAGCGCAACGGTTTGAAACTGCAAGATTTTGATTTCTATGAAATCCATGAAGCGTTTGCCGGTCAGGTTCTGTGCACGCTCAAAGCGTGGGAATCCGATGAATACTGCCGCACTAAACTGGGCGAAGACAAAGCTCTTGGTTCCATCGATCGCAGCAAATTGAATGTCAAAGGTGGAAGCTTGGCTTTAGGACATCCTTTCGCGGCGACAGGCGGACGTATTTTGGTGAGCCTGGCAAAAATGCTTGCACAAAAAGGTTCCGGCCGTGGCTTGATTTCTGTTTGTACTGCCGGCGGCATGGGTGTCGTTGCTATTGTAGAAAGATAATTTTATGGAACTTTCCTTCGGCCAAAAGCTGTACTTTGTGTTTCTTCGCTGGATATCGTGGCTGCTTCCTTCGTGGAGTGCGGCCCGGGCCGAAGAATTGTTTCTCACTCCCGTGCGGGTGCCACGTCCTTCTTCTGAAGAGTCTTGGTATCAATCGGCGCGTAAATTTACATTGGCAAACGGTCTTGCCGCTTACGAATGGGGTCCTGCACAAGGACCTCTTGTTGTTTTGATTCACGGCTGGAGCGGGCGAGGAACGCAGATGGGTGCTTTTGCGGCACCGCTGGTCGAAAAGGGTTACCGTGTTGTCGCCTTGGATGGTCCCGCTCATGGATCTTCGCAAGGGCACAGAACCAATGTCGGTGACTACGCTCGTTCCATCATTCGCGCACAAACAGAACTTGGTCCTTTTGCCGCTATTATCGCGCACTCCTTTGGAGCGGGATGCTCTGTGGTGGCAGCGTCTTGGGGTTTGCAAGTTGAAAAGTTGGTCCTGATTGCAGGCCCCGCTCGATACAAAGTCGTCGTGGATGACTTTTTAAAAATGCTTAAGCTCAGCCCCAAAGCGCAGAAATCTTTTTATGCCAGTCTGGCCCGCCGTGTGGGTATGACTGCGGAAGAACTCAATGTTGGAAATATCGGCGGACGCCTGCGCGTTCCAGCTTTGATCGTTCACGACGAAGGCGATAAAGAAGTGCGTTTTGAAGCGGCTTTAGAAATCCGCCAGGCGTGGCCTCACGCCGCTCTTTTGAAAACCACCGGACTGGGGCACCGTCGCATTCTTAAAGATCCACAGGTTGTCCAATCCGTGGCGGCTTTTATTGAAGGCGCGACCGCCAACATCACTTCCGAGATTCACTAGCGAATGTCCAGATTCCAAAATATCGTGGCGTTTTAACGAAGGTCTTGTCTAGAATAGAACTGTGATCACAGTTCTATTCTTTAGCACTTTTCTCTATGCTGGTGAGGTGGCGCCCTCCGCGCCCCACGGCAATATTTCTTCCGGATATTCCGCTCCCGTGGAATTAGGTCACTGCAAACCACAAGCAATTTCTAAGGCAGAACCTGAAGAAGTTTTTGCGCGCAAAGAAGCCGAAAAAGCCGATCTCTCAAAAACAGAAATTCTCGCGCGCCTGATTTATTCGGAAGCGCTGTCTAGCGGTTACTGGAAAAAGAAATGCAATGCTCACTCTGGTGAAGATGTCATGGCGGCCGTCGGCTGGGGCATTATGAATCGCGTGAAAGATAAAATGCGAAACTCTTTGGATGCGTATTCGGATGTGATCTTTGCAAAGATGCAGTTTCGGACCTCTTTTTCGTCGAAGAATGGAAATCCTTTCGCGGTTTCTTTCCTGTGTCCTCTGAGATCCCAGACTTATTTGAACGAAACTCCGGGAAAGCCTGCGGCCGCTCATCTTTATAAAACCGCGCAAGAGACTGCGGAAAAAATCGTGAATGAATTTGAAAGAAACGGCATTCCTGAAAAATACAAAGGCATTACGAATTTCTTTTATCCTGAATCGGAATTTTTCGGTGAGTTGCGGCCCTCGTGGGCGCCTCATAAAAATCCCGCCAAAAACAAAGGCTACGTGAATATCCTCGGTGTCACCGAGAAGCCTTGCGTGGAAACCTATCGTCTTAAATAATTTTATCGTGAACCGCTTTGAGGTTGAGTGAGGCAGCAGGCCGCTTTTGCCGGAAGAACGCGGCGAAGGCCTTCCGCAAAAGAGCTTCCCGGAATACCACAGTGAGCTGTTTTAGTTTTTTCGGAAGAAAAGTTTTCCGGCGGTAAAGCATTTTTAAGCAAGCGGTTGCCGGTCTCCGTGCCGCCACCATTTTGAATAATGCTATAAATCTGCAGACGAGGATTTGCTTTCACCGCGTTTTTCCAGGCGGTGATCACGGGCTCGCTGGTCGAGTAGGTCGCATCTAAAAGAGTCACGCCATCCATCTTTTTGAGCAACTCCGGATTGTTTTTCGCGGCATTGCCGACAATAGTTCCCAGGGCGCGGCCGGCTCCGCTATGACCGCTCAGTGTCCAGCGTTCCTCGGCTGGCTGAATTGTTTTTTTCGTCCATTGTGCAAACTGTGAAAAGCGCGGAGCCAGCTCCTCATCAAAGTTCACGCACTTTCCCGTGCTCGTAGGTAAAATTAAAACGGCGTTGCTGCCAGCAGCTTCTTTCATCTGCGTGGTCAGATGCGAAGCACTGATCATTTTCTCAACAGAAGTATCGCACGGCTCGCAAATGCAGCGGTGTCCATGCAGATGCAGGACCATGCGGGTAGGGTGGCGGACATTTTTTGGAACAAAAACGGCGATGGGCTGTGAGTAATTAAATTCAGAACTTTGCACGCGCGCTGTCTTGCAGAGATCACCGCCTTCAGCGGGCGCACAGGTAAAGCCTTGGCTTTTTAAACGGTCGACAAGAAAGTCTTCAGCCGCATTGGCGACGGAAGAAATAAGAAACGCCCCCGAAAGAAGAAGCCACATTTCTTTCATAGAACCAGTCTAAGTTCTTCCAGGAATCTTGCAAGTTTAATTTCTACGGCTCCCGTGCTAATTTAGCGAAAAGCTATTTATTCCATTCTGAGAGAGGTTTTGTAATGAAAGTGTATGTCTTTAAATCACTGCCGCCGTTTCTATGGGGCTACACCCGCGACATTCGCGCCATGTGGACTCTCGAAGAATGTGGAATCGCCTATGAGCCGATCGGACTTGATTGCGGGCCGAACGGACTTCAGGATGAACTCTGGTTTGAAGATTTAAACCCCTTCAAACAAATTCCAGTGATTGATGATGATGGATATATTCTCGCCGAGTCGGGCGCGATCCTGCTTTATCTTGCCGAGAAATCCGGAAAACTGATTCCCGCGGATTTGCAAGGGCGCGCCCAGGTTTATCGCTGGCTGATCACTTCATTGAACAATATCGAGCCTTTCGCTTTACCGATCTTTTTTGCTGATCTTCAAGGTGATTCCAATCCTCATGCACAGGCTCAGCGCCCGTGGCATGTCGAGATACTCGCGCGCTTTTTCCCCACGATAGATCAGATGCTGAAAGATCAGCCGTTTATCACAGGCACTGATTTCACGGTGGCTGATATCGCATTCACATGCGTGTTGCGCGAACTGCGCAAAAATGAAGTTTTAGGTAAGTATCCAAATATCCAAAAATACCGCGAGCGTTGTGAAGCACGTCCGGCATTTGTAAAGGTGCTCGACGCTTATGAAGACCGTTTAGGGATTCCGCGTGGAAGCGCGCGATAATCACGTATTCAGAGAAAACTTGACTCTAGATCATTAACAGGGGCAGTCAGGACTTTTGTTATACTTGGTTTACCACAACTAAGTTTTAGCAAAAGGAACTCCCGATGCCCCCGAACATCCATGAACCTATCATTGGATTACCC